>Ga0207654_10000719_pt1 | contig 18479 bp, 18 predicted proteins | sample KBSC64metaG_FD_184355 | JGI IMG/M metagenome (GOLD analysis project Ga0207654, IMG submission 184355) | Corn rhizosphere microbial communities from Kellogg Biological Station, Michigan, USA - KBS C6-4 metaG (SPAdes) (version 2) | ecosystem: Host-associated > Plants > Roots > Rhizosphere > Soil...
GCCCAAGCGCGCGCCGGTGGCGCGCGCGGCAACAAGGGCGAGGAAGTCGCGCTGGCGGCAATGGAAATGGCGGATTTATCGAGGCGAACATGAGCGATCAGAACCGCAATTCCGGCATCGATCTGACCGCGCGTTCGCGCGCGCGCCGGCGTGCCGCGCAGGCGCTGTACGCCTGGCAGGTCGGCGGCAATCCGATGCGCGAGGTCATCGAAGAGTTCCGCCACGAACAGGACATGGAAATCGCAGACCTGGACTATTTCGAGGACTTGCTGCGCGGCGTGGAAAAACACTGTGCCGAACTTGACGCCGGGCTCGTGCCCTGGCTCGACCGCGACATGGCGCAAGTCGATCCGATCGAGCGCGCGGTGCTGCGCCTGGCCGCCTACGAACTGCGTCATCGCCCCGATGTGCCGTATCGCGTCGTGCTCAACGAGGCGGTGGAAGTCGCCAAGCGCTTCGGCGCCGAGCACGGCCACACCTACGTCAACGGCGTGCTCGACAAGGCGGCGCGCGAATGGCGCGGGGCGGAAGCCGGGAACCCGCGTCGCGGCTGACGTGGCCGAATTCGCGCTCATCGACCTGATCCGGAAACGCTGCGACGTCACGCGTGCGGATGTACGTCTGGGCATTGGCGACGATGCGGCGTTGCTTGCGGTTTCGCCCGGTCAATTGCTCGCGGTCAGCACCGACACACTCGTCGCCAGCGTGCATTTTCCGCACGAAGCGACGGCGCGCGACATTGGCTGGAAGGCGCTCGCGGTGAATCTTTCCGATCTCGCCGCGATGGGCGCGGAACCGGCCTGGGCCACGCTTGCGCTGACGCTGCCGAGCGCTGACGTGCACTGGGTGGCTGAGTTTGCCGACGGTTTCGCTGAACTCGCGCGCGATTATCGCGTCGCCCTCGTCGGCGGCGATACGACGCAGGGACCGCTGTCGATCACGGTGACGATTCACGGTTTCGTGCCGGAAGGCGCCGCGCTCATGCGCTCCGGCGCGCGCGCCGGCGATGGCGTTTACGTCACCGGCACGCTTGGCGATGCGGCGGCGGGATTGCGCCTTTTATCGTCGCGGCGGGCAAATCCTGTGCAGTTGTCCGCGCGCCTGCATCGCCCGATGCCGCGTATCGCTCAGGGCCTGCTGTTGCGCGGACGCGCGACGGCCTGCATCGATGTATCCGACGGCCTCGCCGCCGATCTGCGCCACATCTGCACCGCAAGCGGCGTCGGCGCGCAGATCGACGCCGGCGCGCTGCCCGCGTCGCCGGAATTGATCGCGGCATTCGGCACGGACGACCGCCGCGCGTTGCAACTCGCCGGCGGCGATGACTACGAATTGTGCTTCACGGTGCCCGATGCGCTCGCGCCTGATTTGCTGCGCGATCTCGCGGATAGCGGCTGCGCGGCGACGCGCATCGGCCACGTCGTTTCCGGCGCAGGCGTGAATGTGCGCGATGCGCGCGGCAATCTGGTGGAACTGCCAAAGCACGGCTGGGAGCATTTCGCATGAGTTTGAACGCGGCGCAGCGTCGCGAGTTGCTCAGCCATCCGCTCGGCTGGATCGCCTGCGGTTTTGGTTCGGGTTTGAGTCCCGTCGCACCCGGTACGGCGGGATCGTTGGCCGCATTGCTGCCCTGGTTCGCGCTGCGCGAATTGCCGTTGCCGTGGTTCGTCGTCGCGCTGGTCGCTGCCTTCGCAATCGGCGTAATCGCCTGCGACTGGGTCGTGCGCACCTTGAAAATCGCCGATCCCGGCGCTGTGGTGTGGGACGAATTCGTCGGCCAGTGGATCGCGCTGGCACCGCTGCCGTTCCTGTCGCGCGACGCATGGTGGATCTTGTGTGGATTTATACTTTTTCGCATTTTCGACATCGCCAAGCCGTGGCCGGTGTCGTGGGCAGACCGCAGGATTCCCGGCGGCCTTGGCGTGATGCTCGACGATATTTTCGCCGGCGTCTACGCGGCGCTCGCATTGCTGGCCCTGCAACGATTACTGTAGTCGCGTCGAACTTCACGCAAGCGATGCTGTCGAACGCGCCGTCGTTACCGCCTTGCTGCGCCGCGCCCGGCGCAGTTCCCTTCAGGAGATACCCATGACTGCCGACGAAATTCGTCAACGCGCGTTCGCCATGCCCATCGAAAACCCGGCCTATCCGCCGGGACCGTATCTGTTCACCAATCGCGAGTATCTGGTGATCACTTACCGCACCGATCCGGATGCGCTGCGCCGCTGCATTCCCGAACCGTTGCAGTTCACCCAGCCGCTGGTCAAGTACGAATTCATCAAGATGCCCGATTCCACCGGCTTTGGCGATTACACCGAATCCGGCCAGGTGATACCCGTCAGCTTCAACGGCGAGCAAGGCGGCTATGTGCGCATGATGTATCTGAACGATCATCCGCCGACCGCGGGCGGACGCGAGTTATGGGGTTTTCCGAAGAAGATCGCCGAACCCAGCCTCAGCGTGCACAAGGACACTCTGGTCGGCATGCTCAGTTATTCCGGCACGCGTATCGCCGTCGGCACGATGGGCTACAAGCATCGCGAATTTCCCGAGGCCGACGCGGTGGCGTCGATGCAGGCGCCGAGTTATCTGCTCAAGATCATTCCGCACGTCGACGGCAAGCCGCGCATCTGCGAGATCGTGCGCTACGCCATGCAGTGCCGCCGGTTCAAGGGTGCGTGGAGCGGCCCCGGCGCACTGGAGTTGTTTGCCCATGCGCTGGCGCCGGTCGCCGATTTGCCGGTGCTGGAAGTGAAGTCGGCGGTGCACCTGAAAGCCGACCTGCTGTTGCCGCTGGGCGAGGTGGTACACGACTATCTTGTGTGAAAGCGGGGTGTTACAGCAGCTCGTGTACGCGCTCGCGTAGCGCCGGCACCAATTTCTTTTCGAACCACGGATTGCGCTTGAGCCAGCCCTGGTTGCGCGGGCTCGGATGCACGGTCGGCAGATAGTCCGGCAGGTACTCGTCGAAGGCGCGCACGGTTTCGGTGAGCGAGCCCTTGCGCCGTTCGCGCAGGAAATACGCCTGAGCGTACTGACCGATCAGCAAGGTCAGGCGTACGTTCTCGAGCAGTGGAATCAGGCGCGGATGCCAGGTGCGCGCGCACTCGGGCCGCGGCGGGTTGTCGCCGCCACGGCCGCGTCCGGGATAGCAAAAGCCCATTGGCACGATGGCGATGCGCGATTCGTCGTAAAACACGTCGTGGTCGATGCCCATCCACGCGCGCAGGCGTTCGCCGCTCGCATCGTTCCACGGAATACCGGTCGCGTGGACTTTCGTGCCCGGCGCTTGGCCGACCACGAGGATGCGTGCCGTTGTGCTTGCGCGCAGCACCGGATTCGGACCCAGCGGCAGATGCGCTTCGCAAATTCGGCAGGCGCGGATGTCGCGCAGCAGCGAATCGAGTTTGCGAGTCATACCGGTGGCAGCAGCTTGCCGGGATTGAGGATGCCGTCCGGATCGAATTGCGCCTTGATCGCGCGCATCAGGTTCAATGCGGTCGGATCGAGCGCATCGCGCAGGAAATCGCGCTTGGCCAAACCGATGCCATGTTCGCCGGAGAGCGTGCCACCGAGATCGATGACGCAGCGGAAAACCTCGGGCAGCGCGGATTCCGCGCGCGCATGTTCTTGCGCATCGCGCGGCAGCAGATTGACGTGGATGTTGCCGTTGCCGGCGTGGCCGAAGTTGACGATGGGAATCGCATACTTTTTCGCAATTCCACGCAGTGCGGCGATCAGCTCGGGCAGGCGCGACACCGGCACGACCACGTCCTCGTTGATCTTGTCCGGCGAGATCGTGCGCAGTGCGGGCGACAGGGCGCGGCGCGCGGTCCACAGTGTTTCGGCCTCGTGCGCATCCGCGGCGCTGCGCATTTCGATCAGGCCCGCGCCGCGCGCGGCTGCGCCGAGCGCCTCGACCGCGCGCGGCAAATCCGCCGGATCGCCGTCGGCTTCGACGATGAGCAGCGCACCGGCTACCGGAATCGCCTCGCCCGCGTGCGCACGCGCCAGGCGCAGGGCCTCGTCGTCCATGAATTCCAGCGCGCAGGGCACGACCGGCTGCGCCATGATGCGCGCGACTGCCGCCGCCGCCGCGCCGACGCCGGCGTAACTCGCGCTGAGTGTGGCTTTGGCGGCAGGTTTTGGTGTGAGCTTGAGCGTGGCTTCGGTGACGGTGGCGAGCGTACCTTCGGCGCCGATCAAAAGCCGCGTCAGGTCGTAACCGACCGCGCCCTTGGTGGTGTTCACGCCGCAGCGGAATTCCTCGCCCGCGCCAGTCACGCCGCGCAGCGCGAGCGTGTTCTCGCGGCAACTGCCGTACTTCACCGCGCGCGGTCCGGCCGCATTGCAGGCGAGGTTGCCGCCGATCGTGCAATACGGACTGGAAGTCGGATCGGGCGGCCAGAAGAATCCGTGCGCGGCGAGCGCAGTTTGCAAGTCTCCATTGAGCACGCCGGGTTCGACCACTGCAAGACGATTGTCCGCATCGATTTTCACGATGCCATTCATGCGCTCGAACGAGACGACCACGCCGCCATCGACGGGAACCGTTGCGCCAGTGGTATTGGTGCCGCGGCCGCGTGCAATCAGTGGAGCATGTGCGGCGCGACAGACGCGCACCAGCGCGACGACTTGTTCGTGCGTGGTGGGAAACACCACGGCGTCGGGCTGGGCCTGTCGGCGCGAATTGTCGTAGCCGTATGCGAGGCATTCGGCGGGATCGACGACCAGCGCCGCGCCGAAAATCCCGCGCAGCGCGTTATCAAGGGAATCGGAAATCGGCATGCCGCCAGTTTACGCCGGCGGCACGGAATCCTCAGCCGTTCGCGCGTTTTCGCTTGCGCAGTCCGAGCAGGGCGAGCAAACCGCCGAGCAGGCCCAATGCCCAAGTCGAGAGCGCAGGCGTGGGAGTCAGCGCAGCAGCGACCGCTCCGGCGGCGGCTTCCACCGAGCCCAGATCGAGCGAACCATTGACGACGCGCGTGAAGCCGACACCGCGCTGGTCGGTGGTTACACCGGCCGGAATCAACGCGGCATTGCCCGCGCCAAGCGCCGGGCTGCCGGGATTGGGTTTCATGGTCAGCGTCGGGCCGCCGTTGTTGGCCAGGGCGCCCAAGGCAGGTGCATCGTTGAACACGTTGCCGTTGCCGGTGAAACTGCCTGACAGCGCCGTGCCCAGCAGATTCGACTGGGCGATCACGTTGGAGCTGCGGTAAACACCCAGGTCCGCTTGCGTGCCGGTATTGCCGGCGAGGATGGTGTTGACAAGCGTCAGTGATGCGGTTTCTTCAGCCCCGACCAGAATGCCGCCTGCGACGACATTGGCGGTGGCTGCGCTGTTGCCAGTAATGGTGCTGTCGTAGATTGCACCGGATGCGTTTGCCAGCGACATGCCACCGGCCGCGTCGTTGCCACCAGCAGTGTTGCCGCTGATAGTGGAATTGGTGACGGTGACCGTGCTGTTCCAGACATAAATGCCGCCGGTAAGGTAGTCGTAAGCGCCCGATGCGGTGTTGCCGGAAATCGTCGAGTCGGTAATCGTGACCGAAGAACCGCCGGTGATATAGATTCCGCCCGCGCCATAATTTCCCGAAGCATTAAGCGTATTGCCGGAAACGGTGGATTGGTTGATGGCCACGGTAGCGTTATTGATATACAAGCCGCCTGCACGGGATGTGGCCGTATTGTTGTTGATGACGACCCGGTTCAACGTCACGTTCGGGCCTGTTGCCGTCGGTGCGCTGGGGCTGTTGCGCTTAGGCCGTTGCGTTGGCGCCCCAACTCCACCACTACTGCCAATCGCCAAGCCGGCGCCGGGCGAGCCGTAGCTGCCGCCGGTCAAGCCCAGGTCGGACAGAGTTACGCTGGCAACCGTATTGCTGTTGTTGTAGACATCCAATACCCGCGAATACCCTTGGGCATCGATGGTCTGGCCGCTGCCGCTGAGGGTGACGTTGCTGTTGATCAGCAGTTGCCCGGCATCGCTCAGGTTAATGGTGGTATTGGCCAGCGTGGGTGCGAATACGATGGTGTCGGTGCCGCTGCCGGCCACGCAAGAACTGCCGCTGGCTGAATCGTTATTCGCCGAGACAATGGCCTGACGCAGTGTGCAGGTGCCGGCGCCGTTCGCATCGCCGCCATCGGTTACGGTAATCGTTGCGGCGTGCGCGCCGCCGGCGGCAAGCGCCAAGGCGACGGCCTGGCACAAGGGACGCAGCAGTTTGGATTCCATCGGACACCCCTGTTTGGAAATGACAACTTGGAAGTGTACGCCTGTAACACAAGAAATGTGAAGCGCATCACAGGTGACGAATAGTGCCGTCAATCCGTGTAATCGAACAGCTTCACCACCTTGTCCACGCCATTCGCATTGCGCGCCACGTCGGTCGTCGCATCGGCCTCGGCGTGGTTGACCAGGCCCATCAGGTAGACCACGCGATGTGCGGTGGTGACGTTGATCCGGGTCGGATCGAAACCGGGCATGCTGGTGATGTCGAGCAGCGCGGTCTTGACCCGTGCGGTGATCGTCTCGTCACCGCGTCGGCGCCAGAAGCCCTGCGGCTCGTCGGTCACTTCGATTTCGTCGACCAGCCGGGTCACGCCTTCGAAGCCATCCGCCGACGCATGCGCGAGCTGCTTGAGTTGCTCGCTGCGCACCTGTCCGCACAGCAGCATCACGCCGTTGTAGACCACGACCTTGACATTGTTGTCGTCGCGGGTGAGTTCGCGGTGCTTGTTGATTGCGTCGATCGCGCTCAACTGGATGTTGCGATCGCTGAGCACCGTGCCGACCGCGCGGCGGTCGTGCACGGCATGCGCGCCGACGAGCACGCCGCCGGCGACTACGGCGATGCAGCCGTGCAGCAACGGCAGCATGGCCAACATCAGGATAGTTTTATACATTTTCATTTTTCAGCAAGTCTCGAAGGCGTTGCGGATCCAGTCGAATCGTGGCGCTTGCGGCGTGCCGCTGCAACCGATCACGTCGAACCGGCACGGTTGCGTGGCGCGTTGCGGGTGCGCCAGAAGCCAGGCCTGCGCGGCGCGCAGAAGTTTCGTGCGCTTGGCTGCGCCGACCGACGCGGCGCCATCGCCGTGCGCGGCATCGCGGCGGAAGCGCACCTCCACGAACACGGTGCAATCGCGATCGGACATGATCAGATCGATCTCGCCGAGACGGCAAGTGAAGTTCCGCTCCAGCGTGTGCAATCCGGATGCGTGCAAGTGTGCCTCGGCCACGTTTTCCCACTGCGCGCCGGTGCCTCGGGCGGTCACTGCGGCGCCGCGCTCGTCTGCAAGCTGCCGGCAACCGGACGTGCTGCGCCATTGTCGAACTGCGCCCAGGTGAGCAGGCGCTGGATGCGACCGAGCCGGTCTTCGGCGAGCTGGCCGGTCGCGCCGGGCAAATAACTGTCCGGATGCTGCGCGAGCCAGTCCATGTACGGCAACAGCCGATACGCATCCATGCCCATGGCGAACAGGCGTCCGCCGGCACCGCGCGCGCTGTCGAGCACGCGCACGATGGCGTCGTGATTGGGCAGGCCGAGCGTGGAATCGAACAGCCACGGCGCGTCACAGAACTGCACGCCGTCGAGGTCGCGGTCCAGGCCCGGGTTGTAGTTGCCGGCGTAGATGTGTGACGTCGCGAACACCGGCACGTTGGCATAACCGGCCAGTTTGAGCTGCGGCAGCAGCAGACGCGCCTGTTGCGGGCGCATGCTGATGAAAATTCCCGTGTCCGCTGGAGCGGGCGGCGTAGCACCGGCCACCGGTGCGACCGGCGCCGCGCCGGGCAGGGAGGGCGCGGCACTCGAGGTCGGCACGCTCGCCAGCGTCTGCCGGATCATGGCCGAATAATTCACCTCGCCGCTTTCTACGCGCGCCTCGCCGAGGATCTGCCCATTGCGGCTTTCGAATTGCGCGCGGAACGCAAGCGCGGCGCGCTCGGCCCAATCCTCGGTGGCTGTGATGACGATGGCGTGCGTGATGCCCTGCTGCTGCATGTGCTCGGCGGCTTGCGCGGCTTCGGCATCCGGATTCAATCCGAACGCGGCGCTGCCCGGCGGCGGTGTTTGCGCGCCGTCCGGCTGGTTGAGTGCGAGTACCGGCACAGGCAGGTTGCCTTGCGCGAACACGGCGGCTACGGCATCACGCGCGAGCGGACCGACGATGCGGTCCGCACCGTCGGCGACCGCCTTGAGGTACGCGGCGACCGCGTCCGCGGGTGCGCTGCCGCTGTCGTAGACCGCGACCGGCGCGCGTTGTACGGTGTCGTCGGCGAAGTAGGCGGCGAAAAATCCATCGCGCACTGGCTGCGCCACGGCCATCAGCGCGCCGCTCTCGGGCAGCAGCAGGGCGATGCGGTGCGGCTGCGCATAACCTTCGCGCTGCGGCGGTTGAGTGCCTTGCGGGATCAGTGTGCCGACCGGCTGGTTCGGATGCAGCACGACAACCGGCAGGGCCCCGCCGCTGGCGTGAAGCGCCTGATCGATCCACGGTTGCAGCGGATCGCCCGGCAGCAGCGCTGCGGCCGTGCCGCGCAGCGCATCCGGATTCATGGTCTTGAGCGTGGCGACGATTTGCGCTTCGTTCTGCGTGCGATCGTTGCCGCCGAGCAGGCGATCGAGATCGGCGCGCGTGCGTGCGCTGTCCAGCGCATCGCCTTGGGTGGCCTGCGCACGGGCGCGCAATTCGAGTGCGCGCATGCGCAAAGGTGCGGCGAGATCGGCATCGGAAAAATGCAGGCTCTTCAGCGCAGCAGTCGCATCGTGCCTGGACAGTGCCACCTCGGCGGCAAGCAGATCGTAGCGAACCGGCTCGTCGCCTTGCAGGTTGTGGCGGCGGATATCCGGCAGCGTTCGCGTCACCGCGTCGAGTTCGCCGTTCTGCAGATACGCCTCGGCCGCGCGCAGGCGGTAGAAAGCGCCGTCGCGCGGATGTGCATCGGCCAGCGCCAGGAAATCGCGCGCGGCCTCGTCGAAGTTGCCCTGGCCGTAGGCATGGTCGGCGGCGACGGCATCGGGCGTCTCTTGCCGCGGCGCGCCGACCTGCGCGCAGCCGGCGATCAAGGCCGCGATGCAGCAAAACAAGACAGGCAAACCGCGTCGCAAGATCATGGCCGCATTCCTGGCGAACGAGCCCGCATGATAGCGGATCGCGCTAAGCTAGATCGCTATGAATCGGCAGCCTGCGGGAAAACCGGATTTGAGAAAACCAGCTTTGGGAAAACCGGCTCTTGGAAAGCTCTGGATCGTGGCCACGCCGATCGGCAATCTCGCCGATCTGTCGGCGCGCGCGCGGGAAATTCTCGGCAGCGTCGATCTCATCGCCGCCGAGGATACGCGCCACAGCGCGGCATTGCTCGCGCAATTCGGCATCGCCACGCGCACGCTCGCGCTGCACGAACACAACGAGCGCGAAAAATCCGCCGACCTCGTGCAACGCCTGCGCGACGGCGCGCAGATCGCGCTGATCAGCGATGCCGGCACGCCGCTGGTCAGCGATCCCGGATTCCGCCTCGTGCGCGCGGCGCGCGAGGCCGGCATCGCAGTGAGTCCCGTGCCTGGCCCGTGCGCCGCGATCGCGGCATTGTCGGTGGCGGGCCTGGCGTCGGATCGTTTCGTGTTCGAGGGATTTCTTCCCGCCAAGTCCGCCGCGCGGCGTGCGCATCTGCAAGTTCTGACTGCGGAGACGCGCACGTTGATCTTCTACGAATCCAGCCACCGCATCGAAGAATGCCTGCACGATTGCGCGAACGTATTCGGCGGCGAGCGCCGCGCCGTGCTCGCACGCGAGCTGACCAAACTTTTCGAGACGATTCTTGACGGCACGCTCGCGGATTTGCACGCGCGCGTGGCCGCCGATGCGGACCAGCAACGCGGCGAATTCGTCCTGCTCGTCGCTGGAGCGGATGCCGGCGACGCCGCCGCGAAACTCGTGCATGGCCGGCGCGTGTTCGACATCCTGCGCCGCGAGCTGCCACCGAGTCGCGCGGCAAAGCTGGCGGCGGAAATCACCGGAGCTTCGCGCAAAGCGCTCTACGACGCGGTAGAATCCTAGGTGGAGTCGGCCAGACAGTCGCGTCATCCGCAAGGGTGCCGAGGAAAGTCCGGGCTCCACAGGGCAAGGTGCCAGGTAACGCCTGGGCGGCGCGAGCCGACGGAAAGTGCAACAGAAAGATACCGCCGAACGGCATCGCAAGATGTGCGTGGCAAGGGTGAAATGGTGCGGTAAGAGCGCACCGCGAGCCTGGCAACAGGCCGGCACGGCAAACCCCACCCGGAGCAAGACCGAATAGGGGAGCAATGACGCGGCCCGCGTCGCTCCCGGGTTGGTTGCTCGAGCGCAGCGGCGACGCTGCGCCTAGAGGAATGACTGTCCACGACAAAACCCGGCTTACCGGCCGACTCCACCTTTTATATTTATACATTTGTTCGCAAAATATACATTGCGTCGGCACCGGCGCGCTTCAGTCCCATGATGTTGCGTCGCAACAAGATTTTTGACCGGCAACGCTGATTCCCTGAAGCAAAAAAACGAATGAATTCAATCGGCTTTTTTTGACTCCTGAGAATTCACTCGAAATTTGGCAAAACCTGCGCTTTCCCATTGATCCGCAAGCAAATTTTCCCTTGACAGGGTTGCTCGCGCGGACTACTGTTCGCTGCAAGTGGGATTTCGTGGGTTTTGGTGGGAAATGTTCCAGGGCGAAACCGCTATCACGCTCGACGACAAGGGTCGCATGGCCCTGCCGACCGCCTATCGCGAAGCGGTGGCAAAGGCCTGCGCCAATCGTCTGGTGTTCACCTACAACCCGTTCGAACCGGGTTGCCTGTGGCTGTTCCCGTACCCCGAGTGGGAGCAGTTGCGCGACAAGGTCAACGCGCTGTCCGGCGTCAAGCGCGTGCATCGCGACATGCAGTTGAAGATCGTCGGCGCAGCGGCGACGGTGGAACTGGACGGCAATGCGCGCGTCCTGGTTCCCGCAAGCCAGCGCAACGCTGCAGGCATCGACAAGAAAGCCGTGCTGCTCGGCATGAACAACAAATTCGAGCTGTGGAGCGAGCAGGCGCACTTGAACAAGATTCGCCAGAGCATTGCCGAGCACGAATTGTCGGAAGAAATGCTGGGACTGAAGTTGTGACGGCGACATGTCGCGCGCTGCGGACGATGCCGATGATCGATGAAGCGCACGTACCGGTTCTGCTCAACGAAACGCTGGAAGGACTGTACGTCGGCGACGACGGCACTTACCTGGACGCCACGTTCGGACGCGGCGGCCATGCGCGCGCGGTGTTGGAGAAATTAGGTCCGCGCGGGCGCTTGTTGTTGATGGACCGCGATCCGGCGGCGGTGACGGCGGCGCGGCGCGAATTTGGCGCGGATGCGCGCGTAGCGATTCGCCACGGCAATTTCGCGGATTTGGCCGATTGGGATGCGACGCTGGCGGGGCTCGATGGCGTGTTGCTGGATCTGGGCGTGTCATCGCCGCAACTGGACGACGCCGGGCGCGGGTTCAGCTTTCGCGCCGATGCGCCGCTGGACATGCGCATGGACCCGACCAGCGGGATGAGCGCGGCGGATTTTCTGGCGCGGGTGGACGAAAAAGAGATTGCAGACGTGTTGTGGAATTATGGCGAGGAACGCATGAGCCGTCGCATCGCGCGCGCGATCGTTGCGCGACGTGCAGACGCGCCGGTGACGCGCACCGGCGAACTGGCCGAACTCGTGGCCGCCATCGTCGGTCGGCCGCCGTCAGGCAAGCATCCGGCCACGCGCAGTTTCCAGGCATTGCGCATCGCGGTGAACGGCGAAATGGATGCGTTGCAACGCGGTCTGCGCGGCGCGGTTGCGCGCCTGCGCGCCGGTGGCCGCCTGTGCGTGATCAGTTTCCATTCGCTGGAAGACCGCGCGGTCAAGCAATTCCTGCGCGATCAATCGCAAGCTCCGCCGGCACGCCGCGGCTTGCCGCCGGTGCAGTCCGCGCCATTGACGCTACGCCTGATCGGGCATGCGCAAATGCCGGGCGATGCGGAACTCGCGCGCAACCCGCGTGCGCGCAGCGCGGTGCTGCGCGTGGCGGAGAAGCTCGGATGAAACTCATCGGCGCCGTCATTGTGCTGTTGCTGCTCGCCGCGGTCGTGGCCAGTGCGATCGGCGTGGTTTACGCGCGCCAGCAGGATCGCCTCCTGTTCGGCGATCTCACGCGCCTGACCCACGAGCAAGATGATCTCAACACCGAATTCGGCAGGCTCGAACTCGAGCAGGCGACCTGGGCCGAGCCCAATCGCATCGAACAGATCGCGCGCGGCCAACTCGGCATGGTCAATCCCGGCGCCACGGACACCGTGGTGGTGAGAAAATGAGCGCGCGGAGGCCATCATGCTGCTGACCTCGCATCCGGCGCCGCCACGCACGAAGCATGGCGATGGCGCGCGGGTCAAGCTGCGCACGCCGCCGGTGAACACGCGCGGCCGGCTCTATGTCGTGCTCATGGTGCTGGTCCTTGCGGCCACCGCGCTGATCGTGCGCGCGGTCGATCTGCAGGTGGTGCGCAAGAACTTCTACCAGCAGCAGGGCGACGCGCGCTTTCTGCGCGAAGTGCCGATTCCGGTATCGCGCGGCACCGTCTTCGACCGCAACGGCGAACCGCTCGCGGTGTCCACGCCGGTCGAATCGGTCTGGTGCGATCCCGGCGCGGTGCTCGAACAACCCGAGCGCATTCCGGAATTGGCGAAAGCGCTCGGCGTCGATGCGGCCGCACTCAAACAGAAGCTCGAGCAGCACCAGGATCGTGAGTTTCTGTACCTGAAGCGCCAGCTCAATCCCGACGACGCGCAGGCGATCCTCGCGCTCGGCATCGCCGGGGTTTCCAGCCAGCGCGAATACAAGCGCTTTTACCCAGGCGGCGAAGTGACCGCGCACGTGCTCGGCGTGACCAACATCGACGACCGCGGCCAGGAAGGACTCGAGCTGTCGTTCGACGACTGGCTGGCCGGCAAACCCGGCGCCAAGCGCGTGATTCGCGACAACAAGGGCAATATCGTCGAGAACGTGGAACTGGTGCGCGAGCCCAGGCCCGGACGCGACCTGACCTTGTCGATCGATCGCCGCATCCAGTACCTGGCCTATCGCGACCTCAAGGCTGCGATCATCGACCATCACGCCAAGTCGGGCTCGATGGTGGTGCTGGACGCGACCAATGGCGAAATTCTCGCGATGGTCAATCAGCCGTCCTACAACCCGAACGCGCCGGCCGCCGATCCCGCTTATCGGCGCAACCGTGCCGTGACCGACGTGGTCGAGCCGGGCTCGACGATGAAGCCGTTCACCATCGCCACCGCTCTGCAAAGCGGCAAGTGGACGCCGGATACCCCGATCGACACCAACCCCGGCACGTTCGTGCTTGCCGGACACATCATCCGCGACGTCGCCAACCACGGCCTGCTCACGGTCACCGGCGTGCTCACGCATTCGAGCAATATCGGTGCGGCCAAGATCGCGCTGACCCTGCCGAACGAAGACATGTACGACATGGATCACCGCTTCGGTTTCGGGGAATCCACCGGCAGCGGATTTCCTGGCGAGTCGCCGGGACTGTTGCCACCGGCGCGCAGTTGGGGCGTGATCGAGAAGGCCACGATCGCCTACGGATACGGGTTGAACGTGACCACGCTGCAACTGGCCCAGGCCTATGCCGCGCTTGCCGACGGCGGCCGCTTGCGCTCACCGACGTTCGTCAAGGGCGTGCGCAATCCGCCGGTCGCCGTAATCGATCCGCAACTCGCGCACACGATCGTGAAAATGCTCGAGACGGTGGTTGCTCCCGGCGGTACGGCGTTGCGTGCGGCGGTGCCGAATTACCTCGTCGCCGGCAAGACCGGAACCTCGCGCCAAGCCGTAGCCGGTGGCTACGAGAGCCGCTACATCTCGTTGTTCGCGGGCATGGTTCCGGCGAGTAATCCGCGCCTGGTCGCCATCGTGGTGATCCACGATCCGCAGGGCGGCTATTTTGGCGGCACGGTCGCGGCGCCGGTGTTCAGCCAGGTCATGACCGGCGCGTTGCGCCTGCTCGATATCCCGCCCGACAACGTGCAGCACTGGTACGCGGGCGGCCCGGACACCGGCGCGCCGATCCAGCCGGGCAGCAAGGCGCCGGATTACGCGCCGGGCGACACGAGTTATGAGGAGGCGGTGCCGTGAGTGCCAAATCCCTGCGCGAGTTGCTCGATGGCATCGCGATCGCGAGCGACATTCGCGTGTCCGGCTTGACGCTGGACTCGCGCGGCGTGCGCGCGGGCGACGCCTTCATTGCGTTGCGCGGCGCGAGCGCGCACGGCATCACGTTTGCCCCGGCGGCGTTGGCGCAGGGCGCTTCGGCAGTGATAGCCGAAGGTCCTGCGCCCGTCGCTTTCGAAAACAGCAACACGCCGGTCGTGTGGGTGGAAAACCTGCGCGATCGCGTTGGTGAAATCGCGGCGCGTTTCTTCGGGCGTCCATCCGCCGCGCTGCACGTGATCGGCGTGACCGGCACGAACGGCAAGACATCCATCGTGCAACTGCTCGCTGCGGCGCTGGAAAATCTCGGCGCGCGCGCGGCGACCATCGGCACGCTCGGTGCGGGTCTCGTCGGCGCGCTCGCAGCGGGCGAACGCACCACGCCGGACGCGATCAGCGTGCACGGCCTGCTCGCGCAATTCCGCGACGCGGGCGCGAGCCACGTGGCGATGGAAGTGTCCTCGCACGCGCTCGACCAGGGCCGCGTCAACGCGGTGGATTTCGAGGTCGCGGTGTTCACCAACCTCACGCGCGATCACCTGGATTATCACGGCACGATGGATGTCTACGGCGCGGCCAAGGCGAAACTGTTCGCGTGGCCGGGATTGCGCAGCGCGGTGATCAATGCCGATGACGCGTTCGGTCGCGAGCTGGTCATGCGATTGCCGGAATCGGTGCAGCGCCTGCGCTACGCCATCGACACCGAAGCGGAAATCCGCGCACGCAATGTGTGCACGCATGGCGATGGCTTGAGCTTCGATCTGGTCACGCCGTGGGGCGAGGGCGCGATCGACAGCCTGCTGCTCGGCCGCTTCAATGTCTACAACCTGCTCGCGGTCGTCGGCTGTCTTGGCGCGCTCGGGTATACCTTTGCACAAATACAGAATGCGATTTCGGGACTGCAGCCAGTCATCGGGCGCATGAACCGCCTCGGCGGCGGCGCGCTGCCGCTGGTCGTGGTCGATTATGCGCACACGCCCGACGCCCTGGAGCAGGCGCTGACCAGTTTGCGCGCACATTGCGCCGGAAAACTCGTTTGCGTGTTCGGCTGCGGCGGCGAGCGCGACGCGGGCAAGCGTCCGCAGATGGGCGCAATTGCCGAACGTCTGGCCGATGAAATCTTCATCACCGACGACAATCCGCGCGGCGAAGATGGCGACGTCATCGTCGCGCAGATCGTTGCGGGTCTTAGCGATGCGCAACGCGCGCACGTGCAGCGCGATCGCGGTACCGCCATCGCGTTGGCATTGCGCGAGGCGCACGCCGGCGACGTGGTGCTGATCGCCGGCAAGGGTCACGAGCCGTACCAGGAAATCGGTGGCGTCAAGCGCACTTTCGACGATGCGGACGTCGCGCGTCGCGCGCTGGAGGCGTACGCATGAATCTGCGCCTTGCCGACATCGCGCTGTGGACGAAAGGTGCCTTGCGTGGCACCGACGCTGCCGTGGATGGCGCGGCTGTCAATGGTGTATTTACGGACACGCGCAAGCCGGTTGCTGGTGGCCTGTTTGTCGCGCTGCGCGGCGAGAACTTCGACGCGCATGATTTTCTATCCGACGCCAAACGCGGTGGTGCAGTCGCGGCGCTGGTATCGAAAATCGCGCCGCTGGAATTGCCGCAAGTTGTCGTCGCCGACACGCTGCTTGCGCTCGGCGATCTCGCCAGTGCGGTGCGCGCGCAAAGCCGCGCCCGTGTCGTCGGAATCACCGGCTCCAACGGCAAGACCACCGTCAAGACCTTGCTCGCTTCGATCCTCGCGCAATGCGGCAAGACCCACGTCAACGCTGGCAACTTCAATAACGAGATCGGCCTGCCGCTGTCGATTCTGGCCATGCCGGAAGATGCGCAATTCGCGGTACTGGAAATGGGCGCGGGCAAGCCGGGCGATATCGCGTACCTCGCCGCCATCGCGCGGCCGGAAATCGCGGTGGTCAACAACATCGCGCCGGCCCACCTGGAGCGCATGGGTTCGCTCGAAGGCATCGCGCAAACCAAGGGCGCGATCTACGCCGCGTTGCCGCCGCACGGCACGGCCATCATCAACGCCGACGACGCCTTCGCGGATTTCTTCACTGGTCTGGCGGGCAATCGCCGCGTGTTGCGCTTCGGCATCGAACACGATGCCGACGTGCGCGCGGAAATTCGCGCCAGCGGCGCGTCATCGCAATTTACGCTGATCGCACCGGCGGGTCGCATCGACGTGAACCTGCCCTTGCCGGGTCGGCACAATGTGATGAACGCACTGGCGGCGGCAACGCTCGCGATCGCATTCGATGCGCCGCTGGCGGCAATCCAACACGGGCTGGAGACGGCGGCGCCGGTGGCGGGCCGCCTGATCCGCCATGCCATGCCGGGCGGTTGGAGCCTGATCGACGACAGCTACAACGCGAATCCCGGTTCGACCACGGCGGCCATCGCCACGCTCGTTGCCGAACCCGGCGAGGCCTGGCTTGTACTCGGCGACATGCGCGAACTCGGCGCCGATGCGGAAAAACTGCACGCGCAGATCGGCGCATTCGCAAGAGCAAATGGAATTGCGCATTTGTATACCGTCGGCGAATTGTCCGCGCACGCGGCGTCGGCATTCGGCAACGGCGCGCGGCATTTCGCCAACCAGCAGGAATTGATCGCCGCGCTCGCCGCCGATGCGCATGCGGGCACCGTCGTGCTCGTGAAGGGCTCGCGTGGCTCGGCGATGGATCGCGTGGTGAAGGCGTTGCTTGGCGACGGCAATCATCAAGGAGGCGCACGCCATGCTGCTTGAACTCGCAGACCTGTTGCGCGGCCACCTGAGCGCGTTCCATCTGTTTCAGTACGTGTCGTTCCGCACGATCATGAGCGCGTTGACCGCGCTCGTCGTCGCGCTGCTGCTCGGGCCAGACCTGATCCGCAAGCTGGCGGCGCTGAAGGCCGGACAGGTGATCCGCAGCGATGGCCCGCAGTCGCACCTGTCCAAGGCCGGTACGCCGACGATGGGCGGTGCGCTGATCCTGATCGCGCTGGCAGTGGCGACGCTGCTGTGGGGCGATCTGCGCAACCGTTATCTGTGGATCGTGCTTGGCGTGACCCTGGCGTTCGGTTTGATCGGCTTTTACGACGACTACCGCAAGCTGGTGCAGCAAGACAGCCGCGGCCTGCCGGCGCGCTGGAAGTATTTTTGGCAGTCGGTGTGCGGCCTCGGCGCCGCGCTCGGCCTGTATTTCGTGTTGCGCCAGGATTCGCCCGCCGCGATTGCGCTGTACGTGCCACTGTTCAAGCAGGTCGCGATTCCACTTGGCGTCGGTTTCATCGCGATCGGTTACTTCATCATCGTCGGATTCTCCAATGCGGTGAACCTGACCGATGGATTGGATGGTCTGGCGATCATGCCGACCGTGCTCGTCGCCTCGGCGCTGGGCGTGTTCGCCTATGCGGCCGGCCACAGCGTGTTTTCGCAGTATCTGCAGATTCCCGCCGTGCCCGGTGCGGGCGAGCTGTGCATCTTCTGCGGCGCGTTGGCCGGCGCGGGACTCGGATTCCTGTGGTTCAACGCCTATCCCGCGCAGGTGTTCATGGGCGACGTCGGCGCACTCGCGGTCGGTGCCGCGCTCGGCACGGTGGCGGTGATCGTGCGCCAGGAAATCGTGCTGCTGATCATGGGCGGCGTGTTCGTGATGGAAACGGCATCGGTAATTTTGCAGGTGGCGAGCTTCAAGCTCACCGGCAAGCGGCTGTTCCGCATGGCGCCGATCCATCATCACTTTGAATTGAAGGGCTGGCCCGAACCGCGCGTGATCGTGCGCTTCTGGATCATCTCGGTGGTACTCGTGCTGATCGGTTTGGCCACACTCAAGGTGCGTTGACACTCATGTTCGGATTCGACCGCCAGGCAACGCGACGTGACGAGAGCAAGGGACGCTACGATCCCGTGCTGATCGTCGTCGCCATCGCGCTGGCGAGTCTGGGCGTGGTCATGGTCGCATCGAGTTCGATTGCGGTCGCCGACGGCCAGCATGTCGGACCGTTCCATTACCTGTTCCGGCATCTGGTTTTCCTCGCGCTCGGCATCGGCCTGTGCGGGTTGATGATGACGATCGAGCTGGAATGGTTCGAGCGCAACGCGTTCAGCTTGCTGCTCTTCGCGGTGATCCTGCTGCTGCTCGTGTTCGCGCCGGGCTTCGGCATGCGCATCAATGGCGCGCGACGCTGGATCCGGTTGG
>Ga0207654_10000725_pt1 | contig 18374 bp, 16 predicted proteins | sample KBSC64metaG_FD_184355 | JGI IMG/M metagenome (GOLD analysis project Ga0207654, IMG submission 184355) | Corn rhizosphere microbial communities from Kellogg Biological Station, Michigan, USA - KBS C6-4 metaG (SPAdes) (version 2) | ecosystem: Host-associated > Plants > Roots > Rhizosphere > Soil...
ACGGCGACGCGCAGGCGTTCGGCGGCATACTGCGCGCCGGCCAGTGACGTGCCCGGCATCGCCAGCGCGAATTCTTCCCCGCCAAGCCGGCCCATCACATCGTTCTCGCGCAGGCTGGCGCGCGCGGTGTCGGCGAACAGGCGCAGGGCCTGGTCGCCGCAGGCATGACCGAAGCTGTCGTTGAGCTGCTTGAAATGGTCGAGATCGAGCATCATCAGCGCGATCGGTTTGCGCAGGCGCACGGCCTGCTGGCGCGCGCGCTCGGCACGCTCGAAGAACGCGCGGCGGTTCAGCATGTCGGTCAGGCCATCGATCGTGGCCAGGCGTTGCATGCGTTGATCGTCCTTCAGCTTGCTCAGCAGCAGGAAACCGAACCCGTTGACGATCATCAGCAGATAGCTGGCCAGGTAGACAAAGCCATACACGGGGTTCGCATCGAAGGTGCCGACACCACCATTGGCCACGGCCATCCAGATCCAGATCCAGATCGCGATGGCGAACAAGGCATCGTTGGCGCCGATGATGCGCTGCAGCAGCGGCGCATCGGCCTGCGGCCGCAGCAGGATGGCAGCGGCGCCGGACGCGAACAGGGCGACGAGTACTGCCACGACCTGCATCATCTGTTCGCGCGACACCTGCGCCATCGCCGCAACGGCGACGGCGACGAGGGCCGCGGCGGACGCCGGCACAAGTTTGTGCTGCCAGTTGCGGAACCCGAAAAAGACGCAATACGACGCCACCTCCAGCGCGACACCGCCTACCCAGCCGAACGCGGCCAGCTCTTCCGCGATGCGCAGCCCGGCATGCGGCGCCGCCCAGCAACAGATCTGCGCCAGGCCGGACGACAGGCGTGCCCACATCCAGGTACGCAGGCCCGCGTTCGGTGCCGCTCCGCGCATGTAACCGGCCATCAGTAACGCAAACGCCGTGTTGCCGATGCCGAGCGCCAGCATGAAGGTCTGGATATCGATCACTCGGTTCCCCCTGGTCGGACGTGATGAAATGATGCCATGTATGTAATAAATATTTCTCTAGAGAATTATATTACACGTTTCCCAACCACTTGCACGCACGATTCATAGCGAAACGAAAGTGTTGCATAGCAACAAATCGCACTTGGGATGCGTTGCTGCGCAAGCACAAATGTATAGTTCATAATTGATTGGCAGCTACCCGGCTGCGTCGTCCTGGAGCTCATGTGATTCTTGGTTTCCTGAAATCGTCCACGCTGTCCCCCCGTCAGCTCCGGCTGCAGAACACGGCACTGTTCCGCTCCCTCAAGCCGCTGGAAATCAAACTCGTGGATGGCCTGATGCACGAGCGACGCTACCTGCCGAACGAGATCGTGTTCGACGAAGGGGAGGAAGGCCAGGCGCTGTACCTGGTCATGAGCGGACACGTCCAGATCAGCCGCGCGCATAGCCGGGGGCGCCAGATCGTCGGAGAACTGGGTCCAGGTAACTTCTTTGGCGACATGGCCCTGCTGGATAATTCACCACGCAGCGCCCAGGTTCGCGCCGTCGACGCCTGCGAGCTGGCCGTGTTCTTCCGCGACGATTTCCTGGCGCTGATGGAAACCGATGCCGTGATCGGCTACAAGATCTCGCTGGCATTGGCACGCCACATCGGCCAGCGCATGCGCGGCTTGCTCGACGGCCACGTCCAGGCGGAGGCCCTGTGATCCAGGGCCCGCTTCGCGAGGGGCGCAGCGGCCCGTTCGTCTGGACCGGCATCATCGGCGTGACGTGCCTGCTGCTGGTGCTGCTCGAGCACATGCTGTGGCTGGTACTGCCGTTCATCCTCGGCACCGTCATGTACTACATCCTGCTGGGCCCGATGCAACGCCTGCTGCGCGCCGGATTCACCCGCAACGTCTCGGCCACGCTCGTCTGCATGGTGTTCTTCGGCGCCTGTACCCTGGTGGCGATCGCGACGATGACGTGGACCGCCGAACCCGGCGACACCGACAGCTGGCACAAGACGGGCGCCCTGTACCTGGATGGCGGCGTCGCGTTCGTGCGCAACACGATGACGCTGCTGGAGGCCAAGTTCCCGATCCTGGCCGAGATGCATTTGACCTCGATCGTCAACAAACGCTTTAAAGCCTATACCGACAACTTCGCCCAGCGCCATCTGGCGTCCATCCTTCTGGGCGCGGCCGGCTGGCTGCCGTCGCTGCTGCTGGCGCCGTTCCTCGCATTCTTTTTCCTGCGCGACGGGCTGCGCTTCAAGAAATTCCTCGCACGCGCGGTGCCGAACGCCTATTTCGAGCGCACCCTGTTCCTGCTGCACCAGGTCGACCAGACCGCGCACCGCTATTTCGAAGGACTGTTGAAGCTGACCGTGCTGGACACCATCGTGCTCGGCTTCGGCCTGTGGGTGATCGGCGTCTCGTCGCCGCTGCTGCTGGGTTTTATTTCCGCGTTGCTGGCGTGGGTACCGTTCGTCGGCTCGGTGGTGGGATGTATGATGGTTGTGATCGTCGCCGCCACCGACGCCCCGAACAACCCGCTGATCGCCTATGGCGCGATCGTCGTCTTCATCATGGCACGCCTGCTGGACGACTTCGTCTTCATGCCGCTGACCCTGGGCCGCAGCCTGCACATCCACCCGCTGGTCACGGTGCTGATGATCTTCATCGGCGGCGCGCTGTCCGGCGTGGCCGGGCTGATGCTCGTGCTGCCGCTGCTGGGCGTCGTGATGGTGATCGGCGAGACCATGGGGCGGTTGATGACCAATCCGCGGCTGCGGGCGCGGCATCGATATGCGCGCGGGCTGAGGGAGAAGCAGGCGAGTGCCGACCTGAGCATATAAAAAACCGGGGACGCGCCCCGGTTCTCATCGGCTCATTTGGGCTTATTTGCGCCCTGCCTTGGGCTTGGACTTGATGGTCGACAGGATGCCCGCCTTCGCTTTCGACGGCGGCGGCGTGAACGGCGCCGGCTCGCCGCGGCGTTCGTTGCGGTCGCCACCACGCGCAGTGCGGCGCGGCGCCACTTCGATCACGCGGCCTTTCGGCGCTTCGCTACGCGGCGCGACCGGCGGGCGGCGCTCGCCGCCACGCTGGGGCGCGGCTTCCTGTTCGGAACCTGCCGGCGGCACCAGGTGGCGCTCGCCATTGCCGATCAGGTCGGCGCGCCCCATGCGCTTCAGGCCCTCGCGCAGCACCGGCCAGTTTTCCGGGTCGTAGTAGCGCAGCAAAGCCTTGTGGAATTTCCTCGTCTTGCCGCTCTTGGCGGTGATGACTTCTTCCGAATCCTCGGTGACCTTGTGCAGCGGATTTTTACCGGTGTGGTACATCGTCGTCGCCATGGCCATCGGCGTCGGCGTGAACGTTTGCACCTGGTCGAGGTGGAAATTGTTCTTTTTCAGCCAGAGGGCCAGGTTCAGCATGTCCTCGTCGGTCGACCCCGGGTGCGCCGCGATGAAGTACGGGATCAGGTATTGCTTCTTGCCCGCTTCCTTCGAGTACTTGTCGAACAACGCCTTGAACTCGTCATAGGTGCCGATGCCCGGCTTCATCATCTTCGACAGGGTGCCCTCTTCCGTGTGCTCCGGCGCAATCTTGAGCAGGCCGCCCACGTGGTGCGTGACGAGTTCCTTGACGTATTCCGGCGAGCGCACGGCGAGGTCGTAGCGCAGGCCCGAGCCGATCAGGATCTTCTTGATGCCCGGGATCGCGCGCGCCTTGCGGTACAGCGAGATCAGCTTGCTGTGATCGGTGCCGAGGTTGCTGCAGATGGTCGGGTAGACGCACGACAGGCGGCGGCAGCTCTCTTCGATCTTCTTGTCCTTGCACGCCAGGCGGTACATGTTCGCCGTCGGGCCGCCCAGGTCCGTGATGGTGCCGGCAAAATTCTTCGTCGTGTCGCGGATCAGTTCGATCTCGCGCAGGATCGACGGTTCCGAGCGGCTCTGGATGATGCGGCCTTCGTGTTCCGTGATCGAGCAGAACGTGCAGCCCCCGAAGCAGCCGCGCATGATGTTCACGGAGTAACGGATCATTTCCCAGGCCGGGATATGCGCCTTGCCATAGCTCGGGTGCGGGGCGCGCGCGTACGACAGGTCGTAGACGCCGTCCATCTCGTCCATTGCGAGCGGCAGCGGCGGCGGGTTCAGCCAGACGTCGCGGTCGCCGTGCTGCTGCACGAGTGCGCGCGCATTGCCCGGGTTCGATTCCAGGTGGAACACGCGCGACGCGTGCGCATACATCACCGGGTCCACGCTGACGGTCTCGAACGACGGCAGGCGCACGACGGTCTTCTGCGCTTTCTCGCGCGCGGCGGCCTGGCGCTGTTCGCGCGTCATGATGACGATGGGCTTCACCTCCGGCTCGGGCGCGGCGTTGTCGAGCGCACACTGCTTCGGATCTTCCAGCGCCATCGCGTACGGGTTCGGTTGCGGGTCGATACGTCCCGGCACGTCCACGCGCGTGGAATTGTGCACCGTCCACTCCTCGTCCGGCAGCCAGCCGTGCGGCACGAGGAAGGCCGTGCCGCGCAGGTCGCGGATCGTCTTGATGTTCTCGCCTGCCGCGATGCGGCGGGTGACGTCGACGAGCGCGCGTTCGGCGTTACCGAAGATCAGCAAATCGGCCTTCGATTCGAACAGCACCGAGCGGCGCACCTTGTCCGACCAATAATCGAAGTGGGCGATGCGGCGTAGCGACGCCTCGATCGAACCGGCGATGACGGGCACGCCCGGAAACGCTTCGCGCGCACGCTGGCAGTACACGGTCACGGCGCGGTCCGGACGTTTATTCGGCTCGCCGTTCGGCGTGTAGGCGTCGTCCGAGCGGATCTTGCGGTCGGCCGTGTAGCGGTTGACCATCGAGTCCATGTTGCCAGCGGTGATGCCCCAGTACAGGTTCGGCTTGCCGAGCGCGCGGAACGGTTCCACGGAGGTCCAGTCCGGCTGACTGATGATGCCGACGCGATACCCCTGCGCTTCCAGCAGGCGGCCGACCAGGGCCATGCCGAAGCTCGGATGGTCGATGTAGGCGTCACCCGTGATCAGGATGATGTCGCACGAATCCCAGCCCAGCTTGTCCATCTCGGCACGGGACATGGGCAGGAACGGGGCGGCAGGCGCGCGGCTGGAACGCTTGGGGACGTTCGCGAAAAGATTGGCAGGGGAGTTCATTGGCCGGCATTTTACCGGAAAACGCCATATTTATCTGCCGGCCCCTATAAAAATGGCTTAATTTTCAATGGCTTGTCGTTAAATCCCCATGCTCGCCAAGATATTGCCGAGCTCGCGCAGGGCCGGTTCCAGATGCGGGTGGCGGATGGCGAACCGGGCTGTCAACTCCTGCGTGCGCGAGGCCAGGCCATACGTGTTCGCGTCGGGATCCTGGGCGCGTTTGTCGAGCACGTGCTTGATGTCGCCATCGAGCTGGCGCAGCAGCATCTCCAGTTCGTCGTCGACCTCTCCCGTTTCCTCGAGGCTGCGGTGCAGGCTCTTGAGGTGCGCTTTCAGGTTATTTTCGTTTTCAGGCAGCATGGCTTTCTCACGTCATGATGTTATGAGAAAGTTTATACCTGATGGGGAGTTTTGGGCGCGCGGTGGTGTTTACGTGTGATAAAACGCCGTTCCCAGCGGAACGGGAACGGCGTACGCGTGCGCTAGTGTCTGCTTATTCGCCGGTCAGGCCACGGCGCTCCAGCAGTGGCTCGATCTTCGCATCACGGCCGCGGAAGTTGCGATACATGTCCATCGCGTCCATCGTGCCGCCGCGCGACAGCAGCATCTGGCGGAAGCGGTCGCCATTCTTGCGCAGCAGGCCGCCGTTTTCCTTGAACCACTCGACGGTGTCGGCGTCCAGCTTCTCGGCCCACAGGTAGCCGTAGTAACCGGCCGAGTAGCCGCCCGAGAACACGTGCGAGAAATAGGTCGTGCGGTAACGCGGCGGGACGAGCGGGAAGTCGACGCCGGCATCATGCAGCGCGCTCGCTTCGAAGCCCAGGACGTCGGTCGGGATCTGGTCGCTGCCGAGCTGGTGCCATTTCTGGTCCAGGATGGCAGCGGCCAGATATTCGGTCGTGCGATATCCCTCGTTGAACCTGGACGATGCCTGCACCTTGTCCAGCAACTCCTTCGGCATCGGCGCGCCCGTCTGGTAGTGCCTGGCGTAGTTGGCCAGCACTTCCGGCCAGGTCGACCACATCTCGTTGACCTGCGACGGAAACTCGACGTAGTCACGCGGCACGCGGGTGCCCGAGAAGCGCGGGTATTTCACGTTCGAGAACATGCCGTGCAGCGCATGGCCGAACTCGTGGAACATCGTGCGCACTTCGTCATACGTGAGCAGGGTCGGCTCGCCGGCCGCCGGCTTCGGAATGTTCAGGTGGTTGGCGATGACCGGATGCGTGCCCAGCAGTTTGTTCTGGCCGACATACGCATTCATCCACGCGCCGCCGCGCTTGTTCGAGCGCGCGTACGGATCGTGCAGGAAGATCGCCAGCTGCTTGCCGTCGGCGTCGAACACGTCGAACACGCGCACGTCCGGGTTGTACACCGGCAGGTCGTGGCGTTCCTTGAACGTGATGCCGTACTCCTTGGTAGCGGCAAAGAACACGCCGTTCAGCAGCACAGTGTTGTATTCGAAATAGGGACGCAGCTGGTTCTCGTCGAACGCATAGCGTGCCTGGCGCACCTTGTCGGTGTAATAGTTCCAGTCGTACGCGGTCGCCTGGAACTTACCGCCGTCGGCATCGACGACTTTCTGGATCTCTGCGGCTTCCTTCTTCGCGTTGCGCACGGCCGGCTTGGCAAACTCGGACAGAAGGTTGTTGACGGCATCCGTCGTCTTGGCGGTCTGGTCTTCCAGCATGTAGGCGGCGTGGCTCGGATAGCCCAGCAGCTTCGCGCGCTCGGCGCGTGCCCTGGCGAGATCCAGCACGACCTGGCGGTTGTCGTAGTCTCCGCCATGGCTGCCGCGTGCCAGCGACAGCGCCAGCAGTTTTTCGCGCGTGGCGCGGTTGGTCAGCACGGACAGCGGCGCCTGCTGCGTCGTGTTCACGACCGGCACCTTGAACTTGCCATCGAGACCGTCCTTCTTCGCCAGCGCGGCAGCGGCGTCGATCGCTTTATCCGACATGCCCGCCAGTTCCGCGCGGGTGTCGACGACGAGCGCCGACGCATTCGCTTCCTTCAGCACATTCTGGCTGAACTGGGTCTGCAGCGCGGCGATCTTGCCGTTATAGGCCTTCAGCGTTTCCTTGTCGCCTGCGGACAGTTGGGCGCCGGCGCGCACGAAATCGGTGTGATAGCGCTCGAGCAGGTAAGCGGATTCCGGATCGAGGTGCAGTTTAGTGCGCTTGTCGTACAGTGTCTGGATGCGCTTGAAGAGCTTCTCGTTCAAGCGGATCTTGTCGCTGTGCGCGGCCAGTTTCGGCGCGAGATCCTTGTCGAGCGCATCGAGCGTCGGATTGGTATTGCAGCCGACCAGGTTGAAGAACGTGGTCGAAACGCGGTTCAGCAGCTGGCCCGAACGCTCCATCGCGACGATGGTGTTGTCGAACGTCGGCGCGGCCCGGTTATTGGCGATGGCATCGATTTCCAGCGACTGCTGGCGCATGCCTTCTTCGAACGCCGGCGCGAAGTCCTCGTTCTTGATCTTGTCGAAGGCCGGATACTGGAACGGCAGGGTGCTCGGCTTGGCGAACGGGTTGGACGCCGGCAGCAGCGAAGCAGGGGCCGCATGGGCCAAGTTGGCGAAGGCTGCGGTAACAGCGACGGCCAGGATGTGGGAACGGTTCATTCTTTTGGGCTCCGGAGGGTTGTCGGATCCGCCCATGCTTGTGCCACGGGCCGATCTCTTTTTGCTACGCACAACCATCCGTGCGGGCACGGCGTCGAGAAGCCGGCGGCGGACACTGAAGGGACACTGCTGGGCAACTCATCGATGTAGTCGAACACGGAATGGGAACCGCCGGGACGAACCCGGCGGCGAGTGCCCATCAAGCATAACAGGGATATTGCCGGATGTTACATATTTACGGCCGAAAAAATCTTGTTCCCATGTGTTCAGCCTTGCTGGGACTGTTCTTCCTGCTCGATTTCCTCGACGACCTTTTCCTCGATGCGACGGTCCGGGATCAGCCATAGGACGGCCACGGCCGCATAGACGATAAACCCCAGCCAGGCAGCAAACCAGGACAGCGCCACACCCACGAGATACAGCACGCACGACATCTTGCCCTTGCGGTCTTCGCCGATTGCCTCGGCCAGCGTGGCATTCTTCGGATGATTGGCGGTCAATCCGTGTGCCAGCAGCATGTAGGCAACGGAACACATGAACAGGACGAAGCCATACGCCGCCGTCGGCCCCGTCTCGAAATGGTTCTCGCCCATCCAGGCGGTGACGAATGGGATCAGCGACAACCAGAACAGCAGATGCAGGTTCGCCCACAGGACGCCGCCGCTCACTTCCTTCACGGCGTGAAGCATGTGGTGGTGGTTGTTCCAGTAGATTCCTACATAAATGAAACTGAGCACGTAGCTCATGAACACCGGCCACAGCGGGATCAGGGCGCGAAAGTCGGGGTCGTGCGGGACTTTGAGTTCCAGCACCATGATGGTGATGATGATGGCGATGACGCCGTCGCTGAAGGCTTCTAGGCGGTTTTTGCCCATGGTGAGGATCTCTTTAAATCAACGAAAACATGCGCTTCCACAGCGGCATTATCGACTCAACTTGTACGTTTATCGAACCGACGATATGCCGTTGATCCGAGCGTCGCTTACCATGTCGCTTAAAATATTCCAAACCTTTGCCCCGAGCACTCACAGGCGGCTTTTCTATAGAATCTATTGAAACTTCCCAGCCGGTTTGATGTGAAATATAGGGCGGAGCAAGCCATCCACGGATTTTCGTACAACTAGAGCTTGCCGAAAATGGCGTCACCTCCAGCCAGAGTGAGGAATCACCATCATCGCCATCCTCGCCGTCCTCGTTTTCAAAAAACAGTGTTCTTGAGTGATTACCAGCCGCAGAATCAGTAGATCGCAAAAAATACCAAGTAATATCAAGTAGTTCTTTTACTCTATTCATTGACGGTGGAGCAGCATCATTATGTTCGATGTCATTCCTTAGATCAAATAATTGTTTTACAATAAAGGGTTTTGCCAGACCTACGGCCTCAAGTCGCTCAAGAGCGCCTAACTTCTTCAAACCTGTCACATGTGAGAAACAATACAATTCATCCAATAATTTTAATCGCACATTAATCGCACGCTTAAGATTCATGATTGCATCTGCGATTCTAAATTCACTCGCCTCACCGTCAACCAAACTTAATGCATGATCTAGTGTGTCATAGGATCGCCTAACCCTAGGCATGCCCTCATTTGACCACGTATCCAGATGGCAGCTCCACTTAATAACATCTGGATTTATATAAATATTAGTTTTATCTTGTGTCATCGTGATTTTTTTAAATTCTAAATAGCTGTTATTTTGGATTATGCAAGTTTCCTGCGACAGTGAATACGCTCAATCAAATCACGTTAGTGATAATATGTTTCGCCGCCCAAATCTTAACAACGCACACATCTTCAATTATTGAAAATTTAATAATTGCTCGTTGGAAAAATTTGGAAGTGCCGACCGTATTGGAGATCGCTCCAGCAAATGCTCACATACACGAAGCTCATGAACACCTGGCACAGCGGCAGCGGTCCTGCGAACGTGGGGTCGTGCGGGATTTTGAGTTCCAGCACCATGATGGCGATGATGCCGTCGCTGAAGGCTTCGAGGCGGTTTTTGCCCATTGCTGCTCCGTTGGCTGATCCGTCGATCTTCCTCGAAAAAGCATTTTTAGTCACGCATCTTTTGGTGGTGGCGTCGATAGTGGTGACCGCTGCCAGGGGACGCTTGGCTAATCATGTCCACCATCTGCACCTATATCGTAGTCATCTGTAGCGTGAGACCCGGAGATATAGTGTCTGTCTCCCCAATCACCGGGAACATCATCCAGGGCTTCGCGAATTTTTCTGTCGCGCTTCGCGTTCCAGATGAGAAGCATTCCGATGGCAAGCGGAACCCAAGCGGCAACATACCATTGAAGACCTAGAATTCGGCATCCGACCGTGGCAACGGCAACACCGGCTCCGATGAAGACTAATCCCAGAGCATCCTTCAGCCTCATGTCGGACTCCATGTAATGGGCTTACCTGCTAACAAACTCTAGAAGATCCGATATGTGTGGGTAATATTCATACTAAAGCTTGTTCCAGTAGATGCCCACGTACACGAAGCTGAGCACGTAGCTCATGAACACGGGCCACGGCGGGATCAACGCGCGGAAATCGGGGTCGTGCGGGACTTTGAGTTCCAGCACCATGATGGTGATGATGATGGCGATGACGCCATCGCTGAAGGCTTCTGGTCGGGTCTTTCCCATTGCGGCTCCGTTGGATGACCCATCGATCTTCGTCGATCATCCGAGTTTAGTCACGCATCTTTTGGCGGAGGCGCCGATCGTGGCGACCGCTGCCGCTGGATTTGGAAAGTATCGACCGACCATAGCGGAGCTTGCGCAGTCAATACGCAGGCGTTTTTCAAATCCTTACTTCACCTTCAAGATAGAAGACACACGTTCCCTCAAGCTCGACACGATCTTCCAACATATGACAAACGAGTTCGCCACCGCGCTTGGAAGCCTGGAAAGCAAAAAGCATCTTTTTATTCAGCCGAGCGGCCCAATACGGCGTCAATGCACAATGTGCGCCACCTGTGACAGGATCTTCCGGAATTCCCTTGGCCGGGGCAAAGTAGCGGCTGACGAAATCGTAGGATGAGTCTCCCAGGGCAGTTACCACCACTCCAGCGTGGTCCATATGAGCAATCGCCGAAATGTCCGGTGACAGGGCACGTACTTCTGTGCATCCTTTAATACCGCAATGTAGTTGAACGTATCGCTGAGCACTTCGACCGGAACAGTGCCGAGTGCTTCAGCCAGATTCGATGGCGACGTTGCCGAGACCGGATATCGACGCGGGAAATTCATGACATAACCACTCTGTGTCTGTCGCACCATCAGAGGGCCACTTGCAGATTTGATCGCGATGCCGACCATTACGAGCAAGACGATCCTTACGAATTTCTTCATGAACTCTAATTCTTCCAATCAATTCAATACATCTAACGTTGCACCGACTCTACGCGGCGATCAATTTCCTTCGAAATTCTTTCCAAGTATCCACGACCACGCTCCGCCTCGACGCCGGCAACAATCGCGTCGTTGAAACTATCCCGAAACTTTTCGAAATCCCCATCGTAGACGTCACCGGTTATCACCCATTCGATACCATGTTTTGCATATTCGCGCTCACGCCGTAAATCCTGAGCACTGGGCGGCGCACCAGGTACAAGTAACGCTGGAGTCTTGTTCGCGATGCAAAGCTTTGCAAATAACGGTCCGCGGTTCTTGTCGTGCACCTCCGATCTTCCAACAAGAGCCAGTTCAGAACATGATGCACGTGCCTCCCGGTCGCGAAATTCCATAAGCTCAACGCAGGCGATCCTGTCTTGCAAACTTGCCGGCGCTTTTGACCAGCATGCAGCCGCATCGGCACGTCTTTCAACGCCCAGCAGACCTGATCTCGACGCCTCGGCCAAGGACAGCATCGCACTGCGACGACCACCAATAGCGGCACGGTACAAGTAGCGCATCCCTTCACGACGGGGATTCCGTATCCGCTTGAGTGCATGCTTGTGCGGTCCAAGCAGCAGGTCCGCAAGAAGTTCCTGCTTCTCACTATCTCCCTGTATGGCGCCGCCCCACCAAGCCATATATGCCTCGGTATAACGTCCTGCCTCGTAGTGCTGGCGTCCTTCGTCCAGGAACTTGTCTGCTCTAGCGTTAAAGCAGACGATCAGCAGCATTAGCCCAACAGTACGTTTCAACATACGTCGATCCTCAATCAGATTCGCATCCCTACCCAGATCACCATTTCAGTTGCAGCAGAGATCACGGAACCGATCATGCGATCAATAACGCCAGCATGATGAATGCGCGCTGCGGACCGGTCATGATGATGCTGTTCTTCGCTCAATATAGCCGAGATGGCGGCAGTGGCATCGGGATCAGTCATACCGATTTCCAGGAGCTGTTGCCGCAAATGTCGGAGTACCACACGCTCTACCGCCACGGTAGCGGTTGCAATGGATCGATCGCCCATCAAACCCGTGAGACATCCGAGCACGTAGCCTCCGAGACCGCACAACCAATAGCTGCGGCACCTTGGCAGTCCTCTTCGCCTCAGTTCCCTGGCAAAAATGGATCGATGTCGTTCTTCGTGGGCTTTGAATTCGGCAAGCTCAGGCAACAAGAAACGTGCTCGCAGCCGTCCCATAGCGATCTGCCCGGCATAAATATTCACCGCACCATGTTCACCCGCATGGTTCACCTTGATGATGCGCCCCGCATCGACGGCTGACGCCCGTGTACTGTTCATAGGACAGCAATATACCCCGCCTCCTGGTTCAGAAATCAATGAGTTGCAGATTTATGCAGCGGGACTCTTGGATTAAAAAATCCCGGCTAGCGGATGCCCATCGTTCATGCAAAGTAAATAGATAGCTGTTTAGACTCGTGGGATCATGTACCCATCCGTAGCTGGCCGCTCTTCAAGGCCAGGAACGTTTTGCGTACACTGCACCAATCCGATCTTTCACTGGCAACTCGATGACCCAAGCGCTGCACAGCCGAGCCCGCACGACCCACCTTATCCGCGAGGAAATCAGGAACTCCACGCTCCCGCAAGCCGAACTGGCCAGGTTGTACAACGTCACGCGCCAGACCATCCGCAAATGGCAGAATCGCGAATCTCCCGAAGACAGGTCACACGCGCCCAACAAGATGTACACGACGCTCTCGCCGGAGCAGGAGCTTATTGTGGTCGAACTGCGCAAGACGCTGCTGCTGCCCACGGATGACTTGCTGGCGGTCACGCGCGAGTTCATCAATCCCGCCGTGTCGCGTGCCGGCCTCGGGCGTTGCTTGCGCCGCCATGGCGTGTCAGACCTGCGCGACCTGGTCGAACAGGAAGGTGTCGCGCCCGCCACGAAAAAGACCTTCAAGGACTACGAGCCGGGCTTCGTGCACATCGATATCAAATACCTGCCGCAGATGCCGGACGAGACGGCGAGGCGCTACCTGTTCGTCGCGATCGACCGCTGCACACGCTGGGTCTTCATCGAGCTGTATGCCGACCAGACCGACAGCAGCAGCGTCGATTTTCTCGCCAAGGTCCAACAGGCCAGCCCCGTCAAGATCGTCAAGCTGCTGACCGACAATGGCAGCCAATTCACCGACCGCTTCACGGCCGGCGGCAAGAAGAAAGAACCGAGCGGCACGCACGTGTTTGACCGACTTTGCAAGCAGCTCGGTATCGAACACCGCCTTATTCCGCCTCGGCATCCGCAAACCAACGGCATGGTGGAGCGCTTCAACGGTCGTATCAGCGACATCGTCAATCAGACCCGCTTCGGCTCACGCGCCGAACTCGAAACGACGCTGCGCAACTACGTCAAGATCTACAATCACAACATTCCGCAACGCGCTCTCAACCATAAAACGCCCATTCAGGCGCTCAAGGAATGGGGCGAAAAGCGCCCGGAATTGTTCAGGAAACGCGTGTATAACCAGCCGGGTCTTGACAGATAGCCATCTTTTGACAAAAGTATTTACTTGCAGCCGAGCAAGTTGGTAATATTTCCTACAGTCAACTCCCCATTTTTCAACTCTTGCTCACCTTCCATGATCATCTCCTCGCATAAATCGTTACTCGCAGCCAGCGTGGCGGCCATGCTCGCGCTGAGCGCCTGCGGCGGCGGCGGCGGCCACTCGGATTCGGCCGGTACAATCACGACGCCCGGCACGGTGGCAACCACGCTGACTGGCACGGCCGCAGTCGGCGCACCGATCGTCGGCAGCGTGTTTGCCATCGATAGCAAAGGCGCCGTGTCGCCGGTTGCGACCACCAATGCACAGGGTGCGTTCACGATCGACGTGGCAGGCATGACCGCGCCGTTCATTCTCAACGTGACCGGCAGCGCCGGCGGCAAGCAGGTGGTCCTGAACTCGATCGCCACCGCACCCGGCCAGACCGTCAACATTACACCGCTGACCGACCTGATCGTGGCGACCGCATCCGGCCAACCGGCCGGCACCGCGTTGGCGGACCTGTGCGCACCGGTGGCAGGCAAGGCGCCCGCAGCGTGCACCGCCGTCCTGAGCAACGCCACCTCGGCGCAAAAACTCGACACTGCCGTCGCCGCGGTAACGGAGATGATCAAGCCGATCAATACCGGCTCGACGAACCCGCTGACCGGCGCGTTTGTCGCCAACGGCACCGGCATGGATGCGGTGCTCGACCAGATCCACGTCACGCCCGCCGATGCGCAAGGCGCCATGGCCACCGTGACCCTGATCGCTACCAATAACACGCTCGGCAGCGTGACCTTGCCCGCCAGTGCGGGCGGCACCGCCACCATCCCGACGGCGGCGGCACCGGGCGCGGAGGATCTTGCCAAGGCGAACGCTGCCGCCACCGTGCTGCCGGAGATCCGCGCCTGCATGGCCTCGCTGAGCGCACTCTATCCGAAGACTAACTTCGTGGCGCCGTCGCGCACCGCCGTGCTGCCGTTTTTCGACAGCTCGTTCAATATGGGCACGGGAGTGGGCCGGGATCAGATCGTTACCGCTTTGACCAGCACCGACGACGCTGCCCGCCCCGGCCTGACCATCGAAGCCGTCGGCCTGGCACCGGTCGACATGCAACCGCTCAGTGCCACGGAACTGGCCACGCTGACATCGACGTCCAACACCTCGACCACCAAGGTCGCCGATTTCGTCAAGGCCCGCCAGGGCGCCGGCGCCACCGCCATCACCTTCACCAACGGCAAACCGAGCAGCGCTTGGGTGCAGTTGCGCACCAGCGCCGATGCTGGCCTGCTCACCTGGAAGCTGATCAAGACCAGCGACACCTCCGCCTGCGCCGGCGGCTGGAAGCTGGCCGGCAACGGCCATCTGGACATGCACATGAATGCACGCGTCCAGCGCAATACCGACAGCAAGGGCATGGTGTCCTTCGTGCGTCAGTGGGCGTTCCACCTGGAGCAGTCCGATCTGGCAGCGGAAAATGCCGACCGAGCCGACGTGCGCGGCCCCGGCATCACCACCTACGGCTACTTCAAGACAAATGGTTCGGCCAGCGTACGTCTGCAACTGGTGCCCCGGGAAATTGGGTCCAGTTGGTTGCAGATCGCCGACAGCACGGGTAGCTCCAGTGCCTTTTATGGCGGTGGCGAGGCCTTGCAGAGCTGCCAGGATATCGCCGCCATCACACCCGCGCCGACCGGCTTGAACGATTACACCATGTGCATCGACGAGACCAAGACCGCACCTGGCAAAATCTACGTCTGGACTTTGCGTTCCGGCAGCACCGCAGTCAGCGCCTTCCCGTTCCAGACCAATGCGATGCCGCTATCGCTTGCGTTTGTCCAGGCGAACCAGGCCAGCCTGTTCGCCACCATCACCAGCGTGACGCCGGCAAAACTGTCGTCGATTCCGGTGGGCGAGGTGCTGGATAACCTGGTGACGTTCAATTACACGCTGTCGGACAAGTATGGCGCCAAGATGGACAATTGCTCCCTGGGGCTGGTCGATCCATTGGGTTCGGTCTGGCTCTATGCCGAACAGAACGCGGTGTCGATGGAAACGGCCTGCACCTTCAACACCAAAGGCCTGAATTCGCTGTTGTCGTACCTGCCCGACCCGGTTGCCCCAGGTACTTCGCGGTTCAGGATAACCGGCGCGCCTACGATGGGATACGTCGGCGTCACCTCGATCGTGCTGGGCAACCAGGCGTCGAGCAACCAGCCGTATCCGAACTGAGACTGACGCGGACGGCTGCATGCCGATCCACAAACCCGCCACGCGGATCGCGCTGGCGGGTTTTTTTATGGTTGGGCGAGAGCCAACACAATCGATAAAGGTGTAAAGCAAAAACCAACAGGTCGTTGTCCTTAGGCGCGATTTCTATCCACATCAGCGTACTTCTTCCATTGGCACGCTTCCTGCAATTAAAGGTTCATGCCTAGCACCACCCGGCACCCAACCATTGAGGAGACTGACATGAGCACGCTGACCATCAACGATCTGACCATGACCAAGGAACTCGACAAGCAGCAAATGACCGGGCTGTCGGGCGGCATAGGACGTACGCCCCAGCAAATCCTGGCGTGGGAAATGACGGGCAAGCCCGCCACGTGGCAAGGCCTGGTCCTGGAAGACGACAACCGGTTGCACGTGCCGACGATCTGACCGGCGCCAACGCAGGAAATCCAATAAAAAATGGCCGCATACGGCGGCCATTCCGGTTTGCGCGATCGGCGCGGCGTCAGGAAGCGCTTGGCACCTTGTCGGCCCTTGGCGCAGTCTTTTTGGCGGTCTGCTTGCGCTGCGCATACCATTTCTGCGCCTGCTTCGCGTGGCGAATCAGGCCGTCGTTCATGCCGTTGTACATGCCGTGGAGTTTGAGCAGCAGGGCCGTCCCGCTGCGCGCACGGTGCAGCAGGATATGGCCGCGCGACTTCAGCACATGGGTCGACCGGAATTCGGCATTCGGCATGCCATAGCCATAGTCGACGTGCTCGAACGAGAAGTTGGCCAGGACGTCCTGCAGCGCCAGGTGGATTGCGCTCATGCCCACCGACAGGTGCATGTAGTTCTTCTGGCAGGAAATCCTGTGGACGTGCCAGACCGACGACGATTGTGAGCCGAGCACGATGGCGACATCCGTTTCGCCGCAACGGATCACGTAAGACAGCAGCAGGCCTTGGCGCGCCAGGCACTCCAGGCGCGTCTGCTCGGCGTCGCGCTGTGCAGCACAGGATGGATCGATGGCGACCATCGCATCGAGCAGGGCCGTGACCTGCTCAGGTTGCTCGATGCGCAGCACCTGCAACGCGCCGGCCGCTTCCGTCAGCAGTCGAACCTGGCGCGACAGGTTGTAGCGTTTCTTGGAACTGAACTGCTTGAGGTAGGCGTCCACGCTTTCCGGCAGAGGCTGCGTATGGCAGGCGCGCCAGCCATTCAGGACATAAGTCGATATGCCCGCGTCACGTGGCAACGCGGCGCCGGCTTCTTCCGGAACGGCCTGCAGGTACAACACTTCGCATTTCGCATAGCGTTCAAGCAGTTGCTGCATAACGAAATCGGCGAGCCCCTCTTCCGCCGGATCCAGCAGAGGTACGCTGCCGAGGATCTGGCAGGCACGGACGGTTTTCTTGAACAGCGATACCGGACCAAGGCGGAAGTCGAGCTCGCATCCAATGGTGCGCACCGGCACGAATCCGACGATTGCGTAGTCGATGTTGCGGCGGACGACGAACAGTTCGTAGTCGGCGTCACGCCCTTGCGCCATATCGATCAGGTAATTGAAGAATTGCGGAGACTGATACAGCGTTTCCGGGCCCGTTGCCGCGGCCAGCATGCGGAGCCACGCTTCCAGAATGTCCGGGCGGTCGTGATAAGCGGTCGCGACGTTCAGCTCGTAGCGGTCCGGGCACCGCGTTGTCCGGGAGCGAGCAACCAGCGATCCGGGCGCTGAAGGCGCAAATTCGCTGACCACCTCAAAGTTACGCGTAAACATCGTGTCGACCCTCGTTTGAAGAAGTCCGCGATTTAACGTTTCGCGGGCCACGGACACACTTCTTGGCGGAGTGTATTTACAAATACTAACCCATGCTCATCCTTAACGTACAGTTAAATTTGATTACAGATTAGATAGTAAAAAACTGGATGACAGATTGTGAAAACGCATGTAGGAGAACGCCTACACGATGTGCACTGCGCAGTATCAACAAAACTAGCAAATTTAATTTCGACTATTGATAAATATCAGAATAAAATACGAAATACATGCCTCCCAATACTTTTATGTGACTGTTGGATATCTTACACACAATCACTTTCGTCAAAAAATTTTGTTGCGCAGTTCTAACATAAAATGCATTTGCTCAATAATGTTTCCTGCAAACGAAGTTACCAAAGTAACTAGCGGTTGCTCGAAAGTTTCCTTGATAGATATCTTGTTTCTCTAATTGTGAACTTTTATTGCCGGGGTTCGTTTAATAATGTGGCGGTTTTTCATTGACCGAACCTTGGCCGGCATCGCGCAGCGTACGTATGTGCTCGGCCAGCTTGGCCATCATGGCTTCGAGCTGGTCGATGCGGCGGCCCTGCTCATAGATCGTGCGGTTGAGGGCGTCGACGAGGTTTTCCTGGTCGGCCAGCTTGATTTCGATGTCGATAAAACGGTTTTCGTCGCTCACGTCGGTATCCTTCATAAATAAAAAAAAG
>Ga0207654_10000726_pt1 | contig 18364 bp, 11 predicted proteins | sample KBSC64metaG_FD_184355 | JGI IMG/M metagenome (GOLD analysis project Ga0207654, IMG submission 184355) | Corn rhizosphere microbial communities from Kellogg Biological Station, Michigan, USA - KBS C6-4 metaG (SPAdes) (version 2) | ecosystem: Host-associated > Plants > Roots > Rhizosphere > Soil...
GAAGCCGTCCCTCCTCGAGCTCGGCGATGATGCGGTTGGTGACCTCGGCATAGAGGCTCTGGCGGACATTGGACATTGATCTGCTCCTTCAAAACACCGCACCCGGGGCCGGAATGGCGGGGGTGGGCGGCAGGAGCGGACCGGCAGTCCCCGCCGATCGAGGCGGGCTGCACCCGGAGGGCCGCAACAAAGTGGAGGAGCTGAGCGCAGCGCAGCTTGCGGCACGCCGCGGCGGGACTAGAGGGCTGCGACGCCCACCCCGCCAGACCAGCACCGGAGGCAACGCCATCGCGTGACGGCGCGATGACCATCAGCCGGAGCAAGGCTCCGGCCAAACCCATGCGACTCGGCCGCGCGAGTCGTGAGACACTCAGATGCTCGGCGAATGGCGGGACGTCCTGAGACTATCGCAGCAATCGCGTCAAAACAGTCATGCTGCCTCTCCGCCAGTTACCCATCATCCTCATTGGACGTCTGCGCGAAAGCCAACCATCGTTCATGTAGAAAGTGCTGAGCCCGAATGACCGGCTTGGCGACGTTGCCGTCGTTCGCGAGGGTTTCGCGGCAGGCCGGCTTTTGTCGAAAAGTGGATCATCGATCGGGGCCTACCATTTGGCTCTCGAAAACCGTTTGCACCTAACTTGAGACGATTTGGTCTCAGAACTCGATTCAAAGTCCTACCATCGCCTTTCTTACTCGCTCACGGAATCTACCCAGGTACGTCGGACGATGTCGATCCATACCATAGGCGGCTAGCCAGCTGGTGACGCAACGGCGTGCTAAATTTTGTCGAAGGCCCCGCATCATTACATTTTTATGTGCATCGCGCATGGGGATTTTGATCCACCACCAAGGAGCGCCGTAGGTGGTCACAACAACAAACTTAGTGATTGAAGAAAGCTTAGCGCGCTCCGGCCGGCCGTTTACTATGCTAAACGCGAAGCCTGGACTCCAGACGCGATCAACATACCCCTTCAGCAGGGCAGGCATGCCATACCACCAAGTCGGATAGACAAATACGAGTGCATCTGCATCAATTAGGTCACTCCTGTAGGCATCAGCCAGTTGGTCAGGCTTTGTCTCTCCATTACGGTACGCAAACCACTCCGCATCCGACATCACCGGGTTAAACTCGTCCCGGTAGAGGTCATGCACTTTGACTTCGTGCCCCCCGAGGCTTAGTCTGTCCAACGTTAGGTGAAATAGTGAACCTATGTAGCTATCCTCATGAGGATGGCAGTAGACAACGACGACGCGCATGAGAATTTCCTACAAAGGGCCAGTTTCTGGGGCGCGCGCACTGTCGGCCCATAGAAGAGGTGTCCGCTCTACCTTGGTCATTGGGACGAACAAGCCACCTTGTACTAGACGCCCTGGGGGCGCAAGATGGCGCAAGGGATTCTGGGCGCTGGGCATTGCTTGCTCTCCCCGTATAAGGAGGCCGGACAATGCCATACGTCCCCGAGTTCGTCACGAAGCATATTGAGGAACTTGCTGAGTCCGTGGTCAGGCCGGGATGGGATTGGCTCCTAGCCCGTCCTTGGTGGTTTCGCGCTGCGGTTCTTATTTGCGTCCTCTTTAGCGTAGGGAGTGCAATCTGGCCATCGGAGATAAGCTCATGGTACCGAAATCTCTCCTCGGAGGCTCGGGTTTTCTTTGCTAGCCGTCCGAACATTCCTCTTGACGCGCAAGCCAGAGCAAATAGCCAGAATGCTGAAGTTCGCCTAGTAAAGGCGGTCTCATACGATCTAGACAGCATAGGAAATCTGACTGCTTGGTCATCATCACAAGCCGTAGCCGCGTTGCGCTCAGCCGGACTCAACATCGACAATCATGCATATCTCACTTTCGTGCGAAATAGTCAAAGCACGAGATGTCTATGCTGGACGGAGCAGACTTCTGATCCGGCGGATGCAGAAATGCCCGTTATATCTGGCTGGGCTATGACAGCGTTTTCCGATATTGGACAGCGCCTATTGCCTGATGAGCTAGACTCAATCCTCAGCCAGCAGATGAGTGATGGTGGATGGCCTAGTTTTGTTGGAGCTTACGAAAGGTCATCTGAATCTACCTACGCGACCGCGTGGATATTAAAGGGTCTTGTATCTCTAAAAAATAGGCACTTGCTTCCGGCGAATCGAGAAGAAGCTGTTGAACGTTCGATACGGAGAAGCTCCCAATGGCTCTTCATGGTTAGAAACAACAAGGCGAGATGGAAGCCGTACCCATACCTTATCCAGCATGACGACCAAGAATCTTTGGCGATATCTGGACTGGTGATTCACGTCCTTCATCTTGCTCGCGCTGGGGATATGCACGAAATTGATCGGGATTGGCTGAACGACCTTCCAGGACCTGATAATACGCCCCTTGGTTATCTAGAGGGTTATTACATAGAAGGGATAAAGACAGGCCATGGAACTCGGATCGACCACCTGAAGCAAGTGCAAGTTCCTTGGATTATTATGGGTATAGTAGACGCATATCCCAATGGAACCGCGCGTCAGCGAGCGCGGGCCTTACTATGGCTCCAGTCCATTTTAAATTCTACTGATCTAGCGCAGGCTGATGCTGATCCAAATAACTGGTGGAGGGCGGAACTCCTGTTGTCGATTGCCTACCTAAACCATAATGCAAATGGTAATCCATGAGCTGGGGGATAACATATAAAGGACAGCTTTTGCCTTTCTCCTAAGTCAAAAATTCGAAGCGCCGAATGGAATCGGCCAATGGGCGATGACGCCGGCTTTCACGATCCCTCTCATCATGGGTCTTGCGATGGCAGTGCTTGGCGTATCTTCATCGTTGTGGTCGCATCACCAGGCCACCGCGATAAGCTGCGGTGGAAAAGCGCGGGCGAGCTGCAACGCGTCCTCGATGTGCGCTCTTCTTACCTCCGTATTGATCGGACCCGAAAAAGCCGTCCATTGCATAGAGGTCGCCCGTCAGTTCGGCGATCATCATCAGGTCAATTTCATCGGTCAGCCGGAGCGACGCTCCGGCCCAAACATATGCGACGCGGGCGCGCGAGTCGTGAGAGTCTCAGCTGTTCTGCGGAAAGGCAGGACGTCCTGAGACTGTCGCAGCAATCGCGTCAAAACGGTCATGCTACCTCTCTGCCGACTCCAGCTACTTCTTGACCGACAGGACGATCCCATCCCCTTGCAATCATCCCCTGACCTCTCAAGACCGGTCGCAGAGAGGGGACAGCAATGCAAGCCATGCAGGAACATGTCATGATGACCGATACCCCCGATCGCATCCTTCGGATCAACACCGTGCTCGAGCGCACCGGGCTCAGCCGCTCGACGCTCTACCGGAAGATCCAGCAGGGCACGTTCCCAAAACAGATCGCGATCAGCACAAGGTGTGCCGGGTGGCGCGCTTCCGCTGTCGCCGAGTGGATGAAGAACCCGATGTTTTACTCGGTCGACGATTATCCTGAGAGCTGACCGCCGGCCATCCGCCGCTGATTTGTCCCGGCCCGCGTACCCACCAAGGTCGAGATCGCGCAGATCAACGCCAGGCCCGGCCCGCGTTCAGTCACTGGCTCTCGCCGGCCCGCAAGATCTGGTGGATCGAGGATCCGCGCCATTCGCTGTCGATGCTGCACCGTTAGTATGGTTGCATATGAGAGCCAGTCGGCGATGATCTGAGGGCAGCCGATAATTTCAACGGCTCTTCAGCTTATGCCATCATATTGGCTGGCTTCCAGCCAGTAGCGCCGCTCGTTGCCACGCCAAACAGCTTTTCGCCTGCGATCTCGCCCAGACGGCGATAGGCTTCCCACTGATTTTCGTCGAAGAACTGGTCCGCGGTGGTCTGCTGGGGAAAGTCGCGATTACCCGTAAGGGCCTGATAGGCAAGTAGTTCTGGCGGCTCGGTGAAAGTTAGGCGCGGCTTGACGAGGAGCAGCGTACCGGTCGTGCCGTCGGCATAGCTGATCGTGGCGAGCGCCGCGATCGGACCGCCGAGACCGTCCGCGCCGCGCTTGGCAAGCGCTGCGTAGGGTCCGATCAACGTCAGCATGTTCGGATCGTTACCGAGCTTGGCGGCAAGTGCGGCTTCATCCAGGAAAACGATCTTGGCGCCAAGATCGGTGCGAGCATGGCTGATGAGACGCACCATGTCGGCCATCTGATAGCTGGGATCGGCGCCGTTGTCACAGATGATCAGCAGCTTCACCTTGCGTTGGAGAAGCGTATAGGCGCCCGTATTCTCGAAATGCCCACCATCGGTAAGATACCATCTGGCGCGCTTCGTTCCAGGGAAGGCGCCGCGCAGCTCCAGCAGCAGATAATTCTGGACGAAGTCTCGCAAGGTCACACCTAGACCATCGCGCTTGCGCGAGCGTTTTTGCTTCCACCAGTAGCCGAGGCGGACATTGCCCAGCGTGGCAAGGATCGACGTGCCGAGTGAAGTCCCCGAACCGATAGCAGCGGAGACCGCCGCGCCCGAGATTGCAACCCAGTTGGCCAACGGCAGCTCCTCCCCGAACTGAAGCGGAAAGCGTGGATCGTCGGCGACACCAACACAAGCCGTGCCCGGCCGTGAGCCTTCGTAAATAATTCCGTTTGGCGCGAGGTGCATGGGCTTGCCTTTGCGGTCACGCGCCACGAGGTTGGAATCGCCCGTAATCGTCTCCGCGATCGTGACATTGATCAGATGGATCGGTCCTTTGCCCTCGCGCATACCTGAGTGGTAGCGTTCCAGCTTGATTGCGTCCTGCGGGCTGTCGGTGCGAACGCTACCCCGCGCCCGGCCGACGCTGGACGCTCCAATATATGCGCGACGCAGGCGGGAAGCATAGAATGTCGAGAGCGACGAAAGATTGATAAAGGAAAAGGACATACCGAGTACGGCATTTGCAAGGATTAGCAGTATCAACAGCGCATATTCTGGGTGAAGCGAATAGTTGTCGGTAACTGGCATCAATGGAACATCGGCCATTGCGGCGAGGCCAACCACCGCCAAGATATTCCACACGATCAGCCAAACCGCCAGCAATGCGATGCCGATGACCGCGACTAGGGTCGGCATGTGCGTCTCCAGCCATCCTCCACCGATCTGGCCACTGCCTTGCTTAAGCCTGCCGCTAGCAAGGTAACTCAATAGAGGCGGAATTATGCCCGCCAGGAGGGATGCGAGTTTCGGCAGCTCAAGCCAGTGGATGAAAGCCATTATCTGCTCACCGACAACCATCACGCCGATCAGGCCGACGATGCCAAACAGCGCCATCAGTGCGCTCGACATGATCGCACTCAGCCGCGTCCGCACACGATCTTCCGCCGCAATCAGGAATTGCGGGTTTCTCAAATCTTTTTCGCGCTGCTCGACCTTCTGCTCTGGCGTGGCCGTGGCAGCAAGCCAGCGGCTTTCCACATAGCCATGTCGCGCCTCGACGGCTGCGTAAAGCACGAGCGCACTGATTGCGACACAGGCGATAAAACCGGAGACGAAGCCGGATCGCGGTAGCCACTTCGCAACGTCGACCGTTCCATTCATGTACCATGGCGCGGCGAAATAAAGCGTCAGCAGCACCATGGCCCAGAAAAAGCCGTTGCTGACCGCGCGCTTGATCCGGTTGCCTGGAATCCAATCGCGTCTGGTAAGCCAATAAGCCGATCCGCTGCCGAGTACCGCGACCGCGGCGATCAACAATAGCCCAAGCAATCCGGCGTTGACGCCTTTGCCTGCCAGAGCAGTGTCAGCCAAGCATATGTCGATCAGTCCCAGCAACCAGAACAGTGAAAAGGCCACCATCCCTATCACCACGTGAACAGCCGCCCAGTTCCGCATCACGACCGCAGCGCCGAAAAACGCGTCGCTGGTGCCGCCCGGGGTCAAATAACGGCCCGCCTCACGCAGGCGTCGTACCCCTTCTACACCGAGCGGGGACTCCAGTGGGTGCTGCGGATCGAAGGCCGGTCTTCCTGGCAAAACCTGACCGTCGCCGCGATACGACTGCGGCACGAACAGCGCTCCGAAGAAGCTGCCGATATAGCTGCCGCCCGAGACGGTGGAGATATAGTCAATGCGCGGTATCTTGCCCGCCGCGCTCAACGCCTGGAGAAAGCCAAGGCTGAAGGTGGCGGCGCGAATCCCGCCGCCTGACAATGCCAAGCCGACCGCATCGGCCGAATTGGGAATGCCGAAGCTCTTGCGCCGGGTATTAATCCGTGCACGTTCGACCGTCTGGACGGCTTCGAAGGTCTTCCGATTGCCGTCTAGTGGCGTTCGGATGCCACGCTTGCTGTCGATGCTCTTCTTTCGAGGCGTTGGTTGCCCGTCATCAGAATTTTCTGTCAATTCCGCGTTGGCCAAACTCACCTCCCAATGGATGTGATTGATGCTGGATTGTGCTTAAACTGCTAGATATTTGCGTGTCTGCGGTCCGACCATGCCATCGACCACGATCCCCTCCTGGGCCTGAAGCGCAGCAACCGCTGCTGCCGTGGAAGGTCCGAAAACACCATCGATCGGGCCCGGATTTACACCTTTGGCGAGAAGGGCATTCTGAAGCGCAATGATTTTCGGTCCTCGCAAATAGGGCGAGGTAAGCTGGATGATGTTCCTCGGGAGGCTGATCCGCACGGGCGTACTTGCATCAGTATATTTGACCCCTGGCACGAGGAAGCCGCAGGACCATTTGCGGGTGTTGGCATTATCGATGACAGCGACGCCGATGTTAGAGCTATGTGCTTCTATGGTCGAATTGTCGCCGCGTGAAATCGCCACATGCCCAATCTTCACGCCGAAATCACCGGGTTTACGGATTAGAATCGCGCCCATTGTAGCGATCGCCTTTCCCACGTCGGTCGCTCCGCCGCGACGTGTGGCATCTTCGTACCACCAGCCGGAATAGGACTCGCCCACCCGAACATCTGGAGGTCGAACCGCAATCACGGTCTTGTAGGCATGATAACAAGCCCAAGACACGAATTCGGCGCAATCCCAAGGCCCGGACCAATCGGGGTTAGCGATATGCACCTTGGCACCGAGGACATACTTCTGGTGTTCCCTGGTCATCGCCAGATCGACAACATCCTTTCCTTCGAACATTGGCCATTTCCCCTAATCGGCAGCGGGTCTTTTTAACTCCCGGCTGGCAAGGCGCTTTTCGTGAGCTTTTCGAGAGCAGCTGTGTCAGGAATGCATTCGGCATTTTCCTGCTTCGCCGCACTCGCGATCACAGCGCATGCCCGTGCGAGCTGTCTGTCCCACAGATTCCAGAGATATGCGTTGCGGTCGGCTCTGGCTGGCTTGCCCGGCGGATCGAAATCGTAAGCGAAATCCGCGCGGCACGCTGCGGTGCCAGGGCACAGACGCCGCCGATGCGCTGCAAGCGTCTCGCGGGAATCGCGCAGCATCGCGTCGCCGGCCAGACGCACTTTCTGGATGGTCCCGAATCCGCGCAACGCATCCTTCAGCACACCTTCGAACAGCAGGCTGGACGGTTGACTGAACGCGGCCAACAGGTTCTTCGCGCGATCCAGCGACTGTCGCGCGTCGATCATCTCGATGTCGGCGGCGACCTGGAATACCCGTAGGATTCGCGTTGCCGTTGCCGTCCAGCGGAGCGACATCTGAACAGTGACGGGCGGATCTGGCTTTATAGTGATTGTCTTGCCACTGATCGTTGCCTCGTTCGCATCCGTGTTGGCCAGCACGTCGCGCAAAGTCGGGTTCATCACGGGGCTGGAGGAGCGGATCGCTTCCTCTGCGGCTCTCACGTGAGTCAGGAGCCGCTCCGCCCTGGCGGCTAGGTTCGAAGAAGGTCGCGCGCTCAGCAATTCCGCGCCATAGCCGGCCGCCAAGGTAAGGAGAATATGGGCACGCAGCATCCTTCCTTCCAGATCCAGGTCTCCATCATTGTTGGAAAGCAGGCCGGGCGTATTCTCGTCAGCGACCGGCTCATGGCCCACGGGTGCCAGATAGCAGTCGAGGTAGCGATTGACCGAAATCTCAGACATCTCCCGATCGCCCTCGCTGGGTACATCCTTCTTAGCATAGCCGTCTTTGTCAGGATCAGGTTTGCCTTCACGGTTTTCGCCATAGGGGCGATTGGCTGATGCGCGCAGAAGATGTGAAACATCGCCCCCGCCTTGATCGGCCCCGCCATATTGTAGGTGCGGCATGAGGTCGTCGCGCATGATCTGCGCGGTCAGGGCAATGAAGGCCGGCCCCGGCATTTTGAGGATCTTCTCGCGAGTTCGGATCCATCTTGTGTCTTCGTGATGCTCAGCTTCATAATCTGTCTTGGCTTGGCCGACGAGCGCAGTCGGCGTAAAGAAGCCGTTGTCCAGAAGGCAAGCCCTAAAGCTGTTCGGGTGAATCCCTGGAGGCTGCGCGGTGATGCCGGTAGCAAGCGTCGTACAGGATGTGAGCCAGGGAAGAATTGCAACGACGAGAAACGCAGATCGAGTCCCCATTACGCCTCCATTCCGGCGTGGCCGGAGACTGTCGAATGGACTGTTGGCGATTAGATTGTGTCGCGATCCACGTAGATGACTATATTATTTGATCTACGAAACAAGCCCTTTTGCTGGAGGCGGTGATTTTTCAGGCGGCAGCAAAGCATAGGGTTAGGAATCTGTAATTGCAGAGCTCGGCCGTGAGATTCCTTGTGGGTTTCATCGATCTGTCCGCACTGACGGAGCCGGAGGTCGGTCGTGCTTGGGTCTCGCAGAGGCCAACGTGCATTGTCTCGAATCGGGCTTTTCGGCCCATCTGACCACCTTTGCAGATCGTTCGTCCCTGCGTTCCCTCTCGGGAAATTCTAGGTGAGCCCGCAACGGTCTAGAAGCGTACCTTGGGACACAGTCTAATCGAATCATAACATTTATCGCTTCTTAAGGGATTTATCAATGAAATATCGGCCGATCACCATGCCGAAAACGAATGATGCTAAGAAAAATGATCTATGATCATCAAATATATGAGGGATTATCAATATCGGTGATACACAAATCATTAATAGTATGATTTCAGTGCACCCAATGAATACCATTTTCGATGAATTCAGCTTCGACTTTCCGAATATCCGATAGGTTATTACACGTGATAATATATTGCTCGATATTCCTAATCCCGTGAACAATAATAAAAGAGCTACAAACATAAACCTCATCTCAATGAGAATATCGCCCCTATTGAGCCAGAAAATTGTCTAAACGTTATGTTGCGAGCGTGAGTAATCCAATCGAGTCTTTCACGGTCCAATGTTCGGAACAACGGGTTCCCACAAGCCACGGAAAGGAATATCTGGGGGAATAAGCCGCCAAACTGCTCCGGTGCTGACATCTTGAAACCAACGCCCGCCATAGATCATCCCCTTTCCATAGTGGGGATCGGCGGGTAGCTCTCGGACTAGCCCAGCTGCGACTTGCTGCTCGATATAGTTCACGAAGCGTTGGTATTCTCCCGGGCTGATAAAACCGTGAATTTCTTCCCATACAATTGCAGCGGGCTGATTCGTCATGGTTCTAGTCCCGGAATATAGATTTGATTGCCTCCACCAACGAGGCCACCCTGCCTTCTCTTCCCTTCGCGTGAACTTAGCCCAACACCGAGTTGATATATGCAATTTCGCTACCAATTTCGAAGGTGATCTGTTCTGCCAAAACAGACGTGTCTATTCTTTCAAGAACCAGTCGAATTTCACCAAGAATTTCGCCAGGCATTGAACTGATCTTCATCGCGTTTTCCAAACGTGCCGCTTCTTGCTCCATCCCTGAATTCTGCAGCGCGAGTATAGTTCTCCTGACCTTTTCGTACAAATCTTTATTGCTTAGGATCGTCATAAATCGGCCTTCACCAGATGAAACCTTCAAGGCATTGTAAACCCGTTCAGAGTAACGCCGCCAGAGGGAGTGACAACGTGCGCCCCCACCGTTGTTACCGATGCCGGGCGCCGCCCGCGTGATAAAGTTGGATCCGGGATCCAGAGTGCCGCTCTCAATGAAATCGAAGTTCATGTTCTCAGCAGGAATGCCGTATCGTTCAGCATATCCCGGATTAAGAGGGCTTTCCAATGACCAGAACTGCCCTTCTGGACCGGCGCTAACTCCGAGAGTTCCACCTCGGTACAACGTCGCTCCTTCTTGCACGGCAGTCCGCGCGGCAAGCGCTTCGCTAGAGACCTCTTGAGCAGCAACCCCATACGGTATCGTTTTCCCGCCGAAACCAAGTATTTGTCCTCCAAATCGGCCAATCAGGAACCGCCCAATTCCACCGACTCCGGCACCTATAAGAGCTGCTTTGCCGACCTCCCAGTAGTCGACGCAGTGCCAATCCCAATCATAGTGATAAAGCTGCCATCCGAAGTCCGCCAACCCGAATATAATCGCCCCAGCTGCAGCGGTTTGAGGTGTACCAAACTTACCCTTGCGATCGACCAAGTTCAGCGGATTGCTATCGACATAGGGATAGAGGTTCGCCCCCGCCTCGATGCCAAGCGGATCGGCTTCTATGTAGCGGCCGGTGGTGGGATCATAGTCGCGCATCCAGTTCTGGTGCAGGCCACTTTCCGACGCATTCCATTGGCCGGGCAGACGCAGACTGACGGTCTGGGTGGGGGTGGCAAGCATGGTCGGCTTCCCCCACGGATCGACAGCAGCATCCCACACCTTGGCCTTGGAGGCATCGGTCACGATCAGCGGCTCGCCGATCTGGCCGGTATGGACATAATAGTAGCTGGGGCTCGATACGCTGCCCGCGACTAGAGCGAGCGGCATGTCGTCGAGCCATATATATTCGCGGATCAGACTGCCGGTCGCACCGTCATGCTCTGCCAGCAGCCGGCCGTCGGGCGCGAACACATAGTTTATGGTGGCAGGCGTGCCGGTCAGTTGCGCGGCGATGACGCGTAGGCCCGCATAGTCATATTCGTAGGAGGCGATTAATTATGCATATGACTCAATTAACTTCCTTTCTCTCTCGAAGAGTGTTTCCGCTTGCTCATCTCGATCATAGAAGCGTTCCCAAAACCCAGCTTCCATCCAAGTCTCTGGCGCGATCTGAAAAAAACCATTGCTTTTCCACGATATAATCCAATTCGGCGGAAGGTTTGCCGTAACGATTTCGAAACTATCGAGTGGAAATAAGGCAACTCCGTTAGCCCCGTCGCTAACAACGCGAAACATCCATCTTCCAGTTAAGGAAAGCTCGACCGCCAATACGACGTATATCTTTCCGATAGTGAGCCACGGCGACTTTTCTTGCGGTTCCCCTCGAGCATCCAGCAGCTTTACGCAACGAACCTTCATGGCTTCCTCGTTGGCTTATGGAAAAATATAAGTCTTATAACCAGACCCATAGTATACCTCTCCGGTGGTTGGATTCATGTAAAAACGCGTGGTGAACGTTCCACCACCGGGCCTCGGCATGATCGACGTAGTGAACTTATCAAAGCCAGCGGGTATGCTAGTATCACCGAGATTGCCCGCTGATATAATTGACCTAGAGTTTGCAATTGCGCCTGGCGTCAGCTCCCCCGTCGCCGTCGTAAGAGAACTTGCTTGGTCAAGGGTTAATTGCTCGGCGAGACGAGCTCCGCTCACTGCATCGGCGGCCCCTTCAGCAGTAGCCAATCTTTCTGCAGTTTGTCCGGTACGACCAAGGATCACTCCTCCAAATCTACTCAGCAGGAACCGCCCTATTCCGCCGATACCTGCCCCTATAAGAGCTGCTTTGCCAACCTGCCAGTAGTCGACGCAGTGCCAATCCCAATCATAGTGATAAAGCTGCCATCCGAAGTCCGCCAACCCGAATATAATCGCCCCAGCTGCAGCGGTTTGAGGTGTACCAAACTTACCCTTGCGATCGACCAAGTTCAGCGGATTGCTGCTGACATAAGGATAGAGGTTCGCCCCCGCGTCGATACCGAGCGGGTCGGTCTCAATGTAGCGTCCGGTGGTGGGATCATAGTCCCGCATCCAGTTCTGGTGGAGACCGCTTTCGGCGGCATACCACTGGCCCGGCAGACGCAGGTTGATGGTCTGCGTAGGGGTGGCGAGCATAGTCGGCTTGCCCCAGGGATCGACCGTCGCATCCCACACCTTGGCCTTGGACGCATCGGTCACGATCAGCGGCTCGCCGATCTGGCCAGTGTGGACATAATAGTAGCTGGGGGTTGAGACGCTGCCCGCGACCAGCGCAAGTGGCATGTCGTCGAGCCAGATATATTCGCGGATCAGATTACCGGTCGCGCCGTCATGCTCGGCCAGCAGCCGTCCGTCAGGTGCGAACACATAGTTGACCGTGGCAGGCGTGCCGGTCAGCTGCGAGGCAATGACGCGCTGGCCGGCATAATCATATTCGTACGACGCAATGCCGGTGCCGTTCTTGGCCAGCGCCGAGAGTCGCTGCCGGGCATTGTAGCTGTAGGCGAAGTTGGTACCCGAGGCATAGTTGGGATCGCTGGTCAGCGGGCCGCCATCGGCAAAGAGCAGATTCAGCCGGTTGCTGGTGGCGGAGATGGCAGAGGTTTCTGTGTAGGGCGTCCCGGTGCCCGTCCAAAGGCCGAGGTTCAGTCTCAGACGTCCAGGATCATCATTGCCGAAGATCGCGTCGCGGCCCGTTCCCGCCGTGTCATTGACCACCGAGAGATTGCCGTTGGCATCGCGGCTGAACGCAAGGCCCAGCACAGGCGTGCTACCATCCGTCAGTGCCATGCCATTGAGCCAATAATTCAGATCGTAGCTGCGGGTGAGCGCAAGGCCGTTGCCGTAGGTCAAGCCCGTCAGCGGGCCGAATGGCGCGAAGGCGACACTGGTCGCGATATTGGTCGACGTCCCCAGCGAGGAGGGCTTGGCCGAGACGGCGGTGATCTTCCCGTCCGACGCGCGGGTGTAAGTAACGACGTGTCCCGAAGGGTAGGTGATCGAGGTGACCAGGCCATTGCTGTCATAGGCGTAGGAGACCGGATAGCTGTTGCCGCCGATCGTTTTGCTGTCCGTGATAAGCCGGCCCTGCGCATCATAGACGAAGGCCGACGAGCCGGAGGCATCGGTGACGCTGGTCAGGCGCCCGACGCCCTTATTCCCGCTGGCGGTCGCATCATAGGTGAAGGCGATGTTCTGACCGGATGCCCCCGTATAGGTCTGGCTGAGCTGCCGTCCGGCATTGTCGTAGCTGTACTGGGTGACCTGGCCCTTGGCGTCGTTCATCTGGGTCAATCGGTCGGCCTCGTCATACCAATAGGTCCGGTCACCGCGATCGGGATTGCTTTCGAAGATGGTGAGCCCGAACCCGTCGACGGTACGGTTGGTCTTGAGGCTGCGCGGATCGGTAAGCTGGGTTAGGTTGTCATTGGGCGCATAAGCATAAGTCGTGCTGGCCGCCTTCGGATCGGTCTGCGAGACGAGGCGATCGAGCGCGTCCCAGCCATTGCTCCAATCCTGACGTTGGGCATCGGTCGTGTTGGTGAGGTTGTCGACCTTGTCATATTGATATTGCCAAACCTGCCGGTTGGCTCCGATCGACTGCATGAGCCGGCCAAGCTCGTCATAGGCGCTGCGCTGCTCGCGGGTGAGAATGCTCGATGCATCTTTCGTGAGGTTCGCCGTGGCTTCGCCCGCAGAATTGCGCGCAATCGTCTGGGTCTCGCCGCGATCATTGTCGATCCCGATGATCCGATTGACACCGTCATAGCTGTAATGCGTCCATCCGCCGCCAGGCACGGTCAGCTTGGTCATGTTGCCGGTCGCATCGTACAGCATCGCATATTGCGACTGAGAGAGCCCGGGATTGACGGTGATGGCGAGGGGACGGCCCACACCGTCATAGGCAAAATCGGTTTCGACGCCGTTTTCATCCTCGACGACGAGCGGAGCACCGCGCCCGTCGCGTGAGGTGACAGTGGTCGTATGGCCGACCTCGTCGGTCCGGGTCGCAAGATAACCGTCGCTGGAATATGTGAAGCTGACCGTATCGCCGGTACCCGGCAGCGGACCATCGACCGAGTTCAGCAGGCCAGTGGTCGTCCAGTCATAAGCCCATGTGTGGGTGCGGCCATAGGTCGAGTACGGCACCGTGATCGTCGTGGTGTCATAGTCGGTCAGTGAGGTGAGCTGACCGATGCTGTTATAGCTGCGGGTCTCGGTAAGGCCGGGCCTCCAGATCGTGGCCGGAACATTGAGCGTCGGGTGCCAGGCGATATTGGTCGTGCGTGCGGACGCCGTGCCATAGGCTTCGACGATGGTCGTTGGGCGCGCTTTGGCATCGCGCGCGTAGCTGGTGGTGCGCCCCTCCTCGTCGGTTTCGGTGGCGATGAAGGTATCGCTGCCATAGGTGAGGCTCCGCACGCTCGACGGGCAGTTGGTGCTCGCCTCGCCATCGACCTGGGTCAGCCGGAAATCGGGCGCGCCCGTGCCGAAGCGCGTGAAGGTGAACACCGCCACCTTGCCAAGCGGATTGGTGACGCGCCTGGTAAGCTCAGTGCTGCTGTCCGTATACTCAACGGTGTATTTATCCGACCCATTGGCAAGCTCGCTTGATATGGCGCGGCCTTGATCATCATAGGCATAGGTTGCGGTACGGATATTGCGGTTATCGATGATCCCGGTAACGGCGTCCGGCGAATGGCTGTCCTCATAAAGATATTGGTGGCTGTCGAGGACGGCACTAGTGCCGCTCAGCCGTTCTACCTTGATCAGGTGTTCGATCGCCGAAGATGAGGGCGCGCTCGTCGCTGGCGCAGGGTCGTAGGTATATTTGAGCGACGTGCCGTCAGGCAGATTGATCGACGCGATCGCTTCCGGATAGGGCAATGAACCCGCGGGCGCCGGTGAGATCGACGTGATATAGAAATTGTACCAGCTGAAGGTCGCCTGACGGCCGAAACTGTCGGTGATCGAGGCAAGGCTGGTGTCGCTGTTATAGGCGAGCGTCCAGACATAGCCATTGCGCGTGGTCCGGGAGACCGGGCGCGCAACATCGTAACTGCTGGTGTTGGGGCGCGGGAAGCTGTGGAACACCCAGACATTGTCGTCGCCGTCGGTCAGTTTCCACGTGCTGGTACCGGCCAGGATCGTCGACAGGTTCGATGGCAATGTTCCAACATATTCGAGTTTGAGATCGGTGGCAGCCCAGGCAACGCCGGTGGTCGTATCAGCCACCCAGGCGCCGCTTGAGGTGAGCACAAAATCGTAGGCGGCACCGTCAGGTGCTACGAGCGTCAGCTTCGCATTTGGGCTTGAAGGTGATCCGGAGAAGTCACCCATCTGAAGTTCGTAGGAAAAATCAAAACCCCAGCCAGCAGCTAAGCCGCGAAGAAGCGAGCGTGCGCCGACGGAGTAGCCACCCGGCAAGCTCCGATAATGGCGGCCAATCGAAAAGAGGCCGTCAGCGGTTTCGAAATCGAGCGCACTTAACGCTTTTGAGCCGTTTTCCAGTTGGATGGGATGTGGGGTGGAGGGATTGCGTCGCCCGCCATTGTTCCAACTGCACAGCTTGCGTACCGGATTAAAGTAGGGGGTTCTTTGGCAGTGGTTGCCGATCGCCTTCGAATATCCAGGCTCGCAATTGAACTCTACCCAGGAGGGTAAGATCGTACCGCAACTGTTAATTCCGCCGCCGGTTTCTTGAGGACACAGATATTGAAAGGTCGTCCACTTGCAGTCGGCTCTTGTCCAATTATTGCTCCAGGGTACCGCGCCTATAAAGCGGCTATCCGGTGCGTGGCCAAACTTAAGCCATTGCCAGTAGCAAGCTTCCCGCGCGGAATTATATGACCCGCCCGGCCCCGATGGCGATGTCCAGCCGCCATGTGTCTGCGCTTCAGCTGCACTTATCCCTGTGAAACTTACCAAGGCAGCGATGGCGATAAGAAGCCGCACCGCATGCAAACCTTTGGCGAAGAGGGAAGTATGGCAACGATGGTCAAAGTGCATGGCACTTCCCCTCAAGCGAGTTACGCGACGACGGACAGGAGATCGGGGACGCCGGATGTCAGGACGTGTAGTTGAAGCAGCCGTAGACGCCCGAGCCCCAGACCGCGCCCGCGGTTCCAAAGGTAAAGCTCGATTGCGAGATGCGATTGCCGTTGGCGTCGTAGTCGTAGGTAACGCAGAGAGAGCCGGTCGGGATGAGCTGCAACAGATTGCTCGACAGCATCGTGTCGAGCAGCAAAAGGGGATTAGCGGCAGCCGGCGCAGAGCCGAGCATAAGCACCGCCGTGACGAAGATCGGTACAAACGGTTTTCGCACGCGCAAAGTCCTTCCCTGACCGAAAATCAGAAGCAAGCAATGTCCAGTGCGACCTGACAGCAGTGTAAATTATGAGAATGTCCCGCCAGTCTCTAGGCCGTGCGAATCATTCCGAAGAAGGAATTGCCGATTCCTCAATGTAGGTCAACGAAATAACGCACGACAGTCCGTGCATTATTTTAGTTGAAATACATCCTAGGATATATAAGGTCACGACGAATCAAGTGACGCTTGTGACTTGATCTATATTTAACAAAATAATTACCAACGGTCGCGCGAACTATTCTGCTTCCTGAGTGTATCAGGGGAAAGGCTTTGCGTGCGTATTAAATCCTTGCTTTGCGCTACTGGCTTTTTTGTCGCATTAGGATTCTCCCCACTTCTGGCCGCAACCTGCACGGTGCCCCAAGCATTATCCAATGGCCAGGTTGCTGATGCGACCAAGCTCATGGACAATTTCAATGCGGTCGCCACCTGCGCTGAACAAGGCGTTACAACGACCGGCACTCCGACCACCGGCTCCATCGCCACGTTTTCGGGTACAGGGACGATCGCCAACGGCAATTTGACTGGTGACGTGAGCACGTCCGGCGGAACGGCTACGACCCTCGCCAACAGCGGCGTTGTTGCTGGCGCGTATACGAATGCCAACATCATCGTGGATGCAAAGGGTCGCGTCACCGCTGCATCTAACGGCAGCGGCGGCGGTGGCGGAAGTAATGTCGACATCGTTATGGCGCTTGGTGCGGCCTGGGCCAAGGAAATGGTGATCAACGGAGCGGCACTCACAGCTGGAACATCGCGGTCCGTGAAAGCTGATCTAGGCGCCTATGTGGCCATGCGGATGATGGCCAACACGAATAGCGGCTTTTCCGGCAGATCAGTGAGCACGGTCAGCTATACGGTCCCTACCGGAGCGCTTGCTTTTGTCGTTCAAGGCAAATTTTCTGACGACGAGCGCAGCAATGCCGGCTATTATGGCGCCCGGCTTTATAATGTAACCCAGAGCCGAGTAGCAGCCGGTGCCACCAACGCAGACTCCAACCGCGCGACGCCGTCACAATCACCCGGAACGGCTACCTGGTCGATGGCCTTCGCCGGCCCTATGACCAATACGGCAGGCGGCCCCCCTACTGACGTTAATGCCTATTATCCTTTGGCGGGGGTGGGAGGAGACGTCTTGCAATTGGAAGCGTGGACCGCCGGCGACGGATATTACCGCGTTCAGGATATCGCGGTGTACCTTGTGATCGTGAACGCCATAACTGGCGATCCTATTTCGTAGACAAGCGGCTGTGGGGCAAGGTGGTGAGACGCTAACTGGACAAAGCGTTCGGCGCATGAGAATTGCTGGCAGGGAGGGTTTATCGTTCAAGAACGCTCGCAGAAATGATCGCCGTATCTTCCATCTTCGATGAGTGCGCGCATCGCTAGGCCGCCTGTAGCCCGATGACTGCGGCCTTACCTCGGTTCTCCGCCGCATCGAGATAATCTGCCCACCAGCACATCATTCTGCGCCGGTGATTGAGATATCGGGCTGAGTTATATGCAGCGCGAACCCCTCGGGGCGTATGGGCGAGTTGATGCTCGATCCAGTCCGGCTCGAACAATCCGCTTTCGTTCAGCACAGTGCTGGCAAGTCCGCGGAAGCCATGAACGGTTGCCTTGCCGCGCAGGCCCATACGATACATGACGTCGAGCATGCGATTTTCGCTGATGGTCAATGTTTTTGATCCGACAACCGGGAAAAGGAACCTGCCGAACGTCATGTTTCCCGCCGAACGGTAGATATTTGCCTGGTCGATTTCCTCAAGCAGCGCCACGGCTTGCGGCGGCAACGGAACAAGGTGCTCGGAACGCATCTTCATACGCTCCGGGGGAATGCGCCACAGGGGCTCAGAGGTGTTGAGTCCTTCAATTTCGGACCACTCGGCGAAACGGGTCTCTTGAGTCCGTACCATGGTAAGAATGGTCCAGCGCAGCGCGAGGTGGGTGAGCCGCTCTCCCCCGTCAGCATTGAGTTTGACCAAGAAAGTGGGGAGATCCTTGATTGCCACCTTGGCGCGATGCTGGACTGGCCTTGGCTTGGCCATTGCAGGCGCAAGGTCACGACATGGGTCACTCGCGCAGCGCCCGTCGGGAATGGCATACCGGA
>Ga0207654_10000731_pt1 | contig 18271 bp, 17 predicted proteins | sample KBSC64metaG_FD_184355 | JGI IMG/M metagenome (GOLD analysis project Ga0207654, IMG submission 184355) | Corn rhizosphere microbial communities from Kellogg Biological Station, Michigan, USA - KBS C6-4 metaG (SPAdes) (version 2) | ecosystem: Host-associated > Plants > Roots > Rhizosphere > Soil...
GTCGGCACCACGCCATCTTCTCCGGCCGTCTCTTGCTGCGTGCTGACTGCCGGCTGCTCTCTGGGACAAACATAGTCAAGCGTCGGAACCGTTTCGAACTCCGGCGACACGCGATAACGTTCAAGCTCGCGATACAACTGCCATCCCTCCGCTGGCTCCTTCGAATTCAGCGACGAGCAACCCACCAGGTACCGCAGCCCCATGTCATTCGCAAACTGCGCAATGCCGCGCCACAACAAGGTCAGCACTTCAGGCGTGCGATGCTCGCGATCAATCGACGCCCGCCCCAGTTCGAGTATGTCGCTCCGCAGTGGCTCATAGCGGCCGAATTCAAACTCCCGCGCCGAGTAGTATCCCAGGTTCATCGCCGCCGTCGTCCCCGACTGCATGCGATACGTCCCCACCACTCGTCCATCGCTCTTATCTTCGACAAGCAGATGCTCGCAGAACACGTCGAAGTGATCCGTATCAATGCCCGTCGCATACGAGCTCTCCAGCCCTTCTCCCAACTCGAGATTGAACACGCGAAATCGCAAACGGCACGCCGCCTCGCGATCTCGCTCTCCCGCCGCCAGCCGCACCCGGTAACGCCCCGCCTCCGCATGAATGCGAGACTCGGCCGGCACAGCAATTGAACTTTGGATGGATTCATCTACGACCGAGGAACTGGCCGGAGGTAGGAGTGCGTACGGAGCCTTCTGCCCAGCTTGCGCAATCACGGGAGTAGTATCCGGCAGGAATTGTAAGAGCAAGATGAACCCGATGCAAAGGAAATGAGAATAGTTGATGCACCTACGATGACGAACCTCAATGGATTCAATGCCCTTTCGTCATCACAATCATCCTGACCTGTGATCCAGCACACTACTCAGCTTCTCGAATCCATCATCCGGTTCCATTTGGAAGCAGAAGGATCGTTTCGCTCTGACATGCGAATCGCTATGACTCTAGTGACACTCGTCACCAACATCACCGCAACAATCGCCCTGAATCGTGGTTCTATTAAGACAAAGGTTCCCCAACCATGAGCAGCATTGAAACCCAGAATCTCCTCGACGTGCTGAAAACCCGGCACCGTCTCGCCGTCCTTCAAGCTACCCTTCGCCAGGTCGAACACAACACTGAGTTCAATCCTGACGACGAAGCCCTCCTCGAAATCAAGGCCATCTTCCGCCAGCGCATCGATCTCGAGCTAAACGCCATCGCGCAGCCCGCCGACTAACGCGCAGCACCCCGTCTCAGGACGCGCATCGCAGTCGGTGCTCCGACGCCATTCCTTGATGTCCTGCGAAAATCCCGCGGCCTGACACGCAACACACTCTTGCCTATCTCTTCCACGGCCGAAGCACGGAATAGACGGGCGTTGCAGTCGATGTCTCCTTGCTGACCGAAAGCAGCTTGCGCCGAATCAACCACCCAACGGCTGACTGACAAGCAGAACGCGAAAGGCCCGTATCCTCAGCCAGACCGGCATAGCTGATCGCAACATCCGTCCCCACTTTCTCTTGCTCTGCATACAGCCACAGATAAATCAGAAATGCGGCAGGCTTATGATCGTGCCCAACCAGGTCGCGTAATAACGTCTGGTGAATGTACGGATCGAGGACGATGCCTTTTTTCATATCTATACCTTTGGATAATATAGCAATGATTGGAACATTGCATCTCTACAATCCGGCCTATACGCTCAACCTTGGGAGACACAACCATGATTCGAGGCATCAAGTTCATCAGCATTCCAGTGAGGAACCAGGATCAGGCTTTGCGGTTCTACACCGAAACCTTGGGATTCAAGGTGAAGACAGACCAGGAGTTCATTCCCGGTGGTCAGCGTTGGATTGAGTTGGCAATTCCGGGTGCTGAATCCGGCCTGTCGCTCTTCACCCCGGAAGGACATGAGAATCGCATCGGTACATTTCAACCAATTTCCTTCTGGTGTGATGACGTCTTTCAGACAGCCGAAGTACTGAAACAGCGCGGGGTCAAATTCTTCCAGGAGGCGAAAAAAGAGAGTTGGGGCACCTCGGCAATCTTCGAAGACCCGGAAGGCAACAAGTTCGTACTCAGTTCTCGGTAGCGAAAGAATGTAGAACGCATCATCTCCGGCTCGCTCAACGATGCCCCTGTCGAGCGCTGGCAAGCCCATCGCAGATCCTTCGGGAAGGAACCTCCGCGATGGGCTGAATCACTTTCCAAAAGCACCAATCTCGAACTGTTCAGCATCGCGATCTGTGTTCATCCCTCACCCGGTTTTTTCAAGTCAACACCTCTCCCGCAATCTCGCTCTCAATCCCTTCATTCCAATCGTCAAATTCCCCGGCTGATGTTGCATATTAATTCGCGCGCCGCCGCACAATGGATGTGTGCAGAAACTTCGCGCCCTTTTGTCGCGCATCTGTGCGCTCACTCGTGACTCAACCTTGCTGATCGGCTGGCTCGCCTCGCGCGAAAAAGCCGCTGACTCGCGGAGAGAAGAAAGATTCGATATGTACTACATCCATCCAAGCTGTGCCCGCCGCCGTTCATCGCCACTCACCCAGGCAACCGGCGCTCTCCGCCCCACCTGCCCTCCTTTTCAGCCCGTAAGTCCCTGTGTTTGCTCCATTTTACAACCTAACTCTTTTATCCTCATCTACTTGCAAGCCTTCACTGTCCCTAACCCATTGAAAACAATCAAAGCGTCGGGGGGGAGGGGTACCTGATCAATGTTTCTCTGATCTCTGCCCCCTGATCTCTGTTCTCTGTTCTCTGTTCTCTGTTGTCTGTTGTCTGTTTTCTGTTGTCTGTTTTCTGTTCTCTGATCACTGATCACTGATCCCTGATCCCTGTCGTCCGAAAGGAACCTCCATGTATCGAGAATGTCGCCACATCAAAGAGGATGGTCGCCGCTGTCGCACCGGTGCTCTCAAGGGCAAGCCCTACTGCTACTTCCACATGAATCTCAAGCGCACGGTCCACCGGCCTAATATCGAAATCCCGCCCCTTGAAGATTCGACCTCCGTCCTGCTCGGCATCGGACAGGTCATGCGCCTGCTTCGCCTCGACACCATGGACATGAAGCGCGCGGGCCTCATGCTCTACGGCCTCCAGATCGCCTCCTCTGTCATCAAGCAGCGAGAGCAGGGCAAACCCGAGGACTACGTCCGCTCCGTCCACGACGAAGCCGGCAATCCTATCGACTTCGCCGAAGCCCTCGTCCGGGAAACCCCCGCTCTCGCTCCCGAGTCCACCGTCTGCGAACCGCCCCAGGACTGCGCAAACTGCGAGCAGAAAGCTTCCTGCACTCGACACTCACAAGCGCCCAATGAACCCGCCGCGAAGGAGTCTTTACCCCTCGCAAACCCACAGTCGTCAGGTCACGACTTCAACTCTGGCAATCACGCGCAAAGCAACAAACCCCTCGCAAACTCACAGGTGTCAGGGCACGACTTCAGTCGTGCCGAAAAGAAGCCAAAAAACGATTGGGCTTTAGCCCCTGCCTCCACAAACCCACACGCGTCTCAAGCGCCAAGCAACAAACCCCACGCAAATCCACAAGTGTCAGGGCACGACTTCAGTCGTGCCGAAAAGAATCCAAAAAGCGACTGGGCTTTAGCCCCTGTCTCCGCAAACCCACACGCGTCTCAAGCGCAAAGCAACAAACTCCTTGCAAACCCACAGGCGTCAGGGCACGACTTCAACCGTGCCGAAAAGAATCACAATTCACCCGGTGATCCACCTCACAAATCCCCGTGCGCCTCGGCACATCTCACTGCGTCCGCCGGTGCGAACCTCTTCGCGTAGAGATGCCTATCATGTCGGATATGGAACCAAATCGGTGGGCCCACCCTGCCGTGATCCTGGTCGCCACCGACCTCAGCGACCTGGACCGGCTGATGCCCTTTGCCCTGCAACAGGCGCACCAATCAGACGCGCGGATCATCCTCTTCCACGTCCTCGCCGCAGCAGCAGGAATCTCTGCTGATCCGGTCGGCATGCCTTATTACGACCCGGCAGCCGCAATCGATTTTGCGATCAAGACCCTCGAGCCATGGAGAGCGATGGCTCGCTCTCAGGAAATTCCATGTGATGCTGTCGTTCGTGAGGGCAATCCCGCGCAGCAGATCATCGCGGGAGCACGCCAGTTCAGAGCAAACCGCATTCTTCTCGGAACTCGGAGCCGGAGCAAAGTAAGCAAGTTACTCCTCGGCTCCGTGGCAGAACAAGTGCTGCGCTCGGTAAACCTCCCGGTCATTACCGTGGGACCAGAGGCTCATCTCGAGGCGGCCAGCGGCACCGGCTCCCCAGGAGTCGTACTGCACGCCACCACGCTAAGAGAGACCTCAAGCCCGAGCGCGGCGCTTGCCTGCGAAATCGCGGCCGCACAGAAAGCACGACTCGTACTCATGCACGTTCTCCCGCCGATCGACGAAATGAAACGCGAGCACCTTCCCACCGGACTCGACTCAACCGCAATGCGCGAACTCCGCATCCTCGCCGCGGAAACCGGTGCCAACGAACTCTGCTGCACCGAGGTCGAAACCCGCATCGCCCACGGTCATCCTGCCATCGAGATCCTTGCCGCCTCGGTCGATCTCAACGCGAGCCTCATCGTGCTCGGCTCCGCCACCCGCTCCGTTGTCCACAATCTCACCCACGACCGCACCGTATACCGCGTACTCGCCCACGCGCGCTGCCCTGTCATGACTCTCCGCGATACGGAGGAGCACCAAGCGCCGCTTCCGTCTGAACACGACGTCATTCACCACTGATTGGTCCTGCTTGACGTGGCTGGCCCACGTCCCGCTTCTATTGCGCGGAGAGATGTGCTCGAGGAGCACGCTGGGTGCCACAGGTCTCGTTTCAGAGACCTGGGAGAGAGGTAAACAAGGGTCACGGTGGGTGCCCCAGGTCCGTGTTTTCGGACCTGGGAGACTAGGAATTTCACCTGGCCGGCGTACGCTCCTCGCCAAACCATCCGTCGCTGCGTGCCTCATCCAGTTTCTCTTTGAGATAAGCCCAGAGCGCTGGACATCCAGCTTCGGCCGCAGGTCCATTTCGCTTGACTACCTGCTCATAGCGGATTCCATTTTCGCGCCAGCTTTGGCCGTTGTTGGCGAGATTGAGAATAATCGGAATCGTTCGATCCATCGCATGCGCAAACTTCGCTTCGGGACTCTCAGCCGTCTCGAATTCGAGCCAGAGATTCACGAACTCAGTATTCAATTCCACAGGCAGCATCGCGCAGATCCGCTTCACAGCGGCAAGTTCTTCTGTCTTCCTCTGCTCGCGTATCTCCGTCGCATACACAATCGTATCGCCTGTATCGATCTCGCCGATATCGTGCAGCAGCAGCATCTTCACCGTACGCAGCACATCAATCGGCTCTGCCGCAAAACGCGACATCGAAAGCACCATCACTGCCAATTGCCAGCTATGTTCCGCAGAATTCTCATAGCGCTCGAGCCCCAGCGGCTTCGTCCTCCGCTCAACGCTCTTCAACCTGTCCACTTCGCGAATGAAATCAATGATCGCTTGCACATCAAAACGCTATCAGATTCGGATACCGCTCGCCTAAAACGCTATCAGATTCGGATACCGCTCGCCTTCACTTTGTCACTTCGTTCCCTCGTCACCTCGTCACCTTGTTCCCTCATTCCCTCCCTCGCCATACTGCTCATCGCTCACATGCTCCATCCAGTCGACGAACTTTCCGTCAAGCTTTTCCTGAATCGCAATGTGACTCATCGCCGTCGTCGGCGCAGCGCCGTGCCAATGCTTCTCGCCCGGAGCAAACCACACCACATCTCCTGGTCGAAGCTCTTCGATCGGTCCGCCCCATTTCTGCGCGCGGCCAAAACCCGAAGTCACAATCAGCGTCTGCCCCAGCGGATGCGTGTGCCAAGCCGTGCGCGCTCCTGGCTCGAACGTTACCAGCGCTCCACCCACCATCGCCGGATCAGGCGCGGTGAACAGAGGATCAATGCGAACCGTTCCTGTAAACCAATCCGATGGACCTTGTCCCGACGCCTGCGATCCAGCACGTTTAATCTCCATCAACTTCTCCCTTGCTTAGCGACCTACCATTTTTTGCAGATGCGCCGGATAGCGCGCTCCCTGCACTTCGATTCCAGCCAATGCTTTCTCAATCTCACCGAGATCACTTTTCGACAACTCCACCGCAGCAGCGCCGATATTCTCTTCCATCCGATGCAGTTTCGTCGTCCCTGGAATCGGCACAATCCAGGGCTTCTGCGCCAACAGCCACGAAAGGGCAATCTGCGCTCGCGTCACTTTCTTACGCTCTGCGATCTGCCCAAGAACATCAACCAGAGCTTGATTCGCCTTCCGGTTGTCCTCATTGAATCGAGGAACCACGTTGCGAAAGTCCTTGCTGTCAAACTTCGTATCCGCACTGATCGCTCCCGTGAGGAATCCTTTGCCCAGCGGACTGAACGGAACAAAGCCGATTCCAAGTTCTTCAAGAGTCGGCAGAATTTCCGCTTCCGGCTCGCGCCACCAAAGCGAATACTCGCTCTGCAATGCCGCTACTGGCTGAACCGCATGCGCTCGCCGAATCGTCTGCGCACCCGCTTCCGACATGCCAAAGTGCCTGACCTTGCCTTGCGCGATCAGCTCTTTCACCGCTCCGGCCGTGTCTTCGATCGGCACCTCAGGATCAACGCGATGCTGATAGAGCAAATCGATCACATCCGTCTTGAGGCGTTTCAACGATGCTTCTGCAACCTCGCGAATATGTTCCGGCTTGCTGTTCGTTCCATTGATCGCGCCGTTCGCGTCGAAGCTGAAGCCGAACTTCGTCGCAATCACAACCTGGTCTCGAAAGGGAGCAAGAGCCTCACCAAGCAACTCCTCATTCCTATAGGGACCGTAAGCCTCTGCCGTGTCAAAGAACGTAACCCCGCGTTCGAACGCCGCCCGAATCAGTGTGATTGCCTGCTCCTTCTCCGTCGCTGGGCCATATCCGTAGCTAAGACCCATGCATCCCAACCCAAGCGCCGATACTTCAAGACCACTCTTTCCCAATTTCCGCTTCTGCATCTCTCACTCCTTATGCAAAAAAGAAACCGATGCCTTCGCCGTCAAGCAAGATGCATCGGCCCTCCGATTACTCAGACTTCAGCGACGCCATGTCGATTGAGAATCGGTATTTCACATCCGACTTGACGACGCGGTCATACGCTTCGTTCACTTTCTGAATTGGGATCACCTCAACATCCGAAGTAATGTTGTGCTCGCCGCAAAAATCCAGCATCTCCTGCGTCTCAGCGATCCCTCCAATCAGCGACCCGGAGAAACTCCGCCGGCGAAACAGCAGCCCAAACACTCCGACCGGTAAAGGTTTCTCCGGAGCTCCAACCATGGTCAGATTGCCATCGCGCGCCAGCAGATTGATATACACATTCAAATCATGCACCGCCGCTACCGCATCCAGGATGAAATCGAAGCTGCTCGCATGCTTATTCATCTCATTGGCATCTTTCGAAATCACCACCTCGTCCGCACCCAGACGCAGCGCATCGTCCTTCTTGCTCGGCGATGTTGTGAATACGACTGTGTGTGAACCCAGCGCATGCGCGAACTTCACGCCCATGTGCCCGAGTCCGCCCAATCCGACCACTCCAACCTTCTTGCCCTTCGTCACGCCCCAATGCTTCATCGGCGAATAAGTCGTAATTCCCGCGCAGAGCAACGGCGCTGTTCCCGCCAGATCCAAGTTTCCGGGAACCCGCAACGCAAAGTGCTCCTCGACAACAATGCTGTCCGAATATCCTCCATAGGTCACCTTGCCCGTATGCTTGTCCGGGAAGTTGTAAGTGAACACGGGATTGGCACAGAACTGCTCCAGCCCTGCCTTGCACTCAGGGCATGTGCGGTCCGAATCCACCATGCAACCCACCGCGGCCAAATCGCCCGGCTTGAACTTCTTCACCGCCGATCCGACCTTGGTCACCCGACCCACAATCTCATGACCCGGAACGCACGGATAGACAGTCGGCATCACTCCACTCCACTCGTTTCGCGCCTGATGCACGTCTGAGTGACAGATGCCGCAGAACAAAATCTCAATCTGTACATCCGTCTCTTTTGGATCGCGCCGTTCAATCGTGGTTGCAGTCAGTGGCGACGTCGCTCCTGGAGCTGCATAGGCTTTTGCTTTGTACATAGACCTCTCTCCTTGCAGTAGCAAGTTTCTACCGAACATACCTGATCAGGTTTGCGGGTGGATAAACGATCGCTCGGTGGAGTCTCCATCGAGCACTTCGGCACAATCTTAGCCTAAGGGAGTTGCCCATTCGCCCGGTATCCTGATCCTTCTTTTCTCTTGCCTATTCCTGTCGCCCACGGGATTTTTGTGTACACATCACTCGACAACAGCGCTACGTTATTACAGAGGCTCCGACGTATGACGGCAACACGAAAATCACACGCGCCCGCGGGCGAAACAACAGTCGGACTCCGATCCGAACTCGCCCGTGCCATCGCCATTCGCGCGATCGCCGAGGGCGATATGAACACCGATATTCCCGGCCTCCGGCTCTATCGTCGCTCTGAGCCAAGCCCTTGCGTCTCCGCCGCCTACCAGCCAAGCCTCGTCGTGTTCGCACAGGGACAGAAACGCATCAACGTTGGGAAAACCATCCACCTCTGCGACGGCTCGAACTTCCTTCTCACCTCAGTCGATCTCCCCGTAGTCAGCCAGGTCGTTCGCGCCAGCAAAGACGAGCCCATACTGGGCCTCATCCTCGATCTTGAAATGCCAACCGTCCGCGAGATTCTCTCACAGCACGAGTTCCACCTAAGCGACCAACCGAGCGACGCCCGCGCCATGGCCGTTGGCACTTCCTCTGTCGAACTACTCGACGCCTGCATTCGACTGATCAAGCTTCTCGATCACCCGCAGGACATTCCCTTCCTCGCTCCGCTCATCCAGCGCGAGATCATCTTTCGTCTGCTGCGCAGCCCGCAAGGAAAGCACCTTCGCGCCATTGCCACCCTCGGTGAGCAGACTCACCGCACCGCAAAGGCGGTCGAGTGGCTGCGCATGAACTACGCCAAGCCGCTCCGCGTCGAAGAACTTGCCAACATGGCGCGGATGGGCGTATCCACGCTGCATCACCAGTTCCGCTCCCTTACCGCGATGAGTCCTCTCCAGTACCAGAAGCAGCTTCGACTTCATGTGGCCCGCGAACGAATGCTGAACGAGGGTCTTGACGCCGCCAGCGCGGCTTTCGAAGTCGGCTACGAAAGCGCCAGCCAGTTCAATCGCGAGTACAGCCGCTTCTTCGGCCAGCCCCCGATGCGCGACATCAAATCTCGGCGCATTGCGGTCTCAACTGCGGAATGATCTTTCGCGGCTCTGTCAACCAAACGCAATTCGTTGATGAAAAGTCGCAGGTGTCATCTTCACACACCCTCATGCGGCCGGTGCGCTTGTTAGACTCAGGAACATGGCTCTCAAGCGGATGGACAACGTCGGAATCGTAGTAGATGACCTCGGAGCGACAGTCGATTTCTTTCGCGAGCTCGGCCTCGAACTCGAAGGGCGCGCCACAATCGAAGGAGAATGGGCAGGACGTGTCACTGGAATCCCCGATCAACGCGTCGAGATTGCAATGATGCGAACTCCAGACGGCCACAGCCGCCTTGAGCTCTCTCGTTTTCTCGCACCACAAGTGGTTGCGGATCACCGCACCGCACCCGTTAATGCACTCGGCTACCTGCGCGTCATGTTCGCCGTCGACGACATCGACGAGACACTCGAGAGGCTGTGCGCGCGCGGCGCGAAAATCGTGGGTGAAGTGGTCCAGTACAAGAACGCATATCGGCTCTGCTACATTCGCGGACCTGAGGGTCTTCTCATCGGCCTCGCCCAGGAAATAAGCTGAACACTCCCGTTCCAGTGCACCATCGAGCAGCCAAACAAAAAGGGCCGCAGCCATCGCTGCAGCCCTTTCCGTCCACCACCCCAGATTATGCGGTGAGCCGCTCCAACTGATCCGGCTTCGAAATCGTCAGACTCGCGCCCTTAATAATGATCCACTGATCGCGCCGGAACTGATTCAGTAACCGTGTCACGGTCTCTCGCGATGTCCCCGCCATGTTGGCGATCTCTTCATGAGTCAGCGCCATGGTAAAACGGATTTCCGGCTTTCCATTGGACGCCGCGCGTCCCCAGTCCAAAAGCAACCGGGCAAGTCGGCCTGCTGCGGAACCCGACAGCGCCAGCCGCTTTGCATCATGGAATACCGTCAGATACTCGCCCGAGAGCGACTGTGCGGCGTGCATGCTCGCGATTCCATGACGTCCAAGGAAGTCAATGAACTCCTGCTTGCGGATCGTTTTCACCTGGCAAGGCTCGATTGCTTCCGCAGTCACTTCGTGAGGAACGTTTGCCAGAACTGCGCTCAGTCCCATAACGTCGCCCGGACCAGCAATCTTCAGAATCATCGTCTTGCCATCGCGCGAGGTGGACGAGATCTTCACCTGGCCGAAGCAGATAATGAACACATTGCGCGCGGCATCGCCTTCTGTGAACAACTTTGCGCCACGCGCGTGGCTCATCATGATTCCGATGTTGTCAAAATCCTGGAGGGCTTCAGGTGTGAGATTGCAAAACATCCGAAGATGGCGATGTTCACAATTCAAACAGTCTTCCGGAGGGTGATGTGAATGAAGGCCAGCCATACTTTTCCCGAACGGTTTTACAAAGTATAGCTCAACTCGTTGTGATATCGGCGCATATCAGGCGCCATAACGCCTTTCTTGAGAAGAAACTTGTGTGATGTCTGACACTGCAAAACGCATTGCAGTCACCTCTAAGCCAGCGCTGAAGTGGCGTTCCTTCTGCGCACTCCTGCCATTCGCGTAGCGCAACATAGCGCGTAGGCCCTTGATACTTCGCGGGCTAGCTCTTCAAGCAGTTGCATTCGCAGTGGACCATACGACTGGAAAGCCCGACAGAGCGCCTCCTTCGGAAGCCGCATAATCGTCCCATTTGTCTGGGCGACCAGCGTATATGTGTGACGTACATCACCTAACATTGCTGCGAGTTCCACCATCTCTCCCGCACGCACTGTTCCAAGTGTGAGGCGAGCATCGATTCGTGCCGCCTTCCGCAGCAATTGTCCTGCTACCACCACATACAAACCCTGACAAAGGTCGTTCTGATGGAAGATTACATCGCCCGTCTCAAACTCAATGCATTCCGCCGACGCATTCAAGAGGTTTCCGATTGCAGGCGGACATGCCAGCAACTCCGCGATCGGTCGCGCTGCCGCATCATCACGCCGTCCTGAGATCAAATCTGCCCGTCCCCCTGTCTGCATGCTCCCGGCTCCTCTTTCTCGGTTGCGGTTATCGATGCGCTCATGTCCCTGATCGGCAGCAGTCCACACGTCAGTTCCGCAATTGCTGCGATGCCCTCGAAACGTGTTCAGATTCGGTGAACTTAAACGCAGATCCATCTGCTGCCCCGGTCATCGAATGCTTCGGTGATTGCCTTCTTTCAAAGCGCGGAAACGTGAGCACAAGCCTCGGACTCTCGGCTGAGTTTGCCTGTCCCCGGCGGAACGCAAAGTACAGGTACCCGTGAACGCGCCAGTATGGAAAATGCGGTGCCGTGAGGTCCCGAAGTTCCGCTGGTGCGCTTCACTCCTACTACCAGAATGCTTGGCTGATACTGTGCGATAGCATCCACAAGAGCATCGCCGGGCTTGCCGTCCTTCACAATGCAACGCACGGGGAAGTTGGCTTTTCCGATCCCGAACTCCTCCACGGTGGTCGCACTCGGGTTCAAAAATGCCACGGCCTCTTCTGGCCTGCGAGCGTGGACGATGATCAATGTTCTCCGAAACGTCTCCGCCAGCGAGCAGGCCGTCGCAACTGCCTCTGGAGCAGATTCGTTGCGCTCCATCGCCAGCATCACAGGACCGCCCGGTATCGGTCGGTGGCTTCCCGCGTTGTAATCTGCCGCTACTGCAAGCACTGCGCATGGCGCATGCCGAACAAGTTCTTCGGCAATCGAACCCACCAGCACGGGCCCTGCTCCCTGCTTCCCTTCGGTGCCAATTACGATTAATCCGGCTTCATATTGCTGCGCCAAATCGAGCAGCATTCGCGCAACTTCGCCCTGCCTGATCTCAGAATGGCTGTGAATACCCTCCCGGATAAGATCCGCTGCCATCTGGTCGAGTGCGGCACGCGCCTCTTCCGGCAGACCGCTCAGGATCTTTCCGGGCACGCCTCCCACCGATGCATAGTCAACCGGATCCGCACCGTGCGCGAGTACGATTCGCGCGCCGTACGCCCCAGCCAGTTTGCGCGCATACTCAAGCGCACCGTCTGAACTACCGTCCAGTCCAGTGGCAACAATGATCGTCTTCAAGCCAGTTGCGAAACTCATAGATTCTCTCGTGGTGCCAGCTTGGGTTTGGCACAGTAGCGCTCGTGGTATCCAGTAACTTCATGCGTGCATGCGCAACTGGGCCTGCTTGCCTCGATCGTTACTGAGTCTCCTCTCGCATCCTTCATGGGGCAGTGACCACTTTCACCCCAGCCTGTGACTGTGGTCACAAATACAACAGAATGCGAAACTTACACGGCCTTTCGTTTCCGCTGAGGACCACCTCGCCTCGCGACCTCCCGGCGAATACCGGTCACCAAGCCTTTTCACGACAGCGGCACGCTCTTGTTCACAACTGGGGATTCTTATTCACTCCGCAGAGCTTCCATTGGGTTCCCTCCTGCAGCTCGCTGCGCCGGAAGCCAGGAGGCCACCAATACGACGAGCCCCAGCAGCAGCGGTACCCCGCATAACATGACGGGATCGAACCGGCTGGTCTGGTAGAGACTCGTCCTCAGCAGGCTTGACGCGAAGATGGAAAGCCCGAGGCCGCATGCACACCCCCCAATTGCAATCCACATACTGCGCGCAAGCACAAGAAGAGTGATCTGCGATCGGTTCGCTCCCAAAGCTACGCGCACCCCGAACTCGCGGCTTCGTTGTGCAACCAGGTACGAGATCACTCCAAAAATTCCAACTGCCGCAAGCAGCAACGCCGCTCCAGAAAAAGTTCCAATCAAAACAAGGGTGAAGCTTCGCTGCGCCAGCGATTCCGAGACAAGAGACTGCAGCGTCGCCGACTCGTAAAGCGGCAGTTCACGATCCAGTGACCACACCTGCTGCCGGATGCCGGGCTGAAGTTCGGGGCCAGCACCTGCTCCGCGCAGAATGAAAGCGGTCTTGCCGCTCACCCCGCTCTGAATCTGAAACATGTCAAAGTAAATCATGGGTGGAGGCGCGCTATCGAGCGACGAAATGTGCACGTCCGCAGCTACGCCCACGATCGTGAACATTCCGCGACCGCCCCACTCAAAGTGCTTCCCGAGAGGATCCTGTCCCGCGAAATACTTCCGGCTCAGAGCCTCGCTGATAATCGCCACCGGCGGAGACACGCGGCCGTCGCCCGGCGTAAAATCCCTCCCCGCAATTAGAGAGATACCCATCGCGCGGAAATATCCCCAGCTCACGAGCGAATTCTCGGCCATCTGGTAGTCATCTCGCGCCGCGCCTTCCAAGCGAAAGCCGATCTGGCGCGAATCGCTCAACGGCAAATGAGTTGCTTCTGCAACTGAACCAATCCCTGGAAGGTGCGAGAGGCGCTCGAGTAACTCTTTCTGCATCAGATCCCGTCTCACCGGATCGGGATACCGGCCTTGGTCGAAGACGGTCCGCACCACAAATGCGTTCTGCGGGTTAAAGCCCAGGGGAGAGTTCAGCAACCGCGAGAAGCTCCGCAGAAGCAGTCCTCCCGCCATCAGCAGAACAAAAGCAAACGCGATTTCCGCGGTCGCAACCGAGTTCTGCAGCCGCTGACTGCCGCGGTCTCCGCCTGCCTGCTTTGTAGTTCGCAATGACGCTTGCGGCGCAACCCGCGAGAGCCGCCAGGCAGGAGCGAAGCCAAACACCATGCTGGTCATCAGCGAAAGCGTTACAGCGAATGTCAGCACAATGGGATTCACAGCAACGTCCTGTAACCGCGGCAGGCTTGCCGGTCCGAATCGCCTGAGCCCTTCTACAAGGGCGATCGCCAGCAGAATGCCCGCCACCGAACCAGCAACTCCCAGCAGCCCGCTTTCTACAAGGCACTGTCGAATAAGCCTCTGCCGGTTCGCACCAATCGCCAGTCGCAAGGCCATCTCCTGCTGCCGAGAAGTGGCTCGCGCCAGCAGCAGATTCGCTATGTTCGAGCTCGCGATCAGCAACACACAAAACACCGCGGACGCAAGCAGGACCAGCAGCGAACGAGCGCCCTCTACTGAATGCGCAGCAAAGGGATAGACATGTGGTACGACACGCAGTGTTCCGGCGTAGCCATACTGACGCATGAAGCGGCCTGCGATCTGGTCAACATCACTCTGCGCCTGCTTTGCTGAAATCCCCGGTCTCAACCGACCGATAAGACCCACCCCAAATTCCATTGTGCGGTTTTCAGGCTTCAGCAGGTTTGGCGAGAATGCCATCGGCAACCAGAGGCTTGCCCGCTCCGAGACAGGCGCGGCATCCGAGGGAAAACGAAAGGACGCCGGCATCACCCCCACTACCGTGTACGCTGTCTCGTCCAAATGAATCGACTTGCCTACGATCGCCGGATCGCCTCCAAACTGGCTCTCCCACAATGAGTGCGACAGTAAAACCACCTGATCGGAACCGTAACGATCTTCTTCAGAAGTGAAGCCCCGTCCCATCGCAGGAGAGACGCCCAGCAGCGGCAGAGCGGTTGCGGAAATACGCGCCGCGTTGATACGCAGGGGCTGGCCCGCACCGGTCAGATTGAAGTCAATTGGCTCAAAGGCGGCCACGTCGGAAAACACGCTGTTCTGGCGCGCGTAATCCAGATACTCCTGTGCTGAAACGCCAATGGGGTTGTCGCCATCCATCAACGGAAGAGTCTCTGAAACCAGTACGAGTCGGCTGGGGTCATGGTAGGGCAGCGGATGCAAAAGGATCGCGTTGATCGCGCTGAACACGGCGGTATTTGCACCGATCCCGAGCGCCAGCGTCAACAGACAGGTACTGGTAAATGCAGGTGCGTTGCGCATCTGCCGCGCAGCGTACTTCAGATCCGACCAGACCGTCTCGACAAGGGACCATTGCCACACCTCACGGCTCCGCTCCTCCATAACGGCAAGATTTCCAAAATCAACGCGGGCTGCCCTCTCCGCTTGCTCTCTCGCCATCCCCTCATCCATCAAATCGGCAATCTTTTCCTCCAAATGTTCCCGCATCGACTCAGATAGCTCCTTGAGACGATCACCACGACCGAACAGCCGATTGATCCAACTCACCTGTTCCCCCCTATTCCGTCCGCAACGCTTCCCGCCGTCCGTAAGGTCTTCAGCCTTCTCTTCCAGGTGCTTCTTGACGGTTTCCGACTATTCTTCGCATCAGTGGCGATGCGAGAGAACCTCTCTGAGCCAGCGCATCTCACAAACCTCTACGATTCAGCCACGCCAAGAACCCGGTGAATTCCTGCGAACATCTTCTCGAAGCTCGATCGCTCTTCTTCTAGCCGCTTGCGCCCGGCGGGAGTCAATTTGTAAACCCGGACCGGTCGATTCCTCGCCGAAGTCCCCATCTCCGACTTCAGCCATCCAGTCTTCAGCATTCGCTGCAATGCTGGATAAAGCGAGCCTTCCTCAATCTGCAATAGATCGTCGGAAACAGCCTTGATGTGCTGCGCCAGAGCGTAACCGTGCATCGGTTTGCGGTTCAGTGTCTGCAAAATCATCAGCTCAAGCGCACCCGGGAAGAGATCGCGATACTGCGGTTTCGTGACCATGCAGCCCATCATAGTTCCGGTATACCATTTTGAAAATAGTGTTGTGACGAGTGGACCACCTGTCCGGCTGGGACCGCATGTTGCTGCGAGCAACGCATTACAAGCCGCTTACGTATTCCACTTCGCATCCAAGAACTCGCCGCCCCGCGATCGGGTCTGGCGATTAACTTCTTCGAGGTGCACTATGCAGACGAACCGGCCCACCAGCATCGACCCCATCGCCAGAGCAGCGGAGCAGCAGAACTGGATCAGTCCTGAATTTGAGACAGGCATGCAAGGCGTTGTTCACAGCGCGTTCGAGTCGATGGGAGACTTTGGCACCCAAGCCAAATCGTTTCTCCACGGCGAGTGGATGCACGAGCCGCTCCACGCAGCTCTCACTGATGTTCCCATTGGCGCCTGGACCGCTACCGTCGCTTTCGACTCTGCCGCCGCTCTCACCGGCCACAGCGAATTAGACTTCGCCGCCGACGCCACACTCTACCTCGGTCTTCTAGGGGCCGCAGCCTCCGCCGTTGCCGGCCTCGCAGATTGGTCCGAGATACGCGAGCCGCAACCGCGCAGAATAGGATCCGTCCATGCTCTGCTGAACATCGGCGCTACAGCCTTGTTTGCCTCATCCGGCTTTGCACGACACTGTAGTAAGAACCGTGCCAGTGGACGCACTCTCGCAGCCGCAGGCTTCGCCCTCGTTGCGCTGTCGGCGCATCTTGGTGGCAATCTTGTTTATGAGCACGGCATCGGTGTCCAGCGAAAGGAGTGAGGGATTAGCGAGTTCGGACACGCCAACGTGGGTGCCTCTCTTCTTTCCGCATCTGTAAATAATGTCGTTGTCCCACACCTCGAAGAGATCTGGGACTTCCAATCTCACTTCGCTGAAAATCCCGCCGGCAACCCCACCTGCTCCGCCGGCGGCAGCGTATGTGTCGTCCACCAACCATGAATCACGTTCTGCCATGCCATGCTTCGATCCACCCATAACTGCGCTGCGCGGTCATAGCGCGCCAAATTCACGCTGAGCCAGTACGGGCGATTGTCGCGCAGCCATGCTTCCTTATAGAGCTGCCCCAGCTGCGCATATCCGTCGCGAATATCTTCAAAATGACCATTGTTTGAGCCAATGGCGTACATCGCCTCGCCAACTTCATCCCAGCGATTCTTGTCTCCGGTCGCCGCTACAGTCTGCGCCTTCGCATACAGATCAACGCATTCCTGAGCAAACTGGAACTTCAAGCCAATAAAGTCGATCCGTCGTGCGCCTAGCTCAAGAGCATCCAGAGCCTCCTGGTTTTCCAGCTTCCCGGCCGCCCGTGCCTGCGCCAGCAGAGTGATCGCCTTCTCCGCATGCAGTCTCATCTCCGAAGCTACCGGCAGAAGTTTCGCCGCGATCTCTTTCCCCTCCGGCGAGTATGGATCAGCCCAGAAATAACGGTCCTCGGCATCTTCGAGATCGGCCTTGCGAAGCACCGCATGAGCAGCCATCATCTCCTGCTGCGCCTGGCTGATCTTGCCAGTTTCATCGCCATGAAAAGCCTGCCCAAACGACGCAGTGAAGTTCTCCGCTGAGCTCTCTCCCGGTTGCCATGCTGCCGCCGCACCGAACAGCAGTCCAAACCAGTTCTCGTCCTCGATGCCCTCGCCATCGTCATTCCACACCGTGTTGAGCAGCCCCTTCGCCCCAAGCTTCTGCCCATCGCGCACGAAGTTCTTAATGTTGCCCAGGGTTTCGTTGTTGTCGGGATAAACGCGGTTCCAGTTGTTCACGCCTGTCGCCACCCACGTCTCCAGCCCCGACTTCAAAAACGGTTCGAGGTTTTTCGTGAAATCCGGCCTGTTGTCGTAGTGCCACGAAACCGCGATCATGTCCTTTGGCAGGGTGCCCACCAACTCCGGCGAGTTCTCCGCGATGTCGCCCCAGAACAGCAGCCGCTTGTGCAGCGGAGCAAGCTGCTCGTGGATCTTTCCGAGAAAGTCGAGGTACACCTTCCCCAGTCCCTGCTGTGCCACCTCGTCGTGGGTCCGCCCCAGCCCAAGCTGCTGTGTCTCATCCGCACCGATATGCGCATAAGGCCCCGGAAACACCTTTGCCAGCTCTCCGAACCACTCGCCGATTTGCGGTAAACTCCCCGGATCACCTGGCGCGAGAACTTCCCCATGCGGTGTTTCGCCCAGCTTCGAGTACTCCTCAAACTTCAGCACGTGATGCAGGTGTCCAAACGCCTCCTGCTCCGGAATGATCGTGATGTGATACTTCTCCGCATACGCGACAAGTTCCTTCCCCTCATCGGGAGTCATAGCCCCACCCGGAAACGCCGCCACCGGAGTACTCGCATAGGCAAAGGTGTGCTCGAAATAAGGCGAGAAAATGTTGTACTTGTAAGCCGCCAGTGTGCGGATCTCGCGCTTGAGAAACTCCATGTTGGGCA
>Ga0207654_10000734_pt1 | contig 18241 bp, 11 predicted proteins | sample KBSC64metaG_FD_184355 | JGI IMG/M metagenome (GOLD analysis project Ga0207654, IMG submission 184355) | Corn rhizosphere microbial communities from Kellogg Biological Station, Michigan, USA - KBS C6-4 metaG (SPAdes) (version 2) | ecosystem: Host-associated > Plants > Roots > Rhizosphere > Soil...
TTTCGACCCAGCATGGATTCCTCAACACGCATCGCGCGCAGCAGAAGGTGCGTACATGGTTCCGGCATGCCGATTTGTCCGCGAACCTGGCCGCGGGTCGCGCGATTCTCGACAAGGAACTCAAGCGCCTGGCGCTCGGCAATGTGGAATTGGATACTTTGCCGCAAAAGTTCCAGCACAAGTCGCTCGAAGATTTTCTGGTCGCGCTGGCGCTGGGCGAAATCACTGCCGGCCAAGTTGCGCGTGCCCTGCACGAAACACACACGCCGCCGCCGACGCCGTCCGCACCATCGCCGCCGCGCGCCGCCAAACGCGGCAAGGATGCGATCGTCATCGAAGGCGTCGGCAACCTGCTCACGGTGCTCGCGCGTTGCTGCCAGCCGCTGCCGGGCGACGCCATCGCCGGCTACGTCACGCGCGGCAAGGGCGTGTCGATCCATCGCGCCGACTGCGCCAGCTTCGCGCGCCTGCGCGCGCGCGACCCGGCGCGTGCCATCGAGGTCGAATGGGGCGGAGGCCGCGCGCAAGCCTACGACGTCGATGTGCTGGTGCGCGGCTACGACCGCAAATGGCTGCACAAGGACGTGACCAATGTCATCGCCGCGGCGAACGTGCACCTGATTGCCGTCAACACGCGCGTCGACGCCGCCTCCGGTCTGGCGACGATGAACTTCGCCGTGCGCGTCGCCGATTTCGAGCAGTTGTCGGTGTTGCTGGGGCGCCTGGCCGCGGTGCCGAATGTGATCGAGGCGCGGCGATTGGCCTGATCGGACTCGCCGCATGTCGCAGATTACTGCCGGGCGGCGTTTATCGGGGTACGCCACCTCGATTGGAATTCGCCATGCGCAAGTGTTTGCGGAACACGAACGTCGGCTCCCGTGCGGCGCTTGCCGCGGCCGTCCTGCTGGGTTCCCCTGCCGCCGGCGCATCGCCGATCGCGGCCGGGGTGCTCGCGCGCTACATCGCCGTGCAGGCGTTGGCAACCACAAGGCCGGTCACGAGCTGCGCGGATGACGGCTCTGCCGGCACCCTGCGTGCGGTGATCGCCCTCGCGGGCAGTGGCGACACTCTTGATCTGAGCGGGTTGCCGGGTGCAGATCCGGCGTGCAGCGACAGCACGATCACGCTCGCTCAGGGCGAGATCGTGATTCCCCACAACATGACGCTGCAAGGACCCGCCAACGCCGCACTCACCATCGCGGCCGGCGGACGCAACCGCGTTCTCAACAGCACCAGTACGGACTTGCCAAGCGCATATCTGCGAATTGCGTCGCTGACGATTGACGGGGGCGGCAACAAGTCGAATCATCTGGGCGGATGCATTTACGCGTCCGGCCTGGTGAGTCTGGACCGGACCACGGTAACCGATTGTGTCGCGTACACGGCCGGCGGCAGCGGCAAGTATTTGGGAACAGCAGCGGGTGGGGGCGTTCTTGCGGACTCGGTGAGCATGACGAATGACAGCGTTGTGTCGGGCGACAAGGTCGAAAGCAGTTCCCTGTCGCTGCTGCTTTACGGCGGTGGCGTGTACGCACACCATGATTTCACCTGCACCGACAGTACGTTCAGCGGCAACTCTGCATTCGGGCATGGCGGCGGAGTTTCCGCAGGCGGCAACATCACGTTGACGCGCTGCACGCTGGATTCGAACATCGCGGCTTATGGCGGTGCTGTCTTCGTTTCCAGCACGACGGCGCAATTGCAAGTCGACCAGAGCACGATCTCCGGCAACACCTCGAGCCGAGGCGGCGGAATCAACACGCGGTCGCCGGCGACGATCTCCAACAGCACCATCGCCCTCAACAGCGCGCAGCAAAGCTATGGCGGCGGGATCCAGTCCGCCGCCAACGTGAACATGGTCAGTTCAATAGTGGCACGCAACCGCAACGACAGCGGAGCCAATGCCGACATCGTGCTTGCCAGCGGCAAGACCCTGAGCGGTTCGAATAATCTGGTCATGTCCATCGCATCGTTCCCGCCGGGCGTCATCGTCTCGGCGAGCGATCCGCTGCTGGCGCCGCTCGGCAATCACGGCGGACTCACGCGCACGCATGCGCTGCTGGCGGGCAGCCCCGCGATCGACTCGGGCAAGAACGGCAAGATGTTTGCGACCGACCAGCGCGGCACCGGCTTCGCCCGCGAAGTGCCGACCGGCATGCCGGATATCGGCGCGTACGAGCGCCAAGTCAACGACGACGAGATCTTCGGCAACGGGTTCGATTAGGGTCGTCCAGAGGTTCGTCAATCCCTTGTTTTTCGAGGACTTGCGACCTGTCCATGCTATGCTTCGCGCCGGTTTTCCGTGCAGCGAAACGGCCCCGTGATCGAAATTCCCGGCTATAAAATCCTGCGCCAGCTCGGCCGCGGCGGCATGGCCACGGTCTATCTGGCCATGCAGGAATCCGTGCAGCGCGAAGTCGCGCTCAAGGTGATGTCGCCGAGCCTGCTTGCGGATCCGGATTTCGGCGAGCGCTTCCTGCGCGAGGCGCGCATCGCAGCGAAGTTGCACCATCGCAACGTGGTCGGCGTGCACGACGTCGGCCGCACCGGCGAATACCACTACATCGCGATGGAATACCTCGGCGGCGGCGCCGTGCTGGCCAAGGACGGAACGCCGCGGCCGGTCGGCTTCGCGCTGCGCGTGACGCGCGAGATCGCCACCGCGCTGAACTACGCGCACGCCAAGGGTTTCGTGCACCGTGACGTCAAGCCCGACAACATCCTGCTGCGCGAGGATGGCAGCGCCGCGCTGACCGACTTCGGCATCGCCCGCGCCAGCGATTCGGCCACGCACATGACGCGCACCGGCACGGTGATCGGCACGCCGCACTACATGAGTCCGGAGCAGGCGCGCGGGCGGCCGCTCGATGGCCGCGCCGACCTGTACAGTCTCGGCATCCTGCTCTACGAACTGCTCACCGGGCGCGTGCCGTTCCATGCCGACGATTCGCTCGCTGTCGGCATCATGCACATCACCCAGCCGATTCCGATCCTGCCCGAACGCTTGTTTGCGTTGCAGCCGGTGCTCAACCGCCTGCTCGCCAAGCAGCCGGACGAGCGCTTCCAGGATGGCGCGGCGGTCGCCGATGCGATCGAGCAGATCGAGTTGGCTATCGCGCAGGGCGATCATCCGGAACTGACCGATTCCTCCACGCCGTTGCCGCGGCGCGCTGGCGCAGGCGAAGCCGCCACGCGCGCGATGTCGGCCACTCCGCCGGGCGGCGCGCGCCATCGCGCCGAACCGAGTCTGGGCCGGATGGACGACATCGCCGATGCGCCGATGCATCGTCCGCAACTGTCCCGCGCCGCCGCGCCGCCGCCGCGAAGCCGGCGCTGGATTTTCGTGGCGATTGCCGCGGTCGTCGTCGCGGTGCTGGCGCTGTGGTTTTTCCAGGGTCGCTTGCGCGGACTGCTGCCGAACACCGAATTGAATACCCTGATCGTGCGCGGCGACAAGGCGTTGGCGGAAGGCAACCTGGTCGGCAACCACAACGACAGCGCGCGCGAACTGTTCCAGGCCGCGCGCACCCTCGATCCGGACAACGAAGCGGCGCGTGCCGGCATCAACAAGGTCGGCGAGCGCCTGATCGAACAATCGCGTGCGGCGCTCACGCGCAATGATTTTTCCACGGCGCAATCCGACCTGGAGCAGGCCAACGAAGTGCTCGGCGGCGGCAAGGAAGTCGAGGATCTCAAGGCCGCCCTGCATTCCGCGCAGACGCGCAACACCGCCAGCGCCGGCTTGCTGGCCAAGGCCGACGCCGCGCTCGCGGCCGGCAAGCTCATCGGCAGCGGCAGCGCCGCCGAAACCTACCAGCGCGTGCTCGATGCCGACATGACGAATGGGCTGGCGTTGAACGGACTGAAGAAAGTCGCCGAGGCCGTGGCCCAGCAGGCGCGCGACGCGATCGCCGCGAACAACGTGGACCAGGCCAACCAGTTCATCGCCGAACTGGCGCAACTGTCGCCGAATCATCCGGCGATTCCCGAGCTGCGCGGCGCGATCGCCAAGCTGCATGCCGGAGCTGCGCAGGCGCTGGAAGACTCGCTCTCCCGCGCCGAAGCTCAGCAGCGTGCCGGGCACATCACCGGCCCCGACGGCGCGCTCGTGCTGTTCCAGTCCGCGCTCAAGAGCGATCCGGGCAACGTGCGCGCGAAGAACGGCATGGCCAGGCTCGCGCAAACCCTGATCGCGCAGGCCAACGCCGCGCTCGACGACGACAACGCCACGCAGGCCGCGGCCTTGCTGCAGCGGGCGGCGCAGGTCGCGCCGGACAGTCCGGCATTGCGCAAGGCCAACGCGCGCCTGGGCGATGCGCGCGAGCGGCTGGACGCGGCAAAACGCAAGGCCCAGGTCACGCCGGCGGATCTGGCGCGCGTCCAGCAGATGCTCGCTGCAGCGGACAAGGCGATGGCCGTGGGAAACCTCATCCTGCCGCCCGGCGATTGCGCGTTCGACAAATATCGTGCGGTGCTCGCCATCGATGCGGACAACGCGGCGGCGATGGAAGGTCTGGCGAAGATTCCGGCGCGCGCCAAGGAATTGTTCGAGCAGGCGATCCGCGGCGGCACGCCGAACAAGGCGCGCGCCTACATCGATGCGGTCGCCGAATCCGATCCCGGCGACGCGGCGGTAGCTTCGATGCGCGGCCGTCTCGCCGACGTCTTCCTCGACCAGACCCAGAGCTTCATCGCGCAGAAGCGCCGCGCCGATGCCGGGCACGCTCTCGATGCTGCGCGCGAATTGAATCCGAACAATCCGCGCCTGGCGGCATTACGGGCGCAGTTCGAGTCGATGCCTGGGAATTAACCTGCTGCGCTCGACATCTCGTGCGTCGGCAGTGCTCGGAATCCTCACATACGCAAAAAGTATGCTCCGGTTCCTGCGCGCTGGCGTCGCGCGACCTGTCTTCGCTCGCGACGGTTAATTCATCATCCAAGGATTTTCGCGAGCGCCACGCGCGCGGCATCGAACGAGAAATGTTCGCGCACGTTGGCGAGGCCGTTGTCGGACAGCTTTTTCCACAATGCCGCATCACCGTAGGCGCGCACAATGGCGGCAGCGAAATCTTGCGGCGAATCGGCGACGAGCAGGTCTTCGCCGTCGCGCGCGTGCATGCCTTCGGCCGCGGGCGTGGTCGCCACCACCGGCAGGCCGCAGCTCATCGCCATGTTGATCTTGCCTTTCACACCGGCGCCGTAGCGAAGCGGCGCGAGGGCGAGGCGGCAGCCGTCCATGAACGGCGCGATGTCCTCGACGAAGCCATGCACGGTCACGCCGTCATGCGCGAGTTCGAGAATCTGCGGCGGCGCCTTGCTGCCGATCACATGGAATACCATGTCCGGCAGGGCCGCGCGCACGCGCGGGAACACTGCGTTCACGAACCACAGCACCGCATCGACGTTCGGCGGATGCTGGAAGCCGCCGACGAAGACGAGGTCGCGGCGTTCGCCGAATTCGCGGCGGCGTCCATGTATTTCGTGCACGTTGGACAGCACCTCGATGCGCACGCCGGGCAGTTCGCGCACGAGCAATTGCTTTTCGGCGGCGCTGACGACAAGGGTGACGTCGCAGTCGCGCATCAGTTTCAGCTCTTGCGCGCGCGTACGCGCGGCCTGCGCGGCCAGTTCGGCGTTGCCGGAAAGTTCCGCCGCGCGTTGTTCGCGCAAATGATGCACGTCGACGGTGTCGAAGATCAGGCGCGCCTGCGACGCATACAAGCGCACGAGGCCGACGTAATTGGCTGCGACGTAGTGCCGCGACAGGACGATGGCGCCGAGCGACTTGCCGTGAGCGCGCAGCCACGCGACCGGGTCGGACACGAACGGGTGATACAGCGCCTGCACGCCGAGTTCCTGCAGCGCATGCGTGTATTTGCCGGCGTGCGCGCGATTGTCGGGCAGAAAACTCACCGCGTAACCGGATTCGCGCAGCAGCCCCATGAAATTGAGCATGCGCAGCGAGCCGGAATCCTGGTCCGGCGTCGGCGTGTAGGCATCGACTATCAGCACATGGCCGCGCGCGCGGAAATTCGCGGCGGCTTCGGCATATTTCGCATCGAAGATCGGCGCTGGCTGGCGCGCGAGTTCGTTTTTCCACTTTTCCAGGAATTTTTCGCGGTTGACGGCCTGGTAACGCTTCATGCCGCTGCCGGTGTCGGTGCCGGCGGTGATGCCTTCGAAATGCACGACCGTGGCGCGCGGCTCGAAGAAAACCTTTTTGCGCGCCGCACGCACGGCGAAGGCGAGGTCGGTGTCTTCGTAATAGGCCGGCGCGTAGCGCGTATCGAAACCGCCGAGTTCACGGAACAGATCGCGGCGGATCATGATGGCGGCGCCGGAGCAGTAGTCCGCTTCGCGGCGGAATTCGAAGCGCGGATCGGCCGGATTCTCGAAGCGGCCGTAGTTCCAGCCGGAGCCGTCGGCGAACACGATGCCGCCGGCCTCCTGCAGGCGTCCGTCGGGATAGACGAGCTTGGCGCCGGCGAGTCCGCAATCGGGTTCTGCTTCGAAGCAACGCAGCAGCGCGTCGAGCCAGCCCTCGGTCACGACCGTATCGTTGTTGAGGAAGACGAGGAACTCGCCGCGTGCCTCGGCAGCGCCCGCGTTGCACGAGCCGACGAAACCCAGGTTCTGTGCGTTGCGCACGACGCGGATGCCAGCGATTCGTGCCAGCCGTTCAGCGGTCGCGTCCGTCGACGCGTCGTCAACCACGATCACTTCGAATGGAACCGCACTTGCGTGTTCGGCCAGCGAGCGCAGGCAGGCCACGGTGTAGTCGATCTTGTTGAATACGGGAATCACGATCGACACGCGCGGCATCGCGTTTGTCGGCACGGCGAACGGACTGAAATCGCCGGTCGGTGCGGCCACGACGAGCGCATTTGCGGGCGGCGTGCCACGGCGAAACTCGTCGGCGGCGCGGCGCAGAGTTCCGGCCACACCGCGGCTGGCGAGGCTGCCGCGCGTGCGATGAATGATCGCGCGCAGGCGGCTCGCGACAAAACCCAGGCGCACGCGCAACCCGCGCAACTTGCGCCTGGCGTAGCGCAGCGGTTTCGTGATGCGCCAGGACAGGCTGCGCAGGATGCGCTGGCGCTCGTCGCTCAGTTCGTCGCGTTCGCGGCTGGTCGCTTGCAATTGGGCGTCGAGTTGCAGCGCCCACGCGCTGCGTTCGGCGAACTCGCCTTGCAGCTTGCGCAACGCGGCGCCGCTGCGTTTGAGTTGCGCGTCGAGTCCGAAACCCCACTCCCCACGATGTTCGAGTTCGCGCTGCTGGTCCGCGATCTTGTGTTCAAGCGCGTCGATTTCGCGTTGGGCCTCGCCAAGCAGTCCCTCACGCTGTTGCGCGGCGATGCGATCATGTCCGGCAGCGACGAGCCGGTTCGGCGTCCTCGACCGTGGCGCGAGCGGCAGCCGGTCGCGATAATCCGCGGTCATGTCGGCCAGCGTGCGCAGCGGCTGTCGCGCCAGCGTGTCGCGCACGCGCGCGAGGCGGGCCGGATTTTCGCGCAGCGCGTCGATCGCCGCAGCGATGGCGCGAGCATCCGGCGCCACGAGGAATCCGTCGACGCCGTCGGCGATGCGCTCGGTGAGCGCGCCGAGGCGTGTGGCGAGTACAGGGATGCCGAAGCTGCGCAGTTCCGACAGGGTGTAGCTGAAGGTCTCGGCGAAATCCGGCAGGATCAATGCACAGTCCGGCGCGATGCGTGCGAGCAGCGCCGGCAGTTCCGCGGCCTTGTAATTGAGCAGGATGTGGACATCGGCCTGTCCGAAGAACTCGCGCGCCTCGGGTCCGGCGCCGATCAGGAACAATTCGACGACATGCAGATGCGGCAGCAGCTTGCGCAGCAGATGCGAAGCCTTGCCGCGGCGCACGCGACCGAGAACCAGCAGGCGCAGTTTTTCGCGCGTCGGCGGCGCGGGCAGCGGCAGTTTCGCCGTATCCGGCCATGGCGTTATGCCGTGCGCAATCACGTTCTGCGGCAGCGCTGCCAGGCGCGGTTGCAGCTTGAGGAAAATTTCCATAGCGGCACGACTCGGCGCGATCAGCGTCGCCTGCGCGGCAAGCGCCGCATCGGCCAGGCGCTCGCGCAAGGTCAGCCACCAGTCCGGATCGCGCTCGGCGAACTCGAAACCGGAATCCGCCTTGGCGAGATCGGCGCGCAATTGCGCGGCATCGAACGTGAGTGCAGCGTCGTCGAGATTGCGATGCAGCAGCGGCCACAACGGATAGAAATCGTGGATGAAATACGTCGTCGGCAAGCCGGAGCGCAGCGCGTCGAGGCTGTGGCCGATCAGGGACGACACGATCACGGCGTCCACGCGGAAGTCGCGCAGCACGCCGTCGAGGAATTCGCGATAGCCGCGATGGGCGAGCGCGGTGCTGGCGATGGGATCGGGCAAAACCTCGCGGCGCCAGGGCGGAATGCCCAGCGTGGCGTCGCGCAGCTCCAGCACCTCGCCGTAGCGGCGGCGCTCGAAGTTTCCGCGCGCCATGAACACCAGGTGATGGCGCTCGTGGTCGACGGCGGCGAGGTCGCGCACGAAGCGTTCCGCGCCGCCGCCCCAGCCGTGCAGCACGTGCAGCACGACGGGTTTTGCATCGAGGCCGGGATACGCCGGCGCGGCGGGAGAATTCGCCAACGCGGCCGCGAGCGTTTCGCGCAATTCGCCGAGCGGCGAAGGCGGCGGCGCTTCATCGCCGGGCGCTGGTGGCGCGGGGCCGCGCAAGTTGCTTGCGGGATCGGCGACATACAGGTGATCGAGAACGACTCCGCGATGCGGCGCGACCGAAGGCGGCAAAGTATACGTGTGGATTTTGTCGATATCGGCGTTACGCAACGCGGCGCCGTTCCACAGACTCAGCAACGGCGAAAAAGACGGCCAGTCGAGCGCCCGATGCCCGCCATGCGCCCAGCACAGCGCGTCGATGCGCTGCGGATCGGCGTCGCTGCGCATGCCCGCGGGCAAGGGAGCCGTGGCGGGATCGGCGTTGTCCAGCGGCGAGGCAACGAGGACGTCCGCCAAATCCAGCGCCGGCTGCAAGCGTTCGTACCAGAACGACGGCAGCGCGATACCGCTGCGCAGCAGGACGAGGTCGTTGCCCGGGAATCGTTCGGTGGCAGCGCGCAGTGCGGCAGCGGCATCGGATTCTGCGAATGTTTCGCAGTGCGCATCCGGCGGCAGCGCAGCCGCGACCGCACGCAACCACTCCGGCGCCGGCGCGGCGCCGAAGATGCACACGCGCACCGGCCGGGAGATTTCCACGACGTCGTGGCCGATATCAGTGATGCATTCCCATCGCCGGCATTTCCGTCTCGCTGTAGCCGGCGGGAATTTCGAAATCCGCGCGGTTGACGGCCGCACGATTCACGCTTTTGATCTGCGCGACATCGGCCACCTTGCCGTCTTCGTAGCGCGTCATCCGCACCGGGAATTTTCCGGTGGGGATCTGACTGAGCGCGGATTTGGCCATGCCCGCCGAAGCGGTTTGCGCCATCGCGCGCAGGTCGTCGAACACCTTGCGCACGGTCGCCTGGTCGGCGGCATCGATGCCGGCAGCGGACAGGTCCGCGAGGCAGGAATCGCTGATGTGGTTGGCACCGACCGTGACGCGGTAGATCGCGCAGGCGTAGCCGGCGACGGTCGCGGTCTGGCCGCTCGGCGCATAGGTCACCGTGCCGCCACCGTGCGCCGCCATGCGTTGCTTCATCATGTCGCGCATCTGCGGCGGCACGTTCGCCAGCATCGCGTTGAGCGACTGCGCCATCTTGCCCATGTCCATGTATTCGCGCTTGTCGTGCATCAACATCAGGATGCGGCCGCTGTTGGCGTCCACCAGCATGCTGCCGTTGCCGGTATCCATGCGCATGTGTCCGCCTGATACCTCGATGCGCGTCAACGATGCGCCGCCGGTGCCTTGCACATTGGCGAAATCGGCGCTGAAGTCCGCCCGTGCCGGCGCAGCGAGGGTGCAGCCGATGGTGGCAAGAGCCAGTGCGAGCTTGTAGTGCATGGTCGAATTCCCGGGTGTGGACGAAGACTGGAATTATCGCGGAAGCGGCCTGTCCTGTCATTGAATCGGTTAGACTTGGCGCCGGTTCCATTCATTCCTGCCGCCTTGTTCACGTTCCGTCTCCCCGGCCGTTGGCCGATCCTGGTCGCCGCGGCCGGCTGCGGCATGCTCGCCGCCTGTTCGCACCCGCCGGTCAAGCCGCCCGCGCCCGACAACGTCGGGGCGGTCGCGGCGATCCGCGCGCTCGGCGCGCATTACGAATCCAGCGTGCAGGTGCATGGCGTGCGCGATCCGGCCGTGGACGGATTCCTCGACGCGGCGCACAAGCAGGAAGCCAAAGGCCAGATTGCCGCCGCGCAGGCCGATGTGGACAAGGCGCGCAAGATCGCGCCGCGCGCGCCGGACATCCTGCAATACGCCGCGGAACTTGCCGTCGAGAGCGGCGACTGGATGCGTGCCGGCGAGTTGGCGAAGCAGTCGTACGACCTCGGGCCGAAAGTCGGCGGCTTGTGCGCGCGCAATCTGGAAACGCAGGCGCGTGCGCTCACCGTGCAAGGCGACGAAGCCGCAGCGGTGCAGGCGCGTGCGAAGATCGAAGCCTGCCGCGTGCCGCCGGTGACGCGGTTCTGACCATGCGCATCGCCAGTGCGCGCGAATTGCTCGGCGACGCTGGACCGTTCGCGGCCGAGGTCTCCGGTTTCGTGCCGCGCGATTGCCAGCAGGACATGGCCGAGTCGGTCGAGGAAGCCATCGCCGAGCGGCAGACATTGGTCGTCGAGGCCGGCACCGGCACCGGCAAAACTTTCGCGTATCTGGTGCCGGCGCTGATGTCCGGCAAGCGCGTGATCGTGTCCACCGGCACCAAGACCCTGCAGGACCAGTTGTTCCACCGCGACCTGCCGCGCGTGCGCGCCGTGCTCGGTGCGCGCCTGAAGACGAGCCTGCTCAAGGGCCGCGCGAATTACCTGTGCCGTCATCGCCTCGAGCAGACGTTGAAAGACGGACGCTTCACCACGCGCGAGCAAGCCGCACAGGTGCAGGCGATCCGCGTCTGGGGCGAGCGCAGCGCGAGCGGCGACCGCGGCGAATTCGCGGACGTGCCGGAAGATTCGCCGCTGTGGCCGCGCGTGACCTCGACTGCGGAAAACTGCCTCGGCGCGGAATGCCCGCTGTACGCGGATTGTTTTGTGGTCAAGGCGCGGCGCGCGGCGCAGGAAGCCGATCTCGTCGTCGTCAATCATCACCTGCTGTTCGCGGATCTCGCGATCAAGCAGGAAGGCTTCGGCGAAATCCTGCCCGGCGCGCACGCGTTCGTGCTCGACGAGGCGCACCAGATTCCGGAACTGGCCGGAGTATTCTTTTCCACAAGTATAACCGCGCGCCAGTTGACCGAACTCGCCAGCGACACGCTGGCCGAATGCGCGAGCGTATCGGGCGCGCTGGCATCCCTGCGCGAGCCGTACGAGACGATTGCGCCTTTGGTCAAGCGCGTGCGCCTGGCGCTGGATGCGCTACCGGGCAAGGGCGCGTTCGCGCTGATCGAACAAAACGCCGTCGCGATGACGGAGTTGCATGCGCTGGAAGAGGCGTTACGCAAACTGGCCGATGCATTGGCAGCGCAGGCCGAGCGTTCGCGCGGCCTCGCCAGCGCGCACGAGCGTGCCGAGAATTTGTGCCAGCGCCTGCACGCGGTCATCGACGGTGGCGCACACGAGGCCGTACACTGGTACGAGACGACGACGCACGGATTCGCCCTGCACGCGACGCCGCTGGATCTTGCGCCGCCCTTGCGCGCCCTGCGCGAACAGTCGCTGGCGAGCTGGATTTTCACCTCGGCCACGCTGTCGGTCGCGGGCAGCTTCGAACATTTCTCGCGCCAGCTCGGGTTGGACGATCCGGTGGAGGTGAACCTGCCGAGTCCGTTCGATTACGCGACACAGGCGCTCGCCTATTTGCCCAAAGGCCTGCCCGATCCGAACGCACCGGATTACACCGAGCGTGTTGTTTCTGCAGCGCGGCCCGTCATCGCCGCGGCGCGCGGGCGCACCTTCGTGCTGTTCACCTCGCATCGCGCGCTGAAAAAGGCCGCGGATTTGTTGAACGATCTGCCGTATCCGCTGTTCGTGCAAGGCGCCGCGCCGCGGCATCAGTTGCTCACCGATTTTCGCGAATCCGGCAACGGCGTGCTGCTCGGTGCGGCCAGTTTCTGGGAAGGCGTGGACGTTGCCGGCGAGGCGCTGTCGTGCGTCATCATCGACAAGCTGCCGTTTGCCGCGCCGGACGATCCGGTGCTGGAAGCGCGTCTTTCCGCATTGCGCGAATCCGGCGCCAATCCGTTCTTCGCTTGGCAGGTTCCGGCCGCGGCGATCGCACTCAAGCAAGGTGCCGGACGCCTGATCCGCGACGCCGGCGACCGCGGCGTGCTGATGCTCTGCGATCCGCGCCTGACCACGCGCGGCTACGGCAAGCTGTTCCTGCAAAGCCTGCCGCCAATGCCGCGCACGCGCGAACTCGCCGACGTGCAGGCGTTCTTTGCGCACGACGACACCATCGATTCCGATCCGCGCGTACAAGACGCAGTCGAGCCGCGCGCGTGAACGCGCCGTCGTTTTCAGCGGCATCGCCGCGCCTGGAATTGAACGGCGGGCCGGCGGATGCGGACGATTTGCGCCATCCGGTGCAGACCAACTACGGACATTTCACCGCGATGCGCGTCGAGGATGGCTGCGTGCGCGGGCTGGATCTGCATCTGGATCGATTGCAGTCGGCGACGCGCGAACTGTTCGGCAGCAAGCTCGATCGCGAACGTGTGCGCGAATATTTGCGTCATGCGCTGAACGGCGCGGCGGGCGCATGGTCGTTGCGCGTCAACGTGTTTGCGCGTGCGCTGGACAGCGAACACATGGATCGGTCGGTGGATGTCGATGTGTTGGTCGGCGCGAGTCCAGCGCCCGCTCCGGAGACGCAGCCGCTGCGAGTCAAGTCCTTCATTTATGCGCGCGAAGCGGCGTCGATCAAGCACGTCGGCACATTCGCGCTGTTTCATCATCGGCGCCTGGCGCGACAGGCTGGATTCGACGACGCGCTGTTCGTCGACGCCGGCGACCGCATCAGCGAAGGTTCGATCTGGAACATCGGTTTTGTCGATCGCGACGGCGCCGTGGTCTGGCCGCAGGCGCCGCAACTGGATGGTGTCGGCATGCGCCTGGTCGATGCCGGGCTGGCGAGCCAGGGCATGTCCAGTTGCACGCGTCCGGTGCATCTAGGTGATCTCGGTATGTTCCGTGCCGCGTTCTTCAGCAACGCGAACACGCCGGTGCGTGCGATCGTGGCGATCGACGAGCGCCATTTCGACGCCGATCCGGAAATCGGGCAGCGCCTGTTGGCGGCGTACCGGTCCAATCCGCCGCAGGCGATTTGATCGGTGGGATCGCGAACGAGGGTTCCGCCGCCGCGCCGGAGCCGTTACGATGCCGCCATGCCGAACATCCTCGCCATCGAAACCGCCACGGAAGCCTGTTCGGCCGCCTTGAGTGTCGACGGCCGCATCATCGAACGCAGCGAAATCGCGCCGCGTCGGCACGCGGAGTTGATCCTGCCGATGATAGCCTCGCTGCTGGCCGAAGCCGGCCTCGCGCGCGCGCAACTCGACGGCATCGCCGTGGGCCGTGGTCCCGGCGCGTTCACCGGAGTGCGCCTGGCCATTGCGGTGACGCAAGGATTGGCGCTGGCGCTGGACGTTCCCATCGTCCCGGTCTCGTCGCTCGCCGCGCTGGCGCAGGATGCGCCGGATGCTGGTGCGTCGATTCTCGCGGTCATCGACGCGCGCATGGGCGAAGTCTATGCCGGCGCATTCCGCCGCGGTGCGGATGGCCTCGTCGAAGCCATCGGCGACGAAACCGTCGGCAAAGCGGATGAGTTGATTTTGCCGCAAAGTATACAATGGTGCGTCGTCGGCACCGGCTGGGATGCCTATCGCGCTGCGCTCGCTCCACGCCTGCCGCCGCCGCCAACATTTGCCGATGGCGTGCGTTATCCGCAAGCGCGCGCGGTGGCCGTACTCGCCGCGCCGCAATTCGCCGCCGGTCGCGGCGTCGCGCCCGAACAGGCGCTGCCGGTGTATCTGCGCGACAAGGTGGCGTTGACGCTGGAAGAGCAGAAAGCGCGGACGTAGATCATTCGCAATCGGTGCGGGCGAGCCTACCAGTGCGGCTCAACGACAATGCCTTTGTCCTTGCGCACCAGTTCGACTTCGAGATACGCGTCGGGTCGCAGGATCGGCAACGCATGTTCCAGCGTGCGCGCGGCACGCGTACTTGGCACGGGCAGATAGTCGCGGCTGTATTCTTCGACGTGCGCCGCATTCAGACAGGTGAAATCCGGCGACAGCACGCAGAAGTAGTAGATCAACTCGCGCAGCGAATATTCCTTCCAGTGATGCGCATAGGTATGTCGCGACAGGATGTCTAGCACATCGACGCCGCCGCCGAATCGTTTCAGGAAACGTCCCCAATGCCAGGTGCGTCCGCGCAACGCGTAGTAGTTCGGCGTGGTGACGACCAGGCGCGCGCCCGGTTTCATCACGCGGTAGATTTCACGCCACATGGTCACCGGGTTGAAGGTGATGTGCTCGATGATTTCGGTGAACAACACCACGTCGAAGGCGTTGTCCGCGATCGACGCCAACGCAGCGGGCCGGGCCAGATCCGGATTGGGCAGCAGCGCGATGGAATGCGCCTGCGCGAGGCTGCGCACATTCGCCAACTCGAACGTGATCGGCAAGTCCAGCGCGGTGACTTCGAAACCGTCGATCGCGTAGAGCAGCGCCTGATGCAGCCAATGCGCGCCGATATCGAGAAGGCGATTGCCGCGGTTGCGGTCCCAGTGCGAGAGAAAACGCTGCTTGGTATCGGCAAAACGCTGGAAATGGTGGCGCAGATAAGGCTCGTCCGTGCCACCTTGGACCTGGAACAGCTTTAGATACTGTTCCAGATCGATCGGCGTGGATGCGGACATGCAAATCTCCAAAACGGATGGATCAAGCGCGTTGCGGACGTGGATTGTGCCACAGGCGCACCCTGTGTCGTTTGCGGAATTCACCTCAGCGTGCGGAATCCGGCCCGGTGTGGACAAGATGGCCGTTGTGCGACATTCGATAATCCGGCCGGGCGTCTTGCACCGCATGCGCGACGAAACGCACGCGGTCGCCGATGGGTACGCGTTGGTAGCTCGGAATGTCCGTAAGCAGGCGCCGCAGGATGAAATCATCCCCGCTGTATTGTGTCTGGATCGCGATGGGTTGTGCCGCACCAGCAACGATTCCCGGCAAATCCGCATAGAGGTTGCGCTGTATCTGTCCGACGTGCCGGATGTCGCGGATTTGCTGCGTGCCGTGAACCAGCAACATCGCGACGGACAGAATCATGAGCATACGCAAGGCCACGCGAATCCTCGGCCAGGTCCATGCCAGGAACGCGCATGCCCAAGCGCCGGCCAGATAGGCGTATTGGTTGTAGGCATTGTCCAGGATCAAAACCGGTCCGAGCGCGACAATCCAGCCGATCCAGAAAATCAGGCAGCGGCGCCAACCCGCGCCGAGCGATGCCGCCACGACGATACCCAGACCGAACAGCGCCGCCCAGTTTGTCAGATGTGTGCGGCTGGCGATGACTTCGAAGTGGCCGACAAGAAACGGAAATACCGTGTACTCGGCAATCCGGGCCGGAATGTTGGCGAGGCTCCAGTGGTATCCGCTCGCGGCGTCGTGCGGATACAGGATGGCATGCAAGCGCAGGACCAGATAGGTCAACACGATGCAGGCCGAAGCGGCGAAGACGGCAACGCCGATGCGATCGCGCCGACGTGCCGCCGCGATCAGCATGGCGGCGGGAAACACGACTGCGGATTCCTTGCTCATCAGCGCGAGTGCGGTCAACGCGGCGACGGGCAGCGCATTGCCGATGACCGATTTCCAGCTATCCGCGCTCGACTGGATCAGCGCATGGCGCAACGCCAGCAACATGAAGATCAGGCACAGCGAGTCGCCGAACGTGCCCACCCAACCGTGCGTGTAAACCGAGTACGGCGTCAGCAGCCAGATCCAACCGGCAAATGTCGCACGCCGTGGCGAGACATCGAGTTGCAGTAGAACCGAACGCAGCAGCCATGCCGCTGCGAGTCCGAACAGCACGCGAACCAGATGCATCGCAATCGGCTGGTAGCCGATGAAATGCGAGAGCAGCAGCCACAGGTTGTACGTCAGGGGGCGGTACTGGAACGGTGTGAAGTCGAACCATGCGCTCCAGGGGACATCGGCGAGGGACGGTTTGTCGGCGAATGCCAGCCATTGCAGCTCGTCATGGCTGAAGTAGCCGGAGTTGAATATCAGCGGCAACGAAAGTACGAATGCAGTCAGCACGAAACCGCTGGCGGATTCGGACAAAGATTTGTCGGCGGCGTGAATGCGTGGGTGCATGGTTGCGCCGTGCGCTGGATCGAAGCGCCTGCATTGTCGCAGCCGCGCGTTGGCGCTGTCACGGATTTTTCCACCGTGCCTGTAAACTATGCGCAGTTGGCCCGGTGGAGTCTCGCGTCGATGGCGGATTCACAAGAGTTTGGCGCGCGCCTGCGTCCAGCACTCGCTCTGTTCGCCGCAATCCTCGCGGTAAAGCTCGCATTGCTGGTATTCGATCCGACGGTGCGCCTGTTTTTCGGCGACTCCGCAAGTTACATTCATTCGGCATTGACCGGCTGGGTGCCGCCGGACCGGTCGTATCTCTACGGACGATTGTTTCTGGCGACGGCATTGACCGCGCATTCCATGTTTGCGCTGGCACTGGTGCAGAGCCTGTTCGGTGCGATCACGGCCTTTCTGTTGTTCCGCATCTTGCGCGACAACTTTGACGTGCCGTTGTCCCTGGCGGCCGCGTTGGCGTTGTTGTACTGCGCCGGCCCGGCGCAACTGTTCTACGAACGCATGGTGATGGCCGAAAGTGCGGGGACGTTGTGCCTGGCAATCATGTTCGCCGCGGGATTCGCCTATGTGAAGCATCCGCATTGGCTGTGGCCGATCGTGTGGGCGGCCGCGGGAATCCTCGCCGTCGCATTTCGGTTGAGCGACCTGCCTGTCGTGCTCGGATTCGCCATCCTTCCCGTGCTCGCCCGCGCCATCGGCGGTGCGCCAGGATTGTCCGTGCTCAAGGTCCTTGCGCATCTTGCCGTCGCCCTCGTTGCGACCGCCGCGCTGCATGATGGCTACCGGCACTGGTACGGATACATCGAAGGCTCGCGTCCGGACTACATCGCGGACTTGGGGTATTTCCGGCTTGGCCTGGTTGCGCCATTGGTGACGCAAGACGAGGTCGTGCGCGCAGGCCTGCCCGCCGATCTGCTGGATCGCGTGGGGCCGGACTTGCGCGATCCGCGCATGCGCGAAGCGCAGGTTTGGCAGAGCGATGGACTGATCGCCTTGATACGCGATGCAAAACAAGATTATGGAAACCGGACGGCGCGCAAGCTGTCCAGTTACGCGACGCGTGGAGATCCGTTCGGCATCCTGCGCATGGCGTGGGCGACGATGCGCGATTATTTCGATCCGCAGATGGTTCGTGCGCGTATCCTCGACGATGTCGGTTCGCGTCCGGCCAGTGCCGATTTGACGGAAAAGTTGAGCCGCTGCTGCGGCTACGATACGCGGGTGCTCGAAGCGAGCCCCAATCCGATCGCGCGCTATTTCGAGGCGAGCACGCCGTGGCTTACGGCCTGCTATTTCGGGTTGCTGCCGCTGGCAATTGTCATGCTGATCCTGCAATGGCGCTGGGCGCGTTCCTCGGCGTTGTTGCTGGCGGCTACGAGCGCCGGCATGGTCGTCGCGCAGACGCTGTTCTCGCACATCGTCTCGTTTCGCTATCTGCACCCGTTTCCGTTCATGGTGTTGCTGTGCGTCGGCGCCCTGGCGGTGGCTGTGCGAGATAGGCGAGAAAACGCATCTCGCGCCGGCCGCGCGTGACCGTATCCAGAATCACGCCCGAGAAAAAACTCAGCGCGGCGAGCAACATCAAGCCGGTCGACAGGATCGCCGTCGGGAATCGGGGCACGAGTCCGGTGTGCGCGTAAGTCAGCACGACAGGTATGGCGAGCGCAATGGAAATCAGCGCCAGTCCGGCCGCGCTCAGGCTGTAGAACAGCAGCGGCCGTTCCGCGCTGAACAGGCGCAGCATCGTG
>Ga0207654_10000739_pt1 | contig 18174 bp, 18 predicted proteins | sample KBSC64metaG_FD_184355 | JGI IMG/M metagenome (GOLD analysis project Ga0207654, IMG submission 184355) | Corn rhizosphere microbial communities from Kellogg Biological Station, Michigan, USA - KBS C6-4 metaG (SPAdes) (version 2) | ecosystem: Host-associated > Plants > Roots > Rhizosphere > Soil...
GCCGTATTAAATTGTGTATGGTACGCCAGGATAGATTGCATTCGTTGTTCAAATACATCGCTGATATCCACCAATATATCCGGTTCATGGTACCAATCCTGCAGGTAATGCAGTACCTGTTTGGGACGCCAGCGTTGCTGCAACTGGCCGTTTTCATCGGTTGTTTCGATTTTCACCAATCCGGCCAGAAAACAGGCGTCTGCAATAAGGTGACCTGCACGACCGTGATCGGGGTGCCTGTCGTGCAGCACATTGGCCAGTATAATATCCGGTTGGTATTTCCTGATGGCCGCAATTAACAAAAGCTGGTGCGCTTCATCATTTCTAAAAAAACCGTCCCGCATTTTGAGGTTGTCTCTTACCTGTACGCCCAGAATGGCAGCAGCCCTGGAAGCTTCTTCGTGCCGGGTTTGGGCAGTGCCCCTGGTGCCCAGTTCTCCCTGTGTTAAATCCAGAATGCCGGCTTTTTTACCCAATTTTATTTCATTGAGTATTGTGCCGGAACAACCCAGTTCTACATCATCCGGGTGCACCCCTATTGCCAAAATATCAAGTTTCATTTCTATATTGTTTAACTAAAAAGCCATGCGGCCACTAATGATTAAGGTTGCTAAGATAATGGAATTGCGGGTGGATTGATTTTGGCTGCGTTTTCGGGTCTTGCTGTGTATTAAAAAATAAGTGTACATAATACATGTATTAATCAGGCTTGTAATTCCAAAAACAGTTGTTCACAGCGTGAAGCGTTAGGCGTGAGTCCTTTGCGCAGATTGGGGGGCGTAATCTATTTTCGCCGGCCCTTGTTTAACCCAACAATGGAAGAATTTGTTATCGATTTGTAGTGTGGATGTTGCGATTAGATTAGGCTAAAGGGGGCATTTATGCTACATTTGCAAAAATTATTTTTATACATATGATGACATTTGAAGAGATTGGTATTGAGGAACGATTGGTGAAAGCAGTTACGGATTTGGGATTTGTAAATCCCACTACAATACAGGAAAAGGCGATTCCTGTATTATTAAGCGGTACTACCGACTTTATAGGGCTGGCACAAACCGGCACTGGTAAAACCGCAGCGTTTGGATTACCACTGTTGGATCTGATTGATGCTTCTGCCAAATACCCGCAGGCGCTGGTAGTTTGTCCCACCCGCGAACTTTGTTTGCAAATTGTAAATGAGGTTGAATTGTTCAAAAAATATATGCCGTCTGTACATGTTGTAGCGGTATATGGAGGTGCTTCCATTGGCATGCAGATACGTGATCTGAAAAGGGGCGTACAGATTGTAGTAGCCACACCCGGCCGTTTAATTGACCTTATTGAACGCAAGGCCATTAACCTGGAACAAATTAAATATGTGGTGCTGGATGAAGCGGATGAAATGCTGAATATGGGTTTCCAGGACGATATTGAATTTATTTTAAAAAATACCCCCAAACGCGAAAGTACCTGGCTTTTCAGTGCTACCATGCCGCCCGAAATACGCCGCGTTAGCAAGCGTTACATGAAGGAGCCGGTAGAAGTAACCGTTGGCCAGATGAACACCACCAATAAAAACATCGACCACCAGTACTATGTTGCGTCTGCCCAGCACCGTTATGATACCCTGAAAAGGCTGATTGATTTCAACCCGGGCATGTATGGCATTATTTTTACCCGTACCAAGGCCGATGCCCAGGCCATAGCAGAAAAACTAACCCGCGAAGGATATGATATTGATGCATTGCACGGCGATCTGACACAGGGCCAGCGCGACAAGGTGATGGGCGATTTCCGCGAGAAGCACCTGCAACTGCTGATAGCCACCGACGTGGCCGCCCGCGGTATTGATGTAAAAGACATCACACATCAATTTTGAACTGCCCGACGATATTGAGGTATACACCCACCGGAGCGGCCGTACCGGGCGCGCAGGCAATACGGGTATCTGTATGAGCATCGTACACAGCCGCGAGATTGGCAGGCTGAAGCAGATTGAACGCATGGTAAAAGCGCCTTTTCATAAACTGGAAATACCGGGTGGCAAAGATGTTTGCCGCAAACAGTTTTTTCATTTTATGGACAAACTTTTACAAACAGACATCAGCCATGGTTTTTATGGAACTTATGTAGAAATGCTGCAGGAGAAATTCGCAGATGTAAGCAAAGAAGATGTACTGAAAAGAATGGCAGCCATGGAATTTGACCGTTTCCTGAAATATTATGAAAACGCCGAAGACCTGAATGTGCGTGAACGCATGCCAAGAGAAAGAGAACGTATACCGGCAACCACCGGACGCGATTTCAACCGCGCTGGCAGAGAGGGTCAACGGGGAAGGGAATCTTACGGACATGCAAATGGTGGCGACTATATGCGTCTTTTTGTAAATCTTGGTACCAAAGACGGGTTTTACAAAGCCAGTTTTTTACAATTCATTCTCGACATGAGTGAACTGAAAAAAGAAGTGCTGGGCAAGATTGATATGAAAGAAATGAATAGCTGGATAGAAGTTGACCGCGGCGCTGCTAATCAAATGATACGTGCCATAGACGGTAAAAAATACAAGGGCAGAAGCATCCGGATGAATGATGCGAACAGCAGGTAGTATTTGTTATTTTAAATTTTGAATTATATATTTTAAATGCTGACCCGGTAACGGGCCGGCATTTTTTTTAATTTCTGCTCCTTCTTTGTTCAATTCAAAATTTTAAATTTAAAATTCAAAATATTCAAAGTCTCGGTAAACAGGCCGGCATTTTTTTGGATCCTTCTTCATCCAATTCAAAATTCAAAATGTAAAATTCAAAATAATTAAAGCGTTTTCCCCCAATGAATCAGCGCATTTACTTCTTCGGGTACCGTGCCGAACCTTTTACTGCTGCGTTGCTTTCCCAGCCGTACCATAACCATATGCTGTGCCGGCATCACAATGATATACTGGCCCAAAATACCCCGCGCATAAAAAACACCCGGTTCATAAGGTACCAGCCACCATTGCAGTCCATAATAATTACAGGGTTCACCACTGTCATCAGGAATCATACAAGGCGCAATGGACCTGCTGTAATAGGCAGGCGTTATAATTTCAGTTCCTTTCCACCGGCCACTGTCCAGCATCAATTGGCCTATTCTTGCAAAATCGCGCGCATTTGAATTAAAACAGCAATACGCTTTTTCATTGCCGTTTTGTTTATCGGTACTCCACAATACCGGCAGCACGGCACCCATTGGCCGCCATAACTTCTCCGACGTATATGCACTTAAGGATTTGCCGGTGGCTTTTTCCAGTATCAACCCCAGCAATTGTGTATCGCCAGATTTATATGCATGATAAGTACCCGGCTGCTTAATTATTTTTACGCCAGAGGCGGTTTTATACACATCGCTGCCATAGTACAGTTCGGCCGTTACAGAAAATGGGTTGGAATAAGATTCGTCCCAGTTGCTGCCGCTGCTCATGGTAAGTAAATCAATGATGCGTACTTTGGCCTTTTCGCCGGTTGCAAATTCAGGCAAATAATTTCCTGCAGGTTCCTCTGTCGATTTTATCTTTCCTTCTTTTAATGCGGCACCTATCAGTAAACTGGTAATGCTTTTGGCCACGGAAAAAGAACCTGAGTAAGAAGTATCGCTGTAGCCATCCCAGTATTTTTCAAACAGCAAAGAATCGTTTTTTATAACGGTAACGCCTATTGATTGCAGCCTTTCCAGTAAATTTTTTAATGTATCTGGCAAGACCGGTTTATTAAAATGGGTGGCCAGGTTCCAGGGCTGGGGTGGCCCAACAGCTACCGTATTATTGGGAAAGATTTTATAATCATCAATATCAGCAAAATTATACAGCACTTCTTTAAACATCCATGTTTTACCCGATATGAGCGCATACCCGGAAAACATAACGGTAAGAAATAATAGCAGGTAAAGAAATCTGGGCATGAATTTTCTCATATGGCAAATTTTCTTGTTGAAATTACGGATTATCTCCTGCATATATGATTTACCGAAATTGCCGGAAACATGCATACAGGGGCGCCCTGCCGAAAAATCAGCCAATCAGCCTGCCAACTTTTTAGTCTTTTACCTGTTTTGATGTGATGGCCCGGCGTTTTTGGCTGTTTCAGTGTTCTAAAGTAGCTTCGCTGGTCATTTCAAAAAAAGATATTAACCACTTAAATAGAAAACAGTATGGCATACGATGTTCTTGTTGTGGGTAGTGGACCAGGTGGCTATGTAGCTGCTATCCGCGCTGCACAACTCGGTTTTAAAACGGCTATAATAGAAAAGGAAAGCCTGGGCGGTATTTGTCTTAACTGGGGCTGTATTCCTACAAAAGCACTCCTGAAAAGCGCCAATGTAATGGATTATATTAACCATGCAAAAGACTACGGCATAGAGGCGAGTGGTAAGCAGGATTTTGCAGCAGTTATTAAACGCAGCCGCGGGGTGGCAGATAAAATGAGCCGTGGGGTTCAGTTCCTGATGAAGAAAAACAAGATTGACGTAATAATGGGCTTCGGCAAACTGAAAGCCAAGGGCCAGGTAGAAGTTACCAGGGCAGACGGTGGTAAAGAAGTGGTAGATGCAAAACACATCATCATTGCCACCGGCGCCCGTAGCCGCGAACTGCCAAACCTGAAACAAGACGGTAAAAAAGTTGTCGGTTACCGCGAAGCAATGTCTTTGCCCACCCAGCCAAAATCGATGATAGTAGTAGGAAGCGGCGCCATTGGCGTTGAGTTCGCCTATTTTTATAACAGCATGGGTACAAAAGTTACCGTGGTAGAATTTCTGCCCAGGGTGGTACCGGTAGAAGATGAAGATATTTCCAAAGAACTGGAAAAACAATTGAAGAAGCAGGGTATTGATGTGATGACGAATGCCTCCGTAGAATCACTGGATACTTCGGGCGATGGTGTAAAAGCAAAAGTAAAAACCGCTACCGGCGAGGTAACGCTGGAAGCAGAAATAGTATTAAGCGCTGTCGGCATTGCCGCCAACATAGAAGGTATTGGCCTGGAAGAAACCGGTGTTAAAACCGATAAAGGAAGAATTGTAGTTGACAAATTTTACCAAACCAGCCTGCCGGGTGTTTATTCAATTGGCGATTGCATACCTGGCCCTGCACTGGCACATGTGGCCAGCAAGGAAGGCATTGTTTGTATTGAAAATATAGCTTACAACGAAAAGAAATACAACCACCAGCCAGAGCCCGTGGATTATGGCAATATACCGGGCTGTACCTATTGCACACCCGAAGTTGCATCGGTTGGCTACACAGAAAAAGCAGCTAAGGATGCCGGTTATGAAATAAAAGTGGGTAAATTCCCCTTAAGCGCCAGTGGTAAAGCCAGTGCGGCAGGCGCCACAGAGGGCTTTGTAAAAGTAATTTTCGATGCCAAATACGGCGAATGGCTGGGCACCCATATGATTGGATACAACGTAACGGAAATCATTATTGAAACCGTGGTAGCCCGCAAACTGGAAACCACGCACCATGAAGTGCTGAACAGTATCCACCCCCACCCCACCATCAGTGAAAGTGTAAAAGATGCTATTGAAGTTGCCTACGGCGAAGCAATCCATTTATAAAAAATTGCACACATATAAAATAAAAAGGCTGCTGTAAAATGGCAGCCTTTTTTGTTTGCATTCCATCCAACCCGTTAGCTATTGCCGCGGCCTTCCTGCTGCTGCCAGCTCACCGTTTTTACAACAAGCATATTATCAAATTAATAAATTGTTGTTGCCGGTATCCTTAAATTTGTGTTACGATTGCGTGTTTGATATTTTTGTGAACATTGTGTTTATTATAAATTGCCTGCCATGACTGAACCATCCGTTTGGGAGAAAGAGACATTCTTCGCACACAAAGACGTTATCATTGTTGGCAGTGGCCTGGTTGGGTTGTGGAGCGCCTACTACCTGAAAAAAGCGGCTCCCCAGGCCAGAATACTGGTAGCGGAACGCGGCATTATACCCACCGGCGCCAGTACCCGCAATGCCGGCTTTGCCTGTATTGGCAGCGCCACGGAACTGCTGGCCGATGCCAGAAAAATAGGCGAGCAAAGCATGCTGGAAATTGTTGCCATGCGTTACGAAGGCCTGCAACGCATAAAAAAAGTGTTTGGCAACAAGGAAATTCAATACGAAAGATACGGCGGTTATGAACTGATAACTGATGCCCAGTATACCAGGTTAAAACAGCTAAAAAATGATTTGGGATGGCTAAATATCATATTGCGCAAAGCCATCAAGGATCAAAAAACATTTCGCATAGCCGACAAAAAAATAAAAAATTTTGGCTTTAAACATACCAGCCACCTGATAGAAAGCAAGGCCGAAGCGCAACTACACAGCGGTAAGTTATTACAGGCGCTTTTAAGAAAAGTTCAGGGTATGGGCGTGGAGGTAATGACGCAGACCGAGGTAAAAAATTTCGAAAAAGCAAATGATAAAATAACCCTTCAGACCAATCTTCCGGTAACATTATCATGCAGCCAGTTGCTTATCTGCACCAATGGATTTGCCACCCAGTTACTTCCAAAAATAGATGTGGCGCCTGTGCGCGGACAGGTGCTGGTAACATCGCCCATAAAAAAATTGCCTTTTAAAGGCACTTTTCATTTTGACGAAGGCTTTTATTATTTCCGCAACCTGGGCAACCGTGTGCTGCTGGGTGGTGCACGCAACAAGGCCATGCAGGAGGAAAATTCGGACTCATTGGTAACAACCGATCTTATACAGGAGGAACTGGAGCGTTTTCTGAAAGAGGTTATCCTACCCAGGCAAAAATATACCATTGAACACCGCTGGAGCGGCATCATGGGCATGGGCAGCGGCAAATTCCCTATTATTAAAAGAGTAGAAAAAAATGTTTATTGCGCCGTTCGGTTAAGTGGTATGGGCGTCGCCTTGTCGCCTGTGGTAGGAGATATTGTGGCAAGACAGATGATAAATAAGTGAAAAGCTGATTTCTGGATGGGGGGATGCTGTGATTTTTTTTTGGCTGTCACAGGCTCAGCAATCTCAAAATCCCAAAATACCCAAATCATAAATAAGGTCAGACATCATTACATCCGCCATCATACATTCTCTATTATTGTTTTACAAATTTTTTCATACCAGCAGTGCCTTGCATACCTTCTACTTTTATCATATACAGTCCCGCTGGCAGTGTGCTGATATCGGCCTGTTGCAATTTTGAAGTAATTACGAGCATTTTCACCACCTGCCCCAACTGGTTGCAGATATAAAGGTGTTTACCCAGACTGCTGCCATCGTCTTTTAATTGCACCGTAACAGATGCACGGACCGGGTTGGGATATACCAGTACATCAATATTATTTACGGCAAGCGTATCCCGCACGGGCAATCCATCCCCCACCAGCCCGTTCGAAAAAAGCAGGCTGTTACGCGGCCCGCCGGCTTCGAACAATGCCCTCATTCTTTGCCGCTGGCCTTTGGTAAACATATACATACAGCCATCATCAGAAAAGTCCATAAAATTCATATACATATCTCCGTGAGCTGTTGAACCGCAGGTAAATTTTTCGCCGGTAATACAGCCGCGGTTGGCGGTTTGCTGGGTGGGTGTATCGTCTACCTGGTCATCGCCGCAATTGGCATCGCCCCAGATATGGCGCAGGTTTAACCAATGGCCTGTTTCATGCACAGCCGTTCTTCCTCTATTAAAAGGTCCGCTAATATTGATGGTACCAAAAACGCCGGTGCTTATAACAATGCCATCGGTTTCTTTTGGGCCACCGGGCACACTTGAATAGCCCGATATCCCGTTTTCGAGATTACAGACCCAAATGTTTAAATAATTGTCTGCGTTCCATGCATCTGCACCACCCGTGGCGGCAGCTTTGGCATTATCGTTAAAACTGAAAACAGCGGTATTGGTTTGTATACGTTCAATACCCGAAGTTGCGTGGCCCCTGGGGTCTGTTTTTGCCAAAACAAATGATATTCCGCAATCGGCTGCCAGCGAACTGAAATAAGAAGGAATTTTATTGCGGTCGGCATTGGTTCCGCTATAATCGCTGTTCAACACATCTATTTGCGAAAGAACCTGTGCATTGGAAATGTTTTGTGCAGCCGTATTCCATAATATATGCACTACTACGGGTATGATTATTTTTTCGGGCAGCGGTTTTATAGCGGTGGTATCAAACCCGGCGGTAATTGGTTTATGAAGGGGAAATTTTCCGGTAAATGCCGCCACCGCTGCATATTTAAAATGCAATTGCGGGTGCAGATCCAGCATTCTTTGCTGATAGGCATCCTGCCGGCAATCCTTTTGGGAAAATGTTGCTATATAGTAAAAAGAAGAAAAAAAGAAAAGTAAAAATCTCTTCATTAAAGGCGCTTTTTGTGATCGTTGGTTCAGCTAAACAGGGCGTTTTCAAAGGTTGGAATGGAACAGGTGGTTGAAAAAAGGATATAACGGATTAGATACAGAAACAGCCAAAGGCCAGTATTATGGCCAATTTCAATTAACACAAAGAGGGATAGTGGATTGATAACATTATTGAACTGACGGTAATATTGTCAGCGGCCGCACATTGAACCTTCCAGGTGTGCATAGTAAGCAAACAGGGGCAGAGATGGGAGGTCTTAGTGATAAGCAATGTGAAATAAATACTTTTTCGGCGTATTGCAAAATGGCCGGCCAGGTATTTTTAAGAATTCATTGCTCTATGGCAAGCTTCCCCACTGTACATTTGCAAACCAACAGGGGCATTTAATATGAAGAAATTATCGATCCTTTTTGCAAGTTTGATGGTGCTGGCGGCCTGCAATAGCAATACCCCCGATAACACGCCTGCTTCAACACCCGAAGCAGCGCCTGCCATCATCGGGTTTACCGTGGTAAACACTTATCCGCACGATACGGGTTTTTATACAGAAGGCCTGGAATTTCATGACGGGCAGCTATATGAAAGTTCGGGTTCAGGCTCGGCCGATACCGAAGGAGGCAAGCCACCCTACCCCTCTGCATTTGGCATTGCCGATCTAAAAACCGGCAAGGTGACCAAAAAAGTGGAACTGGATAATGCCATTTATTTTGGGGAAGGAATTACTTTCTTAAATGGCAAAGTGTACCAGCTTACCTGGCAAAACCACAAGGGATATATCTACGATGCCAAAACATTCAAAAAGCTACAGGACTTTACCTATCCCGGTCAGGGATGGGCGCTTACACATGATAGTACACAACTTATTATGAGCGATGGCAGCAGCAACCTCCAGTTCATCGACCCCGCCAGTATTAACGGCGCATTGAAAGCACGGAATATTGTGGGTGTTACGGATAACAATGGACCGGTTTCCAATATCAATGAACTTGAATTTATTGATGGCTTTATTTACGCCAACCAGTACACTACCAATTATATTTTAAAAATTGACCCCTCAAACGGAAAAGTAGTGGGTAAACTTGATTTAAGCAACCTGGATGCTGAGGCCAGAAAAAAATACGGCAATGCGGAAGTATTGAATGGTATTGCCTGGCACCCCGAAACAAAAAGCCTGTATGTAACGGGTAAATTGTGGCCAACGATTTACGAGATAAAATTCAATTAGTACTATTTTGTATTTTAAATTTTGAATGGCCCCGATCTAAATTGCCGTGCTGTAGAATGGAAGAATGTGGCAAATGTGGAATGAAGCTCCTTTGGGAGCGTATATTTCCATTTTTTATCCAGGTTTCCCCGGTACCGGGATAATTTAAAATAACCGTTCACTTTCCAATTACATAAATTACCGAACTGCAGCGCTCGCGGTTACCAACAGCTTTAATGTTGGACAGCAGGCCGATCCATACCGCTTTTACAAGATTGTTTTTGCCGTTTTTGCATTGCTCACTGAGCATGGAAATATAAAAACTGTCAAACCACATGGGGCGCAGCCCCAGCAGCCGCAGACCGTGCTGGTTTAACAAATGCTTAATGGCATCCGGCGAAAAATGATAGAGATGTCTTGGCACATCGTAAGCAGCCCAGGCTTGCTGGTAGATAGCTGCATCATACGAAGTATAGTTTGGAACAGCTATCAGTGCCCTTCCTGTTTCTTTCAGCAATACTTTTATCTGTTCAATACAGGCATGCAGTTCGTGTACATGTTCCAGTACATGCCACATGGTAATGGCATCAAATGATGCCGGGGGCAATTGAAAAAGTGATGGTGTATCCAGCAGGTTTAGTCCATATAAATCTGCTGCACGTTTTCTGGTGGCTGCATCTGGTTCAAGACCTGTTGTATTCCAGCCTGCCTGCTGCATGCTGTGGGCAAAAGCACCGGTGCCGGCGCCGATATCCAGCAAGGTTCCGTTTTGCAGTCCGGTAGTTTGTTCAATTAAACGCCGCTTCTTTTTTAAGGTTGTTTTACGGACAAAATGATACAGTTTATTAATAAGCCCTTTTTGGGTGTCTGTATGTGAGATGTAATTTTCTGATTGATAAAAATCGCCCACCGATCCTTCATCCGGCGCATTTTGTGTGAACCGGAGTGAACAATGGTCGCATTCCCAAATTTCAAACTGCTGGTGAGAGACCGTATAATCTTCCGCCCTCAACCGCAGGTGGATGGTGGTTGCATTACAAACAGGGCACATGTTTCTTGAAATAATCCCCATGATGAGCGTTGAGAGTTGAGAGTTGAGAATTTAGAGTTAAGAGTTAAGAGTTGAAGAATTGTCGTCAAGAGCAACTCTTAACTCTTCATTCTTAATTCTTAATCCTTAATCATTAACTGTTGAGAACTTAGCGTTAAGAGTTTAGCGTTAAGAGTTTAGGGTTGAAGAATCGTCGTCAACAGCAACTCTTAACTCTTAACTCTTCATTCTTAACTATTAATTTGTATCTGTTGTTGATTGCCGGTAAACCCCCATTTCAAATGATGGCTGTATAAATGAAAAAATAGTACACTAAGACCTATTGCGGCCAGGATGAGTGCATATATCCACCAGGATTCTTTCTCAACATACACTTCATCGCTGAGCAATTCAGTCATTTCATAATTGGTCTTTTCCTTATCGCCCACCAGTATAGAGTGCTTGGCATCGGCCCGTATAATCCTTTCCGCTTTTACAGCAGGAAACAATTCATATTTGGGTATATCCGGTTCAAAGATTACCTCCCCGCCAAAATCTTTTCTAAATACCCCTACACCTTCCCATACGGCTTCTTCTTCGGTGCGTATTTTATACCGCAGATCGGCCGCAAATTCGTTGTACCATTTAATGGCTTCAAAATCAGCGATGTTTTTCTTGTTTGCCAGCCAGGCAAAGAATTCCCGGTCCGGCGAATCAAAATATTTATCGAACCTGAATTTTATCTGTACGGGCAGCAATTGCTTGTTGGCGAAGTCTGAAACAGCAGGAATGGTTTCCGCCACCAGCGAACCCAGGCCCGGTATGCTGATGCTTTTATGCTGAAAAAGATATACGTTCAGATCCCTGTACATAGTTCGCTTATTGATTGGGTGCTGCAAAGAAAAGGATTTGTTGCCCGATGTACAAATATATGCCCGGCAGCCTGCTTAATCAGGTAATACTCAAGTTCTCCACATAGGCGGTTGCTGTTTCTGCACCCATATCAAAAGCGGTTATATTTGCCCCCCATGGCAAAAGACAGCGCCGATACACCACTGATGCAGCAACACCGGGCTATTAAACAAAAATACCCCGATGCCATATTGCTTTTCAGGGTAGGCGATTTTTACGAAACTTTTGGTGAAGATGCTATCATTGCCGCCCGGGTGCTGGGCATTACACTTACCAAAAGAAATAATGGCGCCGCCTCTTCTTCGGAACTGGCGGGCTTCCCCCACCATGCACTGGATACCTACCTGCACAAACTGGTAAAAGCCGGTTACCGTGTAGCCATATGCGACCAGTTGGAAGACCCCAAAATGGTGAAAGGCATCGTAAAACGGGGCGTAACGGAATTGGTAACGCCCGGCGTAGCCACCAACGACAAATTACTGGAACACCATACCAATAATTTCCTGGCTGCTATCCATTTTACAGAAAACCAGCAGGGCATTGCCTTTCTTGATATCTCTACCGGCGAGTTTTTTATAGCAGAAGGCAACCAGGAGTATATTGACAAATTGCTGCAAACCTTCAGACCGGCAGAAGTTATTTTTCAGCGCAGTTTCCAGAAACATTTCAAAGAAGTACATGGCGACAAGTTTTATACCTACACATTGGAAAGCTGGATTTTTGACGAAGCTTACGCCAATGAAAGCCTGTTAAAACATTTCCAGACGCATTCCTTAAAAGGTTTTGGCATTGAAGAAATGCGGGCCGGTATTATTGCGGCAGGTGTAATACTGCATTACCTGAAAGACACCGAACACCCCCACCTGCAACACATTACATCCATACAGCGGATAGACCGCGACGATTATCTATGGATGGACCGGTTTACCATCCGCAATCTTGAATTAACCGGCAGCAGCACAGGAGATGGGAATAATTTGCACAAGGTGCTGGACAATACCGTTTCGCCCATGGGCGCGCGGATGCTGAAACGCTGGATTATGCTACCGTTGAAAGACATACGCAAAATCAATGAGCGGCTTGATTTGGTGACCTGGTTTATTAAAGAAGTAGACATACGCACCAAAATAACCCAGCACATCAAACAAAGCGGCGATATTGAAAGGCTGGTGAGTAAAATTCCCTTAAGAAAAATCAACCCGCGCGAAATTATGCAGGTGGCCCGTGGCCTGTTACATGCAGACGCCATTAAACAACTGGCACAAACAGCCGATAACGACTATTTAAAAAGACTGGCAGATTCCATTAACCCCTGTCACTATATCGTTGAAAAGATCATAAAAGAAATTAATGAGAATCCGCCTGCTACCGCAGCCAAAGGCGGCGTAATAAAAGAGGGCATTCATGCAGAACTGGACACACTCAGAAAAATTGCCAGCGGCGGTAAAGAATACCTGGTTGAACTACAGACAAAGGAGGCTGAAACCACCGGCATCTCTTCATTAAAGATCGGTTTCAACAATGTTTTTGGCTATTACCTGGAAGTCACCAACGCCCACAAAAATAAAGTACCTGCTGCCTGGATGCGCAAACAAACGCTCACCAATGCAGAAAGGTATATTACGCCCGAGCTGAAAGAATACGAAGAAAAAATAACCGGCGCCGAAGAAAAGATACTGGCCATTGAAGTAGATCTCTATGAAAAATTGCTGCTGGAACTACAGGATTATATTGCGCCTATGCAGGTGAATGGCCATGTGCTGGCAGTAATGGATTGCATGATCTGCTTTGCTTCCAACGCACTTCATTACAACTACAAAAAACCTGAACTGCACGATGGTGGTGAAACAGCCATCAAACAGGGACGCCACCCGGTAATTGAAAGAAACCTGCCTGCAGGCGAACCTTATATTGCCAATGATATATTTCTTGATCCGGCCGCTCAGCAGATCATTATCCTTACAGGGCCCAATATGAGTGGTAAGAGCGCCTTGCTGCGGCAGGCAGCGTTAATTACACTGATGGCGCATATGGGCAGTTTTGTGCCGGCAGACCATGCGCGCATTGCACTAACAGATAAAATATTTACGCGTGTTGGCGCTTCTGATAATTTAAGCGGCGGCGAATCTACTTTTATGGTAGAGATGAATGAAACAGCCAGCATCATTAATAATCTTACCGCCCGCAGTTTAATTATACTGGACGAAATTGGCCGGGGCACCTCTACCTATGATGGCATTTCCATTGCATGGAGCATTGCAGAATACCTGCACCAGAGTCCGCACCAGCCAAAAACACTTTTTGCCACGCATTACCATGAACTGAATGAACTGGAAAACCGGATGCCTCGTATAAAGAACTATCATATCACCAACAAAGAAGTGGGCAACAAAATTGTTTTTCTTCGCAAACTCGCACCAGGCGGCAGCACCCATAGTTTTGGAATACATGTGGCAAGAATGGCCGGAATGCCTTCTTCACTTATACAGCGTGCCAATGAAATGCTGAAACACCTGGAAGAAGCCCATGCAGACGGCAATGCTGCGCAACAAATAAAAAACATGCCCGCGCAAAAACTACAGCTTTCTATTTTCGATGCCCATTCAGAAACCTTTGATGAAATAAGAAAAATGCTGGAGCGCATTGATATCAACCGCCTTACACCGGTAGAGGCTCTCATGAAATTGAATGAGATAAAGGGTCTATTGAAATAGAAACGCAGCGACGCGGCGTCTTCTAATATCACCCCGTCGGGGTTTTGTGCCGGGATTTCCATGATACTAAAATCAACCTATATTACTATCAACCCTTCGGGTTTAGTATTGGAGCAGGAAGTTGTCTTGCCTCAGGCCCTTTCAATTGCACAAATAAAACAACAGGCTTCTGCATTTCTTGCATGCAGGCAGGCTACTTCGGGCAGTTCATCAAATATTGTACTGATCAATATATCCACATCTTCATCGCCCACCAGCTGTGTAAAAATCATTTGCTGATCTTTGCTATACCCAATCAGCGACAGCGGAAAACTTTCTTTATCTGCTTTTATGGCGGGTGGAAAACGGTGAACATCGCTATAGGGCTCCACTTCACTTTCATTAATAAATACAGGCCCCGGCTGGTTAAACGCATTATCGGTACTAAACGGGCTGTGCGATAAAAGCAACCTTATATCCTTACCAACAACAAATGGTTGCAATGAAACACGGCAGGGGCCTTTACCGGTAGCCAGCTTTGCTGTTACATCGTGGCCAAAATCGTCCTTGCGTGTTGCCCGTATTCTGGCTGCATATTCTTTGCTCAGCGGTACAATTTTAAACTGTGTCATAATCATTTTATTGTAGGTTAAAATTGAAACAAAGCCTGCACTAACAAAACCCGGAACTTGCTGATTTTTTATTTCCCGCTGCATGGCCTTATTTTGTACATTAATTTTATATTATTTACTGCACAATCCTGGTCTATGCCCTGGCAGGAGATCAGAAAGCACTTAAATGATTGTATAATTTTTGTTCTCATCATTTTCTTTTAACCGGGTTAATCACTACCACCAACATGAGCAAGATGCCAACATTGTACGAATGGGCGGGCGATATGTCGACCTTTGAAAAACTGTTCAGTATTTTTTATGATAAAGTATTGAAAGATGATTTGCTGGGCGGGGTCTTTAAAAACATGTCATCGGATCATATTAAACATGTATCTCATTTTGTAGCAGAGGTTTTTGGCGGGCCGAAATTGTATTCTACAGCCGACGGGGGCAGTCACGCCAATATGATAGGCCATCATATTGGTAAAATGCTGACCGAAGAAAAAAGACAGCGATGGGTGCAGTTGCTAATTCAAACTGCCGATGAAATTGGTTTGAAAAGCGATCCCGAATTTCGTTCCGCATTTGTTGGCTACCTGGAATGGGGGACACGCATTGCCGTTATCAACTCCCAACTTACCAAAAACCCAATGGGCCATTCGGAACCAATGCCCAAATGGGGTTGGGGAGAAACCGGCGGCCCCTATATTCCGGAAGATCATTAGGTTATTTTTTTGGGGGATATAATCGCAAAATTTATTGTGCAAGTGTTTGAAGATGGGCCAGGAAATCTGCTTCCTCCCAGCTACCATTGTATTTCTCACCATTGATAAAAAATGAGGGGGTGCCATTAACGCCGCTTCTAACGCCGCTTTCAAAATCATCATCCACTTTTTGCGCCAGTTCTTCTTTTGAAAAGTCTGATTCAAACTGTTCAATATTCAATTGCAGGTGGCCGGCATAGTTGATCAGTGAGGCCTCATTCAGGCGCGACTGGTGTTCAAAAATATAATCATGCATTTCCCAGAATTTATCCTGCAATGCCGCTGCTTCGGCAGCAATAGCCGCTTTTACCGCATGGGGATGTATCTGAGCCAGTGGAAAATTGCGGAAAACAAATTTAAGATCCCCGCCCATTTTTTCCTGTATGCTTTTTATAATTGGATAAGCACGTCCGCAATGCGGGCACTGGTAATCGCCATATTCAACCAATTCTACCGATGCATTGGCAGCACCCTGTGCATGATCCTTGCTATTGACGGCCGGTTTTAGTTTTGACATAATCTTATTTTTTTTCCATTTCTTCCAATGCATCCAGTATTCCATCTGCGCCGGGGTTTATACCCACGGGAGACAGATAACTCCATCGGATGATACCTTTTTCATCAATTACATACAAGGCCCTTTTGCATTCGCCCAACTCATCATCATACACTTCATACAATTTGGCAATTTCGCCCTTGGGCTCAAAATCTGCCAGCAGGGGAAAATGCAATTTTCTGTCCTGGCTAAAAGCAAGATGGCACCATTTGCTGTCAACAGAAATCCCAATTACCTCTGCGTTATGTTTGTGAAAAATTTTCAGCATTTCATTGTACAAAGCCATCTGGTCGCTGCATACCGGGCTCCAGTCGGCCGGGTAAAATGCAAGAATTACTTTTTTGCCATTCAACTGGCTCAGGGCTATTTTTTGATCGGGCGTTGCCGCCAATGAAAACTCCGGTGCTTTTGTTCCTGTTGCTAACATATTAATGGCTTTTTAAGAATATCTTCAAATTTACGTAGTTTGGCCAGCAGTTTTTTTAAAGACTATTAACAATTATTTTTAAGACCCGTACCAGCCGTTTGAAAATACCATTACACAAATTTTATTTTATAAATCACAAAAAATGGATGAAATCATTGTAAGAGCCGCCACCTTAAACGATTTGGATACCCTGCTTCGTTTTGAGCAGGGCATCATTAATGCAGAACGCCCTTTCGACGATACGATAAAAGACGATCCGGTTTATTATTATCATCTTGAAGAAATGATTACCGCCCCGTATATACAGCTGGTGGTAGCCGAACTGAACAATGTGTTAATTGGATCCGGCTATGCACGTATGGAAAAAGCAAAACATTTTGCACGGCATGAGCACCATGCTTTTTTAGGTTTCATGTATACTGATCCCGCGCACCGTGGCAAAGGTGTCAACATGAAAATAATGGATGCGCTGAAAGACTGGGCGGTCAAACATGCACTCACTGAATTCAGGCTGGAAGTTTACGCCAATAATACATCCGCTATTAAAGCATATGAAAAAGCAGGATTCAAAAGCGATATACTGGAAATGCGTATGAACATCAGTGGCCATTAAAACACTATTTCCCGGCAGGAACAATTTTTGGTATGTTGATCTTCGCATTAAGAGTTGCCAGGCCTTCTACGATTGTTTAATATTATTTTTTCTCCACAAAAATAATCTTGTCATCTTTTGTGGCAATAATGGCCTTGTGTGCCAGGTTTATAAACAAAGAAGTTTCTACCACGCCTGTTATATTTTTAAGGGTTTGGTTGGTTTGTTGCAGATTGGGCCATTCAGGAAACCATAGGTCCAGCAGGTAATTGCCATGGTCTGTAACCACCATCCATTCTTTTTTATCGTTTTCCCTGAAAGCAGTTTTTACGCCCGGAAAACTGGCTTGTATTTTCCGTGGCACATACCGCCAAGCTTCGGGCAACACCTCCACTACCAGGGGAAATTTGTCATCCAGGGATTCCGTGTATTTGGAGTCATCGCCAATCAGAATAATAAACGATGCCATGGATGCCAGCAATTTTTCCCGGGTATGAATGCCGCCGCCACTTTTGAGTGCATTCAATTGGCTGTCGAACTGGTCGCAACCGTCTATATAGATATCCAGGTTGTCAACGTCGGCTATTGACTGAACCGCAAGGCCTCTTTGCAATAACAACTGCCGGGTCACGAAAGATGCAGTGACCAGTTTTACGTGCATGCCATTGGCCATTTTTTCCACCAGGAAATCTGCGATATAGCTCATGCATCCGCTGGCGCCGAGGCCTACCCTGTCATTGTTATTAATACAGGACACGACGGTGCGGGCAATTTCCAATTTCTTATTCATAACTGCAGCTAAAAAGTTTTACGAAAAGTTTGCGCATTCTTATACGCTGTCTAAAAATAAGTTTTTTATACAGCAGCAGGCTAAAACTTTGCCAAAGCCCGCGCATGAATTTCGCAGCTTGCTCCCACCTGAGCTTTGGCAAAGTTTAATTCGGCATCGAACTTTGCCAAAGCTGACACATGCACTTCACGGTTTGCGCGCTGCCTGAGCTTTGGCAAAGTTTAATTCGGCATCGAACTTTGCCAA
>Ga0207654_10000748_pt1 | contig 17978 bp, 14 predicted proteins | sample KBSC64metaG_FD_184355 | JGI IMG/M metagenome (GOLD analysis project Ga0207654, IMG submission 184355) | Corn rhizosphere microbial communities from Kellogg Biological Station, Michigan, USA - KBS C6-4 metaG (SPAdes) (version 2) | ecosystem: Host-associated > Plants > Roots > Rhizosphere > Soil...
GATGCGTAGCTTAAGACGGCCGCCAAAGCGAGGCGTGCATTGCACCTGCTCGACACGGATATTCATCTTGGGATTCCGCAGATCGACGATCAGCCCGAAGCCCTGTGCCAGCAGGCGTTCACGCTCTGCGGCGGCAAGGCAGCCGGATCGGTCGATCGGAAGAAAAAACCGTGCCGCACCTGTCCGCCGCCGCGGATCGGCTTCCCGCCGAAATCCCGAGAATTCGAAAGCGTGGGCGAAGAGGCGGCATCCGGCCACGGCGTCGATGCGGAACGGTCGATCAAGATCATCTCCTGTGGGTCATTGCAAGATCAGATTGATGCGCTTCCGAAGCCTTGAGGAACAGTCCGGCTACCTTTCGCAGAATGCCTTCTGATCGATCGAACCGCTCCGATGATATTGGCACGCGATCCACCTCATTATGCCGATGGGGAACAGGCAATATCTCTCGATCTTCCGTGATCCGTCGGCCGGCGCGGCTGGAACGACAGCGCGTAGGCGGGAAGGCACATCCGTTCAATATCCCGGTGCGGCGGCCTGCCAGTCTTTCTTGTGCAAGGAGAACAGGCGTGGGTATCGAGCGTTTCGAGACGGGATCTTTTCTGAGTCAGGCGACGGCGTTCGGCGGTCTGGTCTGGCTGTCCGGCATGGTCACCAGTGGCGACCCTGCGACGCAGAGCGTCGCCGAACAGGCGACCGACACGCTCGCCCAGATCGAGGCGCGGCTGATCGCCGCCGGCAGCGATCGCTCCCACATGCTGTTCGCCAACATCTGGCTGACCGACATCGGCGACTGGGCGCCGGTGAACGCGGCATGGATGGCGTGGCTGGACGACGCTCCGCCGCCGGCGCGCGCCACCGTGCAATCGAAGCTGGTGGCGCCCTATGACGTGGAGATCGCGGTCGTGGCAGCGCGCAAAGACCCCTGATGGACGGTGCGTTCTCCCGCAAGTCGATCGAGCAGGTCGTCGCGGATTCGGAAGGCGAGCGGGCGCGCATGGCGCCCCGATTCGGGATTGTCAGCCTCACTTTGTTCGGCATCGGCACGATGATCGGCATCGGTATCTTCGTGCTGACCGGGCAGGTCGCGGCGCGCATGGCCGGTGTCGGCGTGATCTTCTCCTTCGCGATCGGCGCGGGGCTCTGCGGATGCTGCGCGCTCTGCTACGCCGAGTTGGCAGCGATGGCGCCGGTCGCCGGGGGATCGGCCTACACGTTCACGTACCTGACCCTCGGCCGCCTGCCGGCGTGGCTGATCGCGTGGGATCTGGTGCTCGAATATCTGTTCGGCGCCGCGGCGCTGTCGATCGCGTGGTCGGGCTATTTCCAGGGGCTGACGCACGATCTCGGGCTGGACTGGCCGGCGTGGCTCGGTCAGGCGCCGATCCGGCTCGACGCCGATCGTCTCGTCGCTTCGGGCGGCGTCGCCGATTTCCCCGCCGCCCTGCTCGTGCTTGCCTGCGGGCTGCTGGTGATGCGTGGCGCGGGGACAGTGGCGCGGCTCGGCGGCCTGCTGGTGGGCCTCAAGCTGCTGGTGATCGGCCTCGTCATCGCCTTTGGTCTCGCACGCGCCCATCCCGCCTATTGGCACCCGCTGGTCGGCACGGCGGAGGTGTCGGGCGGTTACAGCCGCTACGGCTGGCACGGTGTGATCGCAGGCGTCGGGCTGATCTTCTATTCCTATCTCGGCTTCGACATGATCGCGACGGTCGGTCAGGAAGCACACCGGCCGCAGCGCACGATCCCCATCGCCATCGTCGGATCGCTCGCGGCTTGTACCCTCCTCTACATGCTGACGGCGCTGACGCTGACCGGGCTCGTTCCCTTCCGCGAACTGGATGTCGCGGCGCCTGTCCACCTCGCAATCTCGCGGGGCGGTGAGGCGCTCGCCTGGCTGTCGCCGATCGTCGCAATCGGTGGCACGGTCGGCTTGAGCTCGGGCGTGCTGGCGGCGCTGTTCGCACAATCCCGTCTGCTGCATGCGCTCGTGCGCGACACGCTGCTGCCGGCGGCGTTCGGTGCCGGACGGAGAGGCGGTCGCGCCGATCCGGCCATATTGCTCTCCGCCCTCACAGCCGCGCTGCTGGCGGCGTTCGTGCCGATCAGCCTGCTCGGTGAGTTCGTGTCAGCGGGCACGCTGCTGGCGATGGCGCTGGTCAGCGGCAGCGTGATCTATCTGCGGCTGAGCCGGCCGGACGCCGCGCGCCCGTTCCGGGTGCCGTTCTGGCCGCTGACCGCGGGCGTGGCGATGGCCGGTTGCCTCTATTTTCTCGTGGTGATGAGCGCGACGAGCTGGCTGCGGCTGCTCGCCTGGCTGCTGCTCGGCGGGCTGATCTATCTGGCGCGGCATATGTCGCGCTCGCGCGCGCCTGTCGCGCGGGTAATGTGAAACAATATATTCGCTTCATTGGCTCAATTTGCACACATATGTTCAATCTCCGTCGATCAGACGCATCCATTCTCCTTGTAGATTCACAACAAGGGGGTGGTATCATGCATCGACGTACCAATATATATCTCCGATTATTGATCGTGATGCTGGCTTCCACCGGCACGGAAGCACTGATCGCGCAGACAGTACCGGAAAGCGGCGGAAATGCTATCGTCGTGACTGCGCGGAAGCATTCCGAATCTCTCCAGAATGTCCCGATCAGCGTGACCGCGCTCGGCGGCGGCGCGCTCGCGCAGCACGGGCAGGACGATTTCGAGAAGGTCGCCAAGACGGTGCCCAGCCTGTCCTTCATCGATCTCGGGCCGGGTCAGTCGCAGATCTCGATCCGCGGCATCAACACCGGTGCGGTCTCGCGCGACGATACCGCGCGCAAGGAATCGGTCGGCGTCTATCTCAACGACGTGCCAGTGTCGGTCGCGCTGTTCAATCCCGATCTCGACACGTTCGATCTCGCTCGCGTCGAGGTGCTGCGCGGGCCGCAGGGCACGCTCTATGGCGCGGGATCGCTGGCCGGCACAGTGCGCCTGATCACCGCGCCGCCGACCATGGACGCGCTCCATCTCAAGCTCGACGGCACCCTTTCCCACACGCAGGGCAGCGGCGATCCCAACGGCGACATCAAGGGCGCGATCAATATCCCGATCGCCGCCGATCTCGTCGCGATCCGCGCGGTCGGCTATTATGACAGCAACGACGGCTATATCGACAACAGCGCAACCGGCCAGAAGGATGTCAACAGCAGCCGCAAGTATGGCGTGCGTATCGCCGGCCTGCTCACGCCCACGAACGGGCTCAAGATCGCGCCGCTGTTCGTGTGGCAGCGCGTCAGGACGGACGGCTTCCCGCAGCAGGACGTGCAGAGCATCATCGGCACGACGACCTCGGCGGATATCGTCGCCGCGCTTCCCGCCTCCAGAAAGGCCACGCCCGATCCACTGGTGCCGGGCCAGTATCTCATCGGCAATCCTGCCGGCGGCAGCTACGAGCAGTATCGCCAGAGCCCCGAAGGCCTGCGCGACGATTTCAAGCTTTACAGCCTCCAGGCAGACTATGACTTCGGACCGGCGACGCTGACCTCAGTGTCGTCGTTGATGAAGCGTAACGTGTCCGCGCAGCGTGACCTCACCTATTTCCTCAACAGCGTGTTCGGGCCGTTACCCACGGTGAACTACGATCTCGTGCCGGCGTCGCTGAACGACGACACGCAGCTGACCACCTTCACGCAGGAGATGCGTCTCGCATCGAGCAGGCCCGGCCCGCTCGAATGGGTGATCGGCGGCTTCTACCAGCATGAAAAGCGGCAATATACGCAGTCGGCCGACGCGCCGGGTTTCGAGGCGCAGACCGGTTATCCGGCCAGCCTGGCCGGGCTTGGCGCCGATGTCCTCTATCTCGCCAATTTCGATCTGCGCCTGCGGCAATATGCCGCGTTCGGCGAGGCGACGCTGGCGATCACCGACAAACTGAAAGCGACCGCCGGCCTGCGTTACTATCGCTACGAGCAGTCACGCGACGTGGAGCTTCAGGGGCTGCTTAACAATTTCGAGGTGACGACGCAGCAGAGCGGGACAAAGGCCAGCGGCGTCAACCCGCGCTTCATCCTCGCCTACAAGCCGGACCGCAATCTGCTGGTGTCGCTCCAGGCCGCGAAAGGCTTCAAGCTCGGCGGTCCCACCGACCCGCTGCCGGCGATCTGCGACGGCGATCCCGGCGCGGGTTCGATCAGCAGCGGCGAGTTCAAGCCGGAAACGCTGTGGAATTACGAGCTGGGCGTGAAATCGACGTTGGCCGGCGGCGCGCTGACCGTCAACGCGGCGGCATTCCGCATCGACTATACCAATCTCCAGCTTAACCGGCGTCTCTCCTGCTCGTTCACCGTCACCACCAACGGCGGCAAGGCGCGCAGCCAGGGCGTCGAGCTGGAGATCGCGGCGCAGCCGTTGCGCGGGCTCCAGCTCAACCTGTCCGGCTCCTATGTTGATGCCAAGTTGCGCTCCGACGAGTCCGGCCTCAACGCACGTTCCGGTGATCGCCTGCCGCTCTCGCCCAAGCTCTCATTCAATCTCAACGGGCGCTACACGATGCCCGTCTCTGACGACTGGAACGCCTTTGTCGATGTGACCTACCAATATGTCGGCAGCGTCGTCGCCTTCTTCAACTCGGAGCTGCCCGATTCGCCGCCGGTCGATGCGGCGGGCAACCGGGTTCCCAGCTACGATCTCGTCAATCTGCGCGTCGGCCTGTCTGGCAAGCACTACGAGGTCAGCCTGTTCGCCGACAACTTGTTCGACAAGCGCGCGATCATCACGCCCGATCGCGAGCGGGTCGGCTATCTCGTCACCGGCACCATCGGCCGCGACGCCCGGCTCGATTACATCCGCAACCGGCCGCGCACGGTCGGTCTCAACGCCAAGCTCAATTTCTAGATCGGGGTCAGTATCTTGTCCGCTTCCTCGCCCCGTGGCGTCGCGCGCGTCCGCGCGATCAACATCGACGATCTGCGGGAGGCGGCCAGACGCCGCCTCCCGCGCGCCATCTACGATTTCCTCGAGGGTGGTGCGGAAGACGAGGTCACGCTGCGGGAAAACCGCAGCCAGTTCAATCGGTGGCGGCTCGTGGCGCGGCACCCCGTCGATGTGTCGTCGCGCGATCAGGGCATCGACATCTTCGGACGCTATTATACGGCGCCGTTTGTGATCTCGCCGACCGGGCTTGCCGGGCTGATGCGCGGACGCGCGGAGGCGGCGCTCGCCACGGCGGCGGCGCTCTATGGCATCCCGATCACTTTGAGTAGCGCGACCACCGTTACGATCGAGGATGCCACGGCCGAAGCGGGCGTGCCGCCATGGTTCCAGCTCTATATTCTCAAGGATCGCGGGCTGAGCGAGTTGATGATCGATCGCGCCCGCGCCGCCGGCTGCGGCGCGTTGGTGATCTCGATCGATTGTCCCGTCGTCGGCCAGCGTGAGCGCGACCTGCGCAACCGCCTGTCCGTACCGTTGCGGCCGTCATGGGCGAACATGACCGATCTGGTGCGACGGCTGCCCTGGCTTATCGACATCCTGCGACACGGCGCGCCGGGTCCCCGCATGCTGGCCCGGCCCGGCGAGCGCGATGCACAGATGCTCACCGCGCGCATGATCGAGCAGCTCGATCCGTCGGTAAGCTGGCGGGACATCGACTGGGTGCGCCAGCGCTGGGGCGGCCCTTTGATCATCAAGGGGCTGGTCTCCCCCGTCGATGTCGCGCGTTCGATCGATCATGGCATGGACGGTATCGTCGTCTCCAATCAGGGCGGTCGGCAGCTCGATCACGCTGTGCCGACTATCGAGGCGCTGCCCCAAGCCATCGAGGCGGCGGACGGGCGCTGCACGATATTCTGCGACGGCGGATTTCGCCGCGGCAGCGATGTCGCCAAGGCGCTGGCGCTGGGCGCGCGGGCGGTCTTCCTCGGCCGCGCCACTTTGTACGGTGTGACGGCGGATGGCTTTGCGGGCGCTATCCGCGCCCTCACCATTCTCGGCGAGGAACTGGACCGGGTGATGGGCTTTCTCGGCTGCACGACAGTCGATCAGCTCGATCGCACCCATCTGTGGGACATGTGTACGAACATGCCGGGGCCGGGACAGGCGTGATGGTCCAGATTCGCACCCTATGGCCCCGGCGAACTTGTCAAACCATACCGGTTGTGAAAGTCTGCATCAGCAGATCCAGAAAGTTCGGAGAGGGCCAAGCGCAACCGATTTTTCGGGGGACGGCCCATGCATGTCGCGGATGTTCGTAGTCACGGCAGTTTCTGGTACGAAGAGGATGGCACGTTTCGCCTGCTGGGCGGCAGCACGCTGGCACCGCAATGCGAACCGCATTTCCACGAAACCTATTCGATCGCCTATGTGACAACGGGCGAAGCGCATGTTCGGGTGCGTGGCATCGACATGCTGATCGGCCCCGGCACGGCGATCCTGATGAACCCCTTCGAGATCGCGTCCTGCACCGGCAGCGACGAATTCGCCTACGACATCTGCTATCCGTCGATCGAATTGATGGAGGAGGTCGGGCGACGCCTGGGCGACGCGACGGGCGATGCGCCCCTGTTCGCCTTGCCGATGCTGTCGGGCGACGCGGTCGCCCGGCTGGGGGCGATCCTGCGGCCATTCAACGGTGATACGGCGCGCGCGACGGCACATTCCGTCGAGGAGGCGATCGTCCGTTTCCTCACCGATAATCCCCACCTCTTCGCAGCGAAACCCCTCGACACGCCGAAGAACGGCTGCGCCCTGCGGGCGAAGGATCTTATCCAGAAACTGATCGACCAGCCGCTCACCGTGCACGAGATCTGCCGTCGCCTGCACACCAGCCGCTCTTACTTCGTGCGCAGTTTCAGCTCGGATGTCGGCATTTCGCCAAGCTGGTATATCCGCCAGAAAAGGCTTTCGCGCGGGCTGGCCTTCCTGCGCGAGGGCCAACCGATCGCCGATGCCGCGATCGGTTGCGGTTTTTCGGATCAGGCGCATTTCACCCGTGAGTTCAAGCGCTTCTACGGAACCACGCCTGGCAAGCTGATACGCGATATCGCCTACCGTTACCGGGCGTCACCCCCCACATGACCAGCGACAATGAGGTGACCGGGCAATCTGATCGGCCGGCTGGTTGTCAACGAAGCATGCGCCGGAAATGCGCGCCGATTTCACCATCCGTCGCTTCGGACCCCGGCCTGAAGCAATTGCGCTTCACGAATTCCGATAAAGCTGCCCGGGTGCGCATGGCTTCTTCCTCCAGCGGCGAGAGGCGCGCGAACTGATCGAAGCGCGCTTCGTGCAACGTGCGGCGGGATCGCAGCCGTTTGATATGATAGCGGAAGCGATCGGGGGAACCGATCCCACCGAAGGCGGCGGAGGAATCAGAATCTCTCAAATTGATAAATGGTCGGGGAGACAGAACGCCGATTTGTCTATTATCTACTTGGAAAATAATGATCTTTTCCTCCATAATTGGCATAATTGCCAATAAAAAGCGGCCCGATTGTGTGGGCTGACCTGATCACTTGCGACATGATTCGGGACAATAAGACCAGCAGGTCATTGTTTGCGACCAGCTGAAGGCACGCTCCCAGTCATTCTGTTTTAGCCCTCGAGAAATCCTTTCACGAGCAGCGTGTTGGGTCCGCGCAACTGCGGTTGCTGGGTGTAGGAGTTAGCTTGCAGCTGTGAACCGATTTCTTGGACTAGATGCTGAAGGGAAGATCCTCCCCACGTCCCGGTTCGCAACGTGCCGAATAGGTAATATGTCAGCGCGCCATTGAAGCCGGTGTCGAAATAATCGTCCTCAGACGTTTGGTCGGCGCGACAGCCGGCGATCAGCGCGCAGCGATCGTGCACCCCCAGCGATTGCGGCGTGATGCCGGCGGACTGCGCCCTTGCTATCTTTTGGGTAATGGCGGGTGGTGCCGGTAAAGTGCGAGGCCGATTCCACCGGCCGGCGCGCGTTAGCTCCCCTGAATAACAAGAATCCGACACATAAACGAACTCAGTGCCAAGCGGAACTTGATTGATGAGGGCTCGCAGTTCGGTGTCAAGCAGCGGTCGGCCGTTTGACCAATCGAAGTCCACCGGGCAAATAGCGCCGTGCAGCGCCGATACTCGGCCGTCTGGTCCCGTCACCGGAAAGAGGGTGCCGTGGCCGCTGTAATGGAAGTAGAGGCGATCTCCGGGCGCAGCGCCAGCGACGAGCCAAGTCAACCCATCGCGGATTGCCTCACCCGTGGCATCGGCGTCGACCAGCTTGCGCGTTTCCGTGGCGGTGAACCCTCTGACTTCTTGGAGATAGGAGGCGGCCATATCGACGTCATTGGCGCAGCCGCGTAGCGGCCTCAGCGGATAATCATTGATCCCGACGAGGAGCGCCCGTTTCATGGAGCTGCCTTGATTTTTAAGGAATCGAGGTTCCATTGTTCATGACTGCCCCGGTCGCGCCCGTAGGCCAGCAGGCATGCCATATAGCGCGGATGAAATTGCAGCACGTGATAATCCTGTTCATCGAGCGCCGACCACTCACTGCACTTCTTGTCGCGAAACACGAAGTCGCCTGGATCAGGGGCGGTGGGACCGAGATTCTCATTCGAGATGAAGGCCATGCGTAACCTGCCGCCCGAAGTGCTGCTCTCCACTTGCTCGACCGAGAAGCGGTAAACCTGGTTTTCTAGGATATCGAGCGACCGCTGGCCGAGGGTGAGCGCGGACCAGCGGTTGACGGGCTTGCCACGGCCATCGAGCCAAGGCGTGGAGTAGAGACTGCCGTTGACGATCAGATCGACGTCGACCGGAATTGCCGGGGTCGAGGCGGTCTTCACCGCATCCAACATCTGGCGGAAGAAGACGCCGAAGCGCGCGCCCCCGTCGATCATCAGATGACGTTTAGGGGGTGCAGCGGCGCCCTGCGTCATATCGTGAAGCGCGATCGATACTGGATAGGCGGCAAGAGGCACCGAAGAGGAGGCCAGCAGCGCCTGGACGTAGCAATGCCGCGCCGCATCCATTCCTGCCTCGGTAGCGGCCTTAGCGCCCTGCTCGGCGAGTGCGGTCAGATCAAGCGCGTAACCGTTGCCATCGTCGACATCGACGACGCCGACGAACAGGCTGCGCCCCTTCGCTCGCTCGGCCGCGACCGCGCCGAGCGTGTCGCGGGAGATAATGTCGTAGAGGCGTTGCGCCAGCGGATCGAGCGACGAGATCGATCCGGCAAGAACGCCGCCGACCACGCCGAAAGAATGAATGCGCAGCAGACTGCGTTCGCTCGAAATGGAACTGGCGAGAGCGAGATCGCCAATATCCGAAGAACCTTTGGGGATATCCAGATTTCCGGTGTCCAAGGGATACTCGCGATCATTCGGCGTTGGCACCGGCTGCCTCGCCAGAAACATGAAGGTACTCTGGAGCGAGCCGGTGCTCACACCAGTTACGATGCGGTAGGTTCGGACCTTGGGAAGGCCGAGGAAGAAGCCGGTGCCGAATGGCCCGTGTTGACCGCCGCCGCTGAGCACGAGCACCGCGTCATCGCTCGACTTAGTCCCGCTGCCCCGGTTGCCGGCCGCGAGTGCGCGTGTGAGGGCGATCTGGAAGGGCTCGGGCACCTTTGGCTTGCCATTCTCGATCCGCTCGATGTCGAAATTGCCCGTGTCCCGCACGGGAATGGTATCGTCGCCCCTAGGATGGTGGCCGCCGACCAACAGCGGATAGGCGTTGATCTCACACTGCGCCATCTCCGTTGGCCGATCGTGCGCGCAGCCGCCCAGTAGAGCGACGAACGCGATGAGTCCTAAAAGTCGAATCACGATGGTCCACCCTCCAGGAAAAGTTATAATGTAGATTTCGAGCTTTCTCGATCAGGATTTCAGCTTGTGTGGGAAATCGCAAGTCATCATCATCCGTATCTCGGCCATAGAGTGTGCGTAAAGGCAGCATTACGTTGAACGGCTTTAATTTATGGGGAAGAGATCATGGCGCAAATCGCAACCACCCGGACACCAAAGAAGTCGCGTGCGAAGCGCACTTATGACGCGCTACCGGACACGGTCGATTTTCGAGATGCGATGTACGTGCCTGCGCTGCTCAACGTGCCGCGTGCGATCGATATCGACGAATTTCGTGCGGCGAAATTGCCCGTCCTCGATCAGGGAAAGGACGGTGCCTGCACTGGCTTTGCGTTGGCAACGGTCGCGAACTACCTTCTGCGCGTGCGCGGCAAGGACCCAGAGGCCGACGAGGTCAGCGCTTGGATGCTCTACGCCATGGCCAAACGCTATGATGAATGGCCGGGCGAGAACTATAGCGGATCGAGCGCGCGCGGCGCGATCAAGGGCTGGTACAAGCACGGGCTATGCGCGTGGAAATATTGGGAGAGCGCCATCCCCGACGCGCTGCTCGCCAGCAAGCGTGCTGCGGACGCAATCGAGCGGCCACTCGGCGCTTATTTCCGCGTCAATCACCTGGATCTCGTCGCCATGCATGCCGCAATCAGCGAAGTCGGCATTCTGTTCGCCACCGGCATGGTGCATAGCGGCTGGCAAGACCTTCGCAAGGGCTCGGACACAATACCCTTCAACGACGACACGATCGGCGGTCACGCCTTTGCGATCGTCGGGTATGACCGTGAAGGCTTTTGGATTCAGAATAGCTGGGGAGAGGATTGGGGCATAGGGGGCCTCGCCCGCCTGACTTATGACGACTGGCTGATTAACGGTAGCGATGTATGGGTGGCGGCGCTGGGTGCGCCAATAACGCTGAACGGGCGGCAGGGCGGCGCGGTTATGCGCGGCGGTGCGCCACGTCGCTACGCCAGCCACGTAGTCGCCGATCTCAAGCCTCATATCGTTACGGCCAGGAACGAAGGTGCCCTCGATCCGAGCGGCGACTACGGCCTCACTCCAGAAGCGCTGGAGACGTTAATTAGCGAGACAATGCCCGCACGCATGGCCGGGTGGACGAACAAACCCAAGCGGGTCCTGCTCTACGCGCATGGTGGCCTTGTCGGCCAGGAAGCAGCGGTTCAGACTGTCGCCAATAATGTTGATCGCCTGCTCGCAGAACAAGTCTATCCCCTGTCTTTCATCTGGCGATCGGACGCATGGACGACGCTGAAGGATATCCTACAGGACGCAATGCGTCGACGTCGCGACGAGGGCATACTCGATAACGCTAAGGATTTTATGCTCGACCGCGTCGACGATACGCTGGAACCGGCGGCGCGGCTGCTCGGCGGCAAAGCCTTATGGCAACAGATGAAGCAAAATGCGCTCGCTGCGAGCACTGGCAAGCTCGGCGCGGCAAAGCTCGCCGCCGATGCGCTTACCTCGCTGTACGAAAAAGGCGGGTTTAACGAACTCCATCTCGTCGGGCACAGTGCCGGATCAATCCTACACGGGCCGTTGGCACGCCACCTCGCTGACGCGAAAGTTCCAATCAAGAGCCTCACCCTGTGGGCACCGGCCTGCACTGTCGAGTTCTTCAAGACCACATATCAGCCTCTGCTCGATAGTGGCGCGATCGAACGTTTCGCGTTGTTTACGCTGGAAGACGCCACGGAGCGGGACGACGATTGCGCGCACATCTATAACAAAAGCCTGTTGTATCTGGTCAGCGGCGCGTTCGAGGCCCGCCCGCGCATCCCATTGCGCCATCCGAACGGAACGGCGATCCTCGGCCTCGCGCGCGACATTCGCGGCAGTGGGCTCACAAAACTCTTCGACGGCAAAAGCCGATTCTGGACGGTGGCGCCCAGCGCCGACAGCAACGCGATGCATCACGGCGACTTCGACGATGACCCGACTACGCGGCTGGCGACGTTGAACTTTATCCGGGGCGGGCCGCCCGTGGTGGGACAGATTGCGGTGGGCGTCGCCGCACGGATGGCGGTGGCCTCACCCGACCAGCGCCGCCACGCCCGACTGCGCCTTGACACCGCGCTGGTTGGATAAAGTGGTCGGTGGGTGCCACATCCATCGGGCCGCAAACGACCAGTTTAAGGCTAAAGAGCAGCCGCGACTGCAACGCGCCTCAATGTCGTCTTACAAGGGGGCAATTCACCATCCCCGGAAGCTGACATCGTTCACCTCGGCATCTATCGCGCTTGAACGGCCGGGCATAGGATGCGGCACACATTGATGCGTGCATTCAGCGCATGCCGTTCGACGGTCAATTCGACGTCAAACAGTTGCGAGCCCCCGGGCGCGCATCAGCGCTTGGCCATCAGGGCGACGGCCACGGAATGCCATAAAAGATTCCATAGGATCTCGGATATCACCCTTTGCCAGTATCTCTTCGCGGAAGCGCCGCGCCAGGATTGCGTCGAAAATATCTCCACCCTCCACGAATGCTTCGAAGGCGTCGGCGTCGAGCACTTCCGACCACAGATAGCTGTAATAGGCGCTTGCATAGCCGCCATCAAAAACGTGGGTGAAGTACGGAAGCCGATGGCGCAGTCCGATCGTGTTGGGCATTCCAAGCCTGCCGAGCTCGGTTTCCACGAATGCTTTCGGATCGGCGCCCCGAGCTGACGCGGAATGCAATGCGAGATCGATCAAGGCGCAAGACACCAACTCGACCGTCGCAAAGCCTTGCCCATAGGCTTCCGCGCGGCGGATACCATCGATCAGATCAGCAGAAACACCCAGGCTCCCAAGGACGTCACGGCTGACAATCCAGTTTTCCATGAACTTGCTTGGAAATTCGACAAAGTCCCGTGCGACCGATGTTCCGGAAAGGCTCGGATATGTGACGTCGGAGAGCAGACCATGCAGGGCATGACCAAATTCATGAAACAGCGTTCGCGCCTCATCCAACGACAGCTTCGTGGACGCCGTGTCAGGGGGAGGGGCAGATGCGAAGTTCGCAACTAAGTACACGATCGGGCGGACATCTCCATCTAGCTTTTCCTGAACCCTGAGACTCCCCATCCAGGCACCGCTATGCTTTTGGGGGCGAGCAAGATAGTCGGTGAACAGCAAGCCCACCGCGGAATTATCTGCTGCTTTGACCTCCCAAGCCCAGACGTCGGGGTGATAGGCGATAATATCGTCACGATGCGCAAAGCGGAGACCATAAAGCCGACTGGCGACTTCGAACGCTGCCCTGCGCACGGCATCGAGTCGCAGATGTTCCTTGAGCGCCACGCCATCCAAGGCATAGCGATCCCTCCGCACGCGTTCGGCGTAAAAACGCCAATCCCACGGCGCCAGCGCGAAGCTTTCCCCGTCGCTCTTTATCAGGGCTTGAAGTTCGGCGGCTTCCTCGGCAGCGCGTACCTTGGCTGGCTCCCAAAGCTGCTTGAGCAAGGCGCGCGCCGCTTCGGGCGTTCGTGCCATGCTGTCGTCCAACTGGTAAGCCGCATAGTCAGGGTAACCGAGCAGACGAGCCCGTTCATCACGAAGTTCGAGCGTTTCTGCAATGAGCGGCCAATTGTTCCGTTCGCCTCCGTTGCAGCGGTTGGTGAACGCTCGCCATAACCGTTCCCGCAGGTCCCGCCTTTGCGAAAAGGCGAGAAAGGACTCATAGTCAGTGCGGTCAAGCGTGATGTGGTAACGCCCGCCATCGCCCGCGGCCTTGGCCCGAGATGCCGCCGCATCGCGCAACGATTGAGGAAGCCCATTGAGATCCTGCTCGTCGAGCACCATAGTCCAGCCGGTAGTTTCGGCGAGGACATTTTGCCCGAACTGCACCGATAGCTCGGCTAACCGTGCATCGATCTCAGCGAACCGCTTCTTAGCGACGGGATCCAAGCCTGCGCCGCCGCGAACGAAGCCTTTGTAGCTATTTTCAACCAGCCGTTTTTGTTCGTCGGTCAGGTTTGCGTCCTCGGACCCCGCATGCACGGCGGCGATCCGGGCAAACAGTTTTTCATCATGGCTGATCGCGGTGCCGTGGGCGCTGAGGAGCGCTGACATTTCAGCTTCAATCGCGCGAATTGGCTCGATTGAATGCGCCGATGCGAGCGTCCAGAAGAGACGCCGTACCCGGCCGAGCGCTTCGCCCGATCTTTCCATTGCAGCGATGGTGTTGTCGAAGCTGGCAGGCGCCGGGTTCTCGCCAATCGCAGAAAGCTCCTGTTTGTGATCTACGATTGCGGTTTTCAAAGCCGGGACGAAATCCTCCGGTCTGACCAGCGCGAAGGGTGGTGCACCAAGGGGGCCGTTCCATTCCCCGAGCAGGGGATTTGCAAAGTCACTCAACCGAATGGACCTCGTCGGTATGCACTTGGAACCACGTGAGCTTAGCGGGACCAAAGGCCGTGGTCAGCGCAGTATCGGTAGCGTCCCGGCCGCGCGCCATCAGGATGCGACCAATGCGCGGCCGATTGTGTCGGGCATCATAGGTATACCATTCGCCGTCGATATACACGTCGAACCAGGCCGAGAAATCCATCGGCGCATCGACCGGCGGAATGCCGATGTCCCCGAGATAGCCGGTGCAATAGCGCGCGGGGATATTCATGCAACGACACAAGGTGATCGCGAGATGCGCGAAATCGCGGCACACCCCCACCTGCTCCTGATAGCCGTTCCAGGCCGTCTTGTCCGGCCGCGCGTGCTCATACCCGAACGTCACGTGATTATGGACGAAGTTCACGATCGCTTCGACCCGATCGCGCGCCGACATGATGTGCCCGAACTCCGCCCAGGCAACGTCCATCAGCCGGTCAGTTTCGCAATAGCGGCTTCCCAGCAGGAAAATGAGGATATCATCGGGCAGCAGTTCGACCGGGGTCGGTGGAACATCGGGCGCGCGAACATCTTCCAACCCGCTATCCTCGATCACGAAATCGGCCGCGAGCGTAACCCCTCCGATCGGCACCGTAAGACGAGTGCAGATGTTTCCGAAGGCATCCTCATAATTGTATATTGGAATGTCGGGCGAAGGCTCGATGCGTTGCGGGGTCTTGAGATCGGTGTGACGTGAAGGGTGGATGCTCAGCATCGCCAGCATCGCCGTGGGAATCTCCGCTTCGAAGCGTATCTCGTATCCGGCCCGAATTAGCATTATTGTAGTTTCCTGGTTCTGCCGGCGATGCGGCTGTTGATGGCTCCCCCTGTACGAAATGTTTCCTTGTCGCCTTGCTCCGCGAGGCGAACGTCGACCTCGACGTCCATGCCGACATAACTTGCCGGGAACCCGCTCCACGTCCCGGACAGCGGCAAGGCCTGATAAGGGTCTCTTGCCACCGCGACGCGTACGAGGCCGCGATTGCCAATGATGCCGTTGGTCGGATCGAATTCGACCCAGCCCGACCCTGGCAGGAAGATGCGCACCCATGCGTGGGTATTGCCGCCACCGACGCGACCTTCGGCGCGCGACGGGTTGTAGACATATCCCGAGACGAACCGCGCGGCGAAGCCTAGCGCCCGGACTGCCTCGATCATCAGCACCGCGAAGTCGCGACAGGTGCCGCGGCGCATTGCGAGGGTTTCGATTGGCGTCTGCGTGCCCTTCTCGTGCCGTGGAACATAGGTGAAATCGCGTTTGATGGACGTCGCCATCTCAGTGAGCATCGCGACCGTTTCCGTGGCACCATCATTGCGCACGAATGCGCGCGCCCAATTGTCGACCACGCGCGCGACATCGAGATGCTGCCGCTCGATGGAGCGCAACAGATCGGGCATGTCTTCGGACGAATAGGTGAAGGGGAACAGACGCGCATAATCTTCCACCTCAATCTCGGCATGGTCGAGCGGCGCGTGATCGAGCTGCACCTCGCTTGCGACGCGCAATGCCTTGGCACGCTTGTCGAATAACGCGATTGCGACTGAGTTGCCGAACACGTCATGGAGCCATCTTAGTTCCGATGGCTCTGGAGCGATATCGAGCTGTGCACTGATCAGGCGTTGGTCGAAGCTTTCGCGCGGCCGCATCATGATCCGATGCTCGCCGAAAGAAACCGGTTGTCGATATGTGTATTCCGTGATGTGGCGGATCGTAAGCAGTGGCATGGAAGGCTTTCATTATGACGACGCCGGGTGGCGCCTCACTGCTCGATCAGGACGAGCCTGAGCCCGTTGTAGCCTTTAACTCGGGGGGAAGCTCCCCGTTCCTCATTCTTGGCGATCATGCCGGAAATGCCATCCCGCGCAGGCTCGGTGAATTGGGTCTCTCAAGAGGAGACCGCGAACGGCACATTGCTTGGGATATCGGTGTCAGGGGTCTTGGCGAGCTGCTGGCGACAACATTGAATGCAGCATTTCTCCATCAGCACTATTCGCGACTCGTAATCGACTGCAATCGAGATCCCGCGTCAGCAGATGCAATTCCAGAAGTGTCCGATGGCAGCCCCATTCCAGGCAACACGAACTTGGTAGAAATGGCTCGGACCGAACGGATCGCAGCCATACATGAGCCTTATCATGCCAGGATTGCAGCTGAACTGGCCATGCGCAGTCAGTTCAACCGGCCCGCTATCCTGATCGCGTTGCACAGCTTCACTCCGAGAATGGCTCAAATCGAACGACCCTGGCATGTCGGCGTGTTATATTCCGGCGGAAACACGCGGTTCGCGACCGCGCTCCTGGAAAGGCTTTTCACCGAATCTGACATTATCGTTGGCGACAACGAGCCCTATCAGATGGACGAAACCGATTACACCATACCCCGCCACGCCTTCGCAGACAGCCTCCCGTATGTGGAACTGGAAATTTGCCAGGACCTGATCGCAAAAACTGCTGGACAGCACGTATGGAATGGCCGATTGAGCTCCGCCCTCGAAATCGCACGGTCCTGCTTTTCGCTTTAATGCTTAGCCGAAAACATGCGCTGTCATTTGCGCCCAAGAACGCTACTCTGGAAGATCACGGCCAGACCGACTCTCAAGATTGCGGCGCCCGGGTAATCACCCTCCAAGAAAGGCTCCGCCATGTTGATCCGCGCGGGTTACGACATTCATTTCACCACACCACAGCGCGTGCCGATGCTGGCGAACCTCAGTGTGCATGCCTCACGCAACAAGGATTTGCGCACGGCGCAGCGGATCTTCACGCAGCCGGACGTGCCGCTCTACGATTATATCGACAGCTTCGGAAACATCTGCACGCGGCTCACGATACCCGAAGGTGGCATTGCGATCTCGTGCGGTTTCGTAATCGAGGATCCGTTCGAACCTGATCTCGTCGTGCCGGACGCCTGTCAGGTGCCGCTTGAGGAACTCCCAAACGATGTGCTGCTCTACCTGCTCGGCAGCCGCTATTGCGAGACGGATCGGCTTTCGGAGTTTGCCTGGGAAATGTTCGGTGGCGTCGCACCCGGCTGGACCCTGGTTCAGGCGATCGTGACATATGTGCATGAACGAATCCGGTTCGACTATATGACGGCTCGTCCGACCAAGACAGCCTGGGATGTTTATCAGGAACAGGTCGGAGTTTGCCGCGATTACGCCCATCTAGCGATTGCGCTATGCCGGTGCATGAACATCCCCGCACGATACTGCACAGGCTATATGGGCGACATGGATCTCCCTGCGCTGGTAGGCGACATGGATTTTTCAGCGTGGTTCGAAGCGTATCTGGACGGCCATTGGTACACGTTCGACGCCCGTCACAATCGCCCGCGTCGTGGACGCATACTGATGGCTCGCGGCCGGGATGCCGCAGATGCCGCCCTGACCAATGCGTTCGGGCCAGCGACGTTGTCCCGCTTTGATGTCTACACCGATGAAAACAGGTTGGCGGCGCCTTCCTTCTAGTTACAGGCTTGCGCATTGCAGCTCGCGCTAAAACACTGATTAAGCGCATTCCCCTGCTACTGACGTTCAAACACAACAAAGTCGTATTGCGCCAACAGAGCCAACGTTCCCAGCCTGAATTTGTCCCATCGAAACTTGTCATACATTCATTTGCGCCCTGCGCGTCACGAAAGGCAAGAAGTGGGACAGGCCGTGCAAAAACGAGTTGGCACAAGAAGGGCCATGATTTCGGAGCGACGCGAAAGGTGGCCGATACCCTCAGGTCTGGATCGCTGCGATCATCGGTCGGACGCCGAGGATGGCGACC
>Ga0207654_10000756_pt1 | contig 17856 bp, 22 predicted proteins | sample KBSC64metaG_FD_184355 | JGI IMG/M metagenome (GOLD analysis project Ga0207654, IMG submission 184355) | Corn rhizosphere microbial communities from Kellogg Biological Station, Michigan, USA - KBS C6-4 metaG (SPAdes) (version 2) | ecosystem: Host-associated > Plants > Roots > Rhizosphere > Soil...
CCGAAGACCTGGAAGTATTGCGGCGGAAGTTGGGAATGCAATGCCGACCAGCCACCGGCCTGATGAAGCAGGTACGGCGCAGAGACGATGCAGATACAGGTGACTAGTGAGCCAATTGCGACATCCATGTAGGCCACGGATGACATCCCGGCGAGCGCTGTTGTGAGGATGACGAAGAAGGCAATGATGTAGGTGCCGAGCTCAGACGTTACGGTGTCAGGGAAAATGAGATGGAGGACGTCGCCGCCTCCTTTGAATTGATAGCTGGTAATGCCAACGTAGGCGAAGAGAATTGCGAGAGTTCCGAGAACGCGAGCGGTCTGGTTATAACGTGCTTCGAGAAGATCAGGCAACGTGAACTGCGCGAATTTGCGGGCTCGCGGAGCAATGAAATAGATGAGCAGCAGGCCAAGCCATCCGCCGGCGGGCTGCCAGAGCGCGGCGAATCCGTTTTTATAGGCGTTTTCGGCACCGGCGAAGAGGGAGCCGGCACCGATCCAGGAAGTGAGCAAGGTTAGTACGAGGACGAATGCGGGCAGAGAGCGGCCAGCGACGAGGTAGTCGGCTTTGGTTTTGACGCGCGTAGAGCGGAAGATGGCGACCGAGAGGAGCACCGCGACAATGATGGCCAGAACTGCGACGTAGAGTTGCGACATGCGGTTAGGGCTCCTAACTTGGTGGAACTGCTCTCAAGACCTGGGCCTCGAGGAGCGCATTCTGCGGAAGTACGACGTCGGCAGCTAACCGATTGCTGCTAAGGAGTTTTGTGGCGGGCTGCCAAGGAGTATCACGGTCTGCGGGTCAGTGTAAAGGATGAGGGGCGAAGTTCAGACGGGATCGGTAATCTCAATTTGACCGGGGGATGGTGCGTTGCTAGACTGTGAATGCGGGGTGGAGCAGCCCGGTAGCTCGTTGGGCTCATAACCCAAAGGTCGCTGGTTCAAATCCAGCCCCCGCAACCAATAAGTTATGAATTCTAAAAGGCTTCCAACTTCCGAGTTTGGGAGCCTTTCCCATTGTGAGCAGTTAATGGACCAGAATCAAGACTGCTGTCAGCTTCTGCAACTGCCTTAGCGATCTCGTCCCCCAGTCCCGTTGCTGCATCTGCATTCGACTTCCAATCCAGCGTGTGACCGTAGACATCAAGCGTGAACGACCCTGTGAGCGCGTGACCGATACGCTCTTGAATCGTCTTTAGTGGAACCCGCAAGGAATCCATTATCGAGACATTGAAGTGCCTGAAGGCGTGGTAGCCAGCCTTGGGCATCTCCAGTGCTTCGAGAACGGGTGCCAGACGTCTGCTCCGCTCCACATTGATGTCTAGAGGGCTGCCAGTGCTCACCGTGAACACGAAGGCATGTCCCAGAGCCTTCTGCAAGCCAATCTGCCCCCAAAGCAGTTCGGCAAGCTGTGGCGATATTGCGATCTTCCTGACGGAATTCTGAGTCTTTGGTGCCTGCTCTTTTCCGCCCCACACAGACTGCTCAATGGTGATGCTGTCCAACGCGACGTCTTGAACACGAAGGCCAGCCAGTTCACCTGACCGAATGCCTGTCTCAGCCAAGAGCCAATACAGACACCGTTGGGTGTTCTGAACAGATGCGATGATCCTGCCCACATCTGCCAACCGGAAGAATCGTGGTCTCTTCTTCACTGCTTTGGGCAGCTTGGGTTTCGGGAGTGTCGAGTCAACGAACTTCTGTGCAAGAGCAGCCTGCCAGATAAGGCTGATTGTTCCCCACATGTTTCGTATCGTCTTCGGTTCTCTGCCCTCGCGAGTCAATCGTGAGATGAGACGCTGAATGTCTCCCGCATCAATCGACCCCATCTCCTTCGTGCCGAACTCTGCTCTCAAGGTGCGAAGCTGAGTCCGCACACTGCTCTGTGTGGACCGCTTGGAGAGGATCAAATAATCGTCCTCCCAAATCTTTGCGAAGCCCTCAAATGTTGCAGTCTTTCGTTCCCGCGATGGGAAGCTGGATTGTTGATTCACGCGGTTGATGTAGGGCTGAAGCAAATTCTTCGCTTCATTCTTGCGCACTGGCGTTCCGTCATCCTTACGTGACGGCGACAACACAATGCGAACCCGTTTCCTCCGCTCGACACCATGGCCATCAAGCGCATATTCGGAATATGAGCCGATCCATTGCGTCTTTGTTGCGTTTAGATACACTGTTCCTCGTTGAAATCTCCGACGTGACACGGTCGTGCCGATGCCTTTCCGTGCTGTCGAATCAGTTGCTGCTGCTGCGGACAGTTTAGCAACGTCTGCCTTGCCTTTGGATTTCGACGTGGATTGTCTGGCTTTCGGGAAGAAGTTTCGACGTGGTCTTTCCTTACGGGCAGATGCTGGAACAGCCGCGTTTGTGTTCGTACGCGGAGTCCGAACCAAGACCTCGATGGTGGTTTCTGTGGGTGGGGTGACGGTCAATTTAATCTCTAATCTCCAAATGCAAACGGACCCACCGGTCGCCAGGAGAGGCAACCAAAGATGGGTCACAGTCTTGCTATCGATTTTTTTGTTGTTGCCTGATATCAGCGTTTGGCGGGTTCAAACGAAAGTTTTCTTGAGTCGTTGCCCAATTTGCACGTCTGGTTGTGCTTACCTAGCGACCCAGGGAACACGAATGTCTGCCGGGAACTGAGCCTTCGGGGGAGGGGCCTCGGTTCCCCGCATTCGAAGTTCTCAATTTACGTCCTAGATTCACTGGATTCCTTTGCTTCCTTGCGTTGCGCGGTTCGTAGAATGGCCATCATGTCTCAAATATCTCGAATCGTTACTAATCGGCTCTGCCTCGATTACCACTGACTTGTTGCATGTTACTTAAGCCGTAGGTGATATTCCGACTACTACTCAGGTCAATTTCATGTCAACGACAACAGGTCTTACCTTCACTCTCGATGACCACCAGCGTCCCGTGTCCGTTAAATGCCCGTTTTGCGGGGAAGAAATGCCGCCGCCAAGTCAGGCTTTTGAGGCTCCTTTAGCGGCGATCTTGTGGGGCACTCAACAATTTCTTGAACACGAATCACTTAAACACCCCGAGGCGAGGTCCCCGAGCAGCCATGAACGCATATGTTCTCAGGTACAAAGTTGATATCGAATTCGGACCTCAACCCAGTCAGCAATCGCGCTATCTAGTTCGTGGACTTGCTGAAGACGCATGCCGTGACCTGAACAGACTTGGCATACGCACCGAACAACACCACTGCTCCTTCGCTGTTGACCGATTGCCTGAAGGAGACTTTGGCATAATCTGCATTTGCCACCCGATGTCTAATCGCAAGCCAGCAATCGCAGTCCCACTAGCAACGAGGGATCAATCTAAAACGGCTTGATCTACGAACTCTTCAGTTCAAGCTGGTATCCGGTCAGGTTGCTGCCCCAAGCAGCACCCGTTGTGGGATCTGTCGCGAAGTAATCCTCTACCGGAGTGAATCCAGAAGTCAGCGCATGAGAAGATCCCTCTGCAACTGTGGAGTTGTTCGTATTGTTGAAACCAAGCTTCAGATTGGAAGTGGCTGCTCCACTAGTAGCGAGAGCACGAGCGATCACCTTCACAGCTTTGACCTCGAAACTGCCTGAAGGCACTCCATTCAACGTCGCCTGCTCATCCTGCCCAGCAGTGTTTGTGAACGTAGAGTTCGCATCGTTGATAGTCGTGGGGTTGAAGTTTGTGTAGGCAGGATTTGAGAAGTTTTGCGTTGTTCCGTTTCCGGTCGGAGCGAGAGTGGCCAGTCCCTGAAGTGCCAACGTCGAGTCGTCCGCTACGATGAATTCCGAGTAGAAGATGTTGCCAAACTGCGTCCCAGCGAAGAACACCGAGTCAAGTCCAGTTGCGCCGGTAACAGTCAAGTCACCTGTATAGCTCGTCACCAAGGCACCGTTGACGTACAGATTGATGGTGCCAGTTGTACCGTAGTTGATGAGCTGCACATCGTAACGACCTGAGCTGATGGCCGTAGTGGAGGTGGCAAGCGTCGTTAGCGTGCCGTTGCTGATCTTCATGATTGCCAGCATGCCGGATGACGAGAAGCCGACACCCACTGCACTGTTCGTGCCAGACTTCCCCAAAGCACCCAGCAATGCAATGGTGCCGTTTGGTGCAATAACAGAATAGAAACGAAGCCACGCGCTAGTGATCTGCCCTCCGGGGAACGGGGTGCTTTTGATGAGCGACGTTGCTGACGATGGTCCTACCAGAGCGCAACGCGCCCAGGAAGAGCGAAAGTTTAACGTGCTCGTGTTTACAGACGGAACACCGCCGTTCGGGAAATCTATATCTTCCCCGCCACACCATAGAATTGCCATTTTGAATATCTCCTATTGTTGATTGCGTTTCGGTTTATGCTGCGATTGCTTTTTCTGATGATCAGCTCGACGCACGCTCACTGCCTCGTACACGTCTTCAAGGCTTCCATCAATGACAGCATCGATGCTGACACCATCACGTGCCCAAATGCTGGCTAAACGTTTGTGAAGCAGCATCCGACCGGCTTCGTGTGAAACCGACAAGGTCAACCCAGCTGGAAATGCTCCTGTGTCCTTGTGGAGTGTGACGGTCATGTTTTCAGCTGGCAGGATGCGCCACTTCCCGCGTCTGCGTTGAATCTGCTCCTCTAACCTCTGGTTCTCACGTCTTGCGTCCGCAGTTGCTTGCCAGCCCTGCGTCTCTCCGATGATCTGGGACCGTGCGTACTCGACGTATTCATATCTACTCAAGAATCTCTATTCCTTTCTAAGAGGTTGTGGACACCAAAAAGCAGGACGGCAGACTCAATGGTGAATCTGCCGCCCAAAGTTGATTTCAGTTGTTGGTGTTTTAGCTGGCTGCAGTCACCAAAGCTTTCACAGCCGTGCTCACAAGGGTTGCTGCGCCGATGCGATGGTGAATCACTGCTGCGGCCTCATTCACATCAATGAACCGCTCTGTGAGTACCTGGATACGCACGCCACCGCCGTTGAGATATGCATACGCTCTGCTGAAATCGCCAAACAGGACCACAGGCGATGACGCGGCATTGTAGGCAGGCATGGCGTTGTTAATGTAGAGCGGTTTTCCAAGGATCTGCAGAAGACCAGTGGCAGGATCGATGTTGTAGTAGGGGCGGGATGTCGAGTCCTTTTGAGAAGCTAAATATTTGAAGACTGATGGTGATGCCATAAAGCCGCTGTTCGGCGCAGCAAAGTACGCCTGATCAACGCTGAATGCCAAAGCTTCCAAGTCGCTGAACCCAATTCCTGCAGCCAGACTTGCTGTAGTCGCGCCTGTGGGAGCTGCACCCAGCAAACCACCAACTGGAGAATTCGGGAGAGCAGTGTTGCTGCCATTGTCCTTACCCAGCGTCAGAGCATATTCGACGGCTCTGGCCACACGCAGACCGGCAATCTCACTCAGGAATTGATTGAGAGACTTGGCATCTTCCAACTCCTGGATCGAGTAGCGTACAACTGTCACCAAGGTGTCGGTGCTGGGAATCTTAGACTGCAGAACGGGGTCAGCTGCCAATGGTGCAGCGTTGCTGGTCTCAGGTAGAAGGGTCATCGTTGCCGTCGTGTCGTCTGACACAACAAATTTGCGAGGAGCACCGTTCGATTGGTACGCCTGCTTCACAAGCGTTCCGATGGGGCCATAGGCCTTCTGAGCTTGCACCCACCCGTCGAACTCCTGTGGCACAGTGATCGTTCCATCGGCGTTGACAGTCAGATCACGTTGCTCTTCACGCTGCGGGTGGTAGCCATGCCGAAACAGGCTACGGAAGGCTGCACTCAATGCTGCTGTGCGCTGTTCAGGTGATTGATCACGTGTGATGACAGCCGGTGCTGCAGCAGGCGTAGCCTGTGCGGAAGCAGGTCGAGCCGACGGATTCTCCTGAAAGAATCGTTCGATCTTCTCCAGGGTGGCGATGTCGCGATCAATGAGATCGACCTCCGTGATCATTTGCTCGTATTTTTCTTTTTCTTCGGAGTTGCTAAATCCAGCAAGCAACGCAGCCTGAGCTGTTGAGAGAATATGGCTGCGCTTCGTTCTAAGTTCCACAATCTTATTCATTTGGTGATTTCCTTATGGTTGAGACACGTGTAGGCATGGGCGCACGGCTGTGATCACGTGGCCCAGAATGGAGAAAAGTTGTAGAGGGGCTTTAGGTGCGGAGGCGTCGAAGGATCAGTGCGAAGTGCATCTCACGCTCTTGGACGCCACAGCGATTTGACAAGCAGGCTTCCGATTCGCAGTTGGAGTTGCTGCAGTCAACGCACGATCCATCAGTGCACTCAGGGCACGAGCAATCACACTCATCATCGCGATCCTCTTCGTCTTCGCAACGGGGATCGTCTGCGTCTACGCCATCGCAATCCAGATCGTCGTCATCTTCGTCATCGCGCTTCGTAAGCTTGGCTCTGATATCAGCGGGGCAGCTTCGCAGATTTGCTGAGGTTTTGGGATAAGCTGCCGCTGGTCCCGTCAAGATGCTGCCCTCAAACAAGAGCGCCTTTGTGATCGTGCGAAGAATTTCGCCGTTTGGAAGCTGCGACCACTCCTCGCCATCGGGAGCGACCACCATCCCGAAGCTGCATTCGTAGCTGTCACCGCGCTCCATCAGCGCAACCAGATCGTTGGCGTAGCTCGTGTCCGGCAACTTGACTCGGAACGAGATGCCTTTATCGTCCTCTAAAACCTCTAGCGTCGAGGATTCACTTTTGCCGAGCAGCATCTGAGAGTTGTGATCTCTGTAGCATGCAACAGGCTGGTTCCTCAGTGATTCGCTGAAGCACCCCTTCTTCAAGACCTCTCTGAAGCCGAGGTCGTGAGACATCGTCCCAAACGTCGCAAAGTATCCAGCCACTGTGCGGGAGCCGTCGCTGTTGGTCCTGACTTCAAATCGCTGTGGACGCGCTGAGACTCTAAGCTCGCGCTGTTTATTCTGCCGTGATCGTTTGTGCTTTCCTGAATTGCTCATCGTGTTTCATATCCCGTCATTATCATCTTGGTTTCAATCTCTGCACGCCTTGCAGGAAATGCGTTGTTCCTCGCGGATTGAGCTGCCGCGAGCGTTTCGTACACCCCGACCAGAGGTTTATTCCGCGAGCGATTGTCGCCTCGATAGACTGCGTATTTGCCGGTGAAGGGGATGAATTCAATACCCTCAAATGGGTTGTAAACATCTTTGGTTTCCATATAGATCCTGAAATGTGTTCTGGTGCGTGATGGGTCACGGAGCGCAGAAATGCCTGCACCCCAAGGATGGGCGAAAACTTGGTTTCAAAATTGTCGAGTAGTTACTTTGGTAGCGGAACATCTTTCCCCGCTGTCATGTTGGGAGCAGAGTTGGCCTAGACTTGTGGCAATCGAATGCTTGAGGTTTCCAGATGCAGCTGTCCACTCCCAACTCACTCTCCCTTCGGTTTCCACACCGCTTTGGTCGAGACGAAATAGACATCTCAATCTGTCCTCGCTGTTTCGCGACTATCGGCTTTTCAACTTGGCAAGCGGATTTGGAGCGCGTTCAGAATGCTCACTTTTGCGATGAGTGGCAGTTGGAGGCAATCGAACGGGCGGCTCTGATTCTCACAGGCACCTGTCACTGACCGCACAGGTCTTAGCTACTCGTCGTCTGGGTGCAGCCGTGGCTCAGAGTGCAGTTTGCTGATGCCAAACGGGGCATATGGAACACCAGGCCACGGTGCGAAGGGATCGCTGATGTCATAGCCGAATGGAGACGGAACGAGTCCGAGGTAGTGTAGTTCTCGAAACTCCTGCCACTCGCGTAAGGACCACTGCTGGCTGAGGACAGCGTTGGGATCTGGTGTCTTTGCATTCATCCAACCGTGCTGCCCGTGCTGCCAATTTAGGAACAAGATCAACGGCCTGCCTCGGTAGAGAGGAATATGCAGCTGACTCACTGGCTGTCCTCCGCAAAAGAAAAGTCGCTAATATCAGGTTCGCTGCTTTCTTCCTTTGCTACAGCTTTGTCGATTGGGCTGGCTTCCACTCGTGGCCTGTCGAGAGGGGTCAGGCCGAACTTCACTGCAGCCTTCATCATCGCCTGTTGATAAATGATCTCGCTGCGAACCGAAGGGTTGATTACTGGTTTCTGTGTCATTCCTGTTCGAGTCGTGCTCGTCACCGTGATGATCTGGCCCTTCTCTTCAACATCGGCTGCAGCCTCACGCCAGCGGCTATACAGGAGGCAGTACGACGCGAGAAGGCTGACATCAGGAAGCTTTAGGATGCCTTCCGCTGCGAGGTACGGTGCCACTGCTTTCCACTCAGTGTGAGCAAACCTGTTCTGGCGGATGTATGTTGGTGGCTTGATATCAGACGCGGAGACAAACTGGGGAATCTTGCGGTCACGGCTAGCTCGATATGTGCCAAGAGCTTTCTTCTCATCAGCACTTTTTCGTTTCATCTTTACTTGAGTTCCTTTGCAGTCGATTTGCATGATTTCATGCTCGAAAATGCTTGATTTAGGGCTGCTTTTATGCCATTATGAAGTCATTCCATCCACATCTAAATAGCTGATGCACTTTGGCTTATCTGATATTTAAGGGGCAGAATTTACTGATTCTGCGTGATTACTTTTGCACGCAGCGAGATCGTGCTGGCCGTCGTTCCGTGAACTGCGAGAGGTTGAAATCTCTTTTGCCCCCTTATGGGCTTCATACGGAAGGGAAACAGAACTTAGAGGTCTGCTGTCCGAAGCTTGGCTCCGAATCTATTCAAATAGATTTGACTGTCGTGCTAGAATTTGCCAACTCCTCCCCATCCACCATTGAGAGGTCTGAATTAAATGTCGCTAACTGGGATTTGGACGAACGAGCTAAGGTCGGTAATGTTGCTGATTGAAGGTGCCGACAGGTCGCTAGCCGGGTTTTATCATTCTGTGGTCGGTCGTGATCCTGGTTATCGGGTATTGGCGGGGCGAACTGGTGCAGAAGAGAGTGGCAAGCAGATGGCTGCGTTCTCAGTCTGCTTCGAAGTTGCTGATCCCGGCCCCGGATATGGTCATTTCTCCGTCTGCGGCTGGTCGGGTTGGGCTGAAGTTGAAGATGAGATCCTGACGATCAAGACTCACTGGCTTCTCAGTGTCAGCGTTCTTGATAAAAACAAAGAATGGGCTGCAACAAATGTAGGCGAGGACTCGTTTGTGAGGTTGACCGATGATCCTCGGGAAGAAATATTCAAGGATTTTGAAGCAGTCAAGAAGCTATATCTCAATCTGAAGCGTGAATGAATACATGAGGCCAGCGGCTAACACCGGTAAACCACTGGCCCCACTGTTCGTTCGCAAACATGAGTAGTGCCCACAAAACAAGAATGGGCACCATGAACTGAGCTGCGAACGAATCTTATTAATCTCTGTGTGGTGCTCTTGCTAGCAAACTGCCACCACGACTGTTGACAGCCATTGGCATCAGAGACGGCGGCACAACCAGGTCAGCGGTGGTGACATCAGCTGGGAGCAAGACAGATCTCTTCGCCCACTCCAACAGACCGAAAATGGCAGGATTACTCCGTTCAGTTTCAAATGTGAGATTGAATCTGTTGCTGGCGCGTGCCAGAGGTGCGTACAAACTCTTGATGACACGAAGTGGCGGTCCCTGCTGCCCTTGCATGAATGATGTCAGAGCGTCGGCATAGGTTTCGTCAATCAGTTTCACCAACAGACTGGGCTTGTTGCGCCCGTCCATTCGATTGGTGACGATCTCTGCGGCCATCCTGTTTGTGATGGACTGCAGAGCTAATGTCAGTGCTAGCGTCAAAAGAGTGTGCGATGTGGCACTGGAGTTTAATCGCGCTCCCGTTCGCGTCACAGGAGCACCGGTCTGCTGATATTGCGCTGCCCAGATGCCCTTGGCTCTACTTCCACCGATGAGCACGATACCGTCAAATTGTTCAGGCCACCTCATGCCTTACGTCCCGTATCTGAACCGGTCTTCGCAACACTCCTAAGTGCATCAGCTGCGATCCTTCGTGCACTGCCAATCTTCACACTTGGTAGGCTGCCGGTGGCGACCATGCTGGCGACCGTACGTTCAGAGAGCTGAAGCGCACGTGATGTTTGCTTGATAGTCAACATTTGCTGGATAGGCTCGAAGGCAACAGTTTTGGTAGTAGACATAAGGCGGATTCTCCTTGTGCCCAGGTGCTGGGCTGTGTGTGGTGTTGTGTGATTGAAATGGGAAGGACGGTCTGTCCTGCAGAGTCTGCAGAGACTGTTTGCAGGGCAATGGCACTCAATCTCTTGATAGACTCATAGACCGAAAAAATCGGCCAAAAAGGCCTAAAGCTCAAAGTATTTTTCAGTGATGCTCAGAGGGGAGCATTGGACGGCGGCTGTTTGCAGCACAACCTCTCCCTATACTCACTAACGGAAAAGTCGGACCAAAAGTGCCTATCCAACAAACTATTTTTCAAGTCGACTGCAGAGTCTGCACTTGAAACAGGTGGTCGGTTTCTACTCCGGAAGCGTAGTGGCTAACAAGTTGCCGATCTCCTCTTGCGGAGTGGTCGGTTTCTACCGAAATGCTGAGTTGACGCGGGTGATAGGAGTTTTTGAGAGGCTGCCACAGGGTGGTCGGTTTCACCAATAACATATAGATTAGAGGTTCGGCTCCCGTTGGTCGCCTCACGGCCTAACGGCTTGGCTGCCTTCCCATCCTCTTTTACAGGTTATAGAAGCAGGGGTAAGAAACATTGCTGATCCTGATCCACGATTAGATAGGTTGCTACCCAGCACCTGTGAGTCGGCTCGCTGCTACGCTTCGGCTAGGGCCTCAGCTCCGCTCACGCTTCGCCTACCAGATCTGGAGCAGTTGCTGTTAACAGACGTTGCTCTTCTCTCCTCTTTAGATATTCTCTTGCTCGTGTTTCTAGTTGCGCCTGTTGTTCGGCGCGTTCTATCAAAAAGTGCTGCACCTCGGCGGAGATCACAGCCTTACCTTTCACAATCGGGTTTCTCAGAATGTCTTTTACAGTCGAGCGGGGAAGATCTGTTAATCTCGCAATCTCTCGTTCAGTAGCTGCTGCGTGGTTGTTTCTTGCTGCTAGTACCTTTGCCTGCCTCTCTTCCCTTGTCAGCTTCAGAACGTTGGGGTGCATCTTCTCTTGTGAGACTGTCGCTGCTATCGCAGTACTGCTCTCCTCATCCGTAGCAGCATCGAAGCGGCCACCCGCCGCAATCGTCTGTTGCACCGCTATACCTCGACAATCAGGGCAGAACCCCCGAACGAGAAGACGCATGACTTTGCTGTTCTGACAGCCGCTGACCTTGCTGCAGTAACCAAACCTCGGTGCGTCGGATAGACCAGCCAAGCGTAGATCATCCTTGGCACTTCTAGCTTTCTGAAGCGAGAACTCGTCCTTGGCCTGCTGCTCCTCCCTGGTGAGAATATTCAGATCTCGAAGACATTCTTGCCACACTTCATCTAGGAGGCTTTCGTCAGCGAACGTCTTGTCCCTGCGAAACTTGTCAAGCAGACGCTTGATGGCTTGCGTGTCTGATTGCAGCCATGCTTTGCGCTCGTAGACGTCTATGCCTTCCTCGCGCCGGATGTGATCCGCATACTCAGCGAAGACCAGGGCAGCATCGCGACCAGGGCCAGACCATTGAAGTATGTCTGTGTCTGACATCATGCTGCCCACGCCTCGCGAATCGGTGCTGATTGAATACAAAAGTGTTCTCCTTCTTCTCTGCCACGCAGGCAGGGGTTTGATGGTTGATGTTTAGAAACACGAGTGCCAGTTGATGACACCAGCTGCTGTGCTCAACAGAGACACGGGTGCCGATAGCAGCAAATGCAGACAAGGCTGGACACAAGGAACGTGATCAGCATTGTTGGCTGCATGTGGCACTTGGTTTATTACGGAAGGCGAAATGCCCAGAGGTGCTGGAAGATGGTTCTAATGCAATTTAGTGTTTAAAGCCCCGTAGACGGTTTGGGGTAGGCTACCCTACCTTCAACGTCGACCGCGAGCGCCTTGCCCGGTCCCGTGCTCAGCAAACAGCATTTATAGAGCAGATCTAGAGCGTCTTTTGTGTTGACGATTCCAAAAGATTAACTCAGCTGGATACTATTTGTCAACATAATTTGCCAGTGTCGGCACTGGATCTTAGACGCGTCATGGTTTTTTATGCGACTAAGCTACTGTTGATAATAGGGTTATATCACATCGGTTGTTGCTGCCAATCACCCTTCTGGATGATTTGTTTCCAAAATAACTCGGGCTAAGGTTGCTTCATCGCTCCTCCAGGTCAGATCCTGCCGATGTCATTGGCCAGTATTGACACCAACCGCTGTTTGCAACCCCGCAGTCAGGCCTCAGCGCCTAAGGAGATCAGACGATGAAATCAACGAAGACAAAGACGACGAAGGCAGCGCAGTCAGAACCCATGGTGCGCATCGAAGTTGCACCCCGCATGAAGGAGTTGTCGCAGAGTGAGCTGTCGGGTCTGGCTGCAGCCCAGGTCACCATCCAGATGGCGCTGGAGAGACTCGAAGCGGAGTTCCCTAGCCTCTGGGTCAGCGGGATTGAACTCTATCCTTGCCCACCGAACTGCAGAGTCTGCAAGGCAGCAGCCTGAAGGTCGAGTACCGAGTGACGCAAATCACATCAGAACGATCCTTGCCGTGCAAGCATTGCTCACGATCATCCCCAACTGATCGCTTTTTGGAATGAGCTGCTGAACGGCTTCCCATTCCAGCCCCCTGCAATTCTGGAACGCAGATTGCAGGGGTATTCTCTTTCCGTAAGCTGAGGCTTTGTGAGGATTCAGATGTCATTCTCTGTTCGCGAAGCTGTACTCGTCCAAGGCGTGCTCAGGGGAATGAACCTGGAGGCTCAGTGTGTCGTGAGAGCCGTCAAGGTATCCCTGCCCAAGCTCGACGTCTGGGAATACGTAAAAGCTGACATCACAGATGCACCAACTGAGCTGCCCCTCGGAGCCTATGAACTCAGCTATGAAGGTCGCAAAATGCGAGTCAACAAGACGGCACGCGGTTGGATATCGGGGCAGGCGTGATGAGCAGAACTGAACTCAAAATTGAGTATGACGACCGTGCAAGACCGGTTTCAGCGACATGTGAGGCGTGTGGCGAGAAGATGCCTCAACCGCCTGCAGACATTCAGAACTCCGCTGACATCATCATGTGGTCATCAGAGAAATACACCCAACATCGAAAACTGAAACACTCTCAGGACGACAGAAGGCGAGTTCCGAGAGACTAGGAAAGCATCACTTTGCGCATCTCTCGTTTACTCTGTTCATTTCCAGAGGCCGTCAAAAACCTGAGATGACCAACTTAATTTCTCCAAATATTGAGCAAAATTGCACAGTCTTGCCGGATCGTGGCGGATATGCTGACCGAAATCAACGGCCCTTTTAACGGCTCACTTATCAGAGTTGGTGCTCATGTCTGACTGTCCGTATTGCTTCGAAGGGAAACCCCTGGTTGAAATCCTTGGTCTGTGGATTCATCAGTTCAGCGACCGCTGGATTACATGCAGTCCGAATCCCAACCCTACCGTTGAGACCGATATCGCAAAATCTGTTCCGCCTTCGAATCCGTTAACAGAACCGGCTTTTGTTTCGGAGTAGTTGGCCCCCCCCAATTCGCTACCTGGCGGCTGCCCAGTTTTCGGCAAGGATTCTTTCAATCATGCTGGAAGTGGTATCGGGGCACCTGGATTCTTCTTGGTTCTCAAGCGTTCTCGAATCGGTCTCAGGTGCAGCAATTCCTCAACTACATACCCGCCAGTCGTCCCGTCAGAGAACGTGACCATTATCCCGTCAACTCCGTCCAACTCGATTGCCAATATTTGAATTGCGCTTTCCATGTGGAGACTGTTTCACGGGAAAGAATTGGGCGACTGTTCAATATTGCTCACAGTCGGTAATCCCGATCCTACTTCCCAACCTTTTGCTTCGCCCAGCGTTTCCGTTGCGCGTCACCAATCCGTTTCCGCGCTTCTGCGCTCAAAATTCAATTCACTAAAGGCTATTTGGTGCACGCATGCCAAATCAATTTCTTGAAATCACCAATGTCTGGAGTAGGTGGCGGTTGGAGCCAAATACATGTGTCGAGGTCGTGTGGTGAGTCTCTCCAGCGCGCCCAGACATAGATATATAGCCTCGTTTGGCCATTCAATAGACCATTTGTTTCGTCTTTCGAAAGGGGTTTGAAAGTCAGCGTTGTCCAGATGGATTCTCCTTTCCCGAGTGAGCGTCCAGGCTTTCCCTCGTCTATCGCTTTGCCGTGATCCGTCAGAGCTACTCTTAGAAAGTCGGAATGCACTTTGCGGTCAGTGACATCAGGATTGGGCCCCGTTCCGGTCAAAGTCGTGGAAAAACAATCGAACATATCGTCAACGGGCATGCTGCCTTTGTTCATCATCGATATATTGATTTGAAGTGGTACGTGTTCGGCGATTCTTTTGCCAGGAAACCAGACATCGCCTAATTGTATGAAGCCCTTTGTCTCAGTCAACGACATTTGCTCTACCGGCGAGATCGCTGGTTTTACTGCGTGCCAAATTAGACAAGAAACTAATAATGCCAAGGAGCATGGAACGGCTGCGGTTCCCCATATTCTGAGCCGAACAAAAGGAATCACAGCTGGCTTCACGGGCACCTTCGCCGGTTTTCCAGAGCCTTGCAAAATGACAGAATCTCTTTCCGTTCCTGCAATGGTCTGCTCTTCTTTGATCTCACGAATCAACCTGATTGCAGTGGCGACCGCATGCCAAATCGCAACGAAAGACAAAGCCCAAACTATTGGTGCCGAGATCTCCAGTACCTGTTCTGAGACCTTGTGGCGCTTCCATGCGAATAAAAATGCACCCAGGGTGATAAGGAAGTGCAGCAACATTTCCTTGAGGCCAATCTTCCTAAGGAAAGTATCCGAAAATCGAACGCGAAGAGATGAATGGTGCATTCTCAGTATCGTCCCATCCGTCGACGGGGCGAGTCTATCGTTTTTGTAGTTTTGCAGATTTTCGTTACTCCTTCCAAACGCGTCAGGACAGATGGTTGACTAAGAATTGCTGTATGGCCGCAATCATCCCCGTAACATCCTGTGGCTGGAATTGAGAATGGTTGCCATGTGCGGCGGCGTTTCGGATACCCGCTAGATGTGTGACTTGCTTTTGAACAAGAATGCTGTATACCTGAGCCTTAGCCAAATCGGCATTCATCTTGTCCATTTTTCCGTACGCGATATTGTTGCGTGAACAAAGGTCTCTAAGAGCGGTTTCGAGAACTACTCCAGCAATGACGGCGGCGGCTGACGCGTACCCTGAATCGAGCAGTTCAGTCGCCTGTTCTAGCTCAGAATCGAATACCTCAGCTTGAACCAAGGCATGAATCGAATCGAGGTACCCGCCCTCGAAATCTTCCCGAGCAGCGTCAAGTATAGCCATCATTCTCCGGAGACGATCAAGGTAGTTCGACCAAAGCATTGTTTCTGCTTGATCAAAGGTTTTGACGTGCGGGGAGTCTTCGTTACATAGGGTCAGAAGGAGATTCTTCGCCTTTACTTTCCAATTCGTGAAGGCATTTCCATCAACGGTCTCTCTCTGTGATCCTGAGTCTTCGTCGCACTCATATCGTCTGCTCGCTTCCAGTTGTTTGCCCTGTTCAAGGAGTTCTTTGAATCGCTGGATGAAACGGTCTCTCATGTTCCTCTTCCCATGTTGGGGGTTTGGTAGCTACCGCAACTTGCCTACGGTGAGAAAATAGAATTCATGCTCCCGGTCAATCTGAAGGATCTCACGGCTGACCATATTCAGGACCTCATAGATTCCGAGGTCGCTGAGAGTGTCATGCTTGAATACAAACAACAACTTCCCAGTAAGCAGAGTGATGAAAAGAGAGAGTTCCTATACGACGTCGCCGCGATGGCGAACGCGGCGGGGGGAGATATCGTCTTCGGGATTGCCGAGCGCCCAGGAGAGAGCAACGCGAAGACGGGAATTGCGGACAAGGTCTTGGGTGAGCGATGGCCAAACATTCAGGCGGAAGTTATCCGACTTTCGAGCTACATCAGAGACGGAATTGCTCCGAGACTTAGTGGTTTTGATTTACAGCCAATTTCCTGCCCCGATGGAGATGCGTTAGTAGTCCGAATCCCATCGAGTTGGAACAAGCCTCATATCGTCACAATCGGAGGCGTTGACAGGTTCTATAGGAGAACTGGAGCTACAAACAACCCCATGACCGTGGATGAAATTCGAAGGGCATTTTCAGAGCAAGGAGAACTGCGCGAGAATATCGCGCGATGGAGATCGCACCGAGCAGAGTTGATAGAAAGTGGTAGAGGACCTGTTGTGATGATGAGCGGCCCAATTGCAATCTTTCACGTAATTCCAGCCGAGGCGTTTGCGCTGAGAGCATTCAGTGAGACGTGGCGAGTACCCGACGCCGAGAAAAGAAATGTCTACGTTCCAACGGGCAATTCTTACCAGAGATACAACGCCGATGGATTTTTGTGCCATAGCTCTTTGAATACTGTGGAGACGCCTCCCGCAGTTTGGGGATACTCACAACTCTTCCGATCTGGGATTGTCGAGTACGGATTTTGTCCGTCCTTTCGGCACTCTCCGTATGGAACAACAATTCAGCTCATTCGTGGTCAAGCTCTTGAATGTGAGATAGTGCATTGCTTTGCGGATGCGTATTCGCGCTTGAAAAGAGAGGGCCGGATCGGTGCTGCCTATGTTGGATTCTCATTGATAGGTATTCAGGGAAAGAGGATGTTCATTAACGATTTGTTCGGGACAGGGACGACGCACGAGATAGTTTCGGACACATTCTCTTCTCCCGAGATCTATGTAGACCTCAGTGAGCCTGAGGAAGATGAACCCTTTGCGAGAACGTTGCGTCCCCTGGTGGATACACTTTGGCAGGTCGCAGGTCTCGAAGAAACGCCTTTTCGGCTCGACGGAACATGGAAACCATTTGCGGACTACAGGTGAGCGATTAGCGAGTCTCAAAAAGAGCCGTTAAGCAGTGTCTGGGCTTTTTGTTCTATACAACAGAATCGATGGCAGATCGTGTACCAGAATCCGCTAAAAGCGGTGTTTTTGAGATCAGCAGCAACTGATTCTAAAACACTTAGATAGGGTTGACCATTCTCATAACCCAAAGGTCGCTGGTTCAAATCCAGCCCCCGCAACCAATTGGATCAACAGCTTATGTGTTGTTGATTGCATCCCGTCAGGGACAGATAAGAAGAGCCACCCATTGCGGTGGCTCTTTTTCGTGCCATCTGCATGTTTCTGTATAACTATGGCGCTTGGTACTACTTTTCAGTAGCGTCCCTGGCATCACAATCTGTAATCCAGAGAGCGCGAGAGGCACTGTCAAATCGGCATAGAGGAAGAGTCACCTCTCCTGCCACACCACCGGACATGCGGCTTACAACCCTTCATGAGAGCAATAGCTCGATATCTTCCGGGCGCAGGTCGCGGATCAGGCTGTTTTGCGCGCCGATGATCGCGTCGGCGAGGTTGCGCTTGTTCTCCTGAAGCTGAAGCACCTTTTCTTCTACCGTGTCGCGGGCGATCAGCCGATAAGCAAAGACCTGACGAGCCTGCCCGATGCGATGGGCGCGGTCAACGGCCTGGGCTTCAACCGCCGGGTTCCACCACGGATCGAGAATAAAGACGTAATCGGCGGCAGTGAGATTCAAGCCCAAGCCGCCGGCCTTGAGGCTGATGAGAAAGAGCCGGCAATCCGGATCGTTCTGGAAGCGTTCCACGCGCGCCTGACGGTCGCGGGTCTTGCCGTCCAGATATTCGTAGACTGTGCCGCTCATCTTGAGGCGCTGGCGCACGATTGCCAGCAGGCTCGTGAACT
>Ga0207654_10000768_pt1 | contig 17657 bp, 20 predicted proteins | sample KBSC64metaG_FD_184355 | JGI IMG/M metagenome (GOLD analysis project Ga0207654, IMG submission 184355) | Corn rhizosphere microbial communities from Kellogg Biological Station, Michigan, USA - KBS C6-4 metaG (SPAdes) (version 2) | ecosystem: Host-associated > Plants > Roots > Rhizosphere > Soil...
CGTGCGGCGCGTGAAGGAACGCTTCGGCGCACCGACGTTCGCCTATCAGGTCAGCGGCGAATACGCGATGCTCAAGGCCGCGATCCTCAACGGCTGGCTGGACGAGCGCGCCTGCGTGCTCGAGGCACTGACCAGCATCAAACGCGCTGGTGCGGATGCGATCCTGACGTATTTCGCGCTGCAAGCCGCGACCTGGTTGAGCGATGAACGCTCGCGCGATGCGAAGTAACGCATCGTGCGTTCATTGCGAAGGTGAGGCAGGAAGCCGAACGGCAGCGTTCCAAGGATGGCTACTGGAAGGTACGGGGGAAAGGACATGAGCGCATCACACTTCGCCGTCTTCGGCCATCCGATCTCGCATTCGCTGTCGCCGCGCATCCACGCCGCGTTCGGCAAGCAACTCGGCGTCGCTCTCGATTACTCCGCGATCGACGCCGCGCCGGAAACCTTCGCCGAGCAACTCGACGTATTCAACAAGGCCGGCGGCAACGGCGCGAACATCACGTTGCCATTGAAGCAGGCCGTGCTGCCGCTGTGCGCGGAAATATCGGATTTCGCGCGCCGCGTCGGCGCCGTCAACACGCTCACGCGCCGGCTCGACAATCATTGGCGCGGCGACAATACGGACGGCACCGGGCTCGTGCGCGACATTACTCAACGCCACGGACTGGATTTGCGCGAACGTCGCGGCCTGATCCTCGGCGCGGGCGGCGCCGCGCGCGCGGCCGCATTCGCACTGCTCGACGCGGGCGTCGCGGAACTGACCATCGTCAACCGCACGCCAGATCGCGCCGATGCGCTGGCCGACGCGATCGGCGAACCGGATCGCGTACACACGCGCTACTGGGACGACCTCGGTGCGCTCGGCAACTTCGAGCTGATCGTCAACGCGACTTCGGCCGGACATGCGCGCGAATCCCTGCATTTGCCCTTTGGCATCGTCGCACCGCGCGCGCTGTGCTACGACTTGTCCTATGGTGTGGCAGCCAGCGATTTCGTTGCCTGGACACATGCGGCCAAAGCCGGTTATGCGCACGACGGCCTCGGCATGCTGATCGAACAGGCCGCCGAATCCTTCGCGATCTGGCACGGCAAACGCCCCGACACGGATGCCGTGTACGGCGAACTGCGCGCCGCATTGCCGCTCCATGCGAGCGATTGACGTGGAGTGCCGCGCCGGCTGTGGCGCCTGCTGTATCGCGCCGTCGATCTCTTCCCCGATTCCCGGCATGCCGCACGGCAAGCCTGCCGGCGTGCGTTGTATACAATTGGACAATTCCAATCGCTGCAAGCTGTTCGGCAAACCCGAACGTCCGGATGTGTGCCGTCGGCTACGACCAGAGCCGGCGATGTGCGGCGCGAATCGCGACGAGGCGATGGCGATACTGGCGCGGCTGGAAATCGCTAGCGCGCCGCGTTGAGGTACTCGTCCTTCAACTTCACGTAATGCTTCGCCGAGTAATACAACGCCTCGATCTGCGCGGCGTCGAGCTTACGCACGCAGCGCGCGGGATTACCGAGCCACAGTTCGCCTTCGCCGACGATCTTGCCGGGCGTGACCACCGCGCCGGCGCCGACCATCGCGTGTTTGCGCACCACGGCGCCGTCGAGCACGGTGGCGTGCATGCCGATCAGGCAGGCGTCCTCGATCGTGCAGGCATGCAGGATCGCGCTGTGGCCGACGGTAACATCGGCACCAATCACCAACGGAAAGCCACCCGGCGTGTACGGGCCGTCGTGCGTCACGTGCAGCACGGCGCCATCCTGCACGTTCGTGCGTGCGCCGATGCGGATGAAATTCACGTCGCCGCGCACCACCGTGCAGGGCCACAGCGAAACGTCGTCGCCGAGTTCCACGTCGCCGATCAGCACGGCGGCGGGATCGACGTAGGCACGCGCGCCGAGGCGCGGAAGCTGGTTGCGGCAGGGACGAATATTCATCGCGTGATGGTAGCACTCGGCCACAACGGCGCTACACTCGCCGCATGGATACGCCAACGCCTCCGACCGACTTGAACGCCTCGCTCGCGCGCCTGCGCGCGGCGCAGCAACGCAACGTACCGACGTACCGCCAACGCATGGACGATCTCAAGCGTCTGCGCATCGCGTTCAAGGCGCGCAGCGAGGAATTCGCCGCCACGATGAGCGCGGATTTTGGCCGCCGCTCGCGGCACGAATCGCTGCTGTCCGACACCTTCACTGTACTCAAGGAAATCGACTACACGCGCCGCCACCTGCGCAGCTGGATGCGCAGCCGGCGCGCGCTCGCAGACTGGCTGTTCTGGCCGGCGAGCACGCAGGTTCGCTACCAGCCGCTGGGCGTGGTCGGCATCATCGCGCCGTGGAATTACCCGGTGAACCTGGCGCTCAAACCGTTGATTGCGGCGATTGCGGCCGGCAATCACGTCATGCTCAAGCCGTCCGAGCACACGCCGCGCACCTCGGAATTGTTGAAGACGATGCTTGCCGAGGTGTTTCCGGAAGATCGCGTCGCGGTCGTGCTCGGCGGACCCGAGGTCGCGGCGAAGTTCGCGGCATTGCCGTTCGATCACTTGTTCTTTACCGGCTCCACCGCGGTGGGCCGCAAGGTTATGGCCGCCGCGGCGCCGAACCTGACGCCGGTGACGCTGGAACTCGGCGGCAAGTCGCCGGCCATCGTCGCACCGGATTACCCCATCGTCACCGCGGTCGATCGCATCGCCGCCGGCAAATTCCTCAACGCGGGACAAACCTGCATCGCACCGGATTACGTGCTGCTGCCGAAGGCGTCGATTCCGGCCTTTGTGGAAGAAATGCAAAAGTATATTTCGCAGCGATATGCGAATCTGGCCGAGAATCCGGATTATTCGAGCATCGTCAACGCCGGGCAGTACGCACGCCTGAAAGGTTACCTGGATCAGGCCCACGCCGCCGGCGCGAAGATCGTGGAACTCGCCGCTGGCGATGCGGGCAAGCGCGTACTGCCGCCGACCCTGGTGCTGGATGCGCGTGAGGATCTGGCGCTGATGCAGGACGAGATCTTCGGCCCGATCCTACCTCTGATCGGCGTGGATTCGGTGGACGCGGCGATCGACTACGTCAACGCGCGGCCGCGGCCGCTGGCGCTGTACCACTTCGATCACGACCGTGCGCGCACGCAGCGCGTGCTCGAGCGCACCGTCGCCGGCGGCGTCAGCGTCAACGACACGGTCATGCACTTCGCCCAAAGTGCGCTGCCGTTCGGCGGCGTCGGCCCATCCGGCATGGGCGCCTATCACGGCCGCGCCGGCTTCCTCGCGCTGAGCAAGGCCAAGCCGGTCCTCTATCAGGCGCGCTGGACGTCGATGAAATTCATGCGCCCGCCGTATCGCGGCATGGCGGATTTCATCGTGAAATTCCTCACGCGCTAGCGTGGTGCGGCAGAGTCGTAGAACTTCGCCAAGTCTGCCTTGAACTGCTTCAACGCATCCACGTTCAGATACACCATGTGCCCGGACGGGTAGTAGGTGATGGTGACGTTGTTGCGCAGCTTCGCGTCGATGCCGAGGTGCGCAAGATCGTATTCGGTGGCGAAGAACGGCGTGGCGAGATCGAACCAGCCGTTTGCGGAAAGCACCTTCAGGTGTGGATTCTCGCGCATCGCATAGCCCAGATCGCCAACCATGATCGGCAGCGGCACGGTGCTCATGAAGCCTGTGCCGGGCGTCTTGTGCTTCCAGTCCCATTCGCGGATCGCGCTGGTCGTGGTCTTGTACGGCACGTCACTGGGATACTTGAGTTCCCGCACGAGGTAGTCGTTGAATGCGGCGGTGAAGGCGCCGCCGATGGCGGTGTCGGACGGATCGGTTTCCGGATTTTCGCCGGCGGCATCCGAGTCCACGCCCTCAAAGCGCGCGTCGTAGCGACCCATCGTGCGGCCTTCGCCGCGCAGCAATTCCTTGCGGAAGCGACTCGGATTCACGCGCAGATTCGCTTCTTTCAGATACTGCACGCTCAAGCCCGTATACATGTGCAGTTTTTCAGCGATCGCGTCGCGCTCGGTGTCCGACAGCGCTGCGCCTTTGCTCAGTGCGACCTGATAATCGCCGCGCGCGAAATCGCGCACCTGGGTCAGGAACGGCTCCAGCGTCGCCGGCTTGTTCGGCAGCTTGTCGTGATACCAGGCGATCGCCGCGTACGACGGCAGGTAGTTGACGTAGTTGATGTCGAGTCCCGGCAGGTGCTCGGCATAGTTGAGGATGGACGACAGCAACACCACGCCGTTGCAGGCGATGCCGTTGTCCTGCAACCACTTGACCAGTCCGGCGGAACGCGGCGTGCCGTAGGATTCGCCGAACAGGAATTTCGGCGAGTTCCAGCGGTCGTACTTGGTGATGTAGCGCTGCACGAAACGACCGAACGCATCGATGTCCTGATCCGTGCCCCAGAAGCGCTTGTCGGGATTCGCGTCCTTGTCCTTCTTGTCCTTGTCGTTTGGAACGCCGTGCGAGTAACCCGTGCCAATCGCATCGACGAAAACAAGATCGGTCTTGTCGAGCAGGCTGTCCGCATTCGGCACCAGATGATACGGCGCCGGCGGCGTCGCTTCGGGGCTCGCGGTTTCGATGCGCACCGGCGCGAACGAGCCCATGTGCAGCCAGATGCTCGACGAGCCCGGGCCGCCGTTGTAGAGGAATGTGACTGGGCGGTTTTCCGAACCCTTGCCGCCGCCCGCCGTGTAGGCGACGTAGAACACGCTCGCGTCCGGCTCGCCTTTTTCATTGCGGATGATCAGCGTGCCGGCAGTGGCCGTGTAGGCGATGCTGTGCCCGTTGATCGTCACGCTGTGCTGCGTGGCGACGGATTTTTCCTGCGGCGCGGGTGCGGCCTTCGCTTCGGCAGCCGGTTTCGCGTCGGATTTGTCGTGATCGGCGGCAAAGGCGGGAGCGGTGAACGCAAGAACGAGAAGCGAGGCAGCAAACAGGCGGTGTGACATGATTCCCCCTAAAAACGGCTGGGTGTCCGAATCTGCAATCAGCGGACAACCTCGCCAGCGTGTCATGTGCACGGCAAGTCTGCCTATGCCGAAAGTGCAGCGCGCGGCGTTAAATTTTGTAATGTGCGATGGTATGCGCGATGAGCGAAGCAGCATTGACAGTCTGGAGCATCGGCCACTCGACGCGGACGCTCGACGAATTTCTCGGACTGCTGCGCGAAAACGGCATCGAGGCGCTCGCCGACGTGCGCCGCTTTGCCGGTTCGCGCAAATATCCGCATTTCAATCCGGAGCCGCTGCGCGATTGTCTCTCACGGATCGGCGTGGAATACGTGGCGCTGCCGGAACTCGGCGGCCGCAGGCATCCGCGTCCGGATTCGCGCAACACCGTCTGGCGCAACGAAGCGTTTCGCGGCTACGCCGATTACATGCAGACGCCCGAATTCGACGCCGGGATTGAGCGCCTGCTGGAACTGGTCCGGCGCAGGCGCACGGCCGTCATGTGCGCCGAAGCGGTATGGTGGCGCTGCCATCGCTCGCTGATCGCCGATTGGCTCAAGGCGCGCGGCGTCGAAGTGCGGCACATCATGGGCACGGGCAAGACCGAAGTTCACCCGTACACGTCGGCGGCGAGGATCAACGACGGCGTGTTGTCCTATGTGCCGGATGATTTGTTTCACGATGGAGGCGCGCGGTCATGACGCGGCGATTCAAGATTGGCGATCACGTCACCTGGAATTCGGAAGCCGGCCACGTCAGCGGCACGATCATCAAGGTGCACACGGCCGATTTCGATTACAAGGGTTACACGCACCACGCGACGCAGGACGATCCGCAATACGAAATCAAGAGCGACAAGACCGATCACATCGCGGCGTACCGCGGCGCCGTGTTGAAAAAGATCAGCCGCTAGACCCTGTAGTCGCGGCGGATCGACCGGGCACTACCAAAGAACGGGTTTCGCGATCATCAGCCAGAATGCGCCTAGCACCGCGCCGAACGCCGGCCAACCCAGCGCAACCCAGGCGTGCATACAACGATGATATTCCGGCGGTAATGTGCCGCTATTTCGCAACGCTGCCGCAGCGAGATCGCGCACACGCAATTGCAGCGCGACCACCGGTAGCCAGCACGCACCCGCAAGCAGATACAATCCGATGCCAGCAACCAGCCAAGAGCTGGTCAGCGGGAAGCCAGCGACCCATGCCAAGCATAACCCGCTGAGTGGCTGCACGATCACAGCGGGCGTGGTGAACAACCAATCCGCCCGCACGGTGAGACGCGCGGTGTGCGCGATCGCGACGACGTCACCACTACGGTGACTCATCCACATGAAGAACGCGGTTCCCAGCCCGGTGCCAAACAGCAGCGTGGCTGAGACGATGTGCACGAATTTGAGCAACGCGTAGGTCATCCCGGTAATCCGTTGAAGAGCAACACGAGAACTAAGACGAGTGCTGTGATCGCGAGTACGACACCCAGCGTGATACTCCCAGCGTACCAGCGAGCGTCGCGCAGATCGCGTGCGTTACTAGGGTGCGCAGCGAGGGCGGTGGCAAGTGCTTGCGGCTGTATACCGAGTAACTCCTGCATGCGTGCGAGCGCCACGTCCGCACCGACGCGGCGGCGTTCGAGTAGATTGGCAATTGCGCGACACAGCGGGCCGCGTCCCCACCACTCGCCAACTGAGACTGTCAGAGCGGCCAGAGGCCGAGGCAATTCGATTACGAGCGGCGCACGCAATCCGAACCAGTGCCGCCATGCCAGCAGATATGTGCGCAATGTAAGGACTTCCGGGCCGATCAATTCAAGCACCTGCGCACGCACCTGTGGCCGCGCAAGCGCGGCGACCATCGCTTGCGCGAGGTCCTCCGCAGAAATCGGCCTCAATTCCTGCGAGCCGTCACGCGGAAGTATTACAAAACCTGGCAGTGCGGCGAGCGCACGCAGTAATGAAGTGCCACCGTAGGCACCGTGCACGCTGTAGACCAATCCCGGCCGTAGCACCAGCCAATCGAGATCAAGTTCCGCCAGCGCAGCGTCGCCACGATGTTTCGATGCGATAAATTCGCCGTCCTGCGGTTCACCGAGCGCGGAAAGCTGGATCACGCGCCGGACGCTTTGGTCAGCGCACGCGTGGAATAGCGCCAACGGCCCATCGATGTGTACGTGCTGAAAAGTGTCCGTGTGTGTCTCGCGCAAGATGCCTGCGCAGTTGATAACGGCATCAATGCCGACCAGGCGCGGCTTCCAGACTTCCGCATCAACGTCGCTAGAAAAATCGCACGCGATCTCTACTCCCAGCCCTCCGGAGGGATTGCGCACTGCAGCGATGACTTCATGCCCCGCCATACGCAGCGCCGTGGCAATGCGCGCACCAAGAAATCCATTCGCGCCAGTCACCAGCACGCGCACGCGTGCGTTAGACCTTGTAACCGCGATGGATAGCCACAATGCCGGCCGAGAGGTTGCGCACGTCCGCGCGCGCGAAGCCGGCGGCTTCCATCATTGCCCTGAGCGTGGCCTGGTCCGGATGCTTGCGGATCGACTCGGCGAGGTATTGGTAACTTTCCGCATCGCCCGCGATCATCGCGCCGAGCCGCGGCAGCACCTTGAACGAATGGAAGTCGTAGAGCTTGTTCAGCAACGGATTGCGAACGGCGGAAAATTCGAGGATCAGCACGCGCCCGCCGGGCTTGAGCACGCGGTGCATTTCGCGCAGGGCCGCATCCTTGTCGGTGACGTTGCGCAGGCCGAACGCGATGGTCACCGCGTCGAAGCTCGCGTCCGGGAATGGCAAGGCTTCGGCATTTAGCTGTGCGTAAGCGAGATTGCGCACGAATCCATCATTCAACAATCGGTCGCGGCCGGCCCGCAACATGGCCGCATTGATGTCACCGAGCACGACGCTGCCATTCTCGCCGACATGCGGCAGCAGCAAGGCGGCAATGTCGCCGGTGCCACCGGCGAGATCCAATACGGCATCGCCCGCGCGCACGCCGCTGGTCGCCGCAAACCAGCGCTTCCAGATGCGGTGTACGCCGAACGACATCAGATCGTTCATCAGGTCGTATTTGCCCGCGACCGAAGTAAACACGCGGCCGACGAGCCTTTGCTTCTCCGCAACGGGCACGTCGCGGTAGCCGAAATGCGTGGTGGCATCGCGCTTGTTTTGGATCGGATCGCTCATTTCAGAGGGTGAAGGCCCAGGCGAACAGTCCACCACCGGCGAGTCCGAGCAGTACCGATCCCACCCAGACGATGCGCTTGCGCGTCAGCGCCGCGACTGCGCCAAGCGCGATCGCGACTTGCAGCAGCGCGACGGACTGGGCGAAGAAGTGATGACCGTGCATCAGGTGATCGGCTTCGGCGGATTTTTCGTCGCACTCATGCTCTAACGCCCTGGCCTCGTCGCTGGCCTTGCGCTGATCCTCGGCGTATTTCGCCAGCGCCGCGTCGAGTTCCGGGGGCGGCGGCTTGTCCAGCGCGGCCCAGGTGGTGCGCGACAACTCGGTCACGGTCGCTTTCAGATTCTTGGCCTGGTAGTAGCTCCATTTGTCGGAGGCTTCGGCTTGCAGCCGCGTCGCCTCGGTCTTCAACACCAGCGCCTCGTTCGCACTGCCGCCCGCTTTCAACGAAGCAATCGCGGCCAACGCGGCGAATACGGCGGTAGACAACGCGATCGTGCGCAGCAACGCGCCGCCTTCCTTCTCGATTTCCTCGTCGATCGCTTCGCGCAGATTGTCGGTGTCGACTTCGGGTGCTTCGGGCATGGCGAATCTCCGCTGTGGCGCGAAGATTGTAGCCTAGCGGGAAAGCCCCGCCGCCGCGAGCGCACCCAGATACGCCTGCCAGTTTGCCTCGTGGTTGACGCCCAAATCGTGCAGCACATCCCACGAAAAGATGCCGGTGTCGTGGCCGTCATCGAATTTGAGCAGCACACCGTAATGCCCGATCGGCACGATTTCGGCAATGTTCACATCGCGCTTGCCCACTTGCAGCACGCGCTGGCTCGGGCCGTGACCCTGCACCTCGGCGCTGGGCGAGTGCGTGCGCAGGTATTCGCAACTCAGTTTGAACGTCTCGCCAGAATCGAAGCCGACTTCGAGCGCGTGCGAGGCGCGATGCAGGGTAATCGCAGTGACGCGCGGCTTGCCGCTCACGATGCCGGCATCGCTTCCGGTGGCAGCGGCACCGGCGGCATCCCGGCGATCTTCGCCAGCAGCAGCATGTATTGCGTGCCGAAACCGATCGAGCCGATGCCGGGGAATTCGTATTCGCCGGTGTCCGGATACCAGGTCGCGTTCGGATCGACTTCCTGCAGGATCAGCGCATCGGACACAGCGCCGGTGAGACGCCCGATGTAGCTGACCTCACCGCTCTCGTCGTCGAGCATGTTGAGTGAGACCATCGGCGTGACGCGCGCGGCGGATTCGGCGATAGCCTGCCAGTCGTCAAGCTTGAAATCCTCCAACTGCGGAATCTGCTCGTCGTTGAGTTGCAGCGCCTTCTCCACGAATTCCTTGCCGGGATCTTGCTCGACCGCGTCGATGTCGCTGACCGCGAGCGCGAGGAAGCCGTCGAAGTGCATCGCATCGCTGACCTCGGCGATCAGGCAGAATTCGGCGGCCAGGCCGATGACGAAGCCATGCACCCAGCCCGGCGAAATCTGCGAGCGCGCGATCTGCACCGGCACACGGCCTTCCAGCGCCTCGCGCAGTTGCGCGCGCGTGCCGCGTCCGCGGAACTGGACGACATTGCCTTCGCGGTGGTGTTTGATCGGTGGCATGGTGCGAATTGTACCGGTTCGCGCGGCCTTACAGGATGTAGCGCGACAGATCCTGATCTTTCACCAGCGCCGCCAGATGGCCGTCGACGTAGGCTGCGTCGATCGTATACTTTTTCCCGTTCTGGTCCGGCGCTTCGAAGGAAATCGTGTCGAGCAGGCGTTCGAGCACCGTATGCAGGCGGCGCGCGCCGATGTTCTCGGTGCGCTCGTTAACGGCGAACGCGATCTCGGCCAGACGCCGCACACCGTCCGCGGCGAAATCCAGCGTAACGCCTTCGGTCGTCAGCAGCGCCGCGTACTGTTTGGTCAGCGCGTGCTCTGGCTCGGTGAGAATGCGCTGGAAATCCTCGGCGGACAACGCCGACAATTCCACGCGAATCGGGAAACGACCCTGCAATTCCGGAATCAGGTCGGACGGTTTGGCCAGCGAAAACGCGCCCGAAGCGATAAAGAGAATGTGATCGGTGTTGACGATGCCGTGCTTGGTCGAGACGGTCGAGCCTTCCACCAGCGGCAGCAGGTCGCGCTGCACGCCTTCGCGCGACACGCCCGCGCCGCTCCATTCGCCGCGCTGCGCGACCTTGTCGATCTCGTCGATGAAGACGATGCCGTTCTGCTCGCAGTTTTCCAGCGCCTGCGCCTTGAGTTCCTCGTCGTTGACCAGGCGCGAGGCTTCGTCGTCCACGAGCAGCGGGCGCGCGGCCTTGATCGCGAGTTTGCGCGTCTGCGTCTTGCTGCCGGCGAGCGAGGAAAACATGCCACGCAACTGCTGGGTCATTTCTTCCATGCCCGGCGGCGCCATGATTTCCACGCCGACATTCAGCGCGGTTTCGATCTCGATTTCGCGCTCGTCGAGCGCGCCTTCGCGCAACTGCTTGCGCAGCTTCTGGCGCGTCTCGGAATCGCTGGTGTCCGGCTGCGACGGCTCGCCCATGAAACCGTGCAACTGGCGCTTCGGGATCAACGCATCGAGGATGCGATCCTCGGCGCGATCCTCGGCCTGCGATTTGACATGTGTTTTCGCCTGCTCGCGTGCCATCTTCACCGCGACGTCGGCCAGATCGCGCACGATCTGCTCGACATCCTTGCCGACGTAGCCGACCTCGGTGAACTTGGTCGCCTCGACCTTGATGAACGGCGCGTTCGCCAGATGCGCGAGACGCCGCGCGATTTCGGTCTTGCCCACGCCGGTCGGACCGATCATGAGGATGTTCTTCGGCGTGACTTCGTTGCGCAGCGTGGGTTCGAGCTGCATGCGCCGCCAGCGGTTGCGCAGCGCGATCGCGACCGCGCGCTTGGCCGCATTCTGGCCGATGATGTAACGGTCGAGTTCGTTGACGATTTCGCGCGGAGTCAGTTCGGACATCACAGTTCTTCGATGGTGACGTTGTGGTTCGTATAGATGCAGATGTCGCCGGCGATCTTCAACGCCTTCTCGACGATCTCGCGCGCGGACAGATTCGAGTTTTCCAGCAATGCCTTCGCCGCGGCCTGCGCATACGGACCGCCGGAGCCAATCGCGATCAATCCGTTCTCGGGTTCGAGCACGTCGCCGTTGCCAGAGATCAGCAGGCTCGCATCCTTGTCGGCCACCGCTAGCATCGCTTCGAGTCGGCCCAGGCGCCGATCGGTGCGCCATTCCTTGGCCAGTTCCACCGCCGCACGAGTCAGATTATTACCGTGCTTGTCGAGCTTGGCTTCGAACAACTCGAACAGCGTGAACGCATCGGCCGTGGCGCCGGCGAACCCGGCGATCACGTTGCTGTCCTTGCCGAGTCGGCGCAGCTTGCGCGCGTTGGCCTTGACCACGGTGTTGCCTAGCGTGACCTGGCCGTCGCCGCCGATGACGATCTTGCCGTCACGGCGCACGGAGACGATGGTGGTGGCGTGGAAGGAGTCGGACATGGAATCGGCGCCAGGACAAGATTGGAATGGGCCAATGTGGGACCTGTTTGCGGCTTTCCAAGTGCCGCACGGTTGCCAATTCAGGGAGCCCGGCGCAGACTCCGCCGCGTCGCCGGGAGTCGTTCACGATGGGAAGATTGCGAACCGAAGTATTGGAACTGGAGGCACGGATCGAGAAAGACACCTCGCGCCAGCTGCGCGAGAATCGCAATCGCGTATTCGCCGTGCGCCTGGCCCAGTATGGACAGAAAGAAATCGATCAGCTCAGGGAACAGACCGAAGCTCGCGGCGTAAGGTTCGACTGCAAAAAAGGCTGCACCATCTGTTGCCGGCTCGAAGTCCACGTCCTGCCGCAGGAAGCGTTTCGCATCGCGGGCGTGCTGCGCGACCGGCCGAACCGGGAGGCGCTTGTCGCCGCGCTATCCGAACATGTCGAAACGCATCGGGGCGTAACCGACACGCGCAAGCGCAATTTCTGTCCGTTTCTGGCCGAGGGAGCGTGCTCCATCTACGAATCGCGCCCGATGGCGTGCCGCAAGATGGTCTCGCTCGATGTGGAGCGCTGCAAGCAGATGGATGGAACCTATCCGAGCGATCCAGAAATGTTTTTCAAATCCGATGCGATCGCTGCGGGCACACGAAAAGCCTACGCGCGCCTGAAGTTGCCCAGCGAAATGCACGAAATGATTGCCAGCGTTCTGCTCGCGCTGACCGACCCTTCCGCCGAGGAACGCTGGTGGAACGGCGAGGACGTTTTCGCAGCGGACGCTCGGCCAGCGTCTTGATGCTGCCTCGGTTTGGAAGCGCTTGGCCGCCCGCACAACAGTCGCAGTAGCGGGGCTTGCTCAGGTTTTTCTTCGCGCCCGCGGATGCGCCGCGTCGTAGACACGCGCCAGGTGCTGAAAATCCAGATGCGTGTAAATCTGCGTGGTGCCGATATCGGCGTGGCCGAGCAGTTCCTGCACAGCGCGCAGGTCGCCGGAGGATTCGAGCACGTGGCTGGCGCAGGAATGGCGCAGCAAATGCGGATACACGCGTTTCCAGACACCTTGATCTTTCGCTCGACGTTTGAGGCGCGTGCGCACGGCGGCGGGGGTCAGCGGTTTGCCGAGGCGCCCGCATACCAGCGGATCGTCGGCGCCGGGATGATCCTGTTCGCGCAGCGCCTGCAACGCGGCGATGGCTTTGCCGCCGACCGGCACGATGCGTGTCTTGCTGCCTTTGCCGGTGACGCGGATCAAACCTTCGTCCAATTCCAGATCGCGCCAGCGCACCGAGGTCAATTCCGACACGCGCAGACCGGACGAGTATAAAAGTTCCAAAAGTGCGCGGTCGCGTACGCTCTCTGGATCATGCGCCGGAAAATCCAGCAGCGCGGATACTTCGTCCACGTCCAGCACCTGCGGCAACTTGCGCGGTGCCTTGGGCGAACGCACGCCGATGGCCGGATTCGTCGCCGCCGCGCCTTCGCGCGCGAGCCAACGGTAGAAACTGCGATACGCCGAAAGCATGTCGCGCAGCGAGCCGGGCGAAAGTCCATCGCGTCGCGAAGCAGTCGAAACTCCGCCGCGATGTGCCTTGGCAATAAAGGCCTGAATCTGCTCGCTACGTACTTCGCGCCAGCGCGTCACATGTTGCGCTTCGACGAATTCGCGCAACTGGCGCAGCGAACGCGTGTAATTGGCGATGGTCGCCGGCGAATAGCGCCGCTCGTTGCGCAGGTAGGCGACGAATCCTTCGACGCGCGCTTCGAGCCGCTCGCCGGTCATAGTCGCCTACGAGTACCGAGCGATCGCCGCGGCGATGGTCTCGGCGATCAGTTTCAGGAACACCGTGCCCATGCCGGGATGGAAGCGATGCGCGTCGCCGCTACCGATCGCGAGCATGCCGACATCGCCGACCGGAACCAGCACCGATGACAGCACCTGATCCTTTTGCGCGCCGAAAAGGTAATCGAGTTTTTCCGGTTGCAGACGTCCGCACAGCGGCTCGCCGCGCTTGAGAAATTCCGCGAAGGCCGGCAATTCAGCCGCGCCACCCGGCGCGAGCAGCAGCCAGTCCGCGGCGGGAAGGTCGTCGCTGGCGGCACGGAACAGGACGAGGCGAATGCGCTCGGTGTTGAAATCCTCGGTCAGCGTGGCGGCAATGCGGCGCACGCAGTCGCCGAGCGTGCGCTCGCGCAGCAGCGCCATGGCCAGCGTGTGCGTGCGGATCATCAGCTGCTCGTTTTCCTGCGCGATGCCGATGAGCTCGTGCAGGCGCCGGTTCAATTCGCGCTTCTGCTCGCGCAGCACGTCGAGCTGGTAATGCGCCAACGACGTCGAGGCGCCTTGATCGCGCGGCATGGCGAGGGTCAGCGCGATGTCGGGATACTCGCTCAGGAATTCCGGATGGCGGCGCAGGAAACTCGCCACATCGTTGGGATCGAGTCCGTCCCTGGCCGTGGTATCGCTCATGCTTGCATCTCTCCTTCGAATACGAATTGCGCCGGACCGCGCATCCACACCGGCTTACCCTCGCCTTCCCACTCGATGCCGAGCGTTCCGCCCGGCAGTTGCACGTCAACGCTGGCGTCGAGTTTGCCACGCCGGCGCAGGATCGCAACTGCCGCGCAGGCGCCGCTGCCGCAGGCCAGTGTTGCACCGGCGCCGCGCTCCCACACGCGCAGGCGCAGATGCGTGCGACTCACGATTTGCGCAAAGCCGACGTTGCAGTCTTGTGGAAAATGCATATTTGTGGACAACGCTGCACCGAGCGTTTCCAGAGGCGCGGTGGCAACATCATCGACTTCGATCACGGCATGCGGATTGCCCATCGACACGGCACCGAATTCGACGTCTGCTTCGCTTACGCGCAAGCGATACGGATCGGCCGCCGGCAAATCCAGCGGAACATCCGTCGGCGCAAAGCGCGGCACGCCCATGTCCACGCGCACGTCGCCGCCGTCGAGCAATTCCACCGCGACCACACCGGACGGGCTTTGCAGCCGTGTCATGCCCGCGCCGAGCGCGCCCGCGCGCTGCAGCCATACCGCGACGCAACGCACGCCATTGCCGCACTGCATGGCGCGCGAGCCGTCGGTGTTGTAGATGCCGTAGCGAAATGCGCTGGTGGAATCCTGTGTCGACTCGATGGCCAGCAACTGGTCGAAGCCGACGCCGAAATGGCGATCGCCAACGCGTGCGATCTGCGCGGACGACAGCGCGAACGGCTGCGTGCGGCAATCCACGATCACGAAATCGTTGCCGATACCGTGCATCTTGGTGAAGCGTAATTTCACTGCTTGCCGGAATCCTGCGACTGTGCGGGCGTCGTTGCGGGTTGTGCAGGCTGCGTCTGCGGCTTCTGGTCGGGCATAACCAGCGGACCCTTGTTGCCGCAGGCGGCGAGGGCGGCGCAGAGCGCCAGGAGCATCGTGATCTGACGCAATCGCATGACGAATTCCGGATCGGCTGGAGTCGCTGCAAGTATACCGGGTGCGCCTCAAGAGGACGCGCCCGGCAAGCGCTGTGGATGGCTGTATACGACATGGCGGCCGGGACGCACGAAACCGGCCAGGGTGAGATTGCTGGCGCGGGCCAGTTCGACGCCGAGCGCGGTTGGCGCGGAAATCGCCGCGAGCAGGCCGATGCGCAGCCGCGCGGTCTTGACCACCATCTCATAGCTGGCGCGACTGGTCGCCAGCACGAAACCATCGCGCAGATCGACGCCGTCGCGACTCAATGCGCCGAGCAGCTTGTCCAGCGCGTTGTGGCGGCCCACGTCCTCGCGCACGCACACGATCTCGCCCGCGGGCGATGCCCAAGCCGCGGCATGCGCGGCGCCGGTACCGGCATTGAGCGGTTGGCATTGCGTCAGCGCCGCAAGCGCCCGATCCAGCGCATTCGGATCAAGCACGGGGCCGTCCGGCACGCGCCGCGGCGGACGCAGCACGTCCTCGAGCTGACGGCTGCCGCACAGTCCGCAACCGCTGCGCCCGGGCAACCGGCGGGCGGAATCCTTGTCCACGACCACGTCGGCATCGATGTCGATCACGTAGCCTTCCAACAACTCGCCAACCGTCACGCCGCGGATGTCGCCGGCGCGGGCGACGTGACCCTCGCTCAGCGCGAATCCGAAAGCGAAATCCTCCAGATCCGATGGCGTCGCCATCATCACCGCGAACGCCTCGCCGTTGTAGCGCAGTTCGACGGGTGCTTCTTCGACCAGCCAGTCTTCGCCGTGCTGCGCGGCGCCTTGTTGGCATACGACGACGGCACGGCGCGCGCGGCCGCGGTTCGCCTCGGCGTCGGAATTTTGCGGAAGTGTGTGCGGGAGTTCGGCCGACATGATGCAACCGATCATAGACCCGCGACTACGGCCAAACCACTCCGTGGCTGCGCGGTTGCGGCATAATCGGATCGAACGCTGTCGCGAGGTGATAGCCATGAGCGACGATCGCAAACCCAAGGTCGAGCCCTACACCGCTCCCGCCGGCGGTTGGGGTTCGGTGAAATCGGTGACGGAAATCCTCCGCCGCGAGAAGGTGCCGATTCCCTCCACGGTGAAGGAGCTATGGCGGCAGAACAAACCGCGCGGTTTCACCTGCGTCTCCTGCGCGTGGCCGCAGCCAGAAAAACCGCTCGCGTTCGAGTTCTGCGAAAACGGCGCCAAGGCCAGCGCCTGGGAACTGACCAGCCTGCGCACCACGCCGGAGTTTTTCGCGCAGCACACCGTGACCGAACTGCGCGGCTGGAGCGACCACGAACTCGAACAAAACGGACGCCTCACGCATCCGCTGCGCTACGACCGCGCGAGCGACAAGTACGTGTCGGTTGCATGGGAAGACGCCTTCCGCGACATCGGCGCGGAACTGAAAAAACTCGATCCGAAATCGGCGGTGTTCTACGCCTCCGGACGCGCTTCGCTGGAAACCAGTTATCTGTACGCGCTGTTCGCGCGCATGTACGGCAACAACAACCTGCCGGACAGCTCCAACATGTGCCACGAAGCCACCGGCGTCGCCCTGCGCCAGTGCATCGGCACGCCGGTCGGTACCGTGGTGCTGGACGATTTCGCCAAGACCGATTGCATTTTCTTCTTCGGCCAGAACGCGGGCGTGAACAGTCCGCGCATGCTGCACGACCTGCAGCACGCGGCCAAGCGCGGCGTGCCGATCATCGTGTTCAATCCGGTGCGCGAGCGCGGATTGGAACGCTTCAGCAATCCGCAAAATCCGTTGGAAATGCTGACCGGCAGCGAGACGAAACTCGCCACGCAGTATCACCAAGTCAAGACCGGCGGCGACATCGCCGCGATCACGGGACTTTGCAAAACCCTGCTGGCGCTGGACGACGAGGCGGTGAAGAACGGCACGCCGCGCGTGCTGGACATCGACTTCATCGCGCAGCACTGCCACGGCTTCGAGGCATTCGCGGATTTCGTGCGTGCGCAGTCGTGGGATCTCATCGAAACCGATTCCGGCCTGACACGCACGGCGCTCGAAGGCGCGGCACGCGTGTACGCCAAGGCGGACGCCGTGATCGGCGTGTACGGCATGGGCCTGACGCAACACGTACTCGGCGAATACAACATCTACATGGTCGCCAGCCTGCTGCTGATGCGCGGCAACCTCGGCAAGCCGGGCGCGGGCATCTGTCCCGTGCGCGGGCATTCCAACGTGCAAGGTCAGCGTACGGTCGGCATCGCCGACGATCCCGCCCTGGTGCCGCTGGATCGCCTCGCCGAGCAATACGGATTTTCACCGCCGCGCGAGCGCGGCCTGCACACGGTCGACACCTGCAAGGGCGTTCTGGACGGCAGCGTGCGTGGATTCATCGGACTCGGCGGCAATTTCCTGCGCGCGATTCCGGATCAGCCGCGCGTGATCGCGGCGTGGGACAAGCTGCGTCTCACGGTGCAGATCGCGACCAAGCTCAACCGCACGCACCTCGTCAACGGCGAAGTCGCCTATCTGCTGCCGTGCCTAGGCCGCATCGAACGGGTGATGGAAAACGGCAAGGCGCAGAC
>Ga0207654_10000769_pt1 | contig 17654 bp, 12 predicted proteins | sample KBSC64metaG_FD_184355 | JGI IMG/M metagenome (GOLD analysis project Ga0207654, IMG submission 184355) | Corn rhizosphere microbial communities from Kellogg Biological Station, Michigan, USA - KBS C6-4 metaG (SPAdes) (version 2) | ecosystem: Host-associated > Plants > Roots > Rhizosphere > Soil...
GTGCAGCCACGTCTTCTTGCCGGTGGCGAGGTCCCACACGACGAGCTGCCCGGATGTCGTGCCAATGGCAATTTCCCTGCCGTCATGGCGCGGTGCCCAGGCGGTTGCGCGATCCTGCTCCGTGGTCAGATGCAATGTTTGCCGCAAACGCATGTGCTGCGCGTCGAAACTGCGGAAGTCCAGTTTCGACTGGTCGGCCAGCACCATCGTCGCGCCGTCGTCGGTGAGCAAGGCCTCGCCTTGCAACTGAAGGCCATCCGCATCCGACGAGGTGGCGACGTTGCCATCGAACTGGACCCGATCGCCGTCCGCGGCCCACGGCAGCGTGCGCCAACGCTGGATGCCGCCGTGCTTGTCGAACAGCAGCGCATGACGGCCGTCTTCGCTGAAGCTGACGGCGAGGAAATCGGCGAAGGCTTTCGGCGGTTCGACCTGCTTGCCGGCAGCGACGTCGATCAGCACGCTGTCGATGGTGTGGGGATACAGAACGGGGTTCGAGCCACCGGCAACACCGCTCGAATTGCCATGACCGAGCAAGCGCCGGCCGTCGCGCGAGAAATGCAATTCGAGAGCAAACTTGTTGAGGCCGAACGCCGTCATGCCGAACGAATTCGGTACGGCATCGACGCGCCAGCGTTGCTTGCCGCTGGCAACGTCGATCAGGTGCACGGTGCGACCGCCAGTGACGGCGGCGACGGATTTGCCATCCGGCGAAATTGCCAGTGCGGTGATCTGCTGGTTTCCGAGCGGAATGACATCGATCAGTTGCGGCGCATTGGCGAGCACGGTGCCGATACGCAGGCGCTCGAGCGCGGCATCGGTGCGGTCTCCATGCGCTTGCATCTCGCGCAGGTTCGCGACGGCATCGGCGAGCGCGGGATAGGCATCGTCTTGCTCGATCAGTTTCTGCGCGGTGGCCGTGCGTGAGTTCCACAGCGTGTGCTGAGCGAGGTTGGCGTTGGCGGTGGCGCGCCGCCATTGCATGCTCACGCCAACGATGCCGAAAATGAGCGAAATCGCGAATAGGGCAGCGAGTGCAGCGATATACGGTTCGCGCTGAGCCCAGCGCCACACGCGCTGGGGCGAATTCAATGGCCGCGCCACCACCGGGCGGTGATCGAGGAAGCGGCCAAGATCATCAGCGAGTTCGCGCGCGCCGGTGTAGCGCTGCGCAGCGTCGTAGGCCATGCACTTGAGCACGATGGCTTCAAGATCGCGTGGTAATTCCGGCGCGATGTGGCGTGGCGAACGCAGTGTGCCCTCGACGACGAGCTTGAGTGTGGCTTGCGGAGACTCGGCCAGGAACGGCGGCTCGCCCGTGACAAGCTCATACAAGACGGCGCCCAGTCCCCAGATGTCGGTGGCTGGGGTGATGCGCTGCGTGCCCGCGGTAGCCTGTTCCGGCGCCATGTAGCTGGGCGTGCCGGAGACTTCGTGATTGTCGGCAGCGAGGCCATGTTCCAATCGCCGCGCCAAGCCGAAATCGGCCACGTGCGGCACGCCGTTTTCGTCGAGCAGCACGTTGGCCGGTTTCAGATCCAGATGCAGCATGCCGAGCCGGTGCGCGTAGTCCACGGCCTCGGCGACAGTGCGCAACAGTGCGGCGGCGCGGCGCGGGACGAGCTTGCCTTCGCGCTTGATCACGGCGGCGAGGCTCTCGCCGCGAATCAGGCGCATCGAAAAGAAATGCAGCTCCTCTGCTGATCCAACCTCGTAGATGGCGACGATATTCGGATGCTGCATGCGCGCCGCATTCTGTGCTTCATGCACGAAGCGCTGGATGAACTCGCGCGATGCCCAAGGGCCTGCGGCGAGCAGCTTGACCGCGACTTCGCGGTCCAGACTTTGCTGGCGCGCGCGATACACCACGCCCATGCCGCCTTGGCCGATGAGCTCGAGCAACTCGTAGTCGCCAAGCTCGCGCTGTTGCGGATCGGACAAATCCAGCACCAACGACTCGGCAGGAAACAGAGCTGAATGCTGGCTGCTGGGCGCACCCGCGCCGACATGGCGCGAAATGCTGCCAAAGGCCAGTTTGGCCATGGCGGCGTAATTCGCGTGCAGTCGTGACGATGAGGCGGCGGCGGACGAAACCGTCGGCGGGGCAGGGGCGGGGGCGAAATCTTCGGTCATTGGTTGCTTGCGCGTGCGGCATTGGCGATGCAGCCGATTCGCCGCTTGACGCTGACCGCAAGGATAATAGACCAATGTGTATGGCGCGCGTCGAACGCGCTACTGCAGCTTCCAGCCCGCTCGGCTGGTAAACGCGTTCCAAAATCGGCGCAGTGAGTGCCACTGCATCGCGATCGCGCCGCGGCCGTTGTCGGCGTCGACGATCGGATCGCCGACGCCGTTCGTCCGCACCGGTTCGCCGTACAACGCGGTGCCGAACAGGTTGTCCCACACCGAAAGCACCTGGCCGTAGTTGCAGTTGTGCAGAGTCGGTCGCGCCGGATCCGCCAGCATGTGGTGCAGGCGATGAAAGCGTGGACTGACCATGAGCCGCTCGAAAATTCTGCCGAAGCCGATCCGCGTGTTCGTGTGCGCGAGGTTTTGCACGAGCTGGGTCAGCAGTACCAGCACGGCGAACTGGCCGGCGTCCACGCCCATGATCAGGCCCACGGTGGCGAGCAGGCACGATTCGATCACGACGTCGAGCCAGCTCACGCGCGAGTTCGTCCAGCAGTTCACCTGACGCTGGCTGTGGTGCATGTTGTGCAGTGCCCACCACCAGGGAATGGCGTGCTGGGCGCGGTGCATCCAGTAGTACGCCAGATCGTTGGCGGCGTAGTAAAGCGCAAAGGCGAGGTAGGGATACTCGTCGATGTGCGGGATGAAATGCAGCAGCCCGTCCGCAGGCAGGCCGACCAGATCGAGCGCGTTGCCGAATGCGCGCGCGAACGGCGACAGCACGAGAAAGGCGAGCAGCGGGCTTAAGGCCACCAGTACCAGAGCAAAGCGCAGATCGACCCCCGTCAGCTTGCGGTCGCCCCAGCGTTCCGCCGGAGCGAGCGTTTCGAGCGGACGGAACGCGCAGGCAATGATCGCGACTTGCGCTAAGCCGATCAGCAGCGCTTCGGCGATGGCTTCGGGTTCACCGATCGCGGAACCGAGGTGCAGTAGTGCCAGCGCCGGCTCGACCGCGTGCGCGGAGAACCAGTCGACCGCCAACCACCACCCATGCGCGAGCGCTTCGATCATGCTGCATGCCGAGATTGTGCGTCGGCTACGGACTCTACGCCGCCTTGACGCAGCCTGTCATGCGGCAGCCGACTAGCCCTAGAAACTGCGCGTCAAACGAGCCTCAAGAGCATACTTGAAGTCGTACACCGTATCGCCCCAGAACTCGCGCTGGACGCTGGCCGAGGCGGTGTAGCGGTCACCGATGCCGTAGTCGAAGCCAACTCCATAGGCATGATAATCGTGCTGACTCAGGCGTTGGCGTTCGTACCAGAACTCGTCGAAGCTCGGCGGTCCCAAGCCGGCCCGTGCGCCGAAGCCCGCGCGACCCGTCACGAAGCCACGCACCGAAAATTTCTCGTTGACGAACCAACCGAGCTCGCCGTCGAAACGCTGGTAGCCGGCATTGATGCCAAGCACGTGCTGGCTGATCGCGTAGCCGTAGCCGAGTTTGTAGTAGAAATTGGTGAAATCGAATTGGTGCGACAGCGTCGCCGCGAGCAGCAACTGGCGCAGGTCTTGTCCGACCACCGCATTGCCATAGGTCGGATAGTCGTGGGTCGGGATGTAGGCCGTGGCTGACGGCGTGATGGTGTAGCCGCCGATGTTGGCATGGTAGGCCACGCCGATATTCCAATCCTGCCAGGCACCGTGATACTGGTTGTCGTCGAGGAACGGCGACTCCGGGTGTTGCGGCGTCTGCGGCGGATAGCCGGCGCATTGCGGTGCCGCGGTGGTGCTCGGACAGTTGATGAACATCGGGGGCGTATTGGCGCGGCCGGTGAAATAGCGCACGCCGCCATAGATCGTCCAGTCGTTGCTGATGTTGTAGCTCGCGTCCAGGCCGGTGCCCAACATGTGCACGCTACCGAGCGGCAGCTTGATGTTCGAACGCAGCCAGAAGCCGTTGATGTCGGTATCGAAGAAGGCAATCGAAATGCTGCCGTGGCCGGCGGCCGGATCCTGCCCGGGCTGTTGTGTGGGCGCCGAGACCGGTCCGCTGCCGTCGGTCGGCGTATCGGCGTCCGCAGCGTAAACCGCCTGCATGGCTGCGATTCCCAGAACCAGTATCGCGATTCGACGAAACATGGCTGCTCCTCAAAAAAAGTTACACACATTCGTTGGTCGATAGTTGCTAGAAACGGCGCGTCAGCCGAAAGTCGAGCGCGTATTTCAGGTCGCCGTCAGAACGGCCCCAGACCGCATGTTCGAGCGTCGCTTGCAGGTCGAGCTTTTTCGCGAACGCGTAGTCGATCGCGCCGCCGACGATGCCGTGATCCTGCAGGCGGATGCGGTCGTGGTTTAGCCAGATCGGATCCAGCGCTGGTGGTCCGCCGATTTCCTGATCGGTGATGCCGTTGCCGATTTTCAAATCGGTGATGAGTTTCGCGCTCAGGTCGGGCGAGATGAAGTAGCCCACGTCCAAACCGAAGCTGTTGTAGTTGTTGTTGTAGCCGATGTGCGGCGTGTTGAAGAAATACTCGTAATGTGCCTGATAGTAGAAGTTGGTGAAGTCGAACTGGTGCGCCAGTTGCACGCCGACACCGACCTGCGTGTTGCGCTCGCCGTAGCTGGCCGCGCCGTAATATTGGTAGTTGTGGCTCGGCACGAGCAGGTCGACTTCGGGCGCGATCTGGTAGCCGTTGTAGTCGAAGTGATAGCGCACGCCGGCGTTCCAGTCCTGGAATGAGCCGTGGTAATTGCCGTTGTCGAGCAGCACCGGCCTGCACGCGAGCGTTGGCCCGGCAGCCGTGAGGCAGGACAGCACCGGATGCGCGAACATCGCTGCGGTCGGGCCGCTGAATTTCCCCTGGATGTACGGCAGGCCGGCGTGGATCTCCCAACCGTCGGCGACGAAATAGCTGGCTTGAAGCTGCCAGACTTGAAAGCGCACGTTGCCCGAATCCTTGCCGGCAGGACCGTCGAAGTCGCCGTGGTAATACACGTTCTGGTAATCGATCCCGACAGCACCATGCCCTGCGGCATAGGCGGAGGCGGGCGTCGACGATTGATCGGTCGATGTCGATGCGGGGGCGCTGCCGCCCGGCGAGACGGCGGCGTCCTGCGCGCACCCCGCTTGCGCGGTGGCGACTCCAGCAATCAGCAGCAATATCCTGTGGTACATGGTCACTTCTCCACGGTCGCGTCGACATCCATCCCTTCGCCGACGCGAAAGGCCATGCTTGAATCAGGCCGGCGGCACCGCTCAGGTGCCGCGCGACTTCATCGTCTGTTCGATGGTTTTCAGGAACTGGTTGATGTTCGCGTCGTCGTTCAGCGCCAGCGGGTATTCCTTGCGGGTCGTGTCCGAGTCGCCGCGCTGGAACACCGGGATCAGCGCCGGTTCGTGCGAGATGCTCGCGAGCTGTGGCTGGATGGCCTGCAGGTCGCCGGCAAAGGAAATGATGACGTCGTACTGGCGTGTGGCCAGTGCCTTGCCGAGTGCTGCGGGCGAATCGACCACAGTGACGTGATGACCGGCTTTTGACAGGTTCTCATTGAACATCTGCATGTCGTTCATGTCGATGTGATGCACCGCGGCTGCGTTGCCGCTGTAAAGCAGGATCTGTGCCGGATGGTGGGTGATGAAGGCGTGATAGCGCAGCGCGCCGCCCATGCGGTACATCACCTCGCCGCAGGCCATCGCGTCCGAAGCCGATATGGTCACGGCCAGCAGCAGTATGGTGGTGGTCAGCTTTTTCATGACATTCCTCCGTTGGTGGGTGGTCAAGGGTTGCCATCCGTGGCCCCGGCTTCCGTTCCGGATTCCGGTACTCTCGTGTTCATTCCGGATTTCGCGCTGGCGATTACAGGTTCGGCGGTAATGGCGAAGAAAACCGGGGTGCTCCAGGTGGCAGGAATTGTTTCCAAGTCGATGGTTTGGATGATTTTTTCCGGATGTGGATTGGGCAGGAGCGGGTCGTTGAACAGCAACTGGTGCATCAAGCCGATCTCGACGAATGTGCTGCTCATGGACCAGCCGATCGGAGTCGGTCGGTCAAGATCGGTCCAGCCTTTCACCTCACGTTGCGTACGTAGCGGCAAAACGGCCTGGCTGCCATCGCGATAGTGCAGACGCACGTTCGCATAAACACGCTCGCGCGATTCACCGACACTTTCCGGCGCGAACAACAACACGTGCAGCGCGGCGATCGGCTGTGGCGGAACGCGCAAACCGCGTATGGCCTGGGGTGGGGAAAATTGGTAGTGCGCGCGAATGCTTCCGTTTTCGCCGCCCATCCGCATTTCCAGAGCGCCACGCCAGTCGTAGTCAACGCCGTCGATTCGTGCCAGGCCGAATGGTGCGTCGCTCATTGCCGGTATGACCGAGTTCATGACGTTGATTTGCGACGTCGGCGCCCGGTTGTAAACGGCGCCGAGGTCGATTTGCAGCGGGCCGGCAGCCGGATCGCGCGCTGGAATCGGATTGGGGCCGAGCCAGCGCGCCACGGCAAGCGCGGGACGCGGCTGCGGCTCCTGCGGCGGGCCGGGATCACCTGCACGCAAACCGGCGCGTTCGGCGGCATCGGCGATGCGCAGTATGCTCGGGCCGGTGTTGTGCGGTGCGAGTAGTGCGGCCTCGGCCCGCAACTCGTCCACGCTGCGCTGGCTGATCGACACAGGCCACAGGCGCCAAGTCGATGTAATGGACGGGTTCACATTGGCGAGCAGGTGCTGGTCGTCGCCGCTGAACGCCAGTGCGGACGCATTGCTCATTTGGCTTGATTGCGTTTGCAACGGCGGTCCGATCGGGGTGAGGTCCACCGCGTCGTACAGCTGCACCTGATGCCCAAATGCGTGCGCGACGAGGCGGTTGTCGTGACTGACCGCGAATACGGTCGTCGCCTCGCCACCGCGCAGGCCGTCGATGAGGCGTTCGTCGGGCGCGCCGGGATCGAGCACCAGGCGGTCGCGTCCGGCAAGCAGGGGTTTGTCGCCGACCGCGACGATGCCGATCGGGTAAACACCGGGCACATGGCGCCGTTCGACGATTTTGCCTTCAGCCAGATCCACCAGGATCAGATCCGCATTGTTGGCTTGCGTGTCGTCGATACTGCGCGTCACCATCCACAGTCGCCGCGCACCGGTGGTAAATGCGGCCCAGATCACGGGTTGCGACGGATCGTGCGGAAAGGCGCACAGCAATTTCTGCGTTTGCGTGTCGAATACCTTGGTGGTCCCATCGGCAGGGCCGGTGGCGAGCAGACGCGAGGCGTCGGCCGACAGCAGAAATTGACGCAGCGCTCCCTTGGCCGCAAGGTCGCCGCGATCCAGCCGCCGGCCGTTGGCGAGATCGTAGAGTTCGATGCGCTCCTCGAAGCTGTTGCGTCCGTTGTGATCGAAGCTCAAGGCGGCCAGTTTGCCGTCGGCGCTGATCGCCATGTGTTGCGGTGTGTCGTCGAGCGTGATCGTCGGGATGCGCGCTCGCAGGGTGACGGCATCCAGTACATGCAGGTTGGTGCGCGCGACGGCAATCAGGGTTTTGCCGTCTGCGGTCAATTCGGCAAACACGATCGGCGGGGGCAGTGGCAGCCACGGCGTGTGCGTCTGCCGCGACGTCGAGACCACGCGCAGGTGATCGTAGTCCCGGTCCACCACATGGTCGCCGTCGCTGTACAGATTGTCGGAAACTATCAGAGCGGGCTTTGCCTCCAGCGCGGCGGATTGCGGCAAGCGCCACAGCCGGATTTCGCCGTCCATTCCGGCGCTGGCGAGCAGGCCGGCGTGTGGCGCCGAACTCAGCCAATACGGCCCTGCACGCGCCGCGTGCGAGGGGCTGGCGATCAAGTGGGTGCCTTCGCCCGGCATCGGGCTTTCCCGCGGGATGTGCCAAATTTCGGTATCGCCGGCGCCGCCCGCGACCTGGCCGGACAAAATCAACAGATGGCTACGATGGTCGATGTCCACGCGCGTGGCGTCGAAATTGGCCTGCATCTGGCCCGCATGCAGTTGCTCACCGCTGGCGATGTCGTAGGCGTAGGCGGTTCCGTCGCTGCGCGCGGCAGCCAGCCAGGCGTCATCCTCGCTGAAGCTGAGCCAGCTCACCCGGCTGCCCAGCGGGCCGGGTAGCAAACGTGCGGCAAGACTGTGCATGTCGATCAGGATGATCTGGCCGTTGCTGGTGCCGAGGGCAAACGACGTGCCATTGCGGGCGGCGGCCCAGGCGCTGATTGATTCGTGCGGCGGCAGGGCTACCGGACGCGGCGCATCCAGTCGGTGCGGATCGTACAGTTGCAACTTGCTGTAGCTGTTGTCGATCTTCGCCGCGTAACGCAATTGCGGATCGAGCACCCATAAGCCGCCGGCTATCTGATTCGCTTCCGATGTCAGCGTCGATAGCGGGCGCCAGGGTTCGACTTGCCACAGTTGAACATTGCTGTGCGTGTCGTGCAGCAGCGCGTGCTTGCCGTCGGCGGCCCAGGAAATGACGGCGAGGTCGGCGAACTGCTTCGGCGGCGTTATCGCCTGCTTGCGATCCAGGTCGATGAGCGCGCCGCTGGATGTGCCTGGGTTTGGCATGAACTGGAACCATTCGCCGAACACCAGCAGGCGGTGATCGTCGATGAAGCGCGGCAGGATTGGTACCTGATCAGGGTCCAGGGAATTGAGCAAATCCACGCGCCCGCGTTCGGTGAGCGTGGCGGTGTCGTACCAGCGCACCGAAAGATCGTTGAGCGTCACCGCCAGCAGGCTGCCGTCCGGACTCAGCGCCGTGGCCATTGGGCTGGCGTCGGGGATGATGAAGCGGTCGATGAGCGCGACGCCCTGATGTTCGATCATGCCGATTTCGCGGCGCTCCGTTTCGGCGGGTATGCCGGCAGCGCCCTTTTCCTCGATGTTGTCGATCAGGGGCGTCAGTGCCTCAAAACCGTTGCCGTCGCGCATCAGGCGCAGGGCCGCATCGCGGCGGCCATCCCACAACCGTTCGCTGGACACGGCGGCATTTTTCGTGGCGAGCGTGCGTTCCGACTCGGCGCGCTGCGCATTCGCATTGGCGCGACGCCATTGCGCGGTCGTCGTGGCGAGGCCGATCAGCAATGCGAACAAGGCGAGCAGGGCTATCGCGACAATCTTCGGTTCGCGTTGCGCCCAGCGCGCGCTGCGCTGGAACGTGTTGAGCGGCCGCGCCTTGACCATGTAGCCGTTCTGGAAACGCGTCAGGTCTTCGGCCAGCGCACCGGCGCTGGCGTAGCGCTGCGCGGCGTCGTAGGCCATGCACTTGACGATGATCGCGTCCAGATCGTGCGGCAACTTTGGCACATAGCGGCGCGGCGAGCGTAGCGAACCGGCGACGACGAGTTTGAGCGTGGCCTGCGGCGATTCGGCCAGGAACGGCGGCTCGCCGGTAACGAGTTCGTAGAGGATCGCGCCCAGGCCCCAGATGTCGGTGGCTGGCGTGATACGTTGCGCGCCGGCCGTGGCCTGCTCCGGCGCCATGTAGCTGGGCGTGCCGGAAACTTCGTGATTGTCCGCCGCCAGGCCGGGTTCCAGGCGGCGTGCCAGGCCGAAATCGGCCACATGCGGTGTTTCGCGTTCGTCCAGCAACACGTTGGCGGGCTTCAAATCCAGATGCAGCACGCCGAGCCGGTGCGCGTAATCCACCGCCTCGGCGATGGTGCGCAACAACGCGGCCGCGCGTTGCGGCGCGAGTTTGCCTTCGCGCTTGACCACGGCGGCCAGGCTTTCGCCGCGGATCAGACGCATCGAGAAAAAATGCAGCTCTTCGGCCGATCCGACTTCATAGATGGTGACGATGTTCGGATGCTGCATGCGCGCCGCGTTCTGCGCCTCGTCCACGAAACGCTGGACGAATTCGCGCGACGCCCACGGACCTGCGGCGAGCAGCTTGACGGCGACTTCGCGATCCAGACTGCGCTGGCGCGCGCGATACACCACGCCCATGCCGCCTTCGCCGATGAGTTCGAGCAGTTCGTAGTCGCCGAGTTGACGTTGCTGCGGATCGGTGAGATCCAGCACCAGCGCTTCCTCGGTCAAAAGGCTCAGCGATCCGCCAAGTGCAGAACCTGAGCCGACGCGGCTGCCAAATGCCAGATCCGCAATGGCCGCGTCGCCGTGGCGCAAACTGCGTAACGGATCGATGTTGAATACGGCGGTGACGGCAGCCGGCATGCTCAGGCTCCGCGCAGCACGGTGTGCAAGGCGGTTTGTTCCGCTGCTAGTTCCTCTGCGCTGGTGACGGTATCGGCCAGTTCCTCACCAACCAGTTCGCGGAAACGCTGGCGCAGACGTTTGAGCGCCACCAGCAGGGCCAACGGGCGCGAGCGTAGCGTCGGTGCCAGCGCGTCGAGAACGCCGGGCGGCGGATCGTTGCCCAGATACGGGGCCAAGGCCTCGTACATGTCCAGATGTCCGGTCTTGTTCGCTTCGCTGCGCAAGCGTTTGAATGCGCGCGCCAGCACTTCCAGCGCGAAGCTGCGCTGGTATGCCGCGTCCGGCGAGGCTGAGTCGGTAAGCTCGCGGCGATAGCGCTCTTCCAGATCCGTCGGCGGCGAGAGATCGACCGCGGTGTTTTCATCCAGCGTCTCGCGCCAGTCGCCGGCCAGAAACGTATTCAACTCGCCGAGCAGGAAGCGACGATAATGACCGTGTCCCGTGCTGGCGGAGCCGCCGCGAAACTGTCGCAGCAGGCGTTGCAGAAACGCGCCGGCAATATCTTGCGCCACCGCCGGCGCATGACCACAGCGGCGCAGATAAGCGTAAACGGGAAACCAGTAGCGTTGCGCCAATTCTGCCAACGCGTCGGGTGCGCCGGCTTCGGGCGAAGCCGCCAGGTGCATGACCACCGACCAGCGCGTGGTGGCGAAGCGGTCGTGTGAACGGTTCGACAGGATCATCATCGCGAGCATTCCAGCAGGAGCCTGAAACCCCATTCCGCGATTGCCGGCGAAGATTACAGCACGATTTGACCGTTGCCGCCGGCGCTATTGCAAAATCCGCCCGAGGCTGTGGCGCAGTGCGCGCAGTTCGGCTTCCATTTCCGTCCGATTTGCCGTGGTTTGGGCCAGTTCATCGCGCACCAGTTCGCGCAGGCGATGGCGCATGCGGTGCACCGCTACCGCCAGGGTGTTGCGGCGCAGGTGCAGGGTCTCGGCCACGCGGGTGTAGTCGGCCTCGTCCGGGCGCTCGCCGAGGAATTCGCGCAACTGCTCGAACATGGTCAGCTTTCCGGCGGCTTCGGCTTCGTCGTGCAAGCGGCGCATGGCGTTGCCAAGCAGGGCGGCGGCCCAACTGCGCTCGAATGCCTGTTCGGGCGTGTCGTCGTCGCTGATGTTGTCCAGGGTGCTTGGACTGCCCGTGGTCTGGTCGAAGGAACGGAAATGGACGCCGCCGCCGCGCTTTTTCGTATGCGCCTGCTCGTCGGCGTCGATCAGAAAGCGCTTGAGCGCGGTGAGCAGGAACGCGCGGAAGCGCCCGCGCATCGGGTCCGCATCGGCATGCCAGGCTTGCTCGATGAACTTGGCAAAGAACGCCTGTGCCAAATCTTCGACATTATCGGTCGCATAGCCGCGATGGCGGATGTAGTCGAGTACCGGCGGCCGGTAAGTGCGGCACAGTGACTCAAGCGCGCCGCGGGTGTCGCGCGCATTCAGCACCATGCTCCAGCGAGTGGTTTCAAAATGCACTGGCGTCCATCGCCTCCCTGTGCTGCGAACCGCGTGCGCGGATACTGCCATAACTGCGCTGTGCATGGGGCCCCCGTCAACGGATGCGGAATCCTGCCGGCGCGTCGCCAGTTTCGCCGTAGCGGCTGTCGCGGACACGGCGCAATTGCTGTTCCAGCAACAGTTCGTGCTCACATTCGCGCCGCCAATGCTCGCGGTCGGTCGACAGGGCCGAGGCGGCGAGACCGATGCGAGCCGCTTCGGCATGGCGGAACCGGCAGAATTCGGCGTACTCGTCGAGCTCGGCGCGCAGGGTATCCATCGCGGCGTCGACCAGGATGGCGTCGTCGAGCTGGCCGACGACCGGCGTATCGCGCGGGATCAATGCGTGATCGGCATCGTCCAGATAGCCAACGATGGCGGTCATCACCGCTTCCAGCGGCGCCGGCACCTGCCAGTGCGCGTCCACCAGCGCGGCGCGAATTTCGGCGGCGCGGCGCATGCGAATGCGGATGAACGGCACGTCCAGGCGCTTGGCGGCCGCGCGTAGCACGCGGCGCGCGGCGCCGACGATCTGGTCGGCGGTGTAGGGCGGATGGCCGGGGAGAACCTGCTGCATTACTTCGTTGAAACGACGCAGATTTTCGGGTTCGAACTGCAGGCGCGCGATTCCGGCCGTGAAAATTCCCGAGCGCGCGGCACTCATGTCGAGGTCGGTTACGGATCGCTGAAAATCGGATGCAAACGGCACGGGGGCCTCCTGTTGTGTCGGTGCCGGCCCCTGAGCTTCCGGCATATTCATTGAATCCGGAATTGGCGCGCAGGATTACATGAGCACATAAAAAAAGCCCCGCCTGCGCGGGGCCGAATGTTGGAGACTCGAACGGTTGCTGCTTACTTTGACGCGACTGCATTCAGTTCCGCGGCATGCGTCGCAGCAAACTCGCCCTGCAGCGCGTTGTAGCGCACTTGCAGGCGATCGAACGAAGCGTTGTAGCTCGGGTAACTCGTGCGCGCGCCGAACAGCATGCCGATTTCGCGCGGTGCGAAGTTGCGGCGGATTTCGGCGTGCCAGGCCGAGCATACGGCGCTGTCGTTCGGCGGCGTGCAATCGATCGCGCTGCCTTGAACTTGCACCGGCGCAAGCTGGCCGGCGGCGTTGGCGAAGCTGGTCGCGGCCAGCAGGCCTGCGCCAATGAGGATCAATGTATTGCGTTTCATGGCTCACCTCTCGTGACCTGCCGCAGGTTGTCCGCTAACGGGCCGGCAAGGTGCTGGAGGCGTCTGCGATCCGGCTGACGCTGAAGGCGTGTGCCTTCATTGATGTAGATAGGAAAAGGCGGCGCGCAGTTACAAGCAGCCGACGAACGGTGCAGGTTTTTATGCGAATCGTGACGAACGGCCTAGGGCGCGTTTTTTGCTTGGTGTGACTTTCGGGCTAGCTCACCAGCGTGCCAATTGGCTCGCCGCGCATGATGCGCATCAGGTCGCCTTCGCGGCGCATGTCGTAGATGCGCAGCGGAACCTTGTGGTCGCGGCACAGGGCGATGGCGGCGGTGTCCATCACCGCGAGCTTGCGCTCGATCACCTGATCGTAAGTGAGTTGCTCGAAGCGTTGCGCGCTTTTGTCCTTTTTCGGATCGGCGCTGTACACGCCGTCGACCTTGGTGGCCTTGAGCAACAGGTCGGCGTCGATCTCGATGGCGCGCAACGCGGCAGCGGAATCCGTTGTAAAGAACGGGTTGCCGGTGCCGGCGGCGAAGATCGCGATGCGGCCCTTTTCCAGATGCCGTATCGCGCGGCGACGGATGAAATCCTCGCAGACTTCGTTGATCTTGATCGCGCTCATCACGCGTGCCCTGGCGCCGAGTTTCTCCAGCGCGTCCTGCATCGCCAGTGCGTTGATCACCGTGGCGAGCATGCCCATGTTGTCGCCGGTGACGCGATCCATGCCGGTGGCGGCCAGACCCTCGCCGCGAAAGATGTTGCCGCCGCCGATCACGATGCCGACCTCGACGCCGGCTTGCTGCACTTCGATAGTTTCGCGCGCCAGACGGCCGATCACCTGCGGGTCGATGCCGTAGTCGGCCTTGCCGAGCAGGGCTTCGCCGGAAAGCTTGAGCAGGATGCGTTTGTACTTGATCTTGGCTGGCATGCGCGGCTCCTGCGAGTGGGCAAAACGCGCATATTGTAGCCGAGCCGCGAAAAATCAGGCGGTTTCGTAAGCCATGACTTTCTCGGGCTCCTGCAGGAAATTTCCCTGCACGAAATTCACCCCGCACGAAAACAGGATGGACATGCTCGCCGCGTCCTCGACGAACTCGGCGACGGTGAGCTTGCCGGCGTGGTGCGCCTGATCGCACAGTTCCTTGATCTTTTCCTGATGTTCCTTGTGCTTGGGCAGTTCGGCCATGTAACTGCGATCGAGCTTGAGGTAATTGGCATCGACGTGCTTGAGCAACTGGAAGGAATTCAGGCCCGAGCCGAACTGTTCCAGGGCGAAGCCGCAATGAATCTGTTTGAGCCCGGTGACGAAGGCGCGTGCAGGTTTCAGGCTGGTGACGACCTTGCTTTCCGGCATCTCGAACACCAGCGCGTCGCCGCGCAGGCGTGCATTCTTCAACTGCTGCGCGATCCACGGCAGCAGGGTCTGGTCGTCCAGCGATTGCGGCGTGAGTTTGACGAAGAACGTCGTCTTGTGACCGGCTCTCTCGCGCTCGGCCAGAGCCTTGATTGCAGACCCGATGACCCAGCGATCGATGTGCGAGAGCAAGCCGTTCTGTTCTGCAATGGGCATGAAGAAGGCCGGCCCGATCTCGCCCTTGGGTCCGTTCATGCGCAGCAGGATTTCGTAGAACTCGCCCTCGGCGCCGTGCAAGCTGATGATCGGCTGGTAGAACAGCACGAAGCCGTTGTTGGCCAGCGCATCCTTGACCAAACTGAGCCAGTGCTTGTTCTTTTCTTCATCGGCCTTGTCCTTGGCTCCTGGATCGAACACGTTGACGCGGTTGCCGCCTTCGGTCTGCGCGGTACGCAAGGCCGTACTGGCCTGGGCGAGCACCGCTTGCGCATTGGCGTTCTTCTCGCCGATCAGGGTGCCGCCGATACTGATATTCGCGTTTACCGACTGCTTGCCGACTTCGAAAATGCGATCCTCGAAAGCATGGCGCAGGGTTTCGCCGAGTTGGCGCACCTCTTCCGCGTTGCGGCCGACGACGAGCACGCCGAACGCGTGTTCGCCGAAGCGGCCGGCGACATCGACGTCCTTGAGGTGCCGGCGCATCAGGTTGGCCATGTCGCCGAGCAGCAGGTCGGCATTGCCCAGGCCCACGGTGTCGAGCAGGCTCTTGAAATTATCCGCCTCGATCAGGAGCAGGGCCTGATCGTTGCGGCCTTTGGCGGCCTCGCCGACCATGCGTTCGAGTTCGCCGAGGCAATACTGGCGGTTGTACAGATCCGTGACCAGATCCTTGGAACGCAGCACATCGAGTTCTTTCGCCAATTCCGCGCTCATCGTCTGCTGGCGGAAGTTGATCTGCTGGCAGGGTTCGCCTTCGTAGCTGGCTTCGGCGAATTCCATGGTTGCGTCGAACGTGGAGCCGTCAGCACGCTGCGCCTTCAGATTCAGTTTTTGCGGAGGTTTCTCGCCCTTGGAAAGTTTCTTGAGCAGGGCCTTGAAGTCCTCGGCATCGTCCGGCGCGATCATGTCCAGGATCGACATGCCTTCGATATCCTCGAATTCTTCGAAGCCGAAGATTTCCAGGTAGGCCTTGTTTGCGCGCACGTGCATGCCTTCGTGCACGTAGGCGATGGGGTCGCGCGAGGAATCCAGCAACGCCTCGCAGCGGCGTTCGGTTTCGCGCAGCGCCGCTTCGAGGCGACGCACGCTGCGGCGCATCAGCAGGGCCTCGAATTCGCGGCGCACGATGGACTGCACGTGCTCCGCACGGTTGCGCAGGGCCAGCGCACGCGCGCCCTCGGTGAACGCGCGCGCCACCGTGTCTTCGTCGACGTTGACGGCAATGGCGATCACGGCGACGTCCTTGCCGGTGGCATTTGCACCGGTGGCGGCATCCTTGAGGGGGACTCCGCGCGCGGCCAGATTGACCAGCAGCAGGTCGGGCGTTTGCGTGGCCAATTGGGCCTTGAGTTCGTCGACGTTGCCCGCGCGCGCCGGACGCACGGCGATGCCGCCGTTGCGCAGCATACTGATCAATTGCTCTGCTTCTTCGACGGAATCCTCGACCAGCAGCAGCTTGATGACGTTTTCCTGTTTGCTCATCGCTCGCGGTTCCTGTGCGGCTTAGGTTTTACTCGATTGGCGTCGGCTTTTCCAGCGCCAACGGTCATAACGGAGTCTTCGCCGCCTCGCCCGCGATCTCGCGCACCAGGCGCGGCACCAGGTAGCCGGATACACGCCCGCGCAACTGCGCGATCAATTCGCGCGCGCGTTCGTCGTCCACGGCGAAATGCGCGGCACCAGAGACGCGATCGAGCTGATGCAGGTAGTAGGGCAGTACGCCGGCCGAAAACAGGCGTGACGATAGATTAGCCAGCGTATCGACGCTGTCGTTGACCCCGCGCAGCAGCACCGATTGGTTGAGCAGCGTCGCGCCCGCGTCGCGCAGGCGTGCGCAGGCGTCCGCGACGGCGCCGTCGATTTCGTTGGCGTGATTGGCATGCAGCACGATGGCGACGGGCCAGCGCAGGCCGCGCAGCCAGGCAAGCAATTCCGCATCCACGCGTTCGGGCAGCACGACCGGCAGGCGCGTATGGATGCGCAGGCGCTTGATGTGCGCAACTGTCGCGAGCGAATCGGTGAGTTCGGCGAGCTTCGCCGTCGCCAGCGAAAGCGGATCGCCGCCGGAGAGGATCACTTCCTCGATTGACGCATCATCACGGATGCAGTCGATCGCCTCGCGCCAGCGATTTGCTGCGGCGGTTTCCCCGGCGTAGGGAAAATGCCGGCGAAAACAGTAGCGGCAATTCACGGCGCATGAGCCCGTGGCGATCAACAAGACGCGTCCGGCGTACTTGTGCAGCACGCCGCCGGCGACACGCGCGGCCATGTCGCCGACTGCGTCCTGGCCAAAGCCGGACGCCTCGATCAACTCGGCGGCCTGCGGCAGCACTTGCAGCAGCAGCGGATCGGCCACGTCGCCATAACGCATGCGCGCGGCGAATCCGCGCGGCACGCGCATGGCGAAACCGGTGTCACCTTCTGCCAGCAGATCCCGGGCGTAGTCGCCCAATCCGAGCAGGTCGAGCAGTTCGCGCGGGTCGCTGATCGCCTCGCGCCACAACCGTTGCCAGGGGCGTGGCTGCTGCGCAGGCAGGGGGCTTGCGGTTATCATTGACGATCAATTTTATTCAATTCCCGCATTTTAGCCGCTTTCCCTGTGCGGCTTCCCGACCATTCACGGAGTTTTACCTATGGCTTACGGCATGAACGACGTCAAAAACGGCATGAAGATCATCGTGGACGGCTATCCGTGCACCATCGTCGACACCGAATACGTCAAACCCGGCAAGGGCCAGGCGTTCACCCGCGTGAAGTACCGGAATTTGAAAACGGGCCGCGTGGTCGAGTTGACGATGAAGTCCACCGATTCCCTGGAGGTCGCCGACGTCATCGACCAGGATATGGAGTACCTTTACAGCGACGGCGAGTTCTGGCACTTCATGCACCCGGAAACGCACGAGCAGATCGCCGCAGACAAGAACGCGATGGCTGATGCGCAGAAGTGGCTCAAGGGCAACGAGGAGTGCATCGTCACGCTGTGGAACGGTTCGCCGCTCACGGTCGCTGCGCCGAATTTCGTGGAACTGCTCATCACCGAAACCGATCCG
>Ga0207654_10000770_pt1 | contig 17654 bp, 17 predicted proteins | sample KBSC64metaG_FD_184355 | JGI IMG/M metagenome (GOLD analysis project Ga0207654, IMG submission 184355) | Corn rhizosphere microbial communities from Kellogg Biological Station, Michigan, USA - KBS C6-4 metaG (SPAdes) (version 2) | ecosystem: Host-associated > Plants > Roots > Rhizosphere > Soil...
GCACCTCGTTTTTACGCTCGGTACGGAACCGAATACCACGCTCGGAGTCCCGGAACGTTATATGCCCCCGTCATTGACGGCTTAGCTAAGTCCGCTTTTGTAAATTTTGGGGTCCGGTCCTGCGAATCCTTCGCGAAGGCGCTCATGGTTCGCCAGCCAATGTGTGCTCTACTCAGCCGGCGCAGCCCATTCCCGAGCAGCAAAAAGCGGACCTGCAAGGTCCGCCCTGAACTCATGACGATTGATATTTGGTGCCGAAGGGACTCGACACAGCGCAATCCTTGAGAACTCATTTCGATTCTGCTCTGAAGATTGGCTCAATAATGCGCCAGAAGTGCAAACGTTATGTCGTTAGCGGTTCGTCCCCCCATCCTTCCCTTACCAGATGGTAAATAAGCGGGAAGAGACAGTCCGGACGCCGCTGCCTCGGTGATCACCTTAAATCCGGCCACTTATTATCAGTTCAAAACCGGCCACTTGGCGTGGATTCAGACGTGATTTGTTTTACCCTGCCGCAGTGAGTTTGAGCAAGGCGTCCAGTTGCGCGGCACAACGTCGCACGTGTTAAGTTTGTAATCGCTCCGCCGGGGTCGCGCCTTGCGGAGCGATCCAGAGCCGACTTGCCGGGGCTGGCTCCGCAGGAATCGGTACTCGCAACCCTCTGCTGTTCGGTCATGTAGCCGGATGGTGGAGGGTTTCGTGTCTTTGCGCAGATTCCTATGGTGAGGCTCCGGAAGAGGCGTCTGGATCCCGGATCGCGACGCCGCCGGGCGTTCTTTGCCCGGCATCGTTATCGTTTTTGGTTTTGCCTTTGCTCTTATCACTGCGTTTCTCCCACGCTGCCGGTTTTGGTGCGCCAGCTGCGTGGACCGCACTTGAGCACATGGCCGTGATGCAGCAGACGGTCAAGCATAGCGGTGACGGCCGCGCTGTCGCCGAGCAGCTTGCCCCAGTCTTCGACAGGACGATTGGAAGTCAGCAACGTACTGGCCCGCTCGTAACGGCGCATGATGATTTCGAGCAGTTCCTCGGCGGCAGTTACTGGAAGCTTGCGCATGCCGAGATCGTCGATGATCAGCAACGATACGGTCGACAGCAGTTCGACGTGCTCTTTGCGCTTGCCGTCGAGGGTGGCGTCAGCCAGCTCTTCCAGCAGTAGATGGGCTTCCCGATAAAGAACGCGATAACCCTGTTGGATGACGGCATGCCCGATGGCCTGTGCGATGTGACTCTTCCCGCTTCCTGGTGGACCTAAAAACAACGAGTCCTCGCGCTTTCCGACCCACGCCGCGGTTGCCAGATCGAAGACCAGAGCGCGGTTCATCCTGGGATTAAATTGAAAATCGAAATTATCCAGGCGCTTGTCGTTGTCGCGGAACTGCGCCTGCTTTTGCCGGCGCTCCAGCAGCCGCTTGCTGCGGCAGGCCAGTTCGTCTGAGACCAGTGTTGAGATCAGGTCGATGGGCGCCATGTTTTCGGTTTGTGCCTGCTGCAGGCGCGTTTCCATCGTGGCCACCATGCCGCCCAGACGCAGTTGATGCAGGGCGCGATTGAGTTCGATCAGATTCATGCGGTTTTATCCTCGAAGTCGATGCGTTGTTGGATCAGGTCGCGATACTCGTTTAGCTCGCGGATGAGTGGATCGATCTGGTGAAGAGTCATCTGCGCAGCCGGATGGCGCTCCAGATAGCGGCGCACGAAGCGATACTCGGCGACGCGCAACTCCAGCGCCGCCGCGCAGGCGTCCTCGCAAGCCGCGACGCCGTACTTCTTCACCAGGTTCAGCACGCCCTGGATCCGGCGCACGCTGGCCTCGGCGCGAAGTTCATACATCGCGTTGCACAGTGCACCGATGTTCTCACCGGCCTTGTGAGCACGAGCCAGCAGCGCCAGCGTTCCAGGTGGCGTACGCCGCGGGCGATCCTCGTCGCGGATGCGATGACCACCGCGCTTCTGGCTCAGGTGCTCGCGCAGCAGTTCGCCGGTGCGCGGATCGAGTAACCGCACATACATCGCATCCCACTGCACATCGACCTGGCGACTGATCCAGCCAGGAGGTGCTCCGTAGTAGGCCGCCTCCACCTCGACGCAGCCGTCCAGGTGAACGGTGCGCTTACCGAACTGGTAATAGCGGAACGGTTCCAGCGGCAACTGCTGCAGAACAGACTTCTCTTCGGCGAACATGGCCGCTACTTGACGCTTGGTGCGGCCGTGGATGCGCTTATCAGCCCAGCGTTCTTCCCAGCGGTCGAGATAGGCTTGAGCTTCCTCCAGGCTCTCGAAACGTTTGCCCCTGAGTGGTGTCTTTTGTGTGTGGGCAACACCTGATTCGACTTTGCCTTTTCGATCAGGATCATGCACCCGGCACGGCAACGCCGTCACGCCGTAGTGCGCCAGCACATCGCGATAGAGTGGATTCAGTCGGGCATCGTAGATGTCGGCGGCCAGAACGCCTTCGCGAAGATTATCCAGAACGGCGATACGCGGACAGCCGCCAAGTCGGCGAAAGGTCTTCTCGTGCAACTCGGCCCAGATGCGGGCACTCGATCGGAAGACAAGCAGCCGCACCGATTTTCGGCTGTAACCCAGCGTCATTACGAACAACCGCGTGCGCCGGTACTTGCCCGTCTCCGGATCGCGCACCATCGGCCCGGTGCCGTAATCCACCTGGGCTTCTTCGCCGGCCAGCGTTTCGATGATCACCCGAGCTTCCGGCGACGATGCCCCGCGCAGACTGCGCACGAACCGCTGGACGCTCTGGTAGCTGCTTGCGAACCCGTGACCGTCCACCAGATCCTGCCAGATTCCCATCGCGTTCCGGCCCCGGCTCAACTCAGCTTCGATCAGCTCCTGATAATTCGCGCAGGCGCTTGCCGAGCTCTTCGCCGCTCGAGAAAATGGCCCCGACTCCGCTAAAAAGCCGGTGATCACCTGAGTGGCCGGTTTTGATTCTTTTTCGCTTTTTGCCGGTAAAGGCTCCGAGCAACCGGTGGTCACCAAAGCGGCCGCTTTTGCCAGCGACTTCTCGCCCCAACTGCCAGGCAGACGGATTACTACTCCCGCCTTGCGAAGGTACTCGCCCACCGTCTCGCGACGTACCCCTGTCGCTTCTTCAATCCGCCGAAGCGTCCAGCCAAGACGCCCCAGCGCAATCACCTGTTCCCGCTTCTCTCGCCTCAAGACATTACCCATGCGACAGAGGCTAGTGCGCCCCTCGCCGTAATGTCTGAACCTCACTCAGAGTGGCCGCTTTTCAGGTGATAACAAGTGGCCGCTTTTGGGTGATCACCGAGGTCGAAGGGAGTCTCACTCAGTTGCCGCGTGCTACCGAGACCGCCGCCAATGAAGAAGCCGACACGGAAGTAGCTCTCGAGCGGGTCAGGTGCTTGCGGTTCCAGGCAATAAACTTCAATGCCGAGCCGCCCGCTCCGATCGTAGTTCCTCACATCAGCCCAATACCGACCCTTTGCGGTGGAAATGAATTTGAGACTCAGTGGAATGATCTCGCCCTGCTGAAAGCTCGATCGGCCATCACTTATCGCAACAGCAAGCTTCACGTCCGGTGTCGCCGATGCGGCCGCGCACAGATCGACGGAGGATGCAGCACATGGAGTGGCAAGCAGCAACAGCAGTCCGACAAAGTGAGATCCGCTCATCGCTATGGCGTTGCAATTCCGTTTCTAATTATTTAGACACCGACGCTGGAGATTTGGATAGATCGTCACGCATCATTTCTCAGATCTCGGCCGGTTGGGAACGTTTGTCAAAAGTTAGAGTCCGCATTCAACCTCTCCAACCCGTGGTGATAATACAGTTACTTATTGAGAAGGCACTCCTGCAATAGCTGCGCCCATTCGGGCGCATTGGGCTTGAGGGATTGAGAGTCTTCATCGCCAAACACTTCTATATCAGCTTGCCCGTCTGTACATCGTAAAGACGCTAGTCGCCAACTTCAGGTCCATGGGTTGGTCCGAACACTGCAGCCAGGCGCTTGCCGCCCAAGAAAAACATCCAGCTCCACACCATCTGCCCCTGTTCGAAGGTGCGGAGGACCTTTCGATGTCGGAAAATGACCACACGCCGCGGAATGGAATACTGGTCGATGCCTTCCAATTGAAGCGAAATGCCGGGTGTTCATGCGTACAACCGGCCATTCTGGTCGGATCGTCCACAACCCTCCCAACGCAGTTTTACACCAAGAATTGTAATGTCCGAGTTCGCGGTGATCCGCTCGAAATGCTCGGACCAGCTAAGAACCAGCCGCATTTGGTAGTTCGCCAAACTCTTCTGGGCGCTCTGAGACAAATCGATAGAGCAGATCGGTCAGATTATCTGGATAGGCGTAAAACTTCCCGTCGAGTTCATTGAGGACAGCATCTGTCTCGTCCGAGAAGTCGGCAGCAGTTGAGCGAATCAGTTCTGAATCATCGGGAAGCCCACCAGGAAATGCAGCGGCGATAGCTTGCCTGCAAAGTTCAGCCGTATGAAGAGCGCCGACTCTCTCGAGTGCTTCAACCACAAATCCAGCGGTCTCGCGACTGTCATTGAAGAAGTACTGAGAAAAACCGCCATTGTTCACTTCCGATTCCACTGCCCAGATCGCTGAGAAGACTTTTTGAGGAACCGACTGCTGCGAGAACTCTTGTTTCCCGAAGGCAGTTCGATTAGATGCGGAGAGCATGATCAGTGCTTGATTTTTGTCCATCAGATCCTCGCCAGATTATGGCAGATACGCTCGCGGTCTAGTGGTCCGCCCCTTCCTTAACCGGGAGGTAACGTACGGTTGGGCGGTGATTCTGCCAGAATCATATGGAAAAGCTACCAGCCATCTACCCGGAGATCAGGATGTTCTCCGTAGATCCGTTCGAGCTGTGCATAGAGCTTATGGAACACGCGAACGAAGACGCCATTGAACTGGGCGAAATCCTCCTCCGTACTTGACTCCTTCACTGCAGGGTACACTTCACGAAACTCGGTTCGGAACTGCATCAAGATGTCGCGCATACGTTTGGCTGCCTCTCGGTCCATTAAGCTTCTCCTGATCTTCGATTCTGCTCTGGACTCCAGACTACTTCCGAATGAGCGGTTATTCACTCCTTTGCTTGACTTGGCTCAGGGAGCAGGCTCTCGAAGCACGGTCTCCATTGAGATCGAGAGATTCGAGTCGAGCCCGTACACTTCCCTGATCAATGAGAGCAGTGTGGTCCAGACATCTTCAGATGACCAGGCTCTTCTTCGCCAAGCGTCATAGTCTCTCGCCCAAATGTTCATATCCTTTCCAAGGACTGCGCCACACGGCGCACGCACGCTGCCCAGTTGCTCATTTGGCTTTCATGAGGCTCGACTTTCAGAGAATCACAAAGGATTCGATAGAGGTCTCCGACCGTGACTAAGCCGTCGTACTTGTAGTGTGGTATTTGGCCTGGGAACAGATCGTAGAAGCGGCGCAGAAGTGGCCACAGCTCATGACAGATTGCCGCGCCGCGATCTGAACTTTCTCTCCTTAGGGACCGCCACCTCTTGTACCTCTCTAAAAGACTGTGGAACCGCTCTGCCTGTTCTCCCGCCATTGGTGCGCTCTTGCACTTTTGCAGGATCGTCTTCCAGTGGTACCCAGATCGAAAGAAATATGGACGAACCTCAAGAAAGCACAGCGCCACTTCGATGATGTCCGTATCTCCAGTTCGTAGTCGTTCGTAGAAGTCTGGGAACGGGCCGCCGGGGAAGCACAATTGGTCGTAGCGAGCGTGAAATTCGGAGCAGGCATCTTTCCAATCCTGACTCTCTGCCTCGCCCCTATCTCTGCGCTTGTGGGTGTTGTGGATGCGATCATGGAGCCGATTAATTTCGGCTGCATTGTCAATCATCCTCTTGCGAAGTTGTTCACGTCTATCTGCCATCCGGATGGGAAATAGCCAGTTGAAATGGAAGCTCTACAAACTTATCACGGGTGCGAGAGCGGGTGGTCCGCAAACAGGACCTTACCAAAAATGGTGCAACTTCCGGTTTGGCGGTGATAGGCCCGCAACCGATCTCTAAACCTGGATTGGGAGTATTTGGCGGTCCCGCAGGATCGCTCTTAGCCGGCAATCGATCAAGTTGAAGTTTCCGAATCCTGATTGTGAGAGCACGCGAATGTCGTTGATTTGAGCTTTGACGATCTTGCCATTCTCATCCACGATGTCGTAGTCATGAGGAGAACCTGTGCCTCGATGTCGGACGAAAAGATGGCGGTCTAGTTTGTCGATTGGACGGACCGGCTCCCAGGCCACAATCTCCCAGTAACCACGAACCCATCCGAGATTGTTGACGACACAAGGCCCAATGATCAGATTCGACGGAGATAGCAACTCGGGACGGGGACGCTCTGGGCCAATCGCATCGTATATGTAAACCAAGTTGAATGGAGCATTAAGCCCGAAGAAGTTCGATCTTTCAATCAGTCTGCCCCAAAGAAACACGTTTTCAAGCGGTGCGAGTCGGAAGATGTCGCCAACCTTGGCGATTTGACGCTTCCTGACAAGACGGATTGCGGATACTTCGTTCGCTTCGTCGAGGCTTCTTAAGACGTCCATGTTCAGTTCCAAGCCTACGCTAACTCGATATTTCGGTCTGCACCGAAGTCTACTGAGGTCGTCAGGGTCATGTCGTCCGTCACTCGGAAGTATGCCGAATCTTCCCCTTTTCGGGTTATGTCCGAATTCGCGGTTAATCACTCTTGACCGCAGTCCTAGTGTGTCTCTACTGAGATACATTCATCCAACATCGGATGTGCAACCGGGAAGAGCATGAAGGCATCGGGGCCGTAATGCGAGACATCCTCGCTCGGAATTTGAGCGTGTTCTTTCAGCGCATCGATGTAGAAGAAGTTCGCTGAGGGAGCTGACAAGATGACCTCGCTGAGCTTCTCTCCGGTGGACAAATGACCGTCGGCGGCCCCCCAAGGTAGTTGAGTTGCAGTACCTCGCCAGAATGTCTCTCCACTGAGAGGAAATGTGACTATTGTGAAGGTTCTCAGTCCAGATGATTCCAAGCGAGCAGCCATGGGCCAAAAAGGTTGATTTCGATTCGGACCGCCATCTTTTCTTTCGCGTCTTGAAGCATGGTCAAAACCGCAAACCACTAAAACTCCTCCGCTCCCGCTCCTGCGAATCAGTTCGGCTAAGTTCTCAGTCATCGCCTCTTCCCTTTCCTCAAGGTAAGCGCTGCCTTTCGCCGGCCCTGTACCAACCTCGAACCCATCGCGCAACGCCCGAATGGCGAAACCTACCGTACGCAGTTCGGAGTGGACCTGCTGATCGGAAACTAGCGCTTCCAGCCTACGCACGGTCTCTTCTCCGTGGTCCTTGAGGTCAGCGGGGCGGGGAACGGCTACAGAATCTGAATGAGGGATACTCTTTGAAAGCAGAAGCAGATGCTCGTGAATTGCCGAAGCTGGCGAATCTACGTCGATGAGATGGATACGCACATGCTTACTCGGTTCAAGCTTGGAGTTCAATAGCCGGAGACCACGAAGAAGGCTAGCCCTTAGACAAAGTGCGGCCGGGAGTGGTTTCGCATCGCCGTCGATGTAGGATTGAGCATCTGTCTCGTACAGAGACTTCTCTTCGAGAGCAACGTCGCGCAAATGGGTGCGATCAACGAGCATCCGGAGATACGCGAGTTGAAAGTCAGCGTTCTCTGTCAGGCCATGATGTTCCCCGACGATGTATACCTTGTATCCGGTTGTCGGGAGCGGCAACGACTCAACCCGATTGCCTGCCCAAACACCTGGACGAATTTGTTCCGGGTGAGATCGTATGATCCCAAGCGAGAACACGAGAGCCAGCGGCGCTGCGATCAACATCAGTCGCGAGAACACACTCAGAGATTACTAGCTCGGGCCGATTGAACCTCAGAAAACGGCAAATTGAGGTTCGATCAGGGGTAACGGATAATCGCAGTTTGAGATTCCGATTCGCCGTTGAATAGCTAGATCATTCCCAGCATAGCGGTGGCAACCGAGTTCCTGTCCATCAAAGATCGCAAATGCCTGTTGCAGATCCGACTCGGTTGAAGGCTGTTTTTTCCAACGGCAATGCATCTTCGTGTCGTCTGTCCATTCGACCAAGTCAGGAGCCACGGCTTGCGGAACTCCGCAAAAACGCAGCATCGATTTTCGACGTAGAAATCGCCGGGCACGGAAGACGGCTCGGGATTGAGTTTGGGGATCGGGGCCATGGCTACTAGACGAGTGTAGATCACGTCACGATACGTGTCGCAGCAGGTTGCATGTCGGTTTAGCCCGGCGCACAGTGTGTCGTACGCAATCCTTCAATAACCACGCGGTTAAGGAAGTGTAGGCGGTGACTCGCCCGGAACGACCGTTATTTCAGGGAAGGCGGTAATTCGGCCAGTAGTTGCCGTGACCGCCAAGCCCACCCGGAGTACTTCGCCTAAGCTAGTTGGGAGTAGACCCGCCATTTAGGATCAGATTGAATCATGAGTTGTATCGTGTGACTGGTAATTTTATTGCGTAGCTGCTCAAAGCGTTGTTTCACGCGCTCTGGTTCACGAGTGTAGAAGACGAATTCCCGCATCCGGCTCGTAGTGATGATGGCCACAAGGAGGGACTCTGCTTGTTCCTCCAACGAACTACAAATGGCATCTTCAACCTCATTGAGTTGAGCACTCTCCGCAGCTGATGGGAGGCCAGTTGCTTCGGCGTCTAGGAGCGGCACTGCGATGCCGACCTGATGTTCGTAACCTTGTAGGCTCCCGAACTCGCGGTATCCCGCATTTGTTCGGACGATCATGACTCGGCCGTTATTATGCCCCTCTGCAACCGACCAAGGACCGTCTAATGGCAATCGATCTTGAATTGTCGTCTTCTTTTTGAATGGCCACATTGGATTCACGGCTTTGGGTTCTCGCCAGAGTACCACGCTCACAATTCTGAGCGGTTGGTCCGCTATCGGGGAACTGAGCCCAAAATCGGCTTATGTCCGGGTTGGCGGTCACTCAGGACGAGGAAAAGTGATCACGCGGCTCAGTGAACCTGATCACGTCATGCTTGAGTCTTCAGTGCTTTCATCTGACCGTAGGTCGTTCTGTCTCCCCGAGTCTTCCCGCTCTCTCGCCCCGCGTACCCGCGTCCCCGCCGAGGCAGATTAGTAATAGTTCTTCCGGCTGGATGACTCGATGCGTTGGTCATTCACTCCAACAGTTGTTGTTCCGCATAAGGTCACCCAGCTTACGGCCTGAGGTGAACTCCCATGGACACGTGGCAACGAATGTTCCTTCGTGCGTCTACCTTTCTAATCCTTAGCGGCTACCCCTGCAATGCTCAATGTCCGGGTGAAGTTGTTCCAATTCCCCTTCGTTCCCTAGGTCGATCTCAAATTGCCATACAGGTGGCCGTCAATCGCAAGGGTCCTTACGAATTCATGGTCGACACCGGTTCGAATCTGACGATCATCGACCAATCGCTCGCAGCCGAGTTGCAGTTGCAACCTGAGGGGACCGCTAACGGAAGAGATGGCCCTGCAATCCTGGTCTCCCCCGATCTGATCGATGCCGGGCTGAACTCCATGCATCCAGCTTGGATCGCCGTCGAGAATATGACGCAGTTCCATAGGCTGTTTCCTGAGTTACGCGGAATTCTGGGCGCAGATTTTCTGAGGGGTTTCGATGTGCTAATCGATCGCGAAAAGCGAATCCTGTGCCTAGATGTTGCGAATGAAATGCGGAAAGGCCTCTTAGGCGAGCGAATCCCGATCATTCACGCGACCCGGAACGAGCATGAAGTGCGCATGGCAGATCCGATTCTGATTGCTGTGCACCTCCTCGATGAAGCATCACGCAAGGTAAATCTGCTGCTGGACTCGGGTGCTAGCGCACCAATCCTTTATCACGATCGCGATGGACACCCGTTTTGGAGTCAGCGGTTAAAGACGCTGCGCGGTTGCGACACAGGTGAACACTCAATGTACTTTAGGCTAATTGCTCCGCAGGACATTCAAATTGGAAGGCTCACCCTGAGAGGGGTTGCGTTCTCGATACCTCTGAAGTCTTCACATCCCCTCTCTTCGCCTGCAGAAGACGGATTGCTGCCAAGCTCGCTGTTTAAGCGAGTTTTCATAAGCTACCGAGGAGGATTTGTGATCCTCAATCCACGCTGATCGACCATCCGAGCGTTGACTCATTCTGATGTTTTTATGTATGGTCCGCAACCCTTCCTCTACTCGATTTTGCACCAAAAATGGTTATTGAAGTATGAGCGGTGATTCGGGCCTCTACCTGAAAACCAGATCCCATTAGTTTGCCGAGGGCATCTCCGCATGATCGATGAAGATGGTGTCCAGCTTGCCCTTGATCGGCTTTAGTTCCAGTCCAAGCTGCTCTTTGACTGCGGTAAATACCGAAGGCCAATTCTGCTCAGCAGCATTCAGATCGTCCGTGGTAGCGTCCGCCCGAGTCCAACGGAGAGCAAGCGTGTAGTGCTCAGTAAGCCCCGTTTGATCCGTTACCCTGCGTCCTAGATCATTTCGTGCATACCCCCCAAGATCGTCGGCGAACTGCTTCATCGTGCAACCTTGCATCTCGACATCGCCTCTCCGACCGCGTTTGACCGTGCACATTACACCGTAGATTGGGTCCTTCCGCAGGTCCTCAGGTCTCGTGGGCTTCAATCTTGGTCCGCCCTTCATTACCAATAGCGCATAGAGAGGGAATTCCTTAGCCTCGTGATGTAGCACTACTTTGAAGCGATCAGCCAGCAGCTCTTGGAGCATTACCTGCCGCTGCTCGGGACTAAGGTTCGGAAATTGAGAAACATCGTACTTCGCCTCGATATCGAAGCGAGCCTTATCGATCCAAGCCGGTCCGCCGGACAACAGATCGTCATCGGTGATGCCGTACGCCTCATGGAGCGCCCAGAGCAGGGTCACGTCCTTTGCCGTTACGCCGTCTGCTGTGAATTCCATCCTCCAGGCTGGATTGGGATTCAAGTTCTGCCGGATGCTGGCTACTTCAAACTTGGGAATGCTGGATTGGGCTGATACACCCGCTGACAACGCGCATAATACTCCACACGCTACTACTCTAGAGATTCCGAGAAACAAGCCCTTCCTCCATGACAAATGAAAGACGCCTCCTAGCGGCGGACCGCTCGCATTGCCCGACGAACTCAAGAGGGATTCCGTATTGGCAAACGGTCGCATATTCAGAAATTATCGAGGCTTGACCGGGTCTTTAGTATTGCTTCCGGTTGCGCGGTGATTGGATCGGAACTCGCCATTTGCTATCTGCCGTTCGATTTCTCGTACCGGAGATTCAGCGACGAGAGCACAAGCATCCCTGGACCGCAATTCGGATCAAGATGGCGCATCAGCCTTCTTTTTCGGTATGGCGAAACCCGGCTGCAAAAAAGGTTTCAGCGATTTCCAAGGAATCTTCACCGGAGCGACAGGAGCCACACGAGGTGCAACTGAATACTCTGGAAAATCGATCGTCAGGCCTCCGCCCGTCAACTGCCAGTTTCGCGAATTGAGAACGACTTTAGGGAGTGCCTTTTCCCAATCTTCGTACAGCCCATCCGCACTCGTTTCTTGCAGTTCCTTGGAGCAGCGCGCCACAATGGCCTTCTCCCACTGAGACTCCTTTCGGAATATGTCCTCGGGGCGCAGTTCCCGTTTCTGTTTCCGCAGCCAATTGAACTCGAACCCGTCTTCGCTCGGATGACCAGCACCGTGGCCCATTCCACCAATGCCGACTGAAGCCGTCACCAAATCTTCGCTGACAAGGCCAACCGACGCATTGACCTCGAAATCCCCGTCCGCCGCCCATTTTGCCAACCATCCGCCGGTAGAGCTGACATCGCGCCCCATTGAGGCCAAGGTCTGCGTAGCCGCTTCGATGGCCTTGTTCCACGCTTGCCATTCAGCAGTATTGCTGGTCGATTGTGGCCACGTTGCCTTCATCGTCCCATAGCCGGGGATTTCTTCCGAACCCGAACCCTCGCCGGGCTTATCTGGCCATGTCAACATGATGAATCGCGTGATGAACTCATCGTGGCGCGTTCCCGACAAGAGACTCAACTCTTGGATTCGCGTTTGATAGTAACCAAGGAGGCATTCGGGCAGTGCGACTGAGGGCTCCAACCCAGGAATCGAGCACGACTCCTTCACCGCACGAAGCCAGACCCGTTGGCCGTCGCGCACCGCCTCTTTCTTCTCGGTCGCGGCTGTTATCAAGGCTGCCTTGTACGCCCCAGCCAACTTCTCGTCCGCCGCGTTCAGTTCCGGGGACGCGCAAATAGCCTTTTCCTGAGGTGACTTTGCCTTGGTGCAATCGAAGCTGGCCGCCAGCGCTGCGTTACTTATCAAAAGAGATAAAAGGAAAATAATGTTACGCACATTTGTCCTTTGATTCTCGTTCAACTCTTCCTACCACTCTGGGACTTCGGTTTGAATATGCATAGCTGTCGAAAGTACCTTCTGGTCGGATCGTCCGCAACCCAGAACTTACCCAGAATTGTGCAACTTCCGGTCTCTCACGGGGCAAATCTCCTGGTGTTTGCACTTCACGGCCGCCAATCATTTCGGCAGGTGCCCGGAACTGAATGGGTTGATATTCATCGAAGACAGTAGACCGATCAGACGCACGGAGGCGTTCGGCGATCGAACAAGCTTCGTCGCAAATCCAGCGTTGGCAACTTGCTTAGCATGATCGGGCCCATCGTACGGTATAGCGTGTTCCAGTTCCAGCATAAGTTCCATCCACGCCGAAGGGTTCGCGTTCTCCAGCCCGCAGTTCTCAATCATCGAGAGGTCTCTGTCGATTGCGAGCAATCGCAAATCCTGCTGCGGAGCAAGATCGATTAGTGCGCTGTACATTTCGTTCTTCACGTGGGTTGTTTCAAGCGGATTGGAAGGATTCCCCTGCCAGTCATCGACACTCTCCAGATAATGCATTGCCTCGGCACGCCAGGCGTCTGACATCCGTGTCGCCCTGCTTTGATACTCATCCTGCTTGTCGAATCGAAGCCGCTCTGCCGCGTTCTTCATGAGCTGCAGTCCGCCATTCTGGTATTCGTGGATCGTCGCCTTCTCGCCTGGATCCTGGCCCCCGATTTCGCTGAAGTGAATGGGGCCCAGCCCGGCTCTCGTCAGCGAGTCCCGGAATTCGACGTTGAACTGGTCCACTGGATCCGGCAGAGAGCGGTCGGTCCGAGCGTGCTGCACTCGCGCCTGCAACGACGAGCCTTTCCCAATTCCGACAACTTTCAGACTGTCCCATAGCTCCGCGCATCCACCAGCGCTGTAGTTGCTGACCAGGTATGCTCGGTACCCTTTTAGCAACGCGAGACCCGACCCTGGATCGGCAGACTCCAGGATCTGGTACAGTTTCGCAGCGCCTGTCGGCCCTGCATGCAGCATTTCCGCTGTGAAGCCCCGCCGATCTCCGGTCAGCCGCGCCAGTGCATTCAGAAACAAGCCCGTCAGCAGTTCGCGTTCGTGAGCGGAGAGGCCAGGCTCGCTCAGCAGTTTGAGCGCCGGAATCACTTGCGTATGTGTCTGGAGTTGGCTCACGGCTGGAGCCAGCAGGTCCACTCTGGCAGACTTCGAGCGTCCAGGGATTGTATTCGCGCTCTGGCTCACTGCCCGAAGCGCTGCATAGTACGCTGCCGGATTGTAAGCAAGTGCGCTGCTGCACCCCACCGGCGGCATATCTGGCAGGAGCATCGAAGAGGCAAGCTTCCAGGCTTCAACTGGGTCGAGAGCCCCCATTTCGATCACGGATCGGGAGAGCAACGATAACCGATCGAGGCCTCGGTCGTAGTCGCGAATTTGCAACCCCTCAGCGCTGTCGTGCCCCTCGAGCAATACTCCGCTGCTCATCCTTATCGGTGCCGACGCTTGAAGAGCCTCTTCCGCTGCTTCCCGTGCGAACTTGATCTTCATCGGGCGATCAAGCTTCTCGCTTGACTCGATCAGCGCCAGCAGTGCATCTGAATGCAGTTCCGGAGCCACATCCTGAACGATGTCAAGGATGGCCTGCACCTCATGCGGCAGAACTGGGTTGGTCCTTTTGTCAGGCGCGGCTGGCTCTGCAGATTGCATTCGATGCTGTGCCTGCATGGAAGCACACTCGATGACCAGTGAGCCAACCCACAGCCAGACGATAAACCGTACACAGCGAACCCAATGATGTCGGGCCGTCAGCAAATTCGGCATCCGATTACACCTCTCAGTTATAGAAGGAGAATAACTCCGTCCCGGAATTCCAAGTAAAAGCAGACTTCCATCGAGCAGCACGCCGGTCAAGCGCTGGCCACGCTGGAGGTGTGGTCTTCTATCCTCTCCAGCCCTGTTTTGCACCAAAAAGTGTAAGGGAAGTATGCGCGGTAACCGCGAAACTGCACCGACCATTGAGTGGATTTAGAATCGTGGTGAGTGAATGTTGCACCACACTGCGTCTTGCCTAAAAAGGGGATGATTGGTTCCACAAAACGCATTTCTCGGCATGGGCTCATTCATCGTGTTGTGGATGCTCTATATAGCTGGCGCAATCGCCGTTCTGCCAAGTTGGGCATCCGCAGAGCCAGACTGCGAAGAGGGCGCGATCACGCGCGGCGGTCGTTGTCTGGTCTGGGCGCGAGTGCTCTTGACCTTTGGCTGCGCCGTCGTTTGGATTTGCACTTTCCTCGGACATGCGTTAACTGGACCGAGCGGCATTACGTTTGGATTCTGGCAAAGCCACCCAGTCCTCCTTCAGAAGTTGCTCCTTCTAGCTGATTCCATTCTTGCAGTTTCCGTTGTCTTCGCGTGGAAGGCTCACGGCAGTGGAAAGCGGATACTTCACGTTGCAGCGCCAATTATGGCGGCAATGTCTGCGATTGGTTCGATCGTTCTTTTTCGACCTTGAACAGATGAAACGACTACTCCCGCGAGAACGAGCGCGCTGATTCACACAACGTGCATCTTTGGCATATGGCTTTCGCAAGCGACTCGAGTCATTGATGTCGACATGTGACGAGTGCAAGTTACTCGACGAGACCCAAAGCCGCTCATTTGCAAGAATCGCGGGAAGTTTGTCCCCAGCTCGGAAGTAATGGTCGGGCGGAGGGGCGAACGATCGTCAAAGCTCAGAGTTGGCGGTAACCGGGCGCACATCGCCTCCGCTGCCCCTACAATAGGGCGACATTCTTGGCAAGTGTTTTAAATCTGGTGCCGTCCGACTGGACGACGGTTATGGACACATGACCAGTTTTACCTGTCTTAATGTCTCTAATGGTCCCGGTTTTTCCTTCGTGGGTGCCCCCGATAACTTTGCATTGAGCACCATCCTTGAGATTCGCTGCCGCTCTGGTCTTCATGCATGGAACGTTATCACGTGGCACAAGTCGTTTTGTGCAACTTCATCTTCCGCTCCGGAAGCAAGCAGGAGATCGACCAAAGCCGGAACTATTTCCGAGTGCGCGGTAATTCTCTCTGAACCCGCAACTTGTCTATGTCTCACCGTGCTGGATGTTCCTCTGAGGCGTCTACACAAGCAGAAACATCAAAATCTGTGCATGATGGGATTCTCTCCATGCAACGAAAATTCGATGAAAGGTAGTCCGCTATGTCAGTGTGATGATACTTTCTTGCGAGCCCCTCCGCTGTATGGCCTTCTTTGTCTAATGCACAAGGCTCGGCGCCTTTGTCTAGCAGCACTTTGACGGTTCCGAACTTGCCCATTTCAGCGGCTGCCATAAGCGGCGACTCGCCAACCGATCTGTCTTTCCGATTGACATCCGCTCCTCTGGAAATTAGGAACCTCACCATTTCATCGTTGCCTTGAACCGAAGCACCCGAAAGCGGAGTCGAACCGCTCCCATTCTCATAGTTGACGTCATACTCCTTCCGAAGAAGAAGATCGACGAATCGTCTCTTGTTCTCTGACGCTGCTTGCACCAGAAACTCTCCACCATGCCTACTCCTGCCCAGGGAGCGCACCATTAGTTCTTCCCAAGTCTCGTAGGGAACCGAGATCATGACGCCTAGGAGTGCGAGCAAAACAATCGGAAGCCAATCGAAAATCGGGATACGGAATCGCCGACGAAACAACCACACGAGGGAGACTAGGAACCAAAGAAGGCCGCCACCGAGGCCGATCAAGCCTGCAAGAATCATCAACGGCATCGTGTGCGCCATTGAGAAGCCGATCATCTGCGGTCCGTATGCCCAAGTGAGCACTGTCTCTTCAAAGACTATTCGTCCGACAAAGACCGCGACAAGCAAGAGGAGTATGTACCCGGCGACTGTCCAAACTTTGGGAAAGCCAAGCGGAGTGCTATTTCGCAGCATATTTTTCATTCGTAGAGAACTGATCGATAGTACCTGCCCGAATCGTGATCTCGGGTCGCGGTCGAGTGGTCCGCAATCGTGAACTTACCAAAAAAGGTGCAACTTCCGGATGCGCGGTTATTCGGCCCCAAAGGTGTGAATGACCTCAATCGGACCCACAATGTGGCGGTTGAACTCATCGAGGTCTTCCGCAGGAACCCATAGCTCTCTGTGGCTGCGAGCGCCAACTGTATGCACGTCATATCGCGACAGATACTCACGCTCGACCTGGAACTTCAGAACGAATCCCTTGCCACCGTCGCGAGTGTTCCAATCACGAGCGATCTGAATGGCATATTGTTCTTCGAGCACTGGATAGAAGATCGGCTGTTCAGGAAGGCGGGGCGGGAAGCATTTCCACCCACTGTCACGAATCAACGAAAGCTCTGCTTCTCCTACAGGCCGAAATAGCTCTGAAGTCTCCATTTGGTTACAGTGTATCTGCCGCGCCAGATCAGGATTATTTCCGGTTGAGCGCTGACTCGCTCATGGCTTCGGTTAAGGTTGCTTTCGCTGCCTCTCCTCACGCGCTGTACGTAGGCGTTTGATTGACTCAAGTTCCGACTCCACGTATGCAAGGAATGAGGGGTAACGTAATGCGCCGGGATGCCAGTTGGCGAAGAACCAAGTTTCCCATTCGCCCTCTGCATTGACGACTTCGGGATTCATGAGGACTACTGCACTGTCGCCCTCCTCGCTGATCTGCAAGCACGACGAGAGATACGCTGTTCTGAAACGGACGGAATCGTCGGGATTGGCGAGGTGTTCCTCGGGAGTGATGTCCGCTTCTCCCGGTTCCTTGTTGATCGGGTTTTGGTAAGCCTCAATCCAATCCTGATTGCGAACGCGAAACCAGTCGATCTCTGCGGTGCTGTAGAGCCTATATATGAAGTACCCGATGTGGTCGAAGCCGTTGGTCTCTTTGAGAAACGCTCGATAGGAAGGCGGCAATTTCATACCAATGCGTTCCTCCGCCGAACAAATGTCGGCCTCAGAAGCACCCGGTTCCCCGAGCCATCCTGCTGCGGTTTTGTAGTTTGACGCCGTTCCCGCAATCCAACTGTTCGCCAGTTGTTCGCGACTGATTTCTTCGAGCAGTGTTCGGAGGTTCGCCATGGCGTCTTAAGACAGCGCGATCCCGATTATCGCATTCAAACTGTCAGTTCGGGCTGTGTGGTCCGCCATTCGTAAATAACCAACCGGTTAAACAAGCCGAAAAAACGCGTGTCCCATCTCAGAACGATCTCCCCCGGTTAAAGGGTCAGCCGTGTTCCGGAACCGAAA
>Ga0207654_10000772_pt1 | contig 17626 bp, 18 predicted proteins | sample KBSC64metaG_FD_184355 | JGI IMG/M metagenome (GOLD analysis project Ga0207654, IMG submission 184355) | Corn rhizosphere microbial communities from Kellogg Biological Station, Michigan, USA - KBS C6-4 metaG (SPAdes) (version 2) | ecosystem: Host-associated > Plants > Roots > Rhizosphere > Soil...
ACCATTTCGGCAAAGATCGTCTTCGCGGCCGTATGACTGACTTTGCCATCGCGCACCATGTCGAGGAGCCGCGAGAGGTACGGTGGAGTCACCGCGAATTGCTCGATCGATTCACCGCGATCCTTGAGCGCCGCCGACACTTCACCCATGACCCAGTTCGACGCCGCTTTCGCGTCGCCATGTTCGCGCGTCACGGCTTCGAAGTAGGCCGCGAGCCCGGGACTTGAGACGAGGACTTCGATTTCTTTCGGTGAAAAACCGTAGCTCTTCGCGAAACGCGCTTTGATCGCGTTGGGGAGCTCCGGCATGTCGTCTTTAATACGTCCCAGGTACGTCTCGTCCAAGATCAACGGTGGAAGATCCGGCTCCGGGAAGTAACGATAGTCGTGGCTTTCCTCCTTGGAACGCGCAGGACGGACTTCACCTTTGTTCGCGTCCCACAGCATCGTCTGCTGCAGAATCTTCTCTCCCCGATCGAGCATCCCGCAGTGACGCTCGAATTCCGCTTGCAGAGCACGCTCGACGGCGGAGAAGGAGTTCATGTTCTTGACCTCCGTCTTCGTCCCGAGCTTCTGATCACCTATGGGACGAGCACTCACGTTCGCGTCGACGCGCAAGCTCCCCTCTTCCATGCTGACGTCGCTGACGTCCGCATATTCGAGAATCTGCTTGAGCGTGCGGAGATAGGCGCCCGCCTGCGCCGCCGAACGCATGTCAGGCTCGCTCACGATTTCGACGAGCGGAACACCGGCCCGATTGAGATCGATGGCGGTTGCACCGTCGAACCGATCGTGAATCGACTTTCCGGCGTCTTCTTCCATGTGGAGACGTGTGACACCGATTTGTCGTGGCGCATCGTCGCCGGCGACGTGAATCTCGATCACACCGTGCTCAGCCAACGGCCGATCGTACTGCGAGATCTGATACCCTTTCGGGAGATCCGGATAGAAATAATTCTTTCGCGCGAAGATCGACGTCAGGTTGAGCTTACACCCGAGCGCGAGCGACGCACGAACGGCGAGACGCACGGCTTCGGCGTTGAGCACCGGCAACGCACCGGGGAGCGCGAGACAGACCGGGCACGTGTTGACGTTCGGCGGCGCACCGAAATCGGTCGAACAGCCACAGAATGCCTTCGAGCGCGTCTTGAGCTGGACGTGGACTTCCAACCCAACGACCATCTCGTACTTCTCAGCCCAGTTGCTCATTGATGTGCCTCCTGTCCCAACGCGCGCTCCAATGCCGCCGCGACGCGGAACATCGTCGGCTCGTCGAAGTGTTTCGCGATCAACTGGCCACCGACGGGAAGACCATTGGTGCGACCAATCGGTTGCGACATCGCGGGGACGCCGGCAATGTTGGCGGTCACCGTGAAGATGTCGCACAAGTACATCTCATACGGATCGGTCACGGCGCCCAACTTGAATGCCGGCGTTGGCGTCGTTGGGGTGAAGATGACGTCGACGCCGGCGTCGAAGACGCGTTGAAAATCATTCGCGATCATCGTGCGAACCGACTGCGCTTTGCGATAGTACGCGTCATAGTAGCCGTGGGACAGAACGTACGTCCCGAGCAAGATACGCCGCTGCACCTCGACGCCGAATCCTTCCGAGCGCGTGTGCTCGTACATCGACTGCACGTCCTTGCCAGACCACCGCGGTCCGTACCGTACGCCATCGAAGCGTGCAAGGTTGGACGATGCTTCGGCGGGCGCAATGATGTAATAGACCGGAATTGCCAACTCGGTGCTGGGGAGCGAGATGTCTTTGATCGTCGCTCCCAACTCGCGCAACGTGCCGAGTGCGGCATCACAGCGCGCACGCACACCGGCATCGAGCGACGCCGGGAAATATTCGGCAGGACGTCCGACCGTGATACCAGCGAGCGGTTTGTCGACGGGTGCATCATCCTTGTACTCGGGGACCGGAACGTCCGCACTGGTCGCATCGTACGGATCTTTCCCTGCAATCGCGTACGTGGTGACCGCGGCGTCGCGGACGTTATTCGCCATGACGCCGATCTGATCGAGCGACGAGCCGAACGCCACCAATCCGAACCGGCTGACACGACCGTACGTCGGTTTCACGCCGACGACGCCGCAGAACGCCGCCGGCTGGCGAACCGAGCCGCCCGTCTCCGAACCGAGCGAGATCGGCACGATCCCGGCCGCCACCGCCGCGGCTGAACCGCCGGATGAGCCGCCAGGAGCACGGGATGAATCGAGCGGATTCCGTGTCGGCCCGTACGAGCTGTATTCCGTGGACGATCCCATCGCGAACTCGTCCATGTTCGCCTTGCCGACGACGATCGCGCCATGTTCGCGTAAGCGTTGCACGGCGGTCGCTTCATAGGGCGCGACGTACCCGCGGAGGATTCGCGAGCCACACGTCGTGGGCGTATCGAGCGTGGAGATGTTGTCTTTCACGACAACGGGCATTCCCGCCAACGGGAGCGGAGTCTCCGCCTCACGATACCGTTCCGAGACCCGTTTCGCATCCGCAATCGCAGCATCACGGTTCGTCGCGAGGATGATGTTCAGCCCATCGCGTCCGACGTTGGGATCGGCGGCCTTGGTCGCCGCGGCGTCGACGGCGTCGACAATGTTTGGCATCGTCATCTCATTGTCCCCCGTGTGTCGAGAGACGCGGCACCAGGATGAACCCGTCACGCGATTCGGCGGTCAGTGCTTCAGCAGTCGCGTGCATTGGGATCGGCGCCACGACGTCGTCACGCAACGGCATGCCATCGGCACCCACCGCGGTCGTCGGCGCGACAGCCGAGGTATCGACGCGCGCGAGCACCTCCATGTGTCCGAGGATGCCGTTCATCTGCTCGACCAGCGTCGGGAGCTGCGCGTCGTCGACTCGCAACCGAGCGAGCTTGGCGATTTTTTGTACGTCTGCGTCGGTGACTGCCATTAGTCGTATTCTCGCTCGAGCGCGGTGTAAGCCAACTTCAACGTTTTCCGTCCAACGTCCTCGTTATCGAAGTCGATGACGAGCTTGATGTCGCGACCACTCCCCGACGCGTCGACGATGCGGCCGCTTCCAAAGGTTTTGTGCTTCACGCGTTCACCCTTGTTGTAGCTCGGCTCGTCTTGCGCCTCCACTTCGACGGCGGACGTCTTCGGTTTCCGCCATTCGGGGACTTCGTACGTCGCGCGGCGATTGGATTCCGTCCACGACGAGCGTCCGGCCGCTTTGATCTTGAGCGTCTTTCGCTCTTCGAACATCGACGACGGAATTTCTTTCAGGAAGCGCGACTTGATCGCTCCCAAGATTTCCCCATTCCGGCGACGGCTTTCGGCGAATGAGATGTACAGCTTTGCTTCCGCACGCGTGATCCCAACGTAGAGCAGCCGGCGCTCTTCTTCCATCTTCTCAGGATCGTCGAACGATTGCACCGTCGGGAAGAGCCCGTCCTCGACGCCCGTGATGAAGACGACGGGGAATTCGAGCCCTTTCGCGTTGTGCAACGTCATCAACGTGACCGCTTCGGCGCTCGGGTCGAGTGCGTCGGTGCCAGCGACCAACATGGCGCGCTGAAGAAAGTGATCGAGTGGCGTCAATCCGACTTCGCCACCGTCATCGACGACCGTTTCCGCCGCACCGTCGATCAGGGCGCTCACATTCTCAATGCGATCGCGCGCCTGCTCGGGATTGTCGGCCTGGAGATAATCGCCAAACCGAAGCACGTCGATCAAGTTCCGCAACAGCTCATCGACGCTGCTCGTCTTGGCTTCTTCGCGGAAACCGGCAATCAGCGACGCAAATTCACCGAGCCCGGAACGCGCCGCCGGCCGCAACGACGTCAATAGATCCGGACGTCCAGCCGCCGCCAGCATCGATATCCCGGCATCGGTCGCAATGTCCGCGAGCGTTTCGACCGTCGTATCGCCAAGCCCACGTTTGGGGACGGCGATCGCGCGACGGAACGCTTCGTTGTCCGACGGATTCGCGATCAACTTGAGATACGCCATCAAATCACGAATCTCGCGCCGGTCATAGAATCGCACGGCACCGACGAGCCGATACGGAAGCGCCTGCTTCCGCAACGCATCTTCGAGCGACCGGCTCTGCGAGTTGGTCCGGTACAGAATCGCGAAATCACGCGCCGACCGATGCTCCGATGCCATGCGCGTCATGATCTCTTCGACGACCCAATCCGCCTCGTCCCGATCATCGAGCGCCGCGACGAGCGTGGGACGCTCACCCGCTGGGCGCGTTGCACGCAAATTAGGGACTTTGCGGTGGGTGTTGGCCGCGATCGCGACGTTGGCGAGCTCCAGAATGTTCGGCGTCGAGCGATAGTTCTCCTCGAGTGCAACGACGCGCGCCGCCGGGAACTCGTTCTCGAAATCGAGAATGTTCCGAATGTCGGCACCGCGCCATCCATAAATGCTCTGCGACGGATCGCCGACGACGGCGACGTTCCCGTGCTCGCCCGCGATCAATTTGATGAAACGATACTGCGCCCGGTTGGTGTCCTGGTACTCGTCGACCAGGACGAACTGGAACCGGTCGGCAAGCTGCCGGCGGAGCTGCGGATCGGTCTCCAACAAATGCACCGGGAGGACCAACAAGTCATCGAACGTGACCGCGTTGGCGGCCTGCAGCGCCGCTTCCAAATGCTTATACACGAGCGCCGCGTTCCGCGACACCGGGTCGAGCGCGAGCGATTCGTACTCACGCGGCGAAACGAGCGCATTCTTCGCATCGGAGATGAGCGACGCGATCATCTTGGGCGACCACGCTTTGGAGGAGATCCCATTCGCCTCCATCACGCGCTTGATCAATCCGAGAAGATCATCTTCATCATAAATCGTGAAGGCGGGAGTACGCCCCACCCGCGTCGCATTGGCGCGCAACATCCGCGCGCCGATCGCGTGGAAGGTGCCGCACCACATCCCCTTCGGCTCGTAGCCCAGGAGATACGCGATGCGATTCCGCATCTCACCCGCCGCTTTGTTCGTGAAGGTCACGGCGAGAATGCGCGACGGATCGACCCCATGATGTTCGATCAACCGCGCGATGCGCATCGTGAGCACACGCGTTTTTCCCGACCCCGCTCCCGCGAGGATGAGCATCGGCCCTTCGAAGTGCAACACCGCTTCGCGCTGCGCTTTATTCAGCCCCGCAAGCGGTTCATCATCTACAATATCGTCAGCGAGCTGCGTCATGTCCCAAGATAATGTCAAACGTGGCACCGCGGGTTCCGGGGAGAAGCACCAAACGCCCGCCGTGGCTTTCTGTAATGATTCGTCGTGCGAGTGAGAGACCGATCCCCCACCCTTTTTCTTTCGTCGAAAAGCCTGGCTCGAAGATGCGCTTCCGCAACTCACGAGGAACACCAGGGCCGTTGTCCTTCACGCGAATGCGGACCCGCCCTTCCGGAAGCTCTTGCGCGGACAGCGTGACACGCCCACCGCGCTTGGCGAGCGCATCGATGGCATTCTTGGCCAGCGATTCGACCGCCCACTCGAGTAATACCGGATCGCCGTCGACTATCAACGACTCTCCTCGCGCATAGGACCGAACGATAACCGTCTTCGCCAATGTCGGCACCCGCGCACGGAAGTAGGTCGCCACGCGTTCCACCAACTCCGCCACGTCCACCTTCTCACGCTTCGGCGGACGCCCGATGCGCTCGAACCGATACGCGACTCGGCGGAGTCGTTCGAGATCCCCATCCATGTGGCTCAGTGCATGCGCCATCAGCGCATCCCCTTCGCCATGCTCGCGAAGCAACTCCACCCATCCGCTCAAGCTCGATAGCGGCGTCCCGAGTTGGTGCGCCGACTCCCGAGCCATCCCGGCCCAAATTTGTTCACGATCCGCACGCCCACGCGTTCGCAGTGCATAAATCCCCGCGAGGACGAACATCACGATCAATAACGCCTGCAACACGGGGATGACGCGCAGTCCCCACACGAGCCGCGTATTCCCGAAGTAAATCGTTCCGATCCCCGGCTCCACGATCGGATGATTTTGTGTCGCCAATTCCTTGACGTACTCGCGGATCGCGTCCGGATTGTCGCGAATGTCCTTGGGGAGATTCGCGAATGCCGCCACGTTCCCTTTCGCATCCGTGAGAATGAGCGGCACGCCCGACTCGCGAATGATCTGCGACAGATCCTGCAACGCCGTCGTCGCCGCGTCAGGATTCGGATCGCTCAGAGCGTCGTAGACCCGGGCATACATTTTTCCGACGCGTGAGGCTTCGACACGGAGGTCGGTCACCACGCCGTGCATGTAGATGACGTACCACGTCAGCAGCGCCGCGACGCCGGTGACGACGGCCCAGAGCGGCGTCGAGCGGCGCACTGGCTACGCGAGCACGTCGGCCCCGAGGTACGGGCGCAATGCGGTGGGAATCACGACGCTACCATCCGGCTGTTGGTGCTGCTCGAGGAGCGCCGCGATGATCCGGGGGAATGCCACCCCCGACGCATTCAACGTATGCACGAATTTCGGCTTGCCGCCCGCACTCGGCCGGTACCGAATGTTCGCCCGGCGTCCTTGGAAGTCGACGAAGTTGCTCGACGACGATACTTCGAGCCACTTCCCGACCCCCGGCGCAAAGACTTCCAAATCGTATGTCTTGTGGCTCCCGAATCCCGTGTCACCCGCCGCCAACAACAGCACGCGATACGGCAACTCCAATCGCTGTAACACCGCCTCGGCATGATGCGTGAGCCGCTCATGTTCATCGGCCGACGTCTCGGGCGTCGCGTATCGCACGAGCTCGACTTTATCGAACTGATGCACACGCAACAAGCCACGCGTATCCTTCCCGTGCGACCCCGCTTCACGCCGGAAGCACGGTGAATAGGCGACGAACGCGCGCGGGAGCTCCGCTTCCGTGAGAATTTCGTCGCGATACAAATTCGTGACAGGCACTTCCGCAGTCGGGATGAGGAAGAGATCATCGCCACTCACCCCGTACTGTTCGTCCTCGAACTTCGGGAACTGCGACGTCCCGACCATCGACGCACGATTGACGACCGCCGGCACCCATGTTTCATCGTAGCCATGTTCGGTCGTGTGCAGATCGAGCATGAAGTTCATGAGCGCGCGCACGAGCCGCGCACCACGATTGCGATACACGATGAAGCCGGAGCCACTGATCTTGGCGCCGCGTTCCAAGTCGAGCATCCCGAGCGCCGCGCCGACGTCCCAGTGCGGTTTCACGTCCACGGCGTCGCGCGGCGTTCCCCAGGTACGAACGATAGTGTTGTGCTCTTCACCACCGGCAGGCACTTCGTCTGCCGTGATGTTGGGAAGCTGCAACAGGATCGACGTCAGCTCCCCTTCGGACGCTTCCAGCGTACGCTCGAGCGTGCTGATGTCGTCGCCGAGCGCGCGGCTCTGTTCCATCAGTTCGCTCGCGTCTTCGCCGGCGCGCTTCCGTTTGGCGACGTCCTGCGTGATCACATTGCGCGCGGCCTTCTTTTCCTCGACGGCTTGAATCGCCGCGCGACGCTCGCGGTCGAGCACTTCGGCGCGGTCGAGGAGCGGTGCGGTGACGTCGAGAGCATTTCGACGACGCATCGCTTCGCGGAGCACCTCGGGGTGCTCACGCACTACACGCGGATCGTGCATGCGCGGATTGGGTCAGCTCGTGGGGAATCCGGACAGGAACGACCGGTAGCCGCAATTCGGATCGACGGTGTGACGAAAGTGAATCGAACGCGTGAGCAAATTGACACTATCGACGACCATCTTGGCGTACACGCGCGGCGACGCGAAGTACACGCACAGATCACCGGCTGAATTGCGATTGCTCAAAATGACCAGCGTTTGCCCAATGCTCACCGTGACCGCCGTATCCGGGCGATAGTAGCCATTCGGCGCACGCGTGAGCGAATCGTACGGCGTCGTCGTCGTCAGCAGCCCAACTTGCCGAGCGCCGACGAGCGGGCTCACCAGGAGGCGGACGGGATACACGATCACATTCCCAGACGGATCGAGGTCGAATCCGACGTCGAAGTTTGCCGTGCCATCCATTCGAACGCTCGTTCGACCGACAGTATTCAGCGCGCTCGGATACGAGGTCGGCGTTCCGCTCATGGCGTACGCCACGAGTGTATCGGGGGCAACCGCGGTGTTGGCACTGATTTGGTTTGTGTCCTTGCACGCGACGAGCGCGATTGGGGCCAATGCCAACCAGAGGAAGCGACGGAACGTCATGATGATGGAAATCGGTCGGAGTATCGAGGGAGTGTCTTGCGGAGCGACGACGTACCCGTCTCGACGGAAAAAGATCATACGCCAGCCTCGTACAATAGCCCTCGCAACGGTACTTTTCAACGTATGCCGACCCTCCGGGAGTTGACCGAGGCGATCCAGCGGCGGCCGGGGGTGAAAACGGTCGTCATTCTGGGTGCTGACGGATTAGTCATCGAGACCCGCGACGCTGATCACGCGCACGCGGAAGCCATCGCGGCCCGAGTCCCGGCCGTCACGATCGCGGCGCGCCAACTTGGCAATTCCGCCGAAGTCGGTGACGCGCGCCTGACGCTCATGGAGTTCGACGACGGATACGGCGTTGTTCTCCGCCTCTCCGACCACGCGTCCCTCTTCGTCAGCGCCTCGGCTGACGTCGCGCTTGGCGACCTTCTGTTCGACATCCGACGTCATCGGGCACCGATGGCGTCGCTGGTGTAACCTCCGAGTCTCTCCGAGCATTTGTGACTGATACACTGCCCCGGCGCCGGGTGCTGGTCGCCGACGACGAACCACACATTGGCCGCATCATCAAGATGAAGTTGGAACGCGGCCCCTTCGACGTCACGCTGGCCTTCGACGGACAAGAAGCGGTCGACGCCATCTTCACGGAACAGCGTCCGTTCGACTTGGCGCTGCTCGACCTGATGATGCCACAGCTGAGTGGCCTCGACGTGCTGGAGCGCATCCGCCAGTCTCCGGATCGGGCGGACATGCCGACGGTCATTCTGACCGCGGCGGGACAAGACGATCAACAACATGCCGCCATGAAGCTCGGGGCAACGGTGTTTCTGACCAAGCCGTTCAGTCCCAAGAAGCTGTACGCGCTCGTGGCGGAGCTGACCGGGGTCGAAGGCGAGGACGACGGGTGAGCGGCGCCCATTGGAGCGTCATCCTGGCCGGAGGTGTCGGTTCGCGCTTCTGGCCGCTGAGTACGCCGTCGCGCCCGAAGCAACTCCTTCCCTTGGTCAACGACCAATCGCTGTTGGAGAACACGTTGGCGCGACTCGCTCCGCTCACCCCGCCGGAGCGGACGCTCATCCTCACGAACGCGTCGTTGGCGGACGCCATTTCAGCGGCGCTTCCCTCTGTTCCACGCGAAAACATCATCGCCGAGCCTCGGCCGGCCGGAACGGCCGCGGCGCTCGCGTATGCGGCGAGCGTCATCGAACGCCGCACCGGCGCGGATGCGGTCATGCTGTGCGTCCACGCCGATTGGTCGATTGGCAATCCAGAGGCGTTTCGCGCGACACTCTCCCGTGCCGCCGATGTCGCCACGAAGACGCAGGCGTTGGTGACGGTCGGTATCGTGCCGAGCCGTCCAGATCCTGGGTTTGGTTATATCGAGCCGGGAGAACCGCTCGACGCCACGTCGACAGAAGGGGCACGCCGAGTCGCGCGGTTCGTCGAGAAGCCGTCGCGGGAGCGCGCCGCCGTGATGTGCCAGGACGGCTATCTCTGGAATTCAGGAATCTTTGTATGGCGTGTCGGCGACTTCCTCGGCGAGGTGCGAGCACTGACCCCTGAAGTTGCTCCGGCGCTCCACGAGTTGTCCGGGGGACCGAACGACATCGCGGATTTCTTTGGTGCGGTGCAATCGATCTCCGTCGACGTGGGTGTCTTGGAGCGCAGCGCAAAGATCGTCGTCCTCCCTGGCGATTTCGGATGGGACGACGTAGGCACCTGGGCATCGTTGCATCGTGTCCGGACCGGTGATGCTGACGGCAACGTCGTCTACGGCCCCGCGTACGCGCGGCACGCGACGAACAATGTCGTTCATGCGGAAGGCAATACCGTCGTGCTCTATGGTGTTTCTGATTTGGTGGTGGTGACGCGCGACGGCTTGACGCTGGTCACCACTATCGACAAGTCCGCGGATCTCAAGACACTCGTCGAATCGCTGCCGAACGATTTGACATCCGCCTCCTGACGCCCGCTTTTCGATCTGATTCTCGATCTGACCATGACTCGTCAGCTGTACGTTTATGATGACGCGCGTGCGCGGAGCTTCGAGCCGTTCACGCTGACCCGCCCTGTCTCGGAATTGCGCGCCGGCGCCGAGTTGATTCGACGACGGTGGCAACGCGCGGCCGCGACCGATGTGGCTGGGTTCATCAGCGCGGCGCATTTGACGGATTTCGAGGAGTTCGATGCACCAGCCGCGGCGACTGGAGTTCTTGCCGCGGGGACGATCGTCGCGAATGCACGCTGTGTCATCGCGCTCGACGAAGTGCTGACCGCGGACGCCAGTGCATGGGTTTGTGAAGGAACGGTCTGCGCCATCCGCCTCGATCGCGATCTTCCAGTTTCCGCGTTGGCGGATGGAACCGCATCGCTCGATCGGTTTGCACCAGCCATTGCACCGACACCATTACGTGGACGGTGGCTGCACGGCGTCTGGGACTTCATCGCGCAGCTGTCGGTACAGCTCACCGAAGACATCACCATTCTCGCGCCGTCGGTCCAGCAGTCGAACAAGCAATACACGGTGATCGGCAACGGGACGCTCACCATCGAAGATGGAACGACGATCGAGCCGTTCGTGGTGTTCGACGTGAGCGCCGGTCCGATCATTGTTCGGCGTGGCAGTACGATTGGCTCCTTCACTCGTCTCGCTGGGCCGTGTTACATCGGCGAGCACGTCACCATTGTCGGTGATCGGGTCAGCAACTGCTCGATCGGTGAATTGGCCAAGATCCGCGGCGAAATCAGCTCCTCCATCGTCCTCGGCCACTCCAACAAAGGACACACGGGGTTCGTGGGGCATTCGTACCTCGGCCGTTGGGTCAACCTGGGAGCCGGGACGACGACCAGCAATCTCAAGAACACGTACGGCACGGTCCAGCTCTGGACGCCCGACGGGGTCCGCGATTCGGGACAGCAATTCCTCGGCACGATGTTCGGCGATCACGCGAAGACCGGGATCGGGACGATGCTCACGACCGGGACGGTGCTCAGCGCTGGGGCCAACGTCTATGGCGGTACGATGCCGCCCAAGTACGTGCCGCCCTTTGCCTGGGGAGATAGCGAGCCGTACGGATGCTGGGCTCCCGACAAATTCCTCGCGGTCGCCGAGCGAGTGATGCAGCGGCGGCACGTGACGTTGGGCGAGCGGCAGCGGGCGCAATTGGCGCGGGCGCACGCGGAGCGGAGCACCCGCTAGTCCTCGGAGTCGTCCCCGCGCGCCTCGATCAAAAAGTCACGGGGAACCAGGCGAAACGACGGAGCCAGCGCCGGATTTTCGGGTATTATTCGCCGATGAAAGTTTGGGTGCTGGGCTCCGGAAGCCGCGGAAACGCGGTCTTGATCGACGCGGGCGGGTCACGCTTGCTCGTCGATGCGGGCTTTGCTCCCCAAATCCTGGCGCAACGGCTCGCCGCGATCGAAATCGCGCCGGAGTCGATCGATGCGCTCATCGTCACGCACGAACACACCGATCACGTGCGCGGTGCGCGCGGCGGAGCGGATCGCTTTGGGTGGACCATCTACGGCACCGCGGGGACGATCGTCTCCGCGCGTGAGCTACGCGACGCGGGAGCGATTCCTTTTCGCCCAGGCGATCCCATCGCGATCGGGACGCTCGATTTGACGACCGTAACAGCGCCGCACGATGCCGCCGAGCCGGTGATCGTGATCGCGACGGATCGTCGAACTGGTGCGCGCGCAGCCGTGGCGTATGACATCGGATGCGTGACACAGCCGATGTCAAAAGCACTCGAGGATACAGACATTCTCGTCGTCGAAGCCAATCACGATGAAGCGATGTTGCATCACGGGCCGTATCCGCCGGTCGTGCGCGATCGGATTGCCGGCCGTCGTGGGCACCTGAGTAATCGGGCGGCTGCACAGTTGGTACGTGGAGTGTCACATCGCGGGCTCAAGCATGTGGTGCTCGCGCACTTGAGCGAGTCGTGCAATACGCCGGCGCTGGCACTCTCGACGGTGCGCGAAGGGATCGCGAGCGTGAAATTCACGGGGCGCGTGACGGCGGCGACGCAGGATGGGATCGTGGGGCCGTTCGAGCCGGGATCGAAGCGGCCGGCGGCGGTGCAGCTGGATTTGGGGTTGCTGTAGGACTCTAGGGCGCGAAGAATGCGGCCAGGGAAGCGAGCACGGCCTTTTGTACGGTGGAATCGAGAATACCAAGTATCTGCACGATCCGTGTCGTATCAATAGTGCGGAGTTGGTCTACAACGACATATCCCTTTTTTCGCCGAAAGGTGCATGGCACGCGAGTAGGATAGGCGTCAGTCCCTGTTGTCATGGGAGCGACAACAACAGTATTGCTCACCGTGTTCGCCTCATCGGGCGACAGCATGACACAGGGACGTGTCTTTCGAATTTCCGACCCTACGGTCGGGTCGAGCACGACCAGCACAATGTCAAAGCGCTTCGGTCGCGGGAATGTCTTGGAGCGAGCTTTTACCACTCCCATTCCGTCTCATCAAATGCGGTGGCAATCTGCGGATCCAGTAACCCATCGTCCCCGCGCTCATGCATCAACTGGAACGCTTCGGCCCACCCCGCACGCGGGTGCGCCGCAGGCGGAGCCAGGATGATCGATTGGCCCTCGACTCTGAGGTCCACCATATCCGTCATCCCAGCCTGCTCCAAAATTGGCTTGGGTAACCGAATGCCCTGGGAATTGCCGATTTTGACGATAGGGACGAGCATACCTCTCTCGATTTTAATGTTATTACAAAGTAATTACATGATCATTCGGACGTCAAGATTTTCTCCAATAAACGACGAACGGCCCGGGAATCCCGGGCCGTTCGCGTCACCTCAGCAGGTCGAGCTTAGTACATCCCGCCCATGCCGCCGCCGCCCGGGGCTGCCGGGGCTGGCTTGTCTTCCTTCTTCTCGACGATCAACGCTTCGGTCGTCAAGAGGAGACCGGCGATGCTGGCCGCGTTCTGGAGCGCGGTGCGCGTCACCTTGGTCGGATCGATGACACCGGCCTGGACCAGGTCTTCGTACGTGTCGGTGAGGGCGTTGTAGCCGAAGGTGTTCTCCTTGGCTGCGCGGACCTTCTCGACGACGATCGATCCTTCGCCACCCGCGTTGTGCACGATCATGCGGATCGGCTCTTCGATGGCGCGACGAACGATTTCGACGCCAACTTGCTCGTCCGCGTCGGAGAGCTTGACGTCCTTGAGCGCCTTCTGGGCGCGGATGAAGGCGACACCGCCGCCCGGGACGATCCCTTCTTCGACCGCCGCACGCGTGGCATGCAACGCGTCTTCGACGCGCGCCTTCTTTTCCTTCATTTCGCTTTCGGTCGCGGCGCCGACATTGATGACGGCGACACCACCGGAGAGCTTGGCGAGGCGCTCTTGGAGCTTCTCGCGATCGTAATCCGAGACGGTCTTCTCGATCGCCGCGCGGATTTCCTTGATCCGGCCTTGGATGTCCTCATCCGAACCGGCGCCGTCGATGACGGTCGTGTTGTCCTTGTCGATGACGAGACGCTTGGCGCGGCCGAGGTCGGTGACGACCGTGTTCTCGAGCTTGAGGCCGATCTCTTCCGAGATCACCCGCCCGCCCGTGAGCTTGGCGAGATCGTCGAGGATCGCCTTGCGGCGATCGCCGAAGCCCGGCGCCTTGACGGCGGCAACGCGGAGCGTGCCGCGGATCTTGTTGACGACGAGCGTCGCAAGCGCTTCACCTTCAATGTCCTCGGCGATGATGAGGAGCGGCTTGCCCATCTGGGCAACCTTCTCGAGCACCGGGAGGAGATCCTTCATCGACGCGATCTTCTTGTCGTAGATGAGGATCATCGCATCTTCGAGCACCGCTTCCATCTTGTCCGGATCGGTGACGAAGTACGGCGAGAGATAGCCGCGGTCGAACTGCATTCCTTCGACCGTCTCGAGCGTCGTGTCGAGACCCTTGGCTTCTTCGACGGTGATGACGCCGTCCTTCCCGACCTTCTCCATCGCTTCGGCGATGAGGTCGCCGATTTCCTTGTCGTTGTTCGCGGAGATCGCGCCAACCTGGGCGATTTCCTTCTTGCCGCTGGTTGGGACCGAGATCTTCTTGAGCTCTTCGACGATCGCGGCGACACCCTTGTCGATGCCGCGCTTGAGCGCCATCGGGTTGACACCGGCGGTGACGTTCTTGAGCCCTTCGCGGAAGACGGCCTGGGCGAGCACCGTCGCCGTCGTGGTGCCGTCGCCGGCGAGGTCGGACGTCTTGGTCGCGACTTCTTTCACCATCTGCGCGCCCATGTTCTCGATCGGATCCGAGAGCTCGACTTCCTTCGCGACCGTGACGCCGTCCTTGGTGACCGTCGGGGAGCCGAACTTGCGGTCGATAACGACATTGCGGCCCTTGGGGCCGAGCGTCACCTTGACCGCTTCAGCCAACTGATCGATGCCGCGCTTGAGAGCCGAGCGGGCATCCGTATCGAAATGGAGTTCTTTTGCTGCCATGGTTGGTGTCTCCGGTTAGCCGATCACCGCGAGCACATCGCTCTCGCGGAGAATGAGGAGCTGTTCGTTGTCGAGCGTCACTTCGGTGCCGCTGTACTTGCCGTACAGGACCTTGTCGCCCACCTTGACCGTCATCGGGACGAGCTTGCCGTCCTCGTATCTGCCTGACCCAATCGCAACCACTTCACCCTGTTGCGGTTTTTCCTTCGCGGTGTCGGGGATGAAGAGTCCGCCGCGCATCTGCTCGGTCTCTTCGAGCGCCTTCACTACGACGCGGTCCGCCAGGGGGGTGACTTTCGTGGCAGCCTTTGTTGCCATAGACGCCTCTACCTGATTCTGAATATGTGTGAGAAAGAATGTGTTAGCACTCAACAGTCGAGAGTGCTAACACACCGAAAGATAACATCAGTCCTAATACGGTCAACTCCGAGAATTCGTGGAAACTACAGCGGCAGGCGGGGTGTCACCGCCTTAGATGACGCCTAGGATGTAGCTCGCAATGCGGAGCCCCTTGAGGGTCAATGCTGGGTCGACTTCGTCAAATTCGAGACAAATTGACTGAAAAACCTGAGCCAACCCACCAGTCGCAATGACGTAGGGAGTGTCCGAGGTGGGCCACTCTTTTTTGATCCGGCGGATGAGTCCGTCGATCGAATCGGCGGAGCCGAAGACGACGCCGGAATTGATGTTGTCGACGGTGTTGCGGCCGATGACCTTCGCGGGGGCGGCCAGCGCCGTCGCCGGGAGCTGCGACGTCTTTCGAACGAGCGTTTCAGCGGACGTTCGGACCCCAGGTTGGATGACGCCGCCGATGAAGCTCCCCGCCGCGGTGATGCAATCGTAGGTCGTCGCGGTTCCCAGATCGACGACGATCGCGTCGCGCTTGAAGAGCTGGCTCGCGGCCAAGGTGTTCACGACGCGATCGGCCCCAACAGAAGGTGGATCGTCCACGTCGAGCGTGATGGGGAGCGGAGATTTGGCGTTGACGACAAGCGGGGTCACGCGAAACGCCTGCGTACAAGCTTCGACGAACATCCCGGTCGCAGGCGGAACCACCGAGCAAATCGCGACGGCGCGCACGGAGGTCGCTGAAACCCCTGCCCCTTGGACGAGCTGCTCGAGCACGACGCACAATTCGTCGGGGGTGCGCGGGATGTTCGTCGTCAACCGCCATTGGCGGCGGAGTGTCTCTCCGGCAAAGAGCCCGACCGTCGTCTCGGTGTTACCGATGTCGAATGCGAGAAGCATGGGAATCCAATCCTCGTGATCGGCGTTGTGGCCCGTTGTGGCCCGTTGTGGCCCGTTATCGCCCGTTCGTACTCGTCATTGCTCGGCCTGTTGCGACGCGAAGACCAACGAGCCCGCGCGGACTTTCACGACCGCGTCGGCGAGCTCGACCAACAACTCGCCATGGCGCGTCACACCGCGCACGACGCCGCGCACGGGCTCGACGCACATTTTGCCGCGCGCCAAATCGCGCGCACCATATTCTTCGAGCTCATCATCGGTCAACCCACCGGTCGCCGCCGCGGCCTCGCGCAGCTCACGGATGAGCTCGGGAAGGACGTCGGTGCGCCGAGTTCCGGCGTCGAGCCCGGTTGCTCGTGACTGATCTTCGGGGGGGGTGAGATTGACCCCCAATCCGATCGCCACCCACTCCGGCGTTTCGGAACGCCAACGTGTTTCAACGAGGACGCCGCCCAGTTTGTGCTGATCGACATACAAGTCGTTCGGCCATTTCAAGCGAATCGGCTCGGGCGCGAACGCATCGAGCGCGTGGGCCGCACCAATCCCGATGCGCAACGACAGGACATCCAGCGCGGTGCGATCGGTGGGGCGCTCGATCAAGGTGAGCCAGATCCCGCTCCCCGCGGGCGACGACCAGCGATGTCCGCTGCGTCCCCGCCCCGCGGTCTGCGTATCGGCCAATACCAACGTCCCACTCGGTGCCCCCGCGGCGGCCAACTCGTGCGCGACGTCGAGCGTCGATCCAACGCTCTCGTAAAGAATGACCTGCGGAACGTTCAGCGCAGACGCGAGCGCGTCGGCGGGAACGCCGTCGTACTGGGCGGCGCGCTGCGAGGATGGAGACGAGTCGGCGGAGGCCACGGGCAAACTATCCGCGCATGAAATAGATCGCGAGCACGACGACGCCCAAGACGATGCGATAGATCGCGAAGACGCCGTAGGAGTGCCGGCTGACATATCGAAGTAAGACGGAGATCGCGACCCATCCACTAATGGCCGACGCCGCAACGCCAATGAGGAGAGGCGCCGAAAAGCCTGTCTCTCGAATCACGTGCGGCACTTTCAAGATGGCGGCGGCGGCGATGATCGGCATGCTCATCAAGAAGCTGAACGCGGCGGCGCCATTCCGGTCGAATCCGAGCGCACGACCCGCGGTGATCGTCGAGCCGGAGCGTGAGACGCCCGGAATCAACGCGAACATCTGCGCGCAGCCAATGAGCAACGCGTCGCGCATGGTGATCTCGTTCAAATTGCGCTGAGCGGTCGCGACGCGGTCGGCGAGCCAGAGCAATAGACCGGCGATGATCAACGCCGACGCGGTCAACGCCGGGCTGCGGAACGCGACGTCGGCTTTCTTCTCCAAGAGAAGACCGGCGATCGCACCGGGGATCGTCGCGATGATCAAGAGGATCACGCGCTGTTGCTCGACCGTGACGATTTTGCGCGTCGAGACGATCTGCCCCGCGGCGCGAAGGAGCGAGATCCATTCGCCCCAGAAATACCAGAGAATCGCGATCAACGTCCCGACGTGGAGCGCGACGTCGAACGAGAGGCCGGGATCGGTCCATCCCAACAGCCACGGCGCGAGCGACAAATGCGCCGAACTACTGACCGGCAAAAACTCGGCGAGCCCTTGCAGGAGGCCGAGTACAAGTGCTTGAAACCAGGTGATCATGAGTCGTGGAAAGGATTACGCCTGAGACGGGAGGGACGAGACGG
>Ga0207654_10000781_pt1 | contig 17509 bp, 14 predicted proteins | sample KBSC64metaG_FD_184355 | JGI IMG/M metagenome (GOLD analysis project Ga0207654, IMG submission 184355) | Corn rhizosphere microbial communities from Kellogg Biological Station, Michigan, USA - KBS C6-4 metaG (SPAdes) (version 2) | ecosystem: Host-associated > Plants > Roots > Rhizosphere > Soil...
TGCGGTGGTGATAATCGGGTTTCCCGGATCAGAGAGATCGGCCATGAAGACCCTGTCCCAGTTTGAGGCTCCAGTTCCGCCGCGGACGTTCTGCACGTAGAGAACCGCGTTACGAAAATCCTCATAGAAGACCCGGGGTTGAATCTCAAAGGAGGCCTGAGAAGTTTCCAACTCCTGCTCCATATCGAGAATGGCCCGGTTGGCGCGAGGCGCGATGTAGAGCGAGTTCACGAGTCCGATCAGGGTTCCGCCAATTGCCACCGCGGACGCGACGCGAACAAAGTACCAGATGCCGAGCCCTGAGGCGCGCATGGCGATGATTTCGCTGTCCGCAGCGAGCCTGCTCAGTCCTAGCAGAATCCCGACCAGAACGGCCATGGGGATCGTAACTTTGAAGGTGTTGGGAAGGTTAAAGATAAAAATCTGGGCGATGTTCCCAAAAGTCGAACTGTTTCGAACGATAGCCTCAAGGATGTGGTTCAGGTCGCGAATGAAGAGGATGAAGGTAAAGATTGCGCATCCGATGAGTGTGTAGGAGAGAATCTCGCCGAGAATGTATCGGGTGAGGATGCGCACGTTAGGGCTCTGCCGCTAGTTTAACTTGCCTGCGAAGCGGACAGAGGTCGCGGCTGCCACACGCGGAGCCTAAGGCTGTTGGTGAGCACGCTGACCGAACTGAGCGCCATTGCCGCGGCGGCTATCCAGGGGCTCAACAATAGGTGAAAAGCCGGATAGAGGGCTCCTGCCGCGAGTGGAATTCCTAGAATGTTATATCCGGCGGCCCAAAACAGGTTCTGACGCATGACTTTGACGGTTGATTCAGCTAGTTCAATCGCAGAGAGGATGGCCGCGGGCTGGGCTCTCAACAGCAGAACGTCGCCCGCCTCCTGGGCAAGATCCGCGCCATTTCCCATTGAAATGCCTGCATCCGCCTGGGCGAGGGCAGCGGCGTCGTTGATTCCATCGCCGACCATGCCGACCTTTAGACCTTCGTTCTGGAGAGACCGGATACGCGCCAATTTGCCGGCCGGATCAAGTCCTGCTTCTACCTCCGCGATGCCGGCCTGATTTGCAATGGGCGCCGACGCTGCGGCGGAGTCGCCGGTCAACATCAGGACCCTGAGTCCTCTTTTCCGTAGAGCGGCGACGCTTTCTACAGCGTCCGCCCGAAGTGTATCGCGCGCATCGAAGCAGCCGATTGACTGGTGATCTAGCGCCATCCACAAGCGGGTAGTTCCCGGCCTCGCCGGCGGTATAGCGTCGGGAAAGCGAACTCCGTATTCCTGGAACAACGCTTCGTTGCCGATCAGGCAGTCGTAGTCCTCAACGCGCGCCGACAGTCCCCGCCCGGGAATCACGTGTACTTCCTGGGCAGATTCCCATTTGATGGCCTGAGATCGTGCGTAATCGACGATCGCGTGAGCCAAGGGATGGTTTGAGCGCTCCTCGGCGGCGGCCGCAATGCGCAGCAGGTCGGCCTCACTGTAGCCCTTTACGGGACGTACGTTCTGGAGGACTGGCCGACCTACGGTGAGTGTGCCGGTTTTGTCTACGACAATGACTTGCAGATTCGAGGCGCGTTCCAGGGCTTCGCCGCCTTTGAACAGCACGCCAAGTTGAGCGCCCCGGCCTACCGCAACGGTAAGTGCAGCCGGAACGGCGAGGCCCATCGCACATGGACATGCAATGACCAACACCGACACGGTTGCGGCTAATGCCATCGATGCCGAGCTCGTAAAGGTCAGCCAGCAGACAAAGGTCGCGACCGAAAGGAGCAGAACAATCGGAACAAATATCGAACTGACTCGATCTGCCAGGCGCTGGGTGGGCGCACGCGATGACTGTGCCTGCTCCACCATCCTGGTGATTTGAGCGAGAACAGTGTTCTCTCCAAGCGATTCTGCGCGGCAAGTGACGGCCCCGTCATAGTTCATTGTTCCGGCCAGGACCCGATCGTTGACGTCTCGCGTCTGCGGTGTCGCTTCACCGGTCAGCATGGATTCATCGACGGTGGTTCGACCTTCGGTGATCGTTGCGTCTACAGGGAATCGTTCGCCGGGGAGGACAAGGACGTGATCTCCGAGCTGAATCTCTTCAAGCGGAACCAGAGTCTGAATGCCGTTCACGATGCGTCTTGCGATTAACGGACGAAGCCTTCCCAGTGCATTCACGGCAGCCAGTGCCTGGCGCTTAGCACGCGCCTCGAGGACCTTACCCAGGAGTAAAAAGCCAAGGATCAGCAGTACGGCGTCAAAGTAAACATCGCGGCCAGGGGCGGGGGAGATGGTCGAGTAAGCCGAATAGAGAAACGCCACACCGGTGCCGAGACTGACGAGCGTGTTCATGTTTGTTCCGCCATGGCGCAGAGCCTTAGCCGCGGCAATATATATGCCGTTTCCCGCCCAAACCACCAGAACAAACGTGAGAACGAGCAGAGTCCACCGCAGTGCATCGTGAGGAACTTGATACAGAGGGGGCAGAACGTGCATCAGGAAGTGGTCAGCGGAGCCCATGTCAGCGCCGAGGGGCATGGATAGCAGCATTGCTACTGCTCCGCCAACCAGGGTCGATATGGACTTTGCAAGTGCGTCAGCTTCATCGTGACCGGCGCTCTGAGGTTTCAGCATTCCGGCACGTGGAAGGACAGCGTCGTATCCGACTCCGCGAATTGCCGCGACCAAGCTCTCAGGGGAAGCTTGGGAAGGATCGAAGACTACACTGGCCCGATTGGCCATCAAGTCGACATGAGCTGTCTTGACTCCCGATGTTTTCCTTAGCGCACTCTCGACGTGATGCTGACAGGCGGCACAGGTCATCCCGATCACTGGTAAGGTGAGCGATTCTGTCTCTTGCACGGGCATTTTCAGTTTTATCGTTCCAGGTGAGCGGAATACCCTGCGTTGGCCAGTGCGGCAATTGCTGCATCGACGGCCGGTACATCTTCAGATTTCAATCGGGCAACTCCGATCCGGACTTCCTGGACCTGCACGCCCTGAGTCGAATTCAGCGCCTGAGTAACGCGGCGCACACAGGAACCACAGTGCATCCCATCGATATGCAGCGTGAACTCGGACATCCTGATCTCTCCGTCTGATTCGATGATACTCGCCAAAATCCGATGCATGAAGCGAGGGAATATGGCTGCTTCGGTACGCAAGTGTTAGTCCACGCTCTATGCTAGGACCAGCAGGATGAGCGACGTACTGCAACGCGAATTTCCCCTGGCCCCCATCGTGGGTGTCGGCGCAGTGGTGGTGGATGCCGGGCGGGTTTTGCTCGTCCAGCGTGGCCGGGAACCCCTGAAAGGGAAGTGGTCATTGCCCGGGGGCATGCTCGAACTTGGCGAATCGTTGCATGCGGGCGTGGTTCGCGAGGTGGAAGAGGAAACTGGCCTCCTGGTCGAGCCACTCGAACTGGTTGAATTGTTGGATCGAATCGTGCGCGAAGAAGCGCCGGCGGGAGAGCGGGTCCGTTACCACTACGTGATTGCCGACTATCTTTGCCGGGTTGTGGGGGGCTCCCTGAGGGCTGGATCGGATGCGCAGGCAGTGCGCTGGACTGAACGCGCGGAATGGAACAGCCACAGTTCTCTCGCACTCGATCCGGTCAGCATTCTCGTTATCGAGGCTGGCTGGCGGCGCGCTGCGGCATTCGCGCAGGAAAAGGGCCGTTAAGGATGCGTCGAAGGTGGGTCGCTCTTGCTGTTTTGATTTTGTTCGCCCTCGCTGGGTTGGCGTTCTGGGCCCGCCCTGTGAGCGTCTTCCGAGTCTTCAATGAAGCGCAAATGTACGCTGTCGGTGCCAGAAACCATTACACAGTCGTGAATGGATATCGGATCCACTACTACGCGCTCGGTCCAGAGAGTGGTCGGCCCGTGCTGCTTGTGCACGGTCTTGGCGGTCGGGCCGAGGATTGGGACAAACTGGCGCCTTATCTCCGGAAGGCCGGCTATCGAGTTTATCTTCCTGACTTGCCGGGATTCGGCAAGAGCGAGAAGCCTGCAGATTTCTCGTATTCGGTCACCGATCAATCGAAAGTCGTGGTTGGCTTCATGGATGCGCTGGGCCTGCAACAGGTAGATCTCGGCGGATGGTCCATGGGCGGATGGATTGTGCAGTTGGTTGCGGCAAACAATCCGGACCGCATCTCCCGGCTGATGCTCTTCGACAGTGCGGGCCTTTATATGAGGCCGGAGTGGGACACCAAACTGTTCACGCCCATTTCGCCCGCGGAGATTGAAAAGCTGGATAAGCTGCTGATGCCGCATCCGCCGAAGCTACCGGATTTCGTTGCGCGAGACATCCTCAGGGTGTCCCGCGAACACGCATGGATCATGCATCGATCTCTTGACACCATGCTCCTAGGCCGGGAAACAACAGACGCTCTGCTGCAACACCTGAAGATGCCTGTTCTGATCATCTGGGGCGAACAGGACCAGATCACGCCTCTTGCCGAGGGCGAAAAGATGCATACGCTGATTCCGCAATCGCAGATGGATGTTGTGGCTGGATGTGGGCACCTCGCTCCGAATGAGTGTGCCAAGGTCATTGGGCCCGAAGTGATCCGGTTCCTGTCTCAACCAAAAAAATAGAGACAGAAAGGCGGCGTCTGGCAACTCCGCCTTCATCTGACCCGGTCTCAGAAACTGATGCGTCCGCTGAGCTGGATCTCGCGACCCGGCGTTGATACCTCAGTGATGCTGCCAAAGCTGGACGTGTTCACGAAGCGATTCGGAGTGCCCAGGTTCGTATGGTTGAGGGCGTTGAAGAACTCTGCACGTGCTTCAAAGCGAGCTTTCTCAGCAATACCAAATTCGCGGACGACGCCGAAATCGAGCGATTGCAAACCGGGCCCGTACACCATATTTCTGCTGGAGTTGCCGTAGGTGTATGCAGGCGGTGTCGCGAACGCTTTGGGGTTGATCCAGGTGGTTGCGTTACGCGTACCGGAGCCGAAGATCTTTTCTCCCGTGAGATTGGCCCGGATCGGGTTCTCGCCTACCACTGTGCCGGCATTGGCGGTATCGCCAAACACCGAGACGGTGAACGGGAAGCCGGTTTGAGCCTGGAACTCGAGCGAAGTTCGCCAGTCCCGGCTTAGAGCCTGCAGCAGGCGGTTGGACCCCACGGCATGGGAACTATAAACGGCGCTGAGTGCGAAGCGGTTTCGGATATCGCAACCAGGGCCTTTTTCCGCATCGAGATCGTCGTTGTTCTGCGGTGTGGCTGCTTCGAACATCGGTGAGCGGAAGTCTGGCGCATTCTCCAAAGTCTTCGCGAACGTGTAATTCGCGAGGAAGCTGAGTCCGTTGGAATAGCGACGCCGCACGCTCACGTAGCCGGCGTCATACCAGCTCTGGGAGGTGTTTTCGAGCAGGTTCATCGTGCTTACAGGAAAGGTAGAACTCGCAACACTCACGTTCGAAGGAAACGTAGTGTTGTCGACGAAGCTGATTTTCGGATGGGGACGGCGGGGTTGAATGAGCCCCGGACCGGGTTGTGCATTGTTGATGAGGTGTGAACGCTGAAGATGGAAGCCGCCTGCTCCGAGATATCCGACTTCAACTGTGGTTGAACTGCCGATCTGCTTCTCAAGCGAGGCGCTCCACTGTTCGATGTACTGCGCCGGAGCGTGCAACTGAAGCCCCGTAAAACTCACAACCGACGTCCCGAGGACCGGAGCAGGGAAGTTCAAGGTGTTGATGCTGGGAATGAACGGGTCGCTCTGCGACGTCAGCGGAAACACGTAGGGCACGTTGTGACGCTGGTTGCACCATGTATTCATGTCGACAGGTGTGTAGAAGACTCCGTATGCGACATGAGCGACCATCCCGAAACGGGGAATGCTCTGGGCCACTCCAATCCGCGGAGCAAAGTTGGCATGGTTGGCATACATCAGTCCCTTCGGGTAGCCGTTTTGTCCTCCGATGAAGACCTGTGGAGTTCCGGTGCTCAAATCCAGATTGCTGTTGGTGTAGCGAATGTCGACCAGAGGGCTCATGAACTCATAACGCACGCCATATGTAAGCGTGGTGGTTGGAGTCACGCGCCAGGCATCCTGAGCGTACCCATCGGCGTACCACTGGCGGAGGTCCATCTGCGGCACACCTGCCTGTCCCTGGCGAGCTGCGGGCAAACCCAGTTCGAAGCTTGCAAGAGATGATCCGGTCTTCCCGTCGTTCAATGCGTATTCTGTCGTGAATCCGTTGGTGAACTGGTAGTAGCCGCGGTTCTGGAAAAAGCCCCACATCGGCCAGATGAACTTCTGATATGCACCGCCGAACTTGGCGCTGTGCCGGCCAATCTGCCAATTCAAGGTGTCGCGGCCCTCTACAACCGTGTCCCATGCGTGCATCGGAGTGGCGCTGAAAGCGTCTCCCATGGGTGAGAATCCCTGAACATTGAAGTACGGCGCGCCCCACGCTGCCGGGCCGCCAAAACCTGTTCCGGTGATTCCGAGTTCAGAAACGATGTCATTCTTGTTGGCGCTTTCCGTGGAATGCTGCATGACGAGCCGCGAGATGGCGATCGATGCAGAGTTTACCAATTCCGACGAGAAGACGTGATTCCACGCAAGTATCCCGTTCTGTGCGAGATCGTCGTGATAGAAGCCGAAGCCGGGAAGGCCCATCGACGGATGAAACCCGTACTCGCCGGAAGCTGAGTAGCGAAAATACGCAAGATCCCCGTTTCCAAAGTTATGATCAACTCGAACCGTGCCCTGGTCCTGGTTCATGCGCTGCTTGCGAAGATCGAGATAGTTGTTCGCGTCGTTGCCGGCGCCGACAACCGTTGGCTGTCCCATCATTGTCATGCTGCCCATATCCATTGTGTTGGGCTGCGGCGTGTACTTGTTCAGCATGATTGAAGCCGCATGAGAGATACGGTCCGGTGGGATTACATTCTTTACGCCGTTGTACTCAAACTGCTGACGGACGTACTGCGGGTTTGTCTTGCTCGGCGGCAAGGCTGGATTGAAGCTGGGGTTCGGCTGCGTGGTGTTGGGGTCGTAGATGTCGAGACCGCTCTGGCTGAAGTCGCCCGAGGCCTCTTCTGGCGTGGGTACCGTGTCGACCATGGCGTGCGTCTCTACATTGCGCAGCCCCTCATAATTTACGAAGAAGAAGGTCTTCCCGGTGCGCCAGACGGGACCTCCGATCGACGCTCCGAAGTTGTTCTGTACAAGAAAATTTGACATTCCCATGTCATTGAAGGAGTGGGCATCCATTGCGCCATTGCGCAGGAATTCATAAGCGGTGCCGTGGAAGTGCGCGGTTCCTGATCGGGTGATGATATTGACCTGGCCGCCGCCTGCACCTCCCATCTCTGCCGAGTAGCTGCCCGTCTGTACCTGAAATTCCTGTACCGCGTCCGGTGATGCGCTCAGGTTCTGCGTACTGAAGGTCGGATCGGTATTCGTGGCTCCATCGAGAAGGAAGTAATTCGCATTCGGCCTGCTACCACCGATGCTCACCGCGGAGCGCTGTCCCGGGCGCCAGTAGAGTGGATTCATATCTCCGGTGGCAGCGCCGTGGCTGAGATGGGCACCGGGTACTGTGAGAACAAGGTCAATCAGCATGCGCCCGTTGAGAGGGAGAGAGTCAACGGATTTTTGATCGACGACAGCGCCTACGCTTGCATCCTGGGTTTTGAGTAACTCGCCGGAAGCCTCGACGTTGACCGTTTGCTTCTCGCTGCTCAGCCGCAATTCCAGGTCGATGGTTGCCTGCTGCCCTACCTCGAGGTGGATGGTCTGGTTTGTCTCTGCAAAGCCCTGACCGTTGACGGTCAACATGTAGGTTCCGGGCTGCAGCCCAGCAATCTCGTACAATCCAGTGGCATTCGACACAACGTCACGCTTCGCTCCGGTGGCTAGGTCATTTGCATGAATGTGCGCTCCAGGAACAGCGTGGTGCTGCGGGTCGAATATAGAGCCCCGGACTACGGCGTAGTTGCTCTGTGCGATTGCTGTGACTGAGCCTGCGATCAGGCATAGAGATGCGAGAAGAAGTTGGCGCAACGTGGCTCTCCTAAGAAACGAACTGAATCGATTCGGCCCTCGGCTGAGAAGAAAGGGGCCCGATGGTCTGCGTCTGCACGCTTTGTACATTGCCTGACGGCTGGCAAATGTCAGGGAAAATGGCGCTTAGCTCTAATGAGAATGGGGCTTTATCTATAGTAACGGCATCGTAGAAAGGATGGGCGATCTTCTCCATCTTTGGATGGACCTAGAGCAAAAGGCCACCGCGATGGTGGCCTTTTGTGGGATGCAGATGTACGGAGCCTAAACGCCGATTACGGCACAAAGCTCCTTCACGGCAGCTGCGCTCTTCTTCAGAGCAGCATCTTCTTCAGCGGTGAGTTTGATCTCAATGATCTTCTCGAGGCCACCGGCTCCGAGTTTGCAGGGAACGCCAATATAGTAGCCCTCGATCCCGTACTCGCCTTGAAGATACGCAGCGCAGGGCAGAATCTTTTTCTTGTCCTTGAGAATGGCCTCGACCATCTCTACGGTCGCGGCGCTTGGGGCGTAATACGCACTCCCGGTCTTGAGGTACTTCACAATCTCGGCGCCGCCGTCACGCGTACGCTGCACGAGTTGCTCCAGTCGATCTGCGGGAATCAACTCAGTGATCGGAATGCCTGCCACGGTGGAGTAGCGGGTCAGCGGCACCATCGTGTCACCGTGTCCGCCGAGGACAAACGCGGTCACATTCTCGACACTGACGTTGAGTTCTTCCGCGATGAAGGTGCGGAACCGGGCAGAGTCCAGCACGCCGGCCATGCCGATCACGCGCTCGCGGTTGAATCCGGCCTGGCGGAACGCTGCCTGCGCCATGGCATCGAGAGGATTCGAAACGATGATCAGGATACATTCCGGCGACTGCGCAACGACCTTCGAAACCACATCGGACATAATTTTGAAGTTCGTATGCAGCAAGTCGTCGCGGCTCATTCCCGGCTTGCGGGGAATACCAGCGGTGATCACCACGATGTCAGAGTTAGCTGTGGCGGCGTAGTCGTTCGATCCGACAACGTGCACGTCGCGCTTTTCAATGGGCATTGCTTCGAGCAGATCGAGCGCTTTGCCCTGGGGAACGCCCTCCACAACATCAATCAGCACCACATCGGCAAGTTCCTTCGCCGCGATCCAGTGTGCTGCCGTAGCGCCCACGTTACCGGCGCCAACAATGCTTACCTTTTTACGCATTTTCTTTTCTCCTGAGCGGAGTTCGCGGAGTTAGCCGCGCTTCGCGCGTGTTAGCGGAGTTAGGTTACTGAGGAGGACGCGCTAGCTCTGCAAACTCCATTGTGCAAGGCTAGCGCCGCTGTCTTTACATATTGCCGATGATTCGCGTTGCAAACTCGCTGGTGCCTACTTTGGTTGCGCCGGCAGTTTGGCGTTCGAAGTCGTATGTCACGAATTTCTGCTGGATGGTCTTTTCCATCGCGTCTTCGATCATCTTGGCGGCTTCCTTCCAGCCGAGGAAGTCGAGCATCATGACGCCGGAGAGAATCACCGAGCCTGGATTGATGACGTCTTTGTCCGCATACTTCGGGGCCGTCCCGTGGGTCGCTTCGAATACAGCGTATCCATCACCGATGTTCGCGCCGGGTGCGATTCCGAGCCCGCCGACCTGCGCGGCCGCGGCGTCGGAGATGTAGTCGCCGTTGAGGTTGGTGGTGGCGAGAATGCTGTAGTCCGCCGGCCGAATGATGATCTGCTGGAAGATCGAGTCCGCGATGCGATCGTTCACGAGGATCTTCGATTTCCATGCTCCATTTCCGTGCGACTTGCCGATGGCGTCCAACACTGACTTCACTTCGGCGACAACCGAATCCCGGAAACTCTGCGGTGCGAACTCGATGCCAGGCTCGATAAGGGCTGCATTGTCTTCCACGGAGATGCCAGGGTTTGCCTCTACATTGCCGAGGATCCAGCTTTCGCGTTCGGTAACGGTTTGGTCACGGAATTCCTCGGTGGCAACCTCGTAGCCCCATTCCCGGAAGGCGCCCTCTGTGAACTTCTGGATGTTGCCTTTGTGAACCAGCGTTACCGTCTTGCGGCCTGTTTCCATCGCGTGGCGAATGGCATAGCGCACGAGACGCTTGGTGCCGAAGATGGAGATAGGCTTGATTCCGACGCCGGAGTCCTGACGGATCTTCTTCTTGCCGCCCTTGAGCAAATCGTCATTGATATAGCTGATCAACTTCGCCGCATCGTCGCTGCCTTGCTTGAACTCGATACCGGAGTACACGTCTTCGGTGTTTTCGCGGAAGATGACGATGTTGACCTTCTCGGGGCTTTTTACCGGGCTCGGCACGCCCTGGTAGTAGCGCACGGGGCGAACGCATGCGTAGAGGTCAAGAATCTGGCGGAGCGCAACATTCAGCGAGCGGATCCCGCCGCCGACGGGCGTAGTGAGTGGTCCTTTTATGGAGACGCGCAGATCTCGAGCGGCGTTTACTGAGTCATCAGGGAGCCAGTTGTTGAACTGGCGAAATGCCTTCTCGCCGGCGAAGATCTCAAACCAGGCAATCTTTCGTTTGCCGCTATATGCCTTTTCAACCGCCGCGTCGAAGACTCGCTGCGAGGCTTTCCATATGTCGCGGCCCGTGCCATCGCCCTCGATGAAGGGGATGATGGGATTGTCAGGAACCTGATATTGGCCGTGGCTGTACTCGATGGGCTTGCCGCTTTGCGGCAATTCCAGCCCGTTGTAGGTCTTCTGCATTTGTGTTTTGGAGTTCCTTCCCGAGATAGGGTTCAAGGGAAGGCTAACATCCTGAAATTACGCGTGGCAACGGCAGCTGTGGGGCGAAGATGAACGGAAGATGACGACGCCAGAAGGTGTAACCAGGGGGATCGGCCCGAAGCGACCCCGCTAAAGGTCTTCACTGAACCGGCGCGTTGCGGAAGTCCCCTTGATCGAGTCGAGGAATGCCGAAGTGTCCGCGAAGATGGAGCAGATCCACCGGGCTCAGGTTTCCGGCAACCGTCACCAGGGTCAAGCTGCGAGGAGTCTCTGCGAGGACCACTGCTCCTCGAATATTGACACCGTCCAGCACGAACCAGACGTCGGTCGTTCCGTTTCGAAGCGGTCCACCGTGGTCGGATGAGGTAACGACGTGCTTCCATCCTCGAAGATGATAAGAAGCCCGGATGGCTTGAACCGCGCCCTCGTCGGGAATTCCAGCATCATTAAAGCGCATTGTGTGGACGCTGACGCCGTCAAGCTTGTTGATTGCTTGTCGCACCGGTGCGTCAGAGTCCGGTACGACGCCGGCAGCGACGCCAAGAAGCGTCCTGTCGAGGGTGAAGTTTTCCTTCATCGTCGCCATGGAACTCAATACCGCGAGAGGCGGAGGCACCCACTCCAAGGGCACGGGACTTGCGTCTGGCGGATAATCGTGTGCCGGTGGAGCGTCGGGTCGCGCGCCATACTCCTGGGCTGCGACGAATGTGCTGCCAAAAGTTATCGCGCTGAGTACACAAGTCCCGAGAACGAGGGAAAGCTTCATAAACTCTGAAACTCGAGGCGGGGGAAAAAGTTCCGCCGATCGGGGAAAATGTATTTCTCAGGCCTGTGGCTCCGCTGAGGAGGTTCCCAAGTTCTCCCGTCGCCCCGGAGAATGTAAACGGCCGATTAAATCGCAAACCATTCTGTTTTCAGGCGGCAAGATGCGATAAACTCATGCGGGAACGTCCAAAAAATCAGTCAATCGCCAACCTCACGGAGGGTACATAGAAATTGGGAAAGAGCATGGTCCCGAAGAAGCTTTTCTTCACCAAGGGTGTAGGCAAACATAAGGAGCGCTTAACTTCTTTTGAGCTCGCCCTTCGGGATGCCGGAATCGCTTCGCAGAACCTGGTCCGCGTCAGCTCGATCTTTCCGCCACGCTGCAAGATCATTTCGCGCAAAGAAGGCCAGAAGTATCTGAATCATGGCGAGGTCGTTTTCGCCGTTATCGCTGAAAACTCAACCCGTGAGCCCCACCGCCTTTGCGTCTCCAGTATTGGGGTAGCCATTCCAGCGGATAAGGACACCTACGGCTATCTCAGCGAGCATCACAGTTTCGGCGAGACCGAGGATCAGGCAGGCGAATATGCCGAGGAACTCGCAGCCGAAATGCTCGCGACGACTCTCGACGTCGAATTTGATCCGGACAAGAGCTGGGACGAGAAGAAAGAGATCTATCGCATCTCCGGGCAGATCGTTCGCACCAGCAACGTGACCCAGTCCGCAGTGGGCGATAAGCGCGGTCTGTGGACGACGACTATTGCGGCGGCGGTTTTGATTCTCGAGGAGTAACCCGCGGGTCGCTCGAATTCAGGCCAATCCCGCAAAGCGGGATTGGCCTCGTCGTGTGGAGGAAACATTCGGCGGCTGCGCCGAGGGGATTGGTGGCGATGGACAATCAGCGTAAGTACAACGTGGGTCTGGTGCAGATGCGCATGGGGCCTGATCCTGATGCGAATCTCGTCGCCGCGCTTGCGCAGGTCAGGAAAGCGGCGGATCGCGGAGCGAACATTGTCTGTCTGCCGGAGCTTTTTCAAGCCCAGTATTTCTGTCAGAGGGAAGACATCAAGCTGTTCGACCTAGCCGAGCCGATTCCTGGTCCCGCAACGGCGCGGCTTGGAGCATTGGCAAAAGAACTGCGGATTGTGATTGTGGCGTCGCTGTTCGAGCGGAGAGCAGCGGGGCTCTACCACAACACTGCTGTGACGCTAGGGCAGGATGGAGAAATCATCAGCGTCTACCGCAAAATGCACATCCCCGATGATCCGCTGTACTACGAGAAGTTCTACTTCACACCGGGCGATCTTGGCTTCAAGTCCGTTGACACGCCGCATGGTCGGGTCGGCACGCTCGTCTGCTGGGACCAGTGGTATCCCGAGGGTGCTCGCCTTACGGCGCTCCAGGGCGCTGAAGTGCTTTTCTATCCAACGGCGATTGGCTGGCATCCGGCTGAGAAGGACGAGTTTGGAGCAGCGCAGTACGATGCGTGGCAGACGATCCAGCGTGCGCATGCGATTGCAAATGGCGTCTACGTTGCGGGCGTAAACCGCGTCGGGCACGAAACTGGTGATATTCGAGGCAATCGCGCCAGCGGTCCGGGACTTGAGTTCTGGGGCGGAAGCTTTCTTGCTGATCCGTTCGGCCGGATCGTGGCGAAGGCATCGCATACCGATGAAGAGATCATTATTGGCGAGATAGATACGGCGCTTCTGGAAGACACGCGTCGTAACTGGCCGTTCCTTCGCGATCGCCGCATCGATGCGTACGCGCCGATAACCAGCCGCTTTCTTGATCCCGGATTCGGAGACGGCAAGTAGTGATCCCCGAAAAGACTCCGCGCGAACTTGGGTATCGAATGCCCGCCGAATGGGAGCCGCACGAAGCGACGTGGCTCGCGTGGCCGCACAATTCTGAAGATTGGCCGGGAAAGTTTCAGGCCATTCCATGGCTTTATGCGGAGATCGTTCGGCTGCTCGCGGCGCGAGAGCGCATCCACCTGCTTGTGCAGGATCAAAAGGAGCAGGCCCGCGCCACGAGTATTCTCGAGCGAGCACATGCCAATCTCGACAGCGTCAGCTTTCATCAGTGGCCAACGAATCGTGTGTGGACGCGGGACTCGGGTCCGATTTTTGTCCGGAACGCGGAAGGCCAGATTGCGATCACGAACTGGCACTTCAACGCGTGGGCAAAATATCCCGACTGGCAGCTCGATGATCAGGTCCCGGCTCGCGCCGCGAAACTGTTAAGCGTTGCCGAATGGCAACCGGTCCTCGACGTCAACGGCGAGCGACGCAGGCTCGTTCTCGAAGGCGGCTCAATCGACACGAATGGCGAAGGCGTGATGCTCACGACGGAAGAGTGCCTTCTGAGCGAAGTGCAGCAGCGCAATCCGGGTGTGAGCCGCGACCAGCTGGAACGTGCATTCAGCGAGTACCTCGGAATCGATCAGGTGATTTGGTTGGGACGAGGAATTGCGGGTGACGATACGCATGGACACGTGGATGACATTACGCGTTTTGTTGGTTCGTCCACGATCGTGACCGCTGTCGAGCCGGACACGACAGATCCGAATCACGAGCCGCTTTCTGAGAATCTGGAACGATTGAAGGCTGCGCGCACTGCTGATGGCAAGGAGTTCACCATTGTCGAACTCCCGCTCCCGTGTCCTGTCGTTTTCCGAAAACAGCGGCTGCCTGCAAGCTATGCGAATTTTTTTATTGCGAATGGGCTCGTTCTGGTTCCTACGTTTCACGATGCGAATGATCGCGTTGCTCTCGGCATCATCGCTGAGCTGTTTCCCGAACGCGAGGTCATTGGAATTTACGCGGTGGATCTTGTGTGGGGTTTGGGCACGCTGCACTGCATGACGCAGCAGCAGCCCGCGGTTTTGGCGATTTAGAGCAGGCAAAATGTCGGTTAAGCGCTGAAATTGCACCTCTTCGTGGCTTTTCTGAGCAGTTCTGCAGAAGGCTCGCTTCGGCTATATTGCTGATTCGGCATTGGTTTCTTCGTAAATCGATGTAAAGAGCTATCCATTTAAGGGGAGGGGATGGGGGTACCCCATTTTCTTTTCAACGAACCCCTCTACTGTTTTCATGGTGCGCTCATGAGGGGCTAATTATCTGCAAATAGGGCGCGAGATTCTGACGAATGCGTTGTGATCTTTGGATCGGGCTTTGTCGCGAGGCTTCTCTGATCGGTTTCGCCAATAGACCCTCAGGGGCTAGAGCCCGAGTGCCTGGCGGGCTGGTTTGCGGCACGACTAAAGTCGTGCCCTGACGCTTGGTGGCTTCCAATCAGTTTTGCTTTTGCGGCACGACTGAAGTCGTGCGCTGACGCTCGACGTTTTGCGAGCAGTTTTTGATTTCGGTTTTGCCGTAAGATGAGGGGCGATGATTTCGGATCTGGAAGCGATGAGAACGGCGCTGGCGGAAGCTCGCAAGGCGGCAGAGGCCGGCGAGGTTCCAATCGGGGCGGTGCTGGTGCACGATGGGGCAATCATCGCGCACGGGCAGAACTCGGTAATTCGCAGCAGCGATCCGACGGCGCACGCTGAGATCGTGGCCTTGCGGCATGCGGCGGCGATTCTCGGCAACTACAGGCTCAATGGGTGCACGCTGTACATAACTCTGGAGCCGTGCGCAATGTGCGCGGGAGCCATGATTCATGCCCGTATCGACCGGCTGGTGTACGGCACGGCCGATCCAAAGGCGGGGGCATGCGGATCTGTTCTCTCCGTCTTGAATCATCCGCAGCTCAACCACCAAATGCAGTTGACTCATGGGTTGTTGGGGGAAGAGTGCGGGGAACTGCTGCGCGGATTTTTCAGAGAGCGTCGCACTAAGTCCGAGTAAGGGCGCGGATGCGGTCTTTCTGGCCGGGCCACCTGGCGGCGAGTTCGTCATAGCCGGCGTTGTGATAGTCGGCGTAGTCGAAGCCGGGAACGACGGTGCAGCCGAGAAGTGCGAGCTTGCCGCCGCCGATGAGGCGAGTGCCTTGCCATACTCCGGCGGGAACCACGACCTGAACTTGCTGGCCGGCAAGCAGATCATGACCGAGAACCAAGACGCTAGAACTGCCGTCGGGATGAAGCTGAAGCATCTCGACGGGATCGCCCAGGTAGAAGTGGAACATCTCGTCGGACTCGAGCATGTGCATTTCGGAGAACTGGCCCTGCTCGAGGAGGTAGTAGATTGCCGTTCCCTGGGAACGGGCGCCACGCGGCAGATCGAGCGTGGCGGCAGCCGCCCAGGTCTGTCGGAAATGGCCGCCCTCAATGGGGTGCGGATCGAGCTTGAGCAGCGTCTTTATCTGTTCAGCGGTCACAGAGAGATCGTAAATGAGCCGTTAAAATCGATGTATGAAGGTTCAGGTCTACACCGCCTCATGGTGCAGAGATTGCCGGGCGGCGAAGCAATTTCTCGATACACACGGGATTGAATACACAGAGATCAATGTAGATGCCGACCCAGCCGCCTCGGCTGAAGTGATCCGGCATGTTGGCAAGAGAGCTATCCCCCAGCTTGTAATCGACGGTGAATGGTTCCAGCCCTATAAACCGGGGCGGGGACTGCTCTACGACGAACTGCATCAGCGGTTCGGTATCCCGCGCAGGTAACTGCTTTAACCTCGTACAATTTAATTTGGATTGCGACGCCCCGGAGTTCGCAGGCGGCTGGTCCAACGTCGAGTTGCGGGCAGTTTTGCGCCGGCAGGACCTGAGACAGGAGATCTGCGTTGATCAAGCGTTACACACGCCCGGCAATGGGGCGGATCTGGACTGAAGACAACAAATACCGCTGCTGGCTGCAGGTTGAGTCGGCGGCCAGTGCCGTGCTTGCCGAGGATGGGGTGATTCCGCAGTCGGCTGCGGACGCGATTGCCCAGAAGGCCTCAGCCTCCGCTGAGCGGATTCTTGAGATCGAAGCCGAGGTGAAGCACGATGTCATCGCATTCACGACAGCGGTGGCGGAGAGCCTGAAAGCACAAGGGCTCGGCGAGGAGTCTCGCTGGCTTCATTATGGTCTGACTTCGAATGACATTGTGGATACGGCGCAAGCGCTGCAGGTGAAAGAAGCTTCGGCGCTGATTTGCCGGGGGATTGAAGCGTTGCTCGTCGTGCTGAAGAAGCGCGCGCTGGAGTTCAAGCACACGCCGACGATTGGGCGGACCCACGGGATCCACGCGGAGCCGACCACGTTCGGCTTGAAGTTTCTGAACTGGTATGCCGAAATGGCGCGGAATCTGAAGCGTTTTGAATTCGCTGCTGAAGACATGCGGGTAGGCAAACTCTCAGGCGCGGTGGGAACGTTCGGGCATCTCAAGCCGGAACATGAAGAGCGGATCTGCGAGCGACTGGAATTGAAGCCAGCTCCGGTGGCAACGCAGGTGATTCAGCGCGATCGGCATGCGGCGTATATCGGGACGCTCGCGGTAGTTGGCAGCACGCTGGACAAGATTGCGGTGGAAGTGAGGCACCTGCAACGCACGGAGGTACGCGAAGCACAGGAGTACTTCAGCGAGAAGCAGAAGGGCTCTTCAGCGATGCCGCACAAGAAAAATCCGATTACGAGCGAACAGATCAGCGGCCTTGCGCGGGTTCTGCGAGGGAACTCGCAGGCAGCGCTCGAGAACGTTGCGCTGTGGCATGAGCGCGATATCTCGCACTCGTCGGTGGAGCGGGTGATCTTTCCGGACTCGACGATACTGACGGACTACCTGCTGACGAAGACGACGGACTTGCTGGACCGGCTGCTGGTTTATCCCGAGCGGATGAAAAAGAATCTGGAGTCAACCGGTGGGCTGATCTTCTCGGGGCAATTGCTGCTGGACCTTGCTGAAGCAGGGATGCTTCGCGAAGAGGCGTATCGACTGGTGCAAAGCCATGCTATGCGGGCCTGGAAGGATGACCTCGTGTTTCGGGATGAGGTGGCAAAGGATTCCGCGATCACGGGGCTGCTTACCCCAGATAAACTTCAGCGCACTTTC
>Ga0207654_10000790_pt1 | contig 17436 bp, 16 predicted proteins | sample KBSC64metaG_FD_184355 | JGI IMG/M metagenome (GOLD analysis project Ga0207654, IMG submission 184355) | Corn rhizosphere microbial communities from Kellogg Biological Station, Michigan, USA - KBS C6-4 metaG (SPAdes) (version 2) | ecosystem: Host-associated > Plants > Roots > Rhizosphere > Soil...
TGGCGAATGCGGCGTTGTGGTCAGTGGAGACGCCGAATCTGTATCAGGCGATTGTGACAGTGGAGGCGGGCGGGAAAACTCGCGATGCGGAGCGGGTGAGCTTTGGCGTGAGGACGGCGAAGTTCACGGCGGACAAGGGTTTCCTGCTGAATGGGAAGCAAGTGAAGATCATGGGCACTTGCAATCACCAGGACCATGCGGGGATTGGCGCGGCTCTGCCGGATGCTATGCAGTGGTTCAGGCTGGCGGTATTGCGCGAGATGGGCGGGAATGCGGTGCGCACTTCGCACAATATGCCGACGCCGGAGTGGGTGGACGCCTGCGACCGGATGGGCATGATGATGATGTGCGAGACGCGGCAGATGAGTTCGAATCCGGAGGGGATGGCGCAGCTCGAGGTGATGATCAAGCGGTACCGGAATTCACCGTCGATTATTTTGTGGTCGGTGGGGAATGAGGAGTTTCTGCTGCAGGGGCCGATGGCGGAGCAGGGCAAGAAGATTGCGACGGAGATGGTGAGGAAGTGCCATGAACTGGATCCGACGCGTGTCGTTTCAGCAGCGGTGAATGGGGACAACCGGCAGGGGATTTCGGATGCATTTGATGTGCTGGGGTTCAACTACAACCTGAAGAATCCGGAGTCGTATCACAAGGATTTCCCGAATCGTCCGATATATGGGTCGGAGACTTCGAGCGCGATCGGTACACGGGGTGTGTACACCTCTGACAAGCTGCGGAACACGGTGAACTCGTATGACGGAGTGGTGCCGTGGGGCGAGACGGCAGAAGAGTGGTGGAAGTACTACGGCGAGCGCGAGTGGGAGGCGGGCGGATTTGCGTGGACGGGGTTTGATTATCGCGGAGAGCCGACGCCATATGGATGGCCGTCGATCAATTCGCAGTTCGGCATTGTGGACATGTGCGGGTTCCCGAAGGACAACTACTACTACTATCGGGCGTGGTGGTGGAACAAGGAGCCGGTGGTGCATGTGTTTCCGCACTGGAACTGGACGGGGCGCGAGGGCGATGAGATTGCCGTGTGGGCGTACTCGAACCTCGATGAGGTGGAGTTGTTTGTGAATGGGAAGAGTGCGGGGAGCCAGAAGGTTCCGCATCTGGGGCATGTGCAGTGGAAGGTGCGCTATGAGCCGGGTGTGATTGAGGCACGGGGAAGCAAGGACGGGAAGGTTGTGCATACAGCCAAGCGCGAGACGACGGGGCCGACAGCGGTAATCAAGCTGACAGCGGATCGGATGGAGATCAGTGCGGACGGCGAGGATGTGGTGGTGATCAAGGTGGAGGGGCTGGATAAGGAAGGACGGGTGAATCCTGTGGCGGACGATCACATCGGGTTCAAGGTGACGGGGGCAGGCGCGCTGATTGGCGTGGGGAACGGCGATCCGAATTGCCAGGAGAGCGATAAGGAACCGAAGAGGTCGCTGTTCAACGGACTGGCGCAGGTGATTGTGCAGGCCACGAAGGAAGCGGGCGAGATCAAGATTGAGGCTTCGAAAGATGGATGGCAGGGGCCGGAACTTACGCCTGCGACGATTACGATCAAGACGAAGAAGGTGGAGTTGAGGCCGGCGGTAGCTTGACAACAGGGGACAAGGGGACAAAAACACGAGGGGACCAGGTGGCAAGGGGAGCACAGCCAGCGGTTTGCGTGCGCTTTGCCATGAGTCCTCACAAGGTATGAGAATCCGTGCGTCCAGCTCTGAATTACCTCAGTAATTCGGCTTGCGACTGGTGGGCTTCCCGCGTCGAAACGCAGCCGGTATGCTGATTACCAACTAATCAACTTATTGTCCGTCGATGATTGGGTATGAGTCTGGCCCAAGCATCAGGCAAGAACAGGCTCAACGTCTCGCGATCGCGAGGCTATCGGTAAGTTCCAGCCGACACTGCATTTTTTCGCACCCCTGATCTAGCTCGCAATTGGGGGCCCGGATGTTGTCTGGTGCGGGAAAGTATGAAAGTGTTCCGGCTACTTCGAGTCTGGAAGTCTGTACCCATTCCATTGTTGGGAAGTGTGACGGCTCGCGACTGCAGTTTGGATTGCGAGTTTTCCTCAGTTTTGCGGCGCTCTCGTTGGGACTCGCGATCACGGGATGCTCGATTCCACCGGCATCTGTCACCGCAAAGTTAACTTCCGGAATCAAGGTCGCAGCACCGCTGGATGGAAGCGATTTGACGTCGCCGTTTACCGTGAGCGCAAGCGCGACCACGTGTGCATCACAGCCCGTTGTCTCCATGAGCTACTCGGTCGATGGAGGCCCGGCAGTCTCAGAGCCTATCTCATTCAACGCGCAGGTCACGGCACAACCTGGTCCTCACGTATTGCATGTCAAGTGCCTGGGACAGAGTGCGAGCAGCGAGGTGCTGATGAACATTAACGTTGCCTCGTCGAGCCCGACTACAACGTCCGCGGCTGCTACTCCATCGTTCTCGCAGCCATCGGGCACGTATTCGAGCGCGCAGAGTGTCTCCCTGTCTTCAGCCACGGCTGGATCGACGATCTACTTTACGACCGATGGGTCTACTCCGACATCATCTTCAAATCGATATTCGGGTCCGATCATGGTTGCGAGCTCCATGACCCTTCAGGCGATTGCGACAGCGCCGGGGTATACAAACAGCGGATTGGCGCAGGCGAGCTATGTGATCTCGGCGCCGAAGGGGCCTGCCGTACCCTCGTACGCAATTCTTCAGAAAGAGATTCAGCTTCTTCCGAACTGGCGGATCAAGCATGACCCGGCAACTTCGGGCAGTTCCACGGGTTCTATGAGTCTGGTCAGCGACCCGTCACTCAGCGGGCAGGCGGCAAAGTTCCATACCAGCTTCACGAATGCCGGCGGAGAGCTCTACTCCGTGACGTATGGAAATGATACCGACTCCAAGAATTTTCTCTATGACGCGCATGTCTGGATTGCCGCGGGGAGCAGCCTGAGCAACCTTGAGATGGACAATAATCAAGTGATGCGGAACGGTGACACGGTGATCTACGCGTTCCAGTGCTCGGGATATACGAATACCTGGGAGTTCAGCTCGAACGTCGGCACCCCTGATCAACCCAAGGTCAAGTGGGTGAAGTCGACCTCACCGTGCAATCCATCGAAATGGACACGCGACGTCTGGCACCATATTCAGATCAGGACTTCGCGCGACGATTCAGGCAACGTGACGTATCACTCGGTGTGGTTCGATGGAGTGGAGTCGCCGATCAACCAGACGGTGAATTGCGATTTCTCACTGGGCTGGGCACTTGGAGCGCTGGTGGCCAACTTCCAGGTGGACGGTATCGGCACCAGTGGGTCATCTACGCTGTACCTGGATCACTTCAATCTTTATCGCTGGTGAAGTCGGCACCGGACCGACTATTTCGCGGGAACCGGGCGCCGCCGCTGTGGGTGAAGACTTATCAGGCGATATAGTTGACAGGCATGGCTCACTTGCCCCAGACCCCGCGTTCCGCCGGATTCGGCAGATACCTTCCTCTTAGAACGGGCAATCTTGCCCTTGATTTTTCGCTGATTCTTGTGCCGGTTGCGTTCGTGATTGGGCACGTGAGCAGTTCGCCGGTGCTGATCTTTATCGCTTCGGCGCTCGGGATCATTCCCCTGGCTGCTTCGCTGGGCAAGGCGACGGAGGATCTCTCAAGCAAATTGGGGGAGAAGCTCGGGGGTTTGCTGAATGCGACGATGGGGAATGCAACGGAGCTGATCATTGCATTTTTCGCGTTGCGCGAGGGGCACCAGGCAGTCGTGAAGGCTTCGCTTTCCGGAAGCATCATTGGGAATGTTCTGCTGGTGCTCGGGACAAGCGTGTGGGTTGGGGGGATCGGGCGCGAGAAGCAAACGTTTGACCGGCGTTCGGTATCGGCCAGCGTGACGATGCTGTTTATTGCCGTGATTGCCCTGGTGATGCCGGCGGTTTTTGCGCTTTCGGTTCCCGGACACATGGCCACCAGAGCGCAGGCTCTGGATAGGTTCAGCCTCTGGACTGGAGGCGTGCTGATTGTTTTGTACGCTTTCGGACTGCTATTTCAGATCAGGAACCAGGAGATCCCGCTGGAGAGTGAGGCTGCCGAGGGATCACACGAGCCGTCGTGGGTAGCCGCGCTGTCCCTTCTTCTTGCAACGGTGCTGATTGCGCTGCTGAGCGAGATGCTGGTAGGACAAATCAGTGCTGCCCAGCATGCGTTGGGATTGTCATCGATGTTTGTGGGCGTGGTGGTGGTGGCCACAGTGGGCAATGCTGCAGAGCACTCGACGGCGATTCTTGTGGCCTACAAGAACAAGATGGATCTGTGCCTCTCAATCTGCATTGGAAGCAGCGTGCAGATTGCGCTGTTTGTCGCGCCTGTGCTGGTGTTTGCTTCGTATCTGCTCGGGAATCCAATGCAGCTGGTGTTTTCGCCGCTCGAGATCGCGGGAATTGGGCTGGCAATTCTCACGCTGGAGATGATCGTCAATGATGGAGAGACGGTGTGGTTCGAGGGGGCAGAACTGATCGCGGCCTATCTGATCCTGGGAAGCGCGTTCTATCTTGTGCCAGAGTAGCCCGCAGCCCGAGCAAATTTTGGATTAGATGAAAGGCATTCGGAAATTGTTGCAACCGTAATACGCCCGAGTCATCTTAGGAGCCAGAGGTGATAAATGGCATCGACGCAGGAGCTCGTGGAACGGCAGAAGGCACCGCTGGCAACCCCAACCGATCTGGAAGGCAAGTACGTGAAAGACATCACCGGTGCGCTGAACGCGCTGCTGGCGGATGTTTTCGGGCTTTATGTCAAGACGAAGAATTTTCACTGGCACATGAGCGGACGGCACTTCCGCGACTACCATCTGCTGCTGGATGAGCATGGAGATCAGCTGTTTGCGATGACAGATGACATTGCGGAGCGGGTGAGGAAGATCGGCGGGACAACGATTCGGTCGATTGGAAATATTTCGCGGCTGCAGCGGATTGCGGATAACGATGCAGAATATGTAACTCCGGAAGACATGTTGGCCGAGTTGCGTGATAACGAACGGCAGCTGATCCAGAGCATGCGCGAGACACACGATTTGTGCGATGAAGGCCGCGACGTGGCGACGGCGAGCTTGCTTGAGAACTGGATTGACCAGGCGGAACGCCGGCATTGGTTCCTGTTTGAGACTACGCGGAGGGATGTGGATCGGGCGTAGAGGGTGGCGGCGTGAGCCGCTGTTTGCGCGGGTGCGCGGAGTCAGGCTGCGTCGTGGTTGGATGATGATTTCATGCTGGTCCGGAGTACGAGGGACCCAGGCCCGTCGAATGTGGGCGCCCAACTTGCGGCTGAAGGGCAACTGCGGGTCCTTCGCCACGAGATGACAGTCGATGTTGAGGTCGACTTGAAACCCGATTGTCTTCCAGTTAACGGCTGAGGTTGAGGCGGTGGAAGACGGCGTCGACGACGCGGTTGCAGCGGGTGGCAGGGAACATGAAAGCCTGCGGGCTGGACGCGCCAGCGCGGGTCATCAGTTCGGTCCGCAGCAGCTCGTGAGCACGGTGGAGGCGGACCTTCACGTTCGTGTCGGTGATGGCGAGAACTTCCGCGGTTTCGCTGGTGCTCATCTCCTCAATGTCTCGGAGCATGAGGACGGTGCGGTAGGCGGGTGGGAGCGCGAGGATTGAGTCCTCGAGGAGGGCGGCCAGTTCGACGCGGGCTGCCGAGGTTTCCGGGCTGGGAGCGTTCTTGTCCGAGGCCAGAAGGGCATCGAGGTCTGCATCTGAATCGTCGATGTCAAGTGGATCGATCTTGCGTCGTGCGATGCTGCGCTTGATGGATTCGTTGACAGCGATGCGGGTGAGCCATGTGGAGAATTTCGCGCGACCCTCGAACTGAGCTAGGTGCTCGAAGGCGCGGACGTATGTTTCCTGCATGACGTCCTCGCATTCGGAGTCGTCCCAGAGAATACTTCGAATCGCCCGGTAGATGCGCTGATTGTGGCGCCGCATGAGCACCTCGAAAAGAAGCACTTCGCCCTGCAGCACGCGTGAGACGACGTGCTCGTCGGTCCAGTCTTCAACTGGCAAGGGCGGACAAACAGGATCGATTGTCATCTTCACTAAATCCAGCACCTGCTTAATGGACCGGCTCGCGGCTGTTTGGTTACAAAGATTCGGGTTTGTAACCACCGAGGCGGTGCTCGCTCCATTGGACAGGAGAGGAGGGGAGATGGCAAAGGATGACAGTCTGGACCGACTGAACATTGCGTGGTGGACATTACGCATTGGGTTGGCCGTGGGTCCGTTTCTTGCTGGGCTGGACAAGTTTTTCAATCGGCTTACGAATTGGGATATGTATCTGAATCCTGCGTTTCCGCAGATGGCGCATGTTGCGCCTGCGACGTTTATGCATGTTGTGGGTGTTGTGGAGATGATCGCGGGGATACTGGTTCTCACGCGATGGACGCGTTACGCGGCATATGTTGTGGCGGGTTGGCTGGTGGCGATTTCATTGAATCTGCTTAGCCAGGGCCTGTTCCTGGACATTGCAGTGCGGGATCTGGAGCTTGCGCTGGCTGCATTTGTGCTGGCGAAGTTGACGGAGGTTCGGGAATCAGTTGAGGTGCGTGCGCCAAGCGGGACAAACGAGGCTGTGCACGCAAGCCAGAGTTGAGAGCAGAAAGTTTCACAAAGGAGAAGAAGCATATGAAGAGAGTGGTTGTTGTGTTGGCGGCGATGCTGGCTCTGCCGATGTTTGCTGCGGCTGAGGACTGGTCGAATGTGGCGATGATTGACACGCAGTGTTCGACGAAGGCGAAGGCGAATCCGGATGCGCATACGAAGTCGTGTGCACTGGCTTGCGCGAAGAGCGGATTCGGAATTGTCGACAAGGATGGGAACTATTTGAAGTTCGATGCGAAGGGAAACCAGGAAGCGAAGTCTCTGCTGGAGAGTAGCAGCAAGCAGGATCACATCCGGGTGAACGTGTCGGGGAAGAAAGAGGGGGATGTGATTCACGTTTCGTCGGTGAAGATGCTTTAGAGATGGGCTGCTTCCCCGGTCCCCAGATACGAGGGGCCGGGCGCACCCAGGGCTTTTTTGATTCGCACTGTCGGGATGGGAGATCCTTGCAGGTCTGAGAATCGAGACCTGGGGCACCCACGTTGGCTAGTTCCCGAGTTCGTTTGCGGCGGCGAGGACTTCGGTGAGGATGGCGTGGACGTCGGGCTCGGTGGTGCGGTGGTTGACGATGCACGCCCGGAGTGCGAAGTGGCCATGGATGGTGGCGTTCGAGAGGTAGACGCGGCCGCGGCGGATGACGCGATCGAGGATGCGTCGGTTGAGGTCGTCGAGATCTCCGGATGATTGGTTGTAGCGAAAGCAGACGGCACTGAGTGCGACGGGGGCGAGGCGCTCGAGGCTTGGTTCGGCGTCGATGAAGTTGGCGAGAACCTGGGCGAGATGGAGGTCGTCGCTGATGGATTGCTGGAAGGCGCGCAGGCCGAAGTAGCGGAGCGAGAGCCAGAGCGAAAGCGCACGGAAGGGCCGGGAGAGCTCGATTGACTCTTCGAAGAATGCGAAGCCTTCGATGGGGTCGGTGGTGAGGGAGCGGGCGTAGTCTCCGGAGTGGGAGAAGGCGCGGCGCGCGTCGGCTGGGTCGCGATACAGGAGGCATCCGCATCCGGTGGGCTGGTAGAGCCATTTGTGGGGATCGAGGGAGACCGAGTCCGCGAGGTTGATTCCGTCGAATGCTTCGGGGATGGCGAGAGAGGCGAGCGCGCCATAGGCTCCATCGATGTGAAGCCAGAGGTTGTACTCGCGACAGATGGCGGCGATGTCGCGAATGGGATCGATGCTGCCGGTGGCCGTGGTGCCGGCGCTGGCAACGACGGCAATGGGCTGCAGATTGTCGCTGAGATCGCGCTGGATAGATTCGCGGAGATCGGCGGTGCGCATGCGGAACTCATGGTCGACAGGGATGAGGCGCACGGAGTCATGACCGATGCCGAGGAGCGCGGCGGCCTTGGTGTTGGACATGTGAGCCTCAGCGGAGCAGTAGACGATGCCGCCGCGGACGCCGCTCTGGTTGGCGGGCGCTTTGGCTTCGCGGGCCATGCAAAGGCCCATGAGGTTTGCCGATGATCCGCCTAGAGTGAGACTGCCGCTAAATCCTTCACAACCGATGGCGGATGAGAGCCAGCGAACGACTGTGCGCTCGATGGCGTTGGCGGACGGGCCGGAGCGCCAGGCTGTGGCGTTCTGATGGAGGACGGCGGAGGCGAACTGGCCGAGTGCGGCGACGGGCTCGCCGGAGCCGAAGACGTATCCGAAAAAACGGGGCGAGGCGGGACGGGAGTTCTCGAAGATTTCCGGCAGGAGATCGAAGGCTGATCCGCCGAGGCCGTCGAGAGGGATGTCGCCGGAGAAGAGCTTTTCGATGGCTGATCCGGTGATGTTTTCGGGATACGAGCGGGCTGCGGAGAGACGATCGAGGTAGTCGGCGGTGAAGTCGGAGAGGGAATGAGCGAGGGCGCGGAAGTCTTCGGAGGAGAGAGCGAGAGGTCGTTGCATTGGGGTCCGACTGAAATTTTAGTCTCTATCCGTTCTCGGTCCTTCGTCTATTCCCAATCTCACCCTAAGTTGTCCTGACGGACAACTTGGGATTGGGCACCCGATACGGGCGAGCTGGTCCATGTCTCAAAAGCGAGACCTGGGGCACTCGCGGTGTGAATGCATATACTTGCTGGGTTCTGGGAAAGAGGGGTCTGCTCATGCGGTTTGCAAAGTGGGTGCTGGCGGTTGTGTTCGTTTCGGCGGGGATGATGGCATGCGGGCAAACGGGGCCGGTGCATCTGCAGGTGGACAATCTCGACAAGCCGCTGGGAATTGACGATGCAACGCCCCGGTTTTCGTGGCAGCTGAATGATGTGACGCGGGGCGCGAGGCAAACGGCGTATCGCGTGACAGTGGCGACGCGACCGGAGTTGCTGGCTGACGGGAAAGCGGATGTGTGGGACAGCGGGAAGGTAGCGTCTGGACAGCAACTGAACGTGAAGTATGCCGGACCGGCAGTAAAGGCGAGTACGCGGTATTTCTGGAGGGTTGAGGCCTGGGATAAGGACGGGAAGCCGTATGCGGCGGGCGAAACGAGTTCGTGGGAGAGCGGGCTTCTGGATCAGAGCGCCTGGAAGAGTGAATGGATTGGATGGGAGACGGCGGAGGAGTCTGCGGAGCGGAAGGCGCCGGCGAAGTGGATTGCCAATCCGGAGGCGAAGGCGGGGAAGCCGGATAGCGAACAGAAGTTTGCATATCGGACGGTTGTAGATGTGGAGAAGCCGGTGAAACAGGCGGTGCTGTTTGCGACGGCGGAGGATACGGTTTCGGCCTGGGTGAATGGGGAGAAGGTGCTGACCGCGGCGGCGTTTCCGGCGTATCACCACTTGCCGTGGAAGAAGTTTGTGCGCGCGGATGTGACAGGGCAGGTAGCGCAGGGGAAGAACACGATTGCGATTGAGAGCGTGCACTACATCGACAAGTATGGGGAGAAGGATCGGAAGGACGCTCCACCGATGATTGCGACGCTGGTGTTGTTGTATGCGGATGGAACATCGTCGGCGATGGTGAGCGATGGGAATTGGAAGAGCGCTGCGGAGCCGGCGACTGGTTGGGAGGCGAAAGGGTTTGACGATGCGGGATGGAAGAACTCGGTGATGTGGAAGCAGGCGAAGGGTTCCGATGATTCTCCGGCGGCGAAGCTGCATCCGTGGATCCCGGAAAGTGTGAAGGAGCTGCGGAAGGAGTTTGATGCAGGAGCTTCGGTGAACCACCCCACGGATCAAAACCAATCCGTGGGTGCCCCCGGGGTGAAGTCGGCACGGATCTATGCGACGGCGCTGGGGACGTATGAGCTTTTTTTGAATGGGAAGCGTGTGAGTGATGCTGTCATGGCGCCGGGGTGGACGGATTATCGCGAGCGCGTGCTGTACCAGACGTACGACGTGACGGAGATGGTGAAGAGCGGAGGAAATGTACTGTCGGCGCTGCTGGCACCGGGCTGGTATTCGACCTCGCTGGAGTGGTTGCAGCAGCCGTACAACTACGGGGACACGCCGCCGGCGCTTCGGGCACAGTTGCGGATTGAGCACCAGGATGGGAGTGTGGAGTGGGTTAACACGGACGCCAGTTGGAAGGGGAGCAGTTCGTACATTGTGAGTTCGGAGTTGTATGACGGGGAGGTGCAGGATCTTCGACGCGCACATGCCGAACCCGCTCATCGCGATGAAGCTGCGATGAACGGGGCACAGACTTTCGAGCAGGTTCAGCTTGTTCAGCCGAAGGAGATCAGGATTGAGGCGCAGAATTTTGAGCCGATCCGGGTGGAGCGGGCGGTGCCGGCGGCGAAGATGACGGAGCCGAAGCCTGGAACTTTTATCTATGACTTTGGGCAGAATCTGGCGGGCGTGGAGCAGTTGAAGGTGTCGGGAACGGCGGGCACGGATGTCCAGGTGCGCGTGGGTGAGGTGCTGAATCCAGATGGGACGCTGTACACGGACAACCTGAGAACGGCGAAAGCTACGGATCATTTCCTGCTGAGTGGACGCGGGGCGGAAGAGTTGGTTCCGCAGTTCACGTTTCATGGGTTCCGGTATATCGAGGTAACCGGGCTGGCGACTGCGCCGAAGGCGGAGGATGTGAAGGCGCTGGTGCTGCATACGGATTTTCCGTTTACCACGGAGCTGAAGACCGGCAGCGAAATGGTGAATAAGTTGTGGAGCAATATCCTATGGGGGCAACGGTCGAATTTTGTGGGAGTGCCGACGGATTGTCCGCAGCGGGATGAGCGCCTGGGATGGTCAGCAGATGCGCAGGTGTTCTGGAGAGCGGCTTCTTTCAATGCAGACCTGGCGCCGTTCACGCGGAAGTTTGCGGCGGATCTGCGCGGTACCCAGGTGGGAACGCCCTACTACGGCATCTATGCGCCGGGAACGTCGAGGCCGCATATGGGGACAGGAGCGGCGTGGAGCGATGCGGGCGTGATTATTCCCTGGACTTCGTGGATCCAGACGGGCGACACGATGGTCGTCGACGAGAACTGGCAGGCGATGCGGAAATATGTGGAGGCGATCGATGCGAGCAATCCGGATGGGATCTGGCACAACAATTCGGGAACGCCGTTTGGAGACTGGCTGTCATTGGAGGGCCGGACGAAGGAAGACATTGTTGCGACTGCCTATTGGGCATATGACGTCGACATGATGCGGCAGATGGCGCATGCGACTGGGCGCGCGGAGGAGGAAGATCACTACGCGAAGCTCGAGGCGAAAATTCGTGCTGCTTTTGAGAAGAAGTTCGTGGAGGCGGGTGGTTATATTCCGGGCGCGGATAACGGTCCGTCACCGTTCGGAGATATCAACAATCCGGATGCGAAGTCGAAGGCAGGGGACACGCAGACGGGGTATGTGCTGGCGCTGCATATGAACCTGCTGCCCGATAATCTGCGCAGCGCTGCGGCCGGCAAGCTGGTGAAGAAGATCCAAGAGAATCATGGATTGCTGAATACAGGATTTGTGGGGACACCGTATCTGCTGGAGGAGTTGACGAAGACAGGACATCAGAAGCTGGCGTATGACGTTCTGTTGAACACCGGCATGCCCTCATGGGGGTATGTGGTGGACCATGGCGGGACGACGACATGGGAGCGATGGAACGGCGACCAGATGATCGGCGATCCGCAGATGAATTCGTATAACCACTACGCGTATGGGGCAGTGGCGGATTGGATCTATCGCTACGCGGCGGGCGTGGATGCGTCGCCGCTGGATGCGGGGTTCCACACAGTGGCGCTTCATCCGGTGTTCGATGCGCGACTGTCGCCGCTGGAGTTCACGTATCAATCGTCGTATGGGCTGATCAAGTCGGGCTGGACGGTGAAGGGAACTGCGGCTGAGTGGAACGTCACGCTGCCGGCGAACACGACGGGGCGGCTTGAGCTGAAGCCGACGGAAGCAGCGCGCTGGAAGCTGGAGGGAGTTGTGCTGAGCAAGAGCCCGCTGGTGAAGAAGGTGGAGGGGGGATATGAGGTGCCCGCCGGAAACTATCGCTTCGAGGTGCAGGGAATAGGGAACAGGGAATAGGGAACAGGGAGAGGACCTCTGCGGTCCTCTGATGCTAGTCGGCGAAGGTGCCTTGAATGTGCCAGGAGCGGTCGCTGGATTCGGCGTGTTCGACCTGGGCCTGGATGATTTCGAGGAAGGCGGTCATGGCGGGGGAGACCCACTTGTCCTTGTGCCAGAGGACGTGGGTGCCGATGTCGAGTGAGGGGCCGGTCCAGTGGAGGGCTTTGAACTGATTCTGGCGGAGCTCGCGCGCGACTACGATGGCGGGTAGCAGGGCCAGGCCCATTCCGGCGCTGACGCATTGCTTGATGGCCTCGACACTGGAGAACTCGGTGATGTGGCCGGGGCGGATGTTCTGCATCGCGAGGATCTTGTCGAGCTTGGCGCGGTAGCCGCAGCCGTGCTCGGTGAGGAGTAGCTGCTGGCCCGCGAGGTCGGATGGCTTGACGGTGCGGCGCTTCGCGAGCGGATGGTGCGGTTCGGCGAGCAGGAAGATGCGCTCGGTGTGAAAGGGCATCGACTTGTGCGCGGAATTTATAGGCTTGTCGCACATATTGATGACGAGGTCGAGCTTGCCGGTTTCGAGTTCGATGGCGAGAGTGGTTTCGATGTGCGAGACGAAGCTGATTTCGACGTGGGGGAATTTGCGACGGAAGTTGCGAAGAACGATAGGCAGCCGGTAGGTGAGGATGCTTTCAGGCGCGCTGATGCGGAGCGGGCCGCTGGGCTCGTTACAGATGGCGCGCTCGCCCTGTTCCATCGCGGTGAGGGCCTGTTCGGCGAAGGGCTGAAAACGACGCCCTGCATCTGTAAGTGCGACGCGGCGGCCGAGGCGATCGAAGAGAGGAACGCCGAGTTCCTCCTCGAGGGCTTTGATCTGTGCGGTGACGTTGGACTGAACGGTGTGAACGCGCTCGGCGGTACGAGTGAAGTTGAGTTCCTCGGCGAGAGCCCGGAATATCTGAAGCTGGCGGACTTCCATCGCTATCTCCGAAACAGATGGAAATCATCATATCAATCTATTAGACAGATTTGGAAAATGAATTCAGAATCTGATCATGAGAGTCGACTTGGCCGTGACGAAAAAAATGCGACTTTGGCGAGCGAGTTGAATCTCATGTCCCTCCTTTAGCCAAACACAACAATTCAACGCAAGAAACGGATAGCGGCCGCGCTTGAAGCGGACGACTATCGACGCAGGTGGACACCATGACTGCTTCCCCTCAGTTGTTGGCATCTCGTTTTGTTTCGGTCTTAATCCTGGTAGTTGCGGTACTGAGCGCACCACTGTCGATGTCGAGCAGTGCGTTGGCGGAGAGTCCGATGCCGCATACCAGTCACACGACAATGGTGGTCTTTGCCGATCATGAGATGGATGATGATCAATGGTCGGCTCTTGTAAAGGAGTTGCAAAGGGCGGACGTGCGGCTGGAAACGGCCGCACGGGAGTTACGCGGAGGGCTCGAGGTGCTTCGCGGGCGCGACCTTGTGACTGCCATCAGCGTGGATCAGGTGATCAGTGTTTCTCTGATGGGTGACTGTACTTTGCTGCCCGGCCCAAAGAGAGTGGTGAACGGAGCGCTGGGATGGGTGAAAAAGGTGGATGGCGAGATTCAGCCGTTCATTCATGTGAGTTGCGAACGGATTGTGGAGATGCTGCAGGGGATGGCTCTGGGCATGAATCGCGAGCGCAGAGATACCGTGATGGCAGAAGCGATTGCGCGAGTGGTTGCGCATGAGTGGATCCACATTGCGACGCAGAACGGTGGGCACGAAAAGAGCGGCGTTATGGAATCCCAGTTTCTGATTTCGGATCTGCTGACCGATGATCCGATTTATCCACGCAGACATGCTGGACGAGACAAGAAGCGGTCGTCCGGGCTCTGACACGCCGCATTTGCAAGCAATGACGCGTCCGGCGGGAAGAGTGCCGGACGCGATTGCTTTTGAGCGAAACCTAAAAGAGCAGGGACATCGACTGCAAAAGCATAGTGAGAAGCGGGCGCGCTCCGCACAGAGAGGCAAGTGAGCGCGAGGAACCGGCGTCGCGCATGAGAGAGGCTATGATCAGTAAGGCGAGTCCAACGGATCCGGAGATTGTGCGGATACGGTGCCACAATAACCATTTGTCGCGAAGCTCTTTCCAGTTTTCCGGAAGGGCGGAGGTGGCCCAGCGAAGGACGTGTTCGTTGATGGGCATGTTTCCTGCGCGGGTGATTATGGCTGAGATGATAAAGAGGATGGCAGCAGAGATTAGAAGGGCCATGCGCGGACGGCTGTCGCGCGCGAAGAACGCGGCGACCAAGGTAAGAGCGATCGTGATGGCTCCGAGCGGAGGCAACACTGGCTGCAGAGTGCGGATGCCCTGCTGCTGAAGGGTCGCGTAATTCGGCCCATCCAGATGCGCCGGGTTCAGAATGATCCACATGCAGAACATGGCCCCGGCGAGAAGTGCAGCGAGGAAAATACTGGCGAAGTCAACAATGAGAGACAACATCTGGTGCTCCTTTCGAGCGGGAAAAGGGGGAAGTGCCCGGGTTCGAAGGCGTGAGGGTGGCGCCACGTGAGAGGGGCGTGCTGGTAGGCACGTCCAGCCTGTGTTAAATTAATCCTAAGCATATTCGGATGAAAAGTCCAGCAAAAACGATCCTCAAGAAGAGCGGGCGGACGCGTGGTTATGACGCGTCTGCGCGAAGAGAAGCGGCGGAGTCGACTCGGCGAACAATCCTGGAGTCGGCGCGCGCGATGTTCTGCGAGAAGGGCTATGTGGGAACTTCGATGCAAGCAATTGCGGAGGCTGCGGGGATTGCGCTGGATACGGTGTATGCGTCGGTGGGCAAGAAGCCAGCGTTGTTTGCTTTGCTGGTGGAGACGGCGATCTCGGGCTCGGACATTGCGATACCGGCTGAGGAGCGCGATTACGTGCGAGCGATCCGAGCGGAGGCGGATGCGTCGCGGAAGCTGGCGATCTATGCGAGCGCCCTGCGAAGCATTCAGGAGAGACTGGCTCCGCTGTTTCGCGTGCTGCAGGAGGCTGCTCCTCTCGATGCGAGGCTTGGTGAATTATGGAACGGTATTGCGGAGCGGCGCGCGAGGAACATGAGATTGCTGGCAAAGGATCTGGAGGAGACCGGGAGGCTGCGGCGGGATTTGAGCATCGATACGGTTGCGGATGTTTTGTGGACGATGAACTCGCCGGAGTATTACCTGTTGCTCGTGGAAGGACGCGGATGGGAGCCGGCGAAGTTTGAGAAATGGCTGAAGGATTCCTGGTGCAGGCTGCTGCTTGAGCAGTCGGCTTGAGATCGCAATTATCCGAAAACAAAATCAGGAGACAATAGGCTTCTGGACTCATCTGTAACGAAGCTCAGGCTGAGTTCATCAGATCCAGGCCGAGGGAAAACCATGGAGGAAAGCCGCGCGAAGTGGAGCAGCGAATTGCGAGCGATGATTGCGCTCGCAGTTCCTGTTGTGCTGAGTGAGCTGGGCTGGGTGGCACAGGGCGTGGTGGACAACATCATGGTTGGCAGGTTGGGGCCGGTGGCGATCGGCGCTGTCGCGCTGGGGAATGCGGTGTACTACATCCCCTCGCTGTTCGGGATCGGACTGCTGCTGGGACTGGACACGCTTGTATCGCAGTCGTATGGGCGCAAGGACTACGACGCGTGCCACAGGTGGATGGCGCAAGGCGTGTACCTGGCGATGATCGTGACTCCGCCACTGATGATTCTGATCTGGGCGACGAGTTATGGATTTACGCGGTTCGGCGTGATTCCAGAGGTAGCAGTTCTTTCGGGTGGTTATCTGCGGATTATGAACTGGGGCACGCTGCCGCTATTGCTGTATGGCGGGACGCGGCGGTATTTGCAGGGCGTGGGGCAAGTGCGGGTGATTACGCTGACCTATGTTTTTGCGAACCTTCTGAACTGGGGCGGCAACTGGGCGCTCATTTACGGGAAGCTTGGGTTTCCGGCGCTGGGCGTGAATGGGTCGGCGATTTCGACGTGTGTTTCGCGCGTGGCGATGGCTGTAGCAATGATGGGATTCGCGTGGAGGTATGAGCGTTCCCGTGGGCATCCGCTGTTTGCGCACTGGGCGGGACCGCATGTTGCAGAGCTGAAGCAACTGGTGCGGATTGGTGCGCCGGCGGCAGGGCAGATTGTGCTGGAAGTTGGCGCGTGGAGCTTGTCGACGATTGCAGCGGGGTACTTGAATCCGGTTGCACTGGCGACGCACACGATTGCGCTGAATTACGCGAGCATCACGTACATGGTTCCGCTGGGAATCGGCGCGGCGGCTGCGGTGAGCGTGGGCCATGCGATTGGAGCGGGCGATCCGGCGAAGGCGCGAAGGGCGGGATGGATGGCGCTGGCACTGGGCGCTGGATTCATGATGTGCGCGGGAGTTGTATTTCTGGTTGCACCGGAACCGTTGATCAAGCTGTACACGCACGATCCGGGAGTGCTGGCGCTAGGTCCGAGCCTGATGTGGATTGGAGCGGCGTTTCAAATTTTCGATGGAGTGCAGACAGTGTGCACGGGAGCGCTGCGCGGACTGGGTGAGACGCGGGTGCCGATGATTGCGAACCTGGTGGGGTACTGGGTGCTGGGGCTGCCGCTGGGGTTCATTCTGTGCTTCGTACTGAAGTGGGGTGTATACGGGATGTGGATCGGTCTGACGGTGTCGCTGGTGATTATCGCGTCGATACTGACGGTTCGGTGGAGGCGGGATTCGGTGGAGAGAGTGCTGGCTCATTCCAATACATAGAATCGGCTTGTAGTGGAGGAATCCCAGGTCTGCAAAGACGGGAGACCTGGGGCGCCCGAAGTGTGGTGGATCGGCGCTGGCACATTCAAATACCTAGGGTTAGTAGAGTTTCCCAGGGGCCGGTAACTGGGGCAACGGCGGCTCCCACTATTTGAGGTAAGTCACTTCGGTGGACGTGCCCGATTTGTGACGGTGAACATACGTTGCAGGTAAAGGTACTTATGGTGCAAATAGGGGTGTCTCGGAGCGGTACGGGTAACCTGCGGAGTGACTATAATCCATAGTGAGCGAAGTTTGTCGCTTTCCATCGCGTTTTTCCAGGAACCCCCGAACTCCGAAGCTACAGTCCGGTGGTGGCAGCGACCGCGAGGTTGCAAGGATGCCGGACGGTCTTAAATGAATTTCGGACCTGGTCGCGCGCGGAACCTCATTTGAAGGGAATCCCGCCAAATGGCGACAGGAGACCTGGCTCTGGGTCAAGAACAGGGCGCGATCAGCACGCGAGAGCGTGTGATTAACGATTTCAGCATCAACGTAGCAACGGTGAACGGGTCCGGCTCGCAATCCGCCAATAGCGTAC
>Ga0207654_10000798_pt1 | contig 17342 bp, 8 predicted proteins | sample KBSC64metaG_FD_184355 | JGI IMG/M metagenome (GOLD analysis project Ga0207654, IMG submission 184355) | Corn rhizosphere microbial communities from Kellogg Biological Station, Michigan, USA - KBS C6-4 metaG (SPAdes) (version 2) | ecosystem: Host-associated > Plants > Roots > Rhizosphere > Soil...
TGGTATGCCTGGATCAGTGGCTGGGCCCCCAGGTATGGCCGCAGCTCAGGGAAACCATGCTGTACCTGCGTAAAATCCGGCCGGACGTAATGTACCGCGCCCGGGGTATCGGGAATTACGGAGATTATTATACCCCGGAAGGTTTTGTACCGGGCAATAAGGAAAATACGGATGTCCCTTGGTTTGTGATTTACCCTTTGGGTAAATCCTTCTCCTATGATCCCCGCGAGGAAAACTATAAGGGCGCTGCATGGATCGTCAGGAATTTAATCGACTCGGCGGCAAAAGGAGGAAATTTTATGGCCTCCATTGGTCCCGATGGAAGCGGCCGCTTTCATCCCAAAGCCATCGGGCAGCTCAAACAGACCGGGGAATGGCTTAGGGTGAATGGGAAAGGGATATATGGAACCCGCGCCAGAGACGGCCAGCACTGGAAGCAGGGTGATGAAATCCGCTTCACGACCACCAAGGATAAAAAACATGTATTTGCTTTTGTCTTCGACCGGCCCGGAAGTCAACTGATCTTAACATCTGTGCGGCCCCGGAGAGGATCCGAAATCCGGCTCATGGGAATCCCCACACCGCTTAAATGGAGGTACAGCAGTAACAGGGGGTTAATTATTGAAATACCGGAAGAATTATTGGAAAAACTGCCTTCCCCCATAAGAATGGCCTACGGATTCGAAATTGAAGTATCATAATCTATTGATCAATTACAACAAATAATATGCAAAAACCTGCCGCCCGGCCGCACACTTATTATAAGGCGGCCTATCGTACTTATATTTCCAGCGCATCATTATTATTGCTAATCCTATTCCTTATTTCTTCTTGTTTCTGCGTTGGGCAATCCATACCATTTCCCTGCACTCCATTAACTGAAAAAGGGGATCTGTCCTCCCTCATGGTAAAGGATGTTGACGGGTTCTTAACCATGCTAACCGATCTCGCACCCCACCTGAGGGACAGCCTTTGGCACAGGGATTTTTCCAGCCCGGAAGCGTTCAATCAATCAATCCGTCATGAGAGAGAGTTGCTCGCCAAACGACTGGGCGTGGTTGACAAACGGGAAACACCAGAATTGACTGCTTTAACAGGCAACCGGTTTCAATTACAGCTCCTGGAAACCAAACACTGTACAATTCGCGCAGTTAACTGGCGCGTAATGGAAGGCCTGTCGGCCCAGGGCCTGCTACTGCAGCCCATAGGAAAAACCATCGCCCGGATTATCATGGTCCCGGATGCTGATATGCTTCCTGAAGTCCTCGCAGGAATTTACGAACCCGGGACACCAGGATATGGCGTCGCCCGTAAACTGGCAGATGCCGGGTGGCAGGTACTGATCCCGACCCTGGTGAGCCGGCAGGATACCTTCTCCGGAAACAAGGCATTAGGTCTCTATACCAATCAGCCGCACCGCGAATGGATTTACCGGCAGGCTTTTGAAGTAGGACGTCACATTATCGGTTATGAGCTTCAAAAGATATTTTCAGCGGTTGACTGGTTCGAAATTCAAAACAGCCGGGAAGGGCTGGATCTTCCCATCGGGGTAGCGGGTTACGGCGAGGGTGGTTTATTGGCTCTGCATGCTGCTGCACTGGACACGCGCATCAAGGCTACCCTGGTCAGCGGGTATTTTGATGCCCGGGAAGGGCTTTGGCAAGAGCCTACCTATCGCAGTGTATTCGGATTATTACGCTATTTCGGCGATGCGGAGCTGGCTGTCATGTCCTGGCCCCGGCAATTGATTGTGGAAGCGGCGAAGGCCCCTGAAATTGCCACATCTCCCCCCTCTGTTAAAGGGCGGTACGGTGCAGCGCCCGGGATCCTGAGCACCCCTTCCTTTTCCAGCGCCAGGGCCGAATGGGAAAGGGCTTCCGGCATGCTACCAAAGAATCATCGCAACCTGAAATGGAACGCCGATGGAAACAGGGCATGGCAAATGCCATTTTCTGTAACCGCCCTGAAGTCCTTTGCAACGGGTTTAAAAGTTTCACTATCCGCCGGCTTTTCCACCCAACCCGCTCCACTGCACCCGTCGGAGTGGGTGAATACGCTGAACCGGCAGCATCAGGCGGTAAGCGAAATGGTGATCCTGGTTCAACAAATAGTGGACAATTGCGAAAGAACCCGCAACCGGGATTTCTGGAATGTTCTAAAAGGAGATATCGCGCAGCAGGCGGCGATCAAAGATTCTCTGCGCATAAGGTTTTGGGAGCAGATCGGACGGCTTCCGGATCCCGGCATACCGGCAAACCCGAGGGCCAGGTTGCTAAGCAAAACTGACAAGTGGACCAGTTATGAAGTGATGCTGGATGTGTGGCCCGGCGTTTTTACCTGGGGCATCCTGCTGCTGCCGAATAACCTGGAGCCCGGGGAGAAACGCCCGGTAGTCGTTTGCCAGCATGGCCTTGAAGGCGTGCCCATAGATGTAGTTACCACCGACCCGAAAGCAGCCAATTATCATTTTTACAGGGGATATGCATCCAGGCTGGCCGACAAGGGCTATATCGTATTCGCGCCGGCCAACATTTACAGGGGTGATGACAATTTCCGCATCCTGCAGCGCAAGGCAAATCCCCTGGGACTATCCCTGTTTTCTGTTATGATCGGTCAGCACCAGCGCATCGTGGAATGGCTCAGTGGGCAATCTTTTGTTGATTCTTCCCGCATTGCATTCTACGGCCTTTCTTATGGCGGGTCGAGCGCGATGCGCATTCCGGCAGTCGTGAAGGGTTATATGCTTTCCATCTGCTCAGCCAACTTCAATGAATGGGTGCGAAAGGTTGCTTCGATCGATTGGAATTACGGCTATGTATATAATGCGGAGTATGAAATGCCGGAATGGGATTTGGGCCATACTTTTAATTACGCTGAAATGGCCGCGCTCATTGCGCCCCGGCCCTTCATGGTAGAACGCGGATATGCAGATGGAGTCGGGCGGGACGAATGGGTTTCTTATGAATTTGGCAAGGTAAGGCGTTATTATGACCTGCTGGGCATACCCGGTTCGGCGCGAATAGAATACTTTAATGGGGCGCATACAATCCATGGAGTGGGTACGTTCGAATTCCTTGATCATTTTCTGAAATGGCATCCGGCCCTTCCATAACTTTCCCACTCGTTAATGCAAGCTTTTTAGCATGACGATAGATTAAGTAAGCAGCGGAAATCGCCTACTCCGTTCTAAGGTTCTTCACCGGGTTTGCCAGTGCCGCTTTTATTGACTGGTAACTTACGGTGAGCAATGCAATCACTACGGATAGTAATCCGGCCAGTGCAAACACCCACCATTCAACAGCCACCCGGTAGGTATAGTTTTGCAGCCAGGTATGCATAGCCCACCAGGCCAGGGGCGCCGCGATTAAAAAGGAGACGATCACCAGCTTTACAAAATCCTTCGATAACAAAGCGGTAATGCCCGCCAGCGATGCGCCCAGTATTTTTCGTATGCCGATTTCCTTTACGCGGTTTTCCGCCATATAGGTTGCCAGGCCAAACAGACCCAGGCAGGAAATGAATACGGTGAGACCGGCGAACAAACCGGCGAGCGTGCCCTGGCGCTTTTCATTCTCAAACTTTTGGGCATATGCTTCATCTACAAACTTTGCATCAAAGGGATATTCGGGGTTGTATTTTTTGAAGATCGCTTCCGCCCGTTGCAGGTTTTGCGCTGTTGGATTATCCCCGTTGAGTTTGATCTGCACCACGTTGAACGTCATGAACTGGCTCTTCGCGCCGCATATCAGTAGCGGCCGGGTGGGTTCGTAGGGGCTGGTCAGGATGAAGTCTTTGATCACCCCTACAATATGCCATTCAATACCCAGGTCCTTTACGGTTTCACCGATCGGGTTTTTGAACTTCATGACTTTCAGCGAGGATTCGTTGATGATCAGCCCGGTTGAATCGGTCGGATATTGCTTCAGATCGAAATCACGACCCTGGACAAATTGCAGACCGGCCGTAGTCCCCAATCCTTCATCTGCTAAGTACCGGTCGAAAGATGTTTTATCATTCGGGTCCTTTCCTTCCCAGTCCTGCCCCCATCCATTGCTCCATCGTTCCGTTAGCGGGGAGTTGGTTTTGGTAACGGATTTCGCAATGCCGGAGGAAAGCAATTCGTTTTTTATCAGCGCGTAGTTCTTCGGTATGTCACCCGTCATAAAAAGGTACACGAGATTGTCCTTGTTATACCCGGTATCCCGGTCGCGGGCATAGTCTATCTGCTGTTTTACGATGATGGTGCAGATGATCAGGATGATGGCGAAAGTGAACTGCAATACCACCAGTACTTTCCTGGGCGTTACCAGGGCATGTGCTTTTTTAAATGCGCCTTTTAATACTTTCACGGGCTGGAAAGAAGAAAGGAAGAAGGCCGGGTAACTGCCCGCCAGCAAACCTGTGAACAGGATGAACCCGGTAAAGGCCATCCAGGTATAAACGCTGCCAAAATTTATAAACAGTTCTTTCTCGGTGAGCCGGTTGTAAGCCGGCAGGCTGAATTGGACAATCATAACGGCGGCGATCCCCGCCAGCAGGGCGAGAAAAACAGACTCCCCGATAAACTGGCCGATCAGCGCGCCTTTCCGCGCGCCCACCACTTTTCGTATCCCTACTTCCTTCGCGCGCTTTTCACTGCGGGCGGTGCTCAGGTTCATGAAATTGATGCAGGCAATCAGCAGGATAAAGGCCGCGATGATGCCAAACAGCTTTACGAATGTGCTGCGTCCGCCGCCGTCTTCCACGCCGTTGCTGAAGCTGGAATACAAACGCCAGCGATCCAGCGGATAGAGGAACAGCTCCCATTTCATATTCTTTGCATCTTCGGCGTATTGCTGTTTTAACGTTTTGATCCGGGAGGCTACCGCAGCGTAGTTTGCGTTAGGCTTCAGCAGCACGTAGGTGGGCGTGCTGTTATCGTTCCAGCCCAGGTCCTGTCCCTCGCCGTATTTTAAATTCGCGATGGAAATCAAAAACTCAAAATCGAAGCGGGTGTTATTGGGCAGATCTTTTAGCACGCCGGTTACAGTAAAGTCCCCCTGATCTTTCAGCTTTATTACCCTGCCCATGGCGTCTTCTTTACCGAACAGGCTTTTAGCCGCTTTTTCCGTCAGCACCATCCCATGAATATTATTCAATGCCGTTGCGGGATTGCCCTGCAGCATCGGGAAGCTGAACATCTGCAGGAAACCGGTATCCACCATGTTCCCGGACTTTACCAGTTTTTTATCGCCGACAGAAAAAAGAAAGCTGCTGCTATTCACCACCCTCACCGCGCGCTCCACTTCGGGCAGGTCTTTTTCCAGTACGCGGGCCAGCGGTGCGGACACGGTATTCCAACTCTGGAGCTTACCCTGCATGGGCACGCGGTTCCATACTTCGTATATCCTGTTTTTGTTTTTATGAAACTGGTCGTAGCTCGTTTCATTCTGTATCCACAATAAAATGAGGATGGCGGCCGCCATCCCGACGGCCAGGCCGGTAATGTTGATGGCTGAGAACCCTTTATTACGCAAAAGATTCCGGTAAGCGACTTTTAAGAAATTTCTGATCATAGTATGATTCGTTGATTGTCCCGGTCACCCGTCCGTTCTCAAACTCTTTACCGGGTTGGCAATGGCGGCCTTTATTGCTGTATAACCAACGGTTATCCATGCAATCATTAATGAACACACAATGGTTGCTATAAAAAACCATGAGCCCATGTTGATCCGAAATGTATATTGCTGCAACCACTGATGCATGAAATACCATGCAATGGGCGAAGCAATAAAAAATGCAACCAGGATAAGAATGGTAAACTCTTTTGATAACATCATAACAATATCACGAACCGGTGATCCCAGCACTTTGCGAATACCAATTTCCTTCCTTCGCTGCAAAGCCATAAACGAAATCAAACCATACAATCCAAGGCATGAAATAAAAATGGCAATACCCGAAAATATCTTGTACAAAACAGATAACTGGCTTTCCTGTTTATAATACGCTGCAATGGACTGGTCAAGAAAGTTGTATTCAAAAATATAGTCAGGAAAGTATTTGTTCCATATATTCTGCGCGGCTGCAATCACTGTTTTGGACTGGCTCAGGTTTATTTTAATGTTCGCCAGGCCGTACTGGTCTTTCATCGTTGTCATCACTACCGGACCAATCGGATCGCGTAATGAATACACATGAAAGTCCTTTACAACACCAACGATCGGACACGTGCGTCCATTCACACTTACAAGCTTTCCGATGGCGTTTTGAGGATTCTGAATACCTAAATTTTTTACTACGGTTTCATTCACTACAAACTCCCGTATCGTGTCTGATGGAAAATAAATACGTCCCGCAACAATCGGTAAATGGTACAATCCGAAGTAAGCCGTGTCGGCAGGTTTCATACAAACAACCATGTCAGGATTTGGACCTTTCAAATTGCTTGTTGTACGCAAATCAGTATACCATCCACCCCCCTCAGAAGGCGCGAACACACTGAAACTGACTTGTCGAATGCCGCGTATTTTCTTTAATTCATTTTGCAGCAAATCAACTTTGGTGCGGCTCAAACTGTCGCCGGGAAAACCTGCATTAACGATCGCTTCCTTATCAAATCCCAAATCAGCATTGCTAAAATAATCCATCTGGGATGCAACCACCAGCGTTCCGATAATCAGCGCCTGCGCAATAACAAATTGAAAAACCACCAATACTCTCCTGAAAGAAATTCCTTTGTGGCTTGTGCTGACTGAACTCTTTAAAACAGTAACCGGTTTAAACCCTGACAACAGCAGGGCAGGATAGAAGCCTGATAAAAACGTAACCAGTAACAAGGCGCAGATAATAAACAATATAAATTTTGCACTGTATAATACGAGAATGCTTAAATGAATATCCAGCATATTGTTGAGGGCTGGCAAACACAGCGTAGCAATTGCGATGGCGCCAATCAATGCAAGCAATGTGGTAATGCCCGTTTCCCCCAGAAACTGTAATACCAATTGCATCCGATTACTGCCAAGCACTTTTCTTACACCCACTTCACGTGAACGATTAATGGCTTGCGCCGTTGTTAAATTGATAAAGTTTACGCAAGCTATTATCAATAAGAACAACGCAATTAAACTTAACGCAACAATCAGGTCATTACTAAATGTGCGGCCTGTAAAATTCCCATAACGCGCATCAAAATGTATCTGACTCAATGGCTGCAGCGCAAGGTCATAACCCGGGTTTACGGGCTTAATATGTTTATCAACAAATGCAGCGAGCTGTTTATTCGCCTGATCAGGCGAAACCTTTTTATTCAGCTGAACAAAGCAATAGTTTTGATCTGATATACTTCCCCAATCATTTGCATTTCCAGACCTGACCAGTGTTGCGTATGATATAACGACCCCTACCGGGAAATCTGTGTTGGCGGGAGGATTATTCAGGACGCCGTTTATCTTAATGTCAGATCCATATAAATAAATTGTTTTACCGATTGCATTTTTCCAATCACCAAAGTATTTCGCAGCAATGTCTTTTGTAAGCAATCCTGTATTGGGTTCCTGCAATGCAGTATTCATATCGCCCCCGGCTAAACTAAAATCAAACATTTTGAAGAACTGGGGCTCGGCCATAAAAACATATCCTTCTTTAAATTTCTTTAGCACAGAACCATCGGCTGCTTTTATGTTTACCTGCACATTGTTATCACCGTAAATTGCCGCAGCATTTTTTAATTGAGGAAGCTCACTACGCAGCGCTGATGTTACAGGAAATGGCACACCTGTCCTGTACTCCCTGTTTACAGGATTTTTACCAATGCGCACCACACGATAAAGGTTGTTCCTGTTTGCATGAAAATCATCAAAGCTCTGTTCATATCGAATTACAAGGAATATTAAAAGAAAAGCAGCAAAGCCGACCATCAATCCGGAAATATTGATAAAAGCATTGCTTTTATGCCTTATTAAATTCCGCCCGGCGATTTTGAAATAATTTTTAAACATCAGAAATGAATTATGATTTAATGATTTTCACGTTCAGCTTTGACGTCTCAGGTTCTTATTCCGTTCGCAGGCTGATCACCGGGTTCGCGATTGCCGCCTTCATTGCCTGGAAACTGATCGTTGCAAGCGCTATAACGATTGCAGCAAGTCCGCCCGCAGCAAATAACCACCAACTGATGCTGATGCGATAAGCATAATCCTGCAACCATTGGTGCATGAAATACCATGCAATGGGGGTGGCAATGGCAAAGGCAATGGCAATAAGGATGATAAATTCTTTTGAAAACAAATAAACGATATTGCCGGCCGTAGCTCCCAGCACTTTACGAATACCCACTTCTTTTATTCTCTGAACGGCCATGAAAGACGCCAAACCATACAATCCGAGACAGCTGAGGAATATCGCGATAGCTGCAAAAATTTTATACAGCTGCGACAATTGGTTTTCCTGTTTGTAAAAACTGTCAATCTTATCATCCAGGAAACGGTATTCATAAACATAATCCGGAAATGTCTGCTGCCATACTTTTTTAATGGATTGCATGGTAGCAGAAATGTTAGTGGTCGCCAGTTTTATCGCCACCTGCCGGTACATCGTGGCGTTGGTTGCAATAAGCAATGGGGCGAGGCTATTACGTAAAGACCTGTCATTAAAGTCCTTCAATACTCCAACAACGGGGCATTTGATCAGACCCCCCATTATACTTATTTGTTTGTTCAATATATCTTCCGGCTTTTTAAGCCCTAAACTTTTTACAAACGATTCATTCACCAAAAATTCTCTTGTCCAGTCCGATGGCTGGAGGTTTCTTCCGGCTACCAACTGTAGTTTATACGTGGGCACATATTCGTTGTCGGCAAATTTGCTGATCGCCTGGAAATCCGCATCCTTTAGTGCGCCGTCAAATTTGAATGCGGTAAACATATTATTATCATCTTCAACCGGGGGGTTGGAGCTGAAGCTGACTGCCTGCACGCCGTTTACTGACAATAACTGTTGCCTTAAATAATTCTCCGGCTTGCTATGATCCGGACGGTAAGGCACATTGACAATAGCGTCTTTATCGAAGCCTAATGGCTGATGCATAAAATAATCCATCTGCTTTACAATGACGAGTGTTCCGATGATCAGCGCCTGTGCAATGATGAATTGAAACACCACCAACCCTCTTCTTAGTGAAATCCCTTTTGCCGGGTTGGTTGTGCTTTTACTTTTTAAGGCATTAACAGGATTAAAACGTGATAAAACAACAGCAGGATAAAAACCGGCAAGTGCAGTTACCGCCATTATTACAGCTAAAAGAAATAAAATAACCGCCGGATTGTTGAGTATGTTGATAGAAAGAGAAAGTTCTAAAAGCTGATTTAGGGAAGGCAATGCAAGAACCGTAATAACCGCCGCCAGCACGACCGCACCCGTAACGATCAAAAACGTTTCAATAATGAATTGAATTTGCAATTGAGCCTTATTGCTCCCCAGCACTTTTCTTACGCCGACCTCCTTTGCCCGATTAACAGCCTGTGCCGTGGAGAGGTTTATAAAGTTTACGCAGGCAATTAACAGGATGAATGCAGCTATCAGCCACAATACATTGAGCAGTTCATGACTGATTGTTTTGTTGCTGTAATTGCCTGTTTGTGTGTCATAATGCACCGCATTCAATGGTTGAATAATATAACGATCCTTGTTGTCGGGAGGCAATACTTCGCGTGCGTATGCGCTTAATTGCTGATTAAAATGGCTGACAGAAATAGCTGGCGGCAACAGGACATAGCAGCCAAAATCGGGTGCTGTTCCATCCCAGCCGGGTTGTTGAAATCCGTATTGTTTATCTCCTGTAAAATCTGTTCCGTAAGCAACAACGAGTTTTAGCTGAAAGTCCGAATTTGCCGGTATGCTGGCGAGAATGCCTGAAACCTTCAGCGCCACCGGCGGGAACTGGAACAATCCGGCGCCCATGCTATAATATCCTGTCAGCTTAATGGTTTTACCCATGGCTGTTTTCCAGTCGCCAAAATAGGTTTGGGCGGTCTCTTTGGTAAGCAATACATTGTCCGGATCTTTTAATGAAGCATACGAACCGGCCAGCAGCGGGAAATCAAACATTTTAAAGAATGCAGGCGATGTATAAAATACACCGCTCTGCTCTTTAAAATTCTTTACCGGCGTTCCATTCATATCCAGTGTCTGTAACTCATCATTGTGGCTTGCATAGACCGGCGCTACCTGTTCTAACTGGGGAAAAGCCGTTTTCAATCCTTCCGGCATTGGAAAAGGAACGTTTTTCGCATGGGAAATAGTTGCTGCATCTGCATGATGATATTCGGTCAACACACGATAGATGCGGTCTTTCTTTGCATGAAAATTATCGAAGCTTGTTTGAAATTGAATAATGATAAAGATCATCATACAAACAGCAATACCCACAGCCAGTCCGGCGATGTTGATAATTGTATAGCTCCTGTTACGGATCAAACTTCTGAATGCGGTTTTGAAATAATTTTTAAACATACATGTTGATTTATGATGTCCGATATAATAATGTTCTATTTGCCTTATTCACATTTACGGTTCACGAATATCACTCCGTTCTCAGGCTCTTCACCGGATTGGCAAGGGCAGCCTGCACACATTTAAAGCTAACGGTAAACATGGCGATAAGTAATGTAATAACACCTGCGATCATAAAAACCCACCAGCTTAGCTCCGTACGGTAGGCGTAACCCTGCAGAAAACGCTTTAAGCCATACCATGCCAGCGGAAAGGCAATGGCTGCGGCAACCAGCACCAGCACTAAAAAGTCTTTCGACAGCAGGGCAACAATACTCCGCGCACCCGCACCCAGCACTTTGCGCACGCCAATTTCTTTCACCCTGCTTTCCGCTGTAAAGGTTACCAGGCCGAACAGACCAAGACAGGATATCAATATGGTTATGATGGCAAAACAGTTAAACAACTCCCCCACATGCGTATCCGTTTTATATAAATCATTAAATTCGCTGTCTAAAAAACTGTAATCAAAAGGGTAGTCGGCGTTATATTCTTTCCATACTTTTTCGGCCGCGGCTATTGCACGCGGGGCATCCTTACCCGTGGTTCTTACATACATTTTCCCGCGCCAGTTTTTATCGTATTGCATTAAAAGGGGCGGTATTTTCCGATGCATGTCCTGGAAATGAAAATCTTTCACTACCCCGGCAATCACTCCATTAATACCGTGAAAAGTAAGTCGTTTTCCAATGACAGGTTCTTTTATGCCGGTCTCCCTGATAGCTGTCTCATTTAGTATGAAGTTGGCGCTATCGGCAGGCGAACCCGTAAAGCCGTTTCCCTCTGCTAACTGCATGCCCATCACCTGTAAAAAATTCCTTTCAACCGGCATCTGGGTAATAGTAAATGATTGCTGGTCTGTTCTTTTCCCATCCCAGTCAATATCGCTGCTGGACGAACTATTATTGATGATGTCGGCACCAGATTCTGTAACGCCTAAAATGCCCGGTTGCTGCATTAGTTCAGTCACCAATGCATCATAATGGCCGTTGATATTGTGCATCCAGAAGCTAAACACATTCTCTTTATTATAACCTAAATTTTTCTCCCGTATGTACTTTAGTTGTTTGCCTATGATGATAGTGCTTGTGATAAGCAGTATGGAAAAACTAAACTGGACCACTACCAGTACTTTTCGAAAATTTCCTTTCCCGCCAATGCCGCTTACCTTACCCTTCATCGCCTGCAGCGGTTTGAATGATGAAAGTGTTATGGCGGGGTAAATACCTGCCAGTAACAGGGTCGTCAGCATGGTAAGTCCGTACACCGCAAGCACATTGAGCGACCAGGGTCTGAACACGATGTTTTTACCTGAAAGATTATTGTATAATGGCATTACAAGATAAATAATGCCCGTCGCCACGATGAGCGATATCAGAAAGGTAAGCAGCGATTCGCTTAGAAGCTGCATAAACAGATCCCCCTTGCCCGCACCAATAATCTTACGCACGCTTATTTCCTTACTGCGCTTTATTGCTCTTGCGGTGACCAGGTTTACATAGTTTATACAGGCTATCAACAACACAATTACAGCCACTATAAGAAATACGCGAACCACCATCATACCCTGCTCCTTACCGTCTAAGGAATACAGATGTAATCTGGTAAGCGGAGCAAACAGGTAAGTAAGGTGTTTGTTGGCCTGTATATCATAATTGTGACGGTGTATTACCCCCATTTTCTGAGCCGCCAAAGCAGGGCTGGCATCAGGCTTCAGCAATACGTACGTATCGTAACTATACCGGTCCCAGTTCGTATTCAGCGTTTTGAAGTAGCTGGTCGTATCATATTCCTGTTCGAGCTGCCGAAAGTTAAAAACGATATTGTAATGTATAGATGAATTGGCAGGCATGTCCTTCATTACACCTGTTACACGATATAATTTTTTGTCGTCAGCTTTTAATACCTTACCCATCGGGTCTTCATTGCCAAAAAATGTTTTGGCCGTTGTTTCGGACAATACAACAGAATGTGCATCGGTAAAAGGATGTTGCGGATTGCCATCAATAAACGGGAAAGTAAACATACTGAATAAGGAGGCATCAGCCAGGCAGTTATGCGATTCAGTAAATCGCTTCCCGTTATATTCAAATATTGAAACATCATTGTTATCTCTAATGCGGCAGGCATCTGCCACCTCCGGCAGGTCTTTTTTGGCATATACAGCGGCAGGCGCCGGCGTTTCGCTCCAAATATTCTGGTCATCAAATTTCGGCACCAGCCTGTAAATGTTTTCTGCATTCACATTAAAGCGGTCATAGCTTAATTCGTCCCTTACCCAAAGCAACAGCAAAATGCTTACCGCTAAACCTGCGGCAAGGCCGGTAATGTTGATAAACGAATACATCGTGTTGCTTCTCAGGCTGCGCCACGCAGTTTTGAAATAATTTTTAAACATAAGGTTTGATTTCGAGATATGCTTTAATTATTCAGGATTGACGATTCACCAGTGACCCCTCTGTTCTCAAACTCTTTTCACCAGCCGGAGCTCATTCTGAGCGCAGGCTGGTTACCGGATTTGCTACCGCTGCTTTTATCGTATTTATACTCACTACAATTAATGTTAACACAAGCATTGCAACGCCAACATTAAAAAAGAGCCAAAGGTTAATGCTGATGCGGTACTTGTAATTTTCTAGCCAGTTACTCATTAACCACCACGAAAGTGGCGCCGCAATGACAAACGCAATGGCTACGAGTCTTAAAAATTCCTTTGATATCAGCATCAGCAATTGCCGGACACTGGCACCCAGCACTTTACGTACACCAATTTCCCGGAAACGCTTTTCAATCGTAAAAGATGCCAGGCCTGCAAGGCCAAGGCAGCAAATAAAAATGGCCAGCGCAGAAAAAATATTCGTGAGCGTGTTGATTAAATTTTCCGTTAAAAATTTCTTTTGAAATTCCTGGTCAACAAACTGATATTCAAAAGGCACCGTTGGATTATATTTTTTAAACACCGTTTCCAAAACGGCAATGGCTTTTGGCGCCGGTATCCCAGGCTTAATACGCATGGTATTCATACCGGAACTTTGGCCATCATATACCATCAGCATCGGATAAGCGGGTTCGAATGGAGAAGTCATGATGATATTATCCGTCACGCCCGTTATTGTATATGTTTTGCCATAACGCATTTGCATGCCGATCGGGTTTTTCAGCTTCATCGCATCAACCGCAGCCTTGTTTAACATCATTGAAGTGGAATCTGCCGGCGTGCCGGTAAAATCATGGCCCTGCAGTATTTTTGCGTGCATTGTTTTTGAAAAGTCAACATCGGTGGCTAAACCACCCATGATAATCTGCGCATTGGCCGGCTTGCCTTCATAATCCGGGGAGCCGGTATTCCACCAGACTTCTGTAATGGGCGACGAAGTTCTGGTAACAGCGGTAATAATGCCGGATGCAAGTAAATCGTGTTTTATTACAGCAAAACTTTTATCCGTATCAGGCGTTGAAGGAATCATTACAAGGCCGTTGGGATTGTAACCCATATCGCGGTCTTTTGTATGCTGTATCTGCTGATAAACAATAATCGTGGCGGATATTAATAAAATAGAAATTACAAATTGCGAAATAACCAATACGTGCCTGGGCAATATTGTGTTTTTGCCGGAAACGATTGCTCCTTTTAAAACTTTTACAGGATTGAATGAAGAAAGATATAAAGCAGGATAACTGCCGGCAACAAATGCAGTAAACAAAATAATAGCCAACGCCATTATCCAGAACATGGGATGCATTATATTCAATGAGAGATGTTTATCTACCAGTAAATTAAATGATGGCAACAATAAGGCAACTGCAATAATTGCAAGAACAAAAGCAATGAATGTCAGGATGAATGACTCACAAAAGAATTGCCAGATCAATTGTTTCCTGCTTGATCCGAGTGTTTTTCTGATGCCGACTTCTTTTGCACGCTTCTCGCTTCTTGCGGTTGAAAGATTCATAAAATTGATGCAGGCGATGAGCAGGATGATAACAGCAATGATGGAAAACAGGCGCACATACTCAATCATGCCGCCGGTGTTTTTACCATCTTTAAAATCGCTGTACAAATGCCAGTGACTCATCGGAAAAACAAAATAGCTGCTGATTTCATCGTGGCCGTGCGACCTTTTTATTTTTGTAATGTTCTTATTTAGTAAAGCCGTATCCGCATTTGGCATCGTTTGCAAATACACATCCCAGGAGGAATTTATCCACTCGTTCATGGAATGTTTCGTATCCGGATCATTGTAGTTGAATGCCGTCAGCCAGTCAAACTTAAACGTAGAATTGCCCGGCGCCTGTTTTACAATGGCGGTAACTTTTACGCTTCTGTTATTGTCGATGGTCAGTACTTTGTTAATGGGATCTTCATTGCCAAAAAAGGCTTTCGCGGCATCTTCCGTCAGCACAATGGAATTGGGGTCTTTCAGCGCGGTTGCCGCATTCCCTTTTACAAACTGCCAGGAAAAAACGTCAAAGAAATGATCGCTTACAACGTAGCCTTCCTTCTTTAATTTATTGTTGTTGAAAGCGAGCACATTTTGCTGCCGGTGCGTTGTAATAACGGCATGTTTTATTTGCGGCGAGCTGTTTTCCAGCGCGCTGGCCAGCGGCAACGCCATATTCCTGTCTGTAAAGACCTGGTTTTTAAAATCACGATTGGCAATAACCTGGTAAATATTATCATAGTTTTTTTGAAATCTGTCGTAAGTAAGTTCATCATACACCCATAGTAAAATAAAAATGCTGCAGGCAATACCAATAGTTAAACCGAGAATATTTGTAATTGAAAATCCTTTGTTTCTAAAAAGATTTCTTACAGCAGTTTTAAAATAATTTTTAAACATCGTCTGAACCGGGGTCTGTATGATTAAAAGATTATGCTGATTTATTTTCTGAATCCTATTAATCTGTTAATCCGGTTAATCATGATTCAGATGTTATCTTTTCCTTTCCTGAACTCCTCTTTGGCAGCATGACAAACGGAGGCAGTCCAGCTATTTTTGATAACAAACGTGCCATTTCTATAACCCGTTGACAGTAAGCAGAATAGAATATACTACGACTAAGAATTTGTCCGGATTTGATACAAGCACTGTGCGGCACTAATACAGCATGACTCGTCCGGAAAAAACTATACAGGTGAGTGAATAAATCCTGAGAAGACTATACATAGTCGATAATTAAAGGTAATCCTTTGTTTTGATGGCCGTAAGGAAGAGGCGGGGGCTTGCTCTTTGATGGGAGCCGCCCCGCCTCTTCCTTACTACCTGGTACCAGGTTTTCGAACATTTTTTTTGGATAATTTTTCCATCTTTTTTTTAATTCCCCTTCTTTTTCATGAGCCTGAGAGGGCGTTAGATTGTCACAACTGCCATGCGGCCTGATTTCATTATAAGCTTTTACGCTTTTTACAATGCGCTGGCAGGTATTTTCAAAACTCTCCTGGCTGCTATAGAGATTAAATTCTCCTTTGATAATGCCATTCATTCGTTCGGCCAGTGCATTTTCATAAGGATCTCCTCTTTCTGTCATGGAGACAGCAACGTGATGAGCATTCAATAAATCAACATATTCCTTACAGCAGTACTGACAGCCTCTATCGGAGTGATGGATGAGTGGGTGCTGTCCATAACTTCGATTATCAAAAGCCATTTGTAAAGCCTCCAGACAACCCAGTGCCAATAAATCACTACGAAAACCAATACCCATAATCTTGCGGGAATAAGCATCCGTAACCAGGCTTAAATAGCCCCATTGATTACCCATTCTGATATAGGTGATATCACTCACCCAAAGTTGTTCGGGACGTGTAATGACAAGGTCTTTGGTCAGGTTGGCATATTTGCGCATCCAGTGCCTGGAGTCGGTCGTGAAGACTTTTCTTTTGCGCCGGCGAATCAACAGTTTGTGCTCAGCGAGTAAATCAAACAGATAGTCGCGCCCGACGTGGATTTGATGGGAGTCAAGCTCAGGGGTAAGCAGCGCGAGCAGCTTACGCGTTCCCAGCCGTGGCAAAGAGGTGTTTCTGATTTGATGAACCAACTGCAAAATGATATCGTCTTTCAGGCTCTGATCCCGATGGCGCCAGCCGTGATCATAATAAGCGTGTCTTGTCTTGCCAAACAATCTGCACAAAACTTCCTTACTGATAAAAGGATAGTCCTGTTTCATTCTTTTGACTGCCTGGCACCAGCTTTTTTTCTGATAGCGATTTTAAACTGCTCTTCGGCTACGTCAATGAGCGTATTTAATGCTTTTACTTTCAGTTCCGCCTCTTCCAGTTTTTTGAGCGCTTCGGCAAGCGCCTTTTTACTATCCGGATCGGGTTGCTGGTTTTCCTCCTTATTGGCCATAAGCGAACGGTTGGATGCCACAAGTTCCGCATTTTCCCGCTTTGACTCCTTTAACCATTTTGTGATCGTAACCGTGGAGTTCACCCGGTAGGCTGCCCTGGCTTCAAAGATGGTCATCCGACCCTCTTCGATAGCCCTGACAATGGACCTTTTTTCCTGCTGACTAAGATGGCCCTGCTTACTGGCATGATATCCTGGGGAACCATAATCCCGCATCCAGCCGGCCAGAACACTTCGGGCTATTCCATGCTCCCTGGTAATAGCACTTCTGGGCACCCCTCTTTCGATGGACTCCACAATCTCTAAAGTAAAATTCTTGTCATAGCGTCGGCACGTATGCTTACGCCCCGAACCCTCCTTTTTGCCGGTATTTGATAACATACACTGGGTTTTTAGTGTATAGCCTTTTTAGGACGAGGCAAAATGACTCGTCCACATGATTCTGCGCTTTGTATATAC
>Ga0207654_10000801_pt1 | contig 17323 bp, 15 predicted proteins | sample KBSC64metaG_FD_184355 | JGI IMG/M metagenome (GOLD analysis project Ga0207654, IMG submission 184355) | Corn rhizosphere microbial communities from Kellogg Biological Station, Michigan, USA - KBS C6-4 metaG (SPAdes) (version 2) | ecosystem: Host-associated > Plants > Roots > Rhizosphere > Soil...
GCCGCGCTTGACCTTGATGGACACTTCCAGCGCGTCGTCGGCCTTGTCGACGAGCGCATCGATGCCCGATTCCGACAAGTGCAGATTGATCTGCGCGCCGTTGAGCGTTTCGGATTCGGTCGCGTCGTACAAGTCGCGCAGCACGCGCTCGGTGAGCTTGGCAGCGCGATCCGCGCCGCTGATGCGGAACACGTTGCCGCGGTTGGCGATGGTGACGCCGAGGCGCATTTCGATCTGGCGCAAGTGCTCGTCGAACGGGCCGGAAAGATTGGCGAGGCGTTCGCCGTCGGCAGGCTCGAGCGCGAAGTCGCGATGGGCGAGGGCAGTCATGGGGCGCAAGCATTCATGGCGCGCGAGGGTAGCGCGAGCGGCGTGCGCAAGCTAGCCTGTCCGCCATGGCAGCCGATCCGAAATCTTCGCCAGCGCTCGCCGTCGATGCGGCCACGTTCGCACTGTGGGACGACCTGGCGGCGTTTCCGGCCGGCGCGACCGACGCGCAATTGCGCCATGCGCAACGCTGGCTGGCGCGCAGTGTGGACGCGGACAACGTGATCTGGATCGGCGCGGTGCGCGTGTTGCGCGGCGCGCGCACGAAACACGATCCGTTTCTCGGCTGGCGCCTGCGCGGACGCACCGTGCTGCGGCCCGAGCCGGCGGCCTACCGCGAACAGCATCGGCGCTATTACGCCAGCGATCACTACGGACGCCTGACCCGCGGCTACTACGAGCGCTCGCACAGCGACGAAGTGCGCCGCGTGCACGCGGGCATGACCGGCACCGCGTCGCTGGCAGGGGCGGGCAGGTTTCGCGCGCATCGCCTGCGCGATGCGGATTTTCTCGACTTCGCCGCGTTCAAGCGCACCGAGCATTACCGGATTTACTATCGGCTGCCCGGCATCGTCGATCGCATGACGGTCGGATTTCCGGTGCACGTCGACGCGGAATCGTTTTTCCTGATCGACCGCTATCGCGCGCGCGCGGACGGCACGCGCGGACGTCCGTTCGCGCTGCGCGATGTCGCCATCGCCGCCGGCGCCGTGCGCGGATTGCGCAGCCTGCATCGGCAATTGATGATGAGTCACGGGCTGCTCGCCGGCGACAAACTGCTCAGCCCGGTCGAGCGCAACATCCTGTTCGGCCTGCTGCGCGGGCGTACCGAACGCGAAATCGCCGCGGGACTGGGCCAGAAGCCGGCCACGGTACACAAATACGTGGGCGACCTGCATGCGCGCTTCGGCGTGGGCAGCCGCGCCGAACTCATGGCGCTCTGGTTCGGCTGATTGGATCCCGGAGCGTCGAATCACCCTCTGTTCGGGGGGTGATTGGCGGCGGCACGATTGGCGAGAATTCGCGTGAGCCGATTCTGGGGGAATCCGAATGCGCCATCGCTCCGTAGTGTCGTCCGCCGCGATTTGCGCCGCGTTTTGCTGCGCGGGGTTCATCGCCGATGCCCACGCCGGTTCGGACGGGCCGACGACCGTGACCTTCACGCCCGCCACGATTTCCGCGCATGGCGGCACGGCGACCTTGTACTTCACCGGTGGCGACGAATTAGGCGGCAGATCTGTGGCGTTCAGGATGCGGATGCCGACCGGGCTCACTGTGCCGCTGGATGGCGCAGGCAACATTGTTTACAGCCAGTTGAGCGGATGCCGCGGGTCCTCGCTGGTGTCGAGCGCTGGCGGAACCGGCACGCTGACGTTCATGGGTTCGATGACCGGGACGACCGGCGGTTGCGGCTTCACCGTGCTGCTTACTGCTACGCAAGCGTTCAACTACGACTCGGCCAACGATGGCTTGTGGTCAGTCACGGACGGGGGCATCCACTATTACCCGCAGGCCACGCTGCGGGCCGTGGCCAATGCGCCCACCGCCGGCGTCGCGTTCGCGCCATCGAGCATCCCGTTCCAGGGCATGTCCAACCTGACGGCGACCATCGTCGATGCCGATCCGGATTACGCGTTGTCCGGCTTCGGACTGACGCTGCCGCTGCCGGCGGGTCTGCAAGTGGTGACGTCGAGCAACGGTTGCGGCGGCACGGATTCGGCGGTGGCTGGCGGCGCGACGCTCGGATTTTCCGGATCCAGTCTTGCCGTCGGCGCCTCATGCACGTATTCGGCGATCGTGCAGGGCACGGGCGCTGGCACGAAGAACGCGAGTGCGCAAATCGCCGCGAACGAAATCCAGACGGTGACGAAAACTCCTACGCTGGTCGTGACTGCGGCGACGACCACGACGGCGCTGGCGACGGCCTGCATGACGACCTTCGTCGACGCGGCGCCGGCGCAGCCGTTCAGCGTGGCCGCCACGGTCGCGGGCACGGATCCGACTGGCGGCGTGACGTTTAGTGACAGCGTGGCCGGAACCCTCTGCGGCGGTGAGGTTGCGTTGGATGCCGGCGTGGCGAGTTGCACGACGAGTGCACTCGCAGCGGGCGCACACGCGATCAGCGCCAGCTACAACCCGGATGCCAACCACGGCGCCAGCGACTCGACGCTGCTCACGGTCACGGTGCTGAGCGCGAGCGACGCGATCTTCCGCAACGGGCTCGAAACGGACGTGGCGAACTGTCCGGTCGAGTAGCGCGGTCAGGCGGCGGCTTTTGCCGCCACGCGCCCGCGCAAGCTGTTGCTCATCGCCTGCGTGATCTGCACGTCGATGAATTGGCCGACCATGCGCGCGTCGCCGGGGAAGTTCACGTAGCGCATGTTCTCGGTGCGACCGGCCATCTCGTGCGGATTTTTCTTCGACGGGCCTTCGACGAGCACGTTCTGCACGGTACCGACCATATTTTCCGAAATCTTCTTCGCATTCGCGTTGATCGTGGTCTGCAGGCGTTGCAGGCGCGCGTGCTTCACTTCGTCCGGCGTGTCGTCATGCAGATTTGCGGCGGGCGTGCCGGGCCGACGCGAGAAGATGAAGGAAAAACTTTGGTCGAAGCTGATGTCCTCGACGAGCTTCATGGTCTGCTCGAAATCGACGTCGGTCTCGCCGGGAAAGCCAACAATGATGTCGGTGGACACGGAAATGTCGGGACGCACTTTGCGCAATTTGCGAATCTTCTGCTTGAACTCGAGCGTGGTGTAGCCGCGCTTCATCGCGCTCAGGATTCGGTCGGAACCCGCCTGCACCGGCAGATGCAGGTAATTGGCGAGTTTGGGCACGTTTGCGTAGGCCTCGATCAGCGAGTCGGAAAATTCCAGTGGATGCGAGGTGGTGAAGCGGATGCGGCCGATGGAATCGATCTGCGCGATGGCGTGGATCAGCACCGACAAATCGGCAACGCTGCCATCGTGCATCGGCCCGCGATAGGCGTTGACGTTCTGGCCGAGCAAATTCACTTCGCGCACGCCCTGGTCGGCGAGCGCTGCGACTTCGGCGATCACGTCGTCGAACGGACGGCTGATTTCCTCGCCGCGCGTGTACGGCACCACGCAATACGAACAATATTTCGAGCAGCCTTCCATGATCGACACGAATGCGGTGACGCCTTCCGCGCGCGGTTCAGGCAGTCGGTCGAATTTCTCAATTTCAGGGAACGAAATGTCCACTTGTGCGCGTTGTGTACTTTTGCGCGCTTCAATCATTGCAGGCAGGCGGTGTAGGGTTTGCGGGCCGAACACGAGATCCACGTACGGCGCGCGCTTGACGATGGCCGCGCCTTCCTGGCTGGCGACGCAGCCACCGACGCCGATCACGAGGGCAGGATTGGCCTGTTTCAATTCCTTCCAGCGGCCGAGTTGCGAAAACACCTTCTCCTGCGCTTTCTCGCGGATCGAGCAGGTGTTGATCAGGATGACGTCGGCTTCGGCCTCGTTTTCGGTCAATTCGAGGTCGTGCGAGGCCGCGAGCACGTCGGCCATCTTGGCCGAGTCGTACTCGTTCATCTGGCAGCCGTGGGTCTTGATGAACAACTTGCCGGACATGGCACCAACCGTTATCGGAATCTGTCTATTTTAAGCCTGACTGTGCGCCGGCGCCACGAAAATCCGGGCCTTGGCACTTGGCAAACCACCGATTCTGTCTGAAACTGCCTGCCGGAAACTCGCTCAGTCCCGAAGCGATCGACGATGAAATTAGTCTTTTCCACAATGCGTATTTTGCGACTTTTGCCGCTTTTTGCCCTTGCCTGTGCGTTCGCGTGGACGCCCGCGCGCGCCGGCAGCGTCTACAAGTGCGAAGGGCCGAACGGGCAGGTGGCTTTCACAAACCGACCCGGCACGTTCAAGCAATGCCACGAAGTGGCGAGCTACGCCGACAAGAAAATCGCGCCGCCCGCCGCGGACGGCAAGCCGCATTCCGAATACCGCTCCGAACCGGCTGCAGCCGACGCCAAGGAACCGGTTCCCGCGCCGGAAACGCCGAAGCCGGCGGGCGACGGCAAGGACGATAGCGCCTTCCAGGTACATCGCGGCGCGGTATACAAAGTCGTCCGCGCCAACGGCATTACCGAGTACACCAACATCCGCCCGGCCACGGGCGCGTCGTACCGCGTGCTGTTCACCTACATGGCGACCTGCTACGCCTGCAACGTGCATTCGAATCTGAACTGGGCATCGATCCCGTTGAACCTGGATGCCTACAGCGACGAAATCGCCACGGCAGCGAAGGATTACCACCTCGATCCGTCGCTGTTGCGCGCGGTGATCCATGCCGAGTCCGCGTTCAAGCGCTACGCCGTGTCGGACAAGGGTGCGCAGGGCCTGATGCAGCTAATGCCGGGCACGGCGGCGGATCTGGGCGTCGGCGATCCGTTCGACGCGGGCCAGAACATCCGCGGCGGCGCGGATTACCTCGCGCAGTTGCTCAAGCAGTTCAACGGCGACGAGCAACTCGCCACGGCGGCTTACAACGCCGGCGCGCAGAACGTGCAGAAGTACAAGGGCGTGCCGCCGTTCGACGAAACCCGGGTCTACGTGCAGCGCGTGGCCACCCTGCACAAACGCTATCGCGAAGCGGAGTCGTCGCCAGTCGCCGCGGCCGCACCCGCCGCCGCGCCGCGCTCCTAGGAATCCGCGCTAACCACTCGATTGCGCCCCAGCGCCTTGGCCCGGTACAAGGCCGCGTCGGCGCGTTCGATCAATGCGCCGATGTCGCGCTCGTGCGGCAGCGCTTCGGCGGCACCGATGCTGATCGTCACGCGCAGACGCTCCGGCAAATCGGCGATTTCCAATGTCTCGACGCGCCGGCGCAGGCGCTCGGCCACGTCGACGGCGTGATCGATCAGGGTGCCGGGCAGAACTGCAAGGAATTCCTCGCCGCCGATGCGGCCGAGCAGGTCGCCGTCGCGCAGCGCATCCGCACAGGCGCGGGCAACTTCGCGCAGCACGCGGTCGCCGGTGGGGTGTCCGTGCACATCGTTGACGCGTTTGAAATCGTCGAGGTCGATGGCGAGCACGGTCAGCGGTTCGTTTTGCGCATGCGCGCGACGCATCGCCGCGTTGGCGAAGTATTGCAGGCCGCGCAGATTGGCCACGCCGGTGAGCGTGTCGACCGAGGCCATGCGTTTCCAGTTGCGCAGCCGAGCCAGTTGGCGGATCGCCAGCAGCGATAGCAGGCCGAGCAGGATCGCGAGCAGCCCCATCGCCACCTGTTGCCAGCGGCGCACGCCCTGCAGCGCTTCGAGTTGGTGATCCTTGGCCGCCTGTTCGCCCTTCAGACGCAGGTTTTCCATCTTGGCACGGTCGGTATCGAACTGCTCGCGCAACATCTGCGCTTGCTGGTTGGCGCGTTCCTTGGCCACCGCGTCGTGCGCGGCGAGAAAGTTCTTGTACGCGGCCAGTGCCGCCGCCGGTTGATTGGCGTCCTCCAGCGACTTGGCCTGGGCGCGGTAGAGGATTTCCTGATAGCGCTGGTTGCCGTTCGTGCGAAATGCCGCTTCCGCCGTGGCGAACTCGGCCAGCGCCTTGCGTGACTCCTTCGATCCCGCCAGCGCGCGGCCGCGCTCGTAGGCGAGCATGCCGACATCGGCGCGGTCGCCTACCGCCGCAAATCCGTCTGCGGCCTTTTGCAGCGCCGACTGGGCTTCGGTGTAGCGCGCAAGGTCGGTCAGCACCGAGGCTATGGCGAGATTCGCCGAAGCCACGCTGGAGCGATCCCCGGTCGTGCTGGCCAGTTCGAGGGCGCGCTGCTGGGTGGCCAGCGCGGATTCGTATTGCCCGGTTTCCTGATCGGCATAACCCAGTTGCAAGGTGGAGATGTACAACGATTCGGTGTCGCCAACGCGTTTTTCGTGGTCGATGGCCTGATTCAGGTATTCGCGCGCCTTGTCCGGATAGCCCAGGCGCCGGTAGGCGATGCCGATGTCCTGCAGGATCTGGCTGGATGCTTCGTCCAATTCCTGCTCGGAGAAAATGCGCCGCGCTTCGAGCAGGTCCGCCAGCGCCTTGCCATGGATGCCGAGCAGCGAATACATGCCGCCGCGCGCCTGCAGGCCGGCAGCCAGCATCGCATCATCGCCGCTGGTACGCGCCAGCTCGATGCCGCGTTCGAAATCGGCCAGCGCATCGCGCGGGGTCTTGAGGCTTTCCAGATAGCCGCCGCGGCAGTAATAAAAGCGGATTGCGGCGGCATCGTCGTGCGCAGCCAGCGCCGCGGCCAAGTGCGCGTCGGCGAATTCGTAGCCCTTCTGGTTGTCGTTGGTGAAATCCAGCCCGCAGCGCTGGGTATCGAGCATGCGTGCGCGGTGAGCGTCTCCGCTCGGCAGCAACTGCACGAGTTGCCCGACTACCTTGCGTTGTTCGGCGGCGCTCAGCGCCGTAAGGTCGCCGACATCCAGGCGCTTGAACAGGGTATCGAAGGCGGCGGCCGATGGCAGCGGCGCGGTGCTGGCCACAGGAGCCTTTGCAGCCGCATCCGCCGCAATGGCGGGGCATGCGATCAGTGCTGCCGCGAGAAGTATCGGATGCAGCACCCGTTTGGATCGATGCGCTGGCATGTTTCGTCGTGCTCCCCCGAGCGCCGAGCCTAGTCTAACCGCTTGTCTGGCGTTGCGGGCGTTCCTGCAAGGTCGCGGCCAGCGCAAACGGCGTGCCATTGCGTTCGCCAGTCAGTTGCACCTGCGTGCCCGGCGCCAGGCTGGCCTCGTGATTGCGCAGTTCCAGCTGGCTGGCGATGGGTTTGCCGTCGAGCGTGAACAGCACGTCGCCCGGTTTCAGGCCGGCCAATGCGGCCGGACCTTTTTCGTAGATGCCGATGATGGCCACGCCGTGCGTGGTGCCGGTACCTTGCAGAACGTTCACGTCGGCGTACTCCGCGCCGAGCCAACCGCGGATCACGCGTCCGTGTGCGACGATCTGGTCGAGCACTGCCTTGGCCGTGTTGACCGGAATCGCGAAGCCGATGCCGATGTTGCCGCCGGACGGGGAAAAAATGTCGGAGTTGATGCCGACCAGTTCGCCGTAGGCATTGACCAGCGCGCCGCCGGAATTGCCCTGGTTTATCGCGGCGTCGGTCTGGATGAAATCCGTGTAGGTCGAAGCATTTTGCTGCGCCGACAGATTCAGCTGGCGTCCGAGCGCGCTGACGATGCCCATGGTCACCGTGCGATTCAGGCCGAATGGGTTGCCGATCGCCAGCACCACATCGCCGACGCTGAGCGGGGTCTTGTCGGCGATCGCGATGCTCGGCGGATTCGGCGTGTCGATCTTGAGCACGGCCAGATCCGTATCCGCGTCCGTGCCGATCACGCGTGCGCTGGTGGCGCTGCCGTCATAGAGCACGACCTGGATATCCTCGGCGCCCTGGATCACGTGGTTGTTGGTGACGACGTAGCCAGCCGGGCTCACGATCACACCCGAACCCAGGCTCTGTTGGCGTTGTGTCCGCGTGGGCCCGATCTGGATGCCGGGGAACATGCGCTGCAGCACCGGATTGGAAGGCACCAGCACCTGGCGCGTGCTGACCACCTTGTTCGCGGTAATGCTCACGACCGCAGGTGCCGCGCGCGCAACCGCTTCCGCATAGGACACGGTGACGGCGTTGCGGTCCGGTCCGGCTTCGATGGCGCTGCCGGCGTGTTCGGGCGCGCTGCGCGCAACCGATGGCGGCGGAGTGAGCGATGCCGTCGTGGCGGTCGCGGCAAAACGCTGGCGCACGCGTTCGACCAGGCGCGGTGAAATCACGCTGGCGACGAAGGCGACCGCCAACCCCAGCGTCACAAATTGGCCGAGGAACAGCAAGAATCGATAAAGGCTCTTCATGCACGATCCGGTGTCGGAAAACGTCGCGCGCCGGCATCCCCGGCGCTCACGGCGCATAGGCTACAGGTTTCCCGCATTGTTTGCGGCGCATGCGTTCGTTAAACTAGTGTGGTTTTGCGGGGCGCCGTCCGGCGTTCCCGCGGCGTTGCGAAACCTGATCTGGAATCATCGGAGTGCCGGATGGCGAATGAAGTCGTGGATCCCGGACGCCGCCGCTTTCTCACCGCGACGACGTCGGTCGTCGGCGCGGTGGGCGTTGCGTGCGCGGCAGTGCCGTTCATCAAGAGCTGGGAGCCGAGCGCGCGCGCCAAGGCCGCCGGTGCGCCAGTCATGGCCGATATCGGCAAGATCCAACCCGGGCAGAAAGTGACGTTCGGTTGGCGTGGCATGCCGGTGTTCGTGGTCAACCGCACCGCGCAGCAGCTCGCTACGCTGCCGGAAGATGATGGCCGCTTGAAAGATCCCAAGAGCGACAACACCGACCAGCAGCCGACCTACGCGAAAAACGAAAACCGCTCGATCAAGCCCGAATGGCTGGTCGTGATCGGCATCTGCACGCATCTGGGCTGTTCGCCGGAATACTTCGGCGAGGTCAAGGCCGAGCCGTTCGACCCGAACTGGAAGGGCGGCTTCTTCTGTCCCTGCCACAAGTCGCGCTACGACATCGCCGGACGCGTGTTCGACGGCGTTCCCGCGCCGGCCAACCTGCAAGTGCCGCCGTATCACTTCGTTTCCGACACGCTGATCCAGATCGGCGTCGATCCGCAAGGAGCCGCGTGATGGCGACGACACCTGTACGCATCCAACCCAAGAACCGCCTGCTCGCATGGATCGAAGAGCGTCTGCCGATTCTGTCGTTCCTGTCCTCGCATACCAGCGAGTACTACGCGCCCAAGAATTTCAACTTCTGGTACTACTTCGGCTCGCTCGCCTTGCTAGTGCTGGTCAACCAGATCGTCACCGGCATCTTCCTCACCATGTTCTACAAGCCCGGCGCGGACACCGCGTTCGCCTCGGTCGAGTACATCATGCGCGACGTGGACTGGGGCTGGCTGATCCGCTACATGCACGAAGTCGGCGCCTCGATGTTCTTCATCGTGGTCTACTTGCACATGTTCCGCGGCCTGATGTACGGCTCGTACAAGAAGCCGCGCGAGCTGGTGTGGATCCTCGGCATGCTGATCTTCCTCGCCCTGATGGCCGAGGCGTTCATGGGCTACGTGCTGCCGTGGGGCAACATGAGTTTCTGGGGCGCGAAGGTGATCATCTCGCTGTTCGGCGCGGTGCCGTGGATCGGCGATACGCTGGTGCAGTGGATCATGGGCGATTTCAATCCCGCCGATGCCACGCTCAACCGTTTCTTCTCGCTGCACGTGATCGCGCTGCCGCTGGTGCTGCTGTTGCTCGTGGTATTGCATCTGGCCGCTCTGCACGAAGTCGGCTCGAACAATCCGGACGGCGTCGAGATCAAGAAAGGTCCGAAGGGCAGCCGCTTTGGCGCCGACAAACCCGCCGACGGCATTCCGTTCCATCCGTACTACACGGTCAAGGATCTGTTCGGCGTCGCCTTCTTCCTGATCATCTGCGCCTTCATCATCTTCTTCGAGCCGACCGTCGGCGGCTGGTTCCTTGAACACGACAACTTCATTCCGGCCAACTCGCTGGTCACGCCGGCCGAGATCAAACCGGTGTGGTACTTCACGCCGTTCTACGCGATGTTGCGCATGATTCCGGCCAAGCTGCCGGGCGTAATCATCATGTTCCTCGGCATCGCCGTCCTGTTCCTGGTGCCGTGGCTGGACCGCGGCCGGGTCAAGTCGGTGCGCTATCGCGGCCTGGGCTACAAGATCGGTCTCGGCTTGTTCGCCCTGTCGTTCCTGATGCTCGGCGCGGTCGGTGCGGGATTGACCAGCGAATACATCCCGGCCTGGTTCGGTGCGCACGCCGATGTGACCACCATCGAAAACTTCTTCGGCCGCTTCTGGCTGATCGTCTATTTCGCGTGTTTCGTGGCCTTGTGGGCCTACACCTATTTCGGCTGGGAAAAGACCAAGCCGGTGCCGGAGCGGGTAACGACCCATGACTAAGCCAGCAATCGTTCACTCTCTTGTGCTGCGTGCGGCCGTGGCCGCCGCCGGCGTATTCCTGATCGCCGGTGCGAGTCTCGCGGAAGAAGGCGCAGGCCTGCAGGAAGCCGGCGCGCGCGTGACCAACATCACATCGCTGCAAAGCGGCGCACGCACGTTCTTCAATTACTGCTCGGGTTGCCATTCGCTGAAGTACATGCGCTATTCACGCATTGCGCAGGACTTGCAGCTCAGCGATGACGAGGTGCTCAAGAACTTCGCCACCGCCGGTGCCAAGATCGGCGATCTGGCGGTTTCGAACATGCCTTCCAAGCCGGCCAACGGCGACGAAGCCGCGCAGGGCGCGGAAGTGTGGTTCGGCAAGGCGCCGCCCGATCTGTCGCTGGAAGTGCGCGCCAAGGGCGCCGACTGGGTCTACACGTACCTGAAAAAGTTTTACATCGACCCGACCCGCCCGACCGGCTGGAACAACACCGTGTTCCCGAACGCGTCCATGCCGTTCCCGCTGTGGGAACTGCAGGGCGTGCAGACGCCGGTCTACGCACCGGCCAAGCCGGGCGAGGAAGCCGCGGTCGAGAAGCTCGAACTGTCCACGCCGGGCAAACTCACGCCCGCCCAATACGACGACACCGTGCGCGACCTGACCGCCTTCCTCGAGTATGCGAGCGAGCCGGCCGCGTTGCAGCGCCATTCCATCGGTGTGTGGGTGCTGCTCTATCTGGCCTTGTTCACCCTGCTGGCGTACTTGCTCAAGCTCGAGTATTGGAAAGACGTGCACTGAACTGTCCGGCGAGTTGCCGAGCTCGACGGCTTGCCGGAAGAGCATGGTGAGGGCTAGTCGATTCCCGCACGCGGGTGTACATTCGGACGAGGGGCCGAGCGATTCCGGCGCCGAATTGCCCGAGGGGACGTGAGGGACCGTGTCATGGCGTTGAGTCAACGATCGCGCACCATTCTTACCCTGTATTCGTCGAACGACGACACGCAATGTCATCGCGTGCGCCTGGTGCTGGCAGCCAAGGGCGTGGTCTACGACATGGTGCCGGTCACGGCCAAGAACATCCCGGAAGACCTGCTCGATCTGAACCCCTACAACTCGGTGCCGACCCTGGTCGATCGTGACCTCGTGCTCTACGACACCGGCGTGATCTGCGAATACCTCGACGAGCGCTACCCGCATCCACCGCTGATGCCGGTCGACCCGCTTTCGCGCGCGCGCCTGCGCCTGGCCACGGTGCGCATCGAGCGCGATTGGCTGCCGTTCATTGCGCAAATCCAGGCCGGCGGACGCCCGGCCGAAACCGCGCGCAAGCGCCTGCGCGAAGCTCTGCTCGCGTCGGTGCCGCTGTTCAAAGCGGCGAAGTTTTTCCTCAATCCGGAACTCTCGCTCGCCGACTGCGCACTGGCGCCGCTGATCTGGCGCCTGCCGAGCTTGGGCGTGGCGCTGCCGCGCGAGGCGCACGTCATCATCGATTATGGCGAGCGCATCTTCCGCAATCCGGGATTCACGCGCAGCCTGACGCCCGAAGAAAAACTGCTGCGCGACCCGTGAGCACGGTCGGCATGACATCCAACCGCCCGTACCTTTTGCGGGCGATGTACGACTGGATCAGCGACAACGGCCTGACGCCGTACATCCTGGTCGATGCCGCAGCGCCGGGCGTCGAAGTGCCGCAAAGTGCGGTCAAGGATGGTCGCGTCGTGCTCAATGTGGCCGCGCGCGCGGTCGCACAACTGGATCTGGGCATGGATCGGGTGCGCTTCATGGCGCGCTTTTCCGGAGTCAGCCGCAACGTCGAGGCGCCGATGCACGCGATCCTGGCGATCTACGCACACGAAAACGGACAGGGCATGATGTTTCCAGCGGAAAATTCACCGCCGCAGCCGCCAGCGGCGGACGTCGCGGCCGTGCCGGTGGCGACGAAAAAGGGCAATCACCTGCGCGTGATCAAATGACGCGTTAGTGCACTGTTGTCCGCGAAGAACGCAATTCGATCACGTTGCCTGAAACTGCCGATGCCGGAGCATCGACGGTCGGCAAATCCCACGAGACGATGTCGTCATCGAGCAGGTTCAGGCTGCCGCGGCGGCGGTCGGCACCGTCGACGCTGACCTCGAAGCCGTAACGACGTTCCAGGCGCAAACCCTCGCCGGGCACGCGACGCAGACGCAGGCGCTGCACGGCCACGGTTTCGTCCAGCAGTTGCATGCCCGCCCGCGCGCACAAGCCGCGCGCCAGTTCGCGTGCGCGTTCGCGGGCACGCAGCGCGTTCTGCCACACCCAGAATGCGGCAAGCACCAGCACCATCGGCAGCAGGGATTCGAGCATGCCGCCAGTGTGCGGGCGGCCCGGCGGCAAAACAAGTGTGCGCCGGTTTCGTGCCGGGCGCGCCGAATTCGCTACAATGCCGGTTCGACATCTGCGGCGAGAACGGCGTGTGATCGAGGTTCCCGGCTATCAGATCAAGCGCGAAATCGGCGTTGGCGGCATGGCCAGCGTGCATCTGGCGGTGCAGACCTCGCTCGAGCGCGAAGTTGCGCTCAAGGTGATGTCGCCCGCGCTGGCGGCCGACCCCGCGTTTTCCAAGCGCTTCCTGCAGGAAGCGCGCATGCTCGCCTCGCTCGCGCATCCAAACATCGTTGCCGTGTACGACGTCGGTGTGACCCCGGGGCAGCTGCATTACTTCTCGATGCAATACCTGCCGGGCGGCGATTTCTCCTCGCGCGTCGACCGCGGCATCGACGAACGCGAACTCGTGCTGACCCTGGCCGGCGTGGCGCGCGCCCTGGGCTACGCGCACCAGCGCGGCTACGTGCATCGCGACGTCGCGCCCGGGAACGTCCTCTACGACGCGAACGGCAACCCGGTGCTGACCGATTTCGGCATCGCCCTGGCCACGGTCACGGGCGGTCACATCACGAGCAGCGGATTTTCGGTCGGCACCAGTCATTACATGAGTCCGGAACAGGCGCGCGGCGGCGATGTGGATGCGCGCTCGGACATCTACAGCCTCGGCGTGCTCGCCTATTTCGGGCTTGCGCGCAAGCCGCCCTATGACGGCGCCGATGGTTTTGCCGTGGCCTATGCGCATGTGTTCGAGCCGATTCCACGCCTGCCCGCCGAACACGCGCATTGGCAGAGCCTGATCGACCGCGCGCTGGCCAAGGACCCGAAAGACCGCTACGCCGACACCGAGCAATTCCTCGATGCCCTGGCTGGCGTCGCGCCGCAATACGCCGCGTTGTTCCGCGAGGACGCCGCCGCTGCGACAACCGTTCCGGCAGCCGAGCGCGCCACGGTAACGATGAAGCCCGTGCGCGAGGAGCCGGCTACGCGGCCGATGCGCAGGGCCGAAGCTGATGAGGCGGCGACCATGCGCAACCTGCGTCCGGCGCCTGCTCCAGCTCCGGCATCCGTCGAACCTGCAGCGGCAGCGCCGGTGTCGACGCGCGCTTGGCTGCGCTGGTGGCCGGTCGCCGTCGTTGTCGCCGGCATCGTCCTGATCGGATTCGCCCTGTTCGCACGCCGCGGCAATCCACCATCGGCACCCGCGGACGTCGCCACTGCGCCGGCCGCCGAGGCATCGACGCAGACTGCAGCGCCGGCGATTGCGGCAAACACTTCGACGGCGTCACCCGTCACAGCTTCCGTGACGCCACCAGCCACGGCGATGGACAGCATCGATGCAGCCGATGCGCAGAATGCCGGCACGCCGCCGCAGCCTGCCGAAGAATTTCCGACTGTGGTCGATCCGCTCGTGGAAGCGCTCCGTCTGGGTCAGGTGGACTTGACGCAGCAGCGCCTGACCATGCCGGCCGGCGACAACGCGCTGGACCGCTTCCGCTTTGCGCTGCGCCTGGATCCGCGCAACAAGGCGGCCAAACAGGGCATCGCCGACATCGCGAAGAAGTACATCGAATTCGCGCAGAAGAATCTCGCCGGCGGCGACTTCGCGCAGTTCGGGCAATACCTGCAACGCGCGGCGGATGTCATCAAGAACGTGCCGGACGATAGCGAAATCGCCAAGATCATCGCCGCGGCGCGACATGATGCGGCGGCGCCTTATCTCGCCAAGGGCAAAGCCGCGGCGGCCGCGTGGGACAAGGCGGCCGCGAACAGCGCCTACGAAAAGGCCTTGCAACTGGATCCGGACAATGCCGATGCGCGCACGGGGCAGAAATTCGCGGCGAGCATCGGCGAGGCTGGATTCGGGTTCCACGACAAACTTGCCGACGGCAGTGCCGGGCCCGAGATGGTGCTTCTGGATAAGCATTTGGCGATGGCGCGGCACGATGTCACGCGTGCCGAGTTCCGCCGTTTCTGGGCGGCGGCCGGGCGCGGCGAATTCGCCGGCAAGGAGCACGAGTGCGGCGATAGGGAAAAGATTTTCACCGGGTCGGGTGGACGCAATTGGCTCAAGCCCGGCATCGAGGGTGGTGACTGGAGCGACGATCAGCCGGTTGTGTGCGTGAGCATTGCGCAGGCCATTGCCTATGCGCAGTGGCTCGGTCGTGAAACCGGCAAGCGTTACCGGTTACCCACGTCTGGCGAATTCGACCGCGGCCACGCCGGCGACGGCAAGGTGCGCGTGTGGGTCGACACCTGTGGCATCGGCGCGAAAGCGGCGGAAGGGTGCGGCAAGAACATCGCGCGCGGTCGTTCGTGGGCGTCCAGGAATGGGAGCGACAGCAACGATTTCCGCGGCAACGATGCCGCACAGAACACGATCGGTCTTCGCGTTGTGCGCGATGTCGACAAATAATTCCGGATTCGCGTTTATACTTGCGCGCGTTCGCCATTTTCTCACGAGGTTCGCCGGATGAAGCTGCTGTTTCCCAACGGAGAGCATGACGCGGTCGAAATCGGCGGGGGTGATGTTCTGGTCGGTGCCGGCGCCGAGTGCGCCGTGATGCTCGCCGCGCCCGGCATCGGCCCGCAGCACTGCAAGCTTTTCGCGCGCGACGGACAGACCTTCGTGCAGCCGTTCGGTAACGCGGTGACCGTGCTCAACGGCAAGCAAATAGCCGCCGAAACGCCGATCAAGCCCGGCGACCTGCTGCTGTTCGCGCGCGTCGGGGCGCGTGTGGTCGCGGTGGAAAAGACGCCGGCCGCAACTGTGCCGCGGCGTCCGCTTCCGTCGGGTGACGAAGACGGCCGTACGCGCGTGAGAATGGCGCTGCCGAAATTCGTCATGCGCGGCGTGTCGGGCCCCACCTTCGGCAAGACCTTCGGCGTGGTCGGCACGCTCATCCTGGGGCGCAGCGCGGAGTGTGACATCAGTATTCCCAGCGACGAAATCTCGCGCCATCACGCCAAGTTGCAGGTCGTGCCGGATGGCGTGATGGTCGAGGACATGGGTTCGGCCAACGGCACCTTCGTCAACAATCAGCGTGTGCATGGCACGGTGCTGATGAAGCACGGCGACGAGTTGCGCCTGGACACGGTGCGTTTCCTGCTCATGTCGCCAGCTGCCGAAACCGCCGCGGCTGCGCAGCGCTCGGCAGAGCCGGTGGCGGCCGTTGCACCGGCGAAGTCCGGCAAAGGTTTGTGGATCGTCGTGGCCTTGATCGTGCTCGCCGCGATTGCCGCGGTGGCGCTGCATCACCTCGGAAAAATCTAGCCCAGCGCGGCCAATACCGGCGCCACCTGTGCCTCGCGCCCGAGCGCGCGCGCCACGCGCGCGAGGCGTTCACCAAGTTCCTTCGTCGTATTCGCGCACAGCGTCGCGTGGCCCACCTTGCGGCCGGCGCGCGGCGCCTTGCCGTAGTCGTGCCAGTGTGCGCGCGGCTCGGCGAGCACGGCACGCGCATCCGGCAGCGCGCCGATGAAATTCAGCATCACGCTGGTACCGATCGCATCGGTATTGCCGAGCGGCAGGCCGAGCACGGCGCGCACGTGGTTCTCGAACTGGCTGCACGTCGCGCCTTCGATGGTCCAGTGCCCCGAGTTGTGCACGCGCGGCGCCATTTCGTTGCCGAGCAGGCGGCCGTCCTTGACGAACAGTTCCAACGCGAATACGCCCACATAATCCAGATGCTCTGCGATCGCACGCGCATGGCGGGCGGCGGCTTCGGCCAACGCGTCGGAATCCGGGGCCGGCGCGAGGCTGGCCGAGAGTATGCCGTCGGCGTGCCAATTCTGTACGAGTGGATAAATGGAAAATGCGCCATCGCCGCTGCGCACCGCGATGACCGATACTTCACGGTCGAACGGCACCCACGCTTCCAGAATCGACGGCGCGCCGGCGACCGCCTCCCAGGCGAGATCGATATCGGTTTCGCTGCGCAGGCGGAACTGGCCCTTGCCGTCGTAACCCAGCCGGCGCGTTTTCAGGATTGCCGGATAGCCGAGCGCGCGCGCGGCGCGCTGCAGGTCGGCGCGGCTGTCGACGGTGGCGAAATCCGCGGTCGGCAGGCCGAGTTCGCGGAACATGGATTTTTCCGCGAGGCGGTCCTGCGCCAACGCCAGCGCGCGCGGGTTCGGCGATACGCGCGCGCGTTCGGCGAGCCATTGCGCGCTGTCGGCCGGGACGTTCTCGAAATCGAACGTGACCACGTCGACGCGTGCCGCGAATTTTTCCAGCGCCGCGAAATCGCGCCAATCGGCCACGAGCAGCGGCGCCACCTGACCGGCGCAAGCGTCGGCGACGCTGTCCACGGCGAGAAAGCGCACGCCCAGCGGCGCGCCGGCGAGGGCGAGCATGCGCGCAAGCTGGCCGCCGCCCAGGATTCCTATCGTGCTCATCGCCGGTGCTTCACCGCTGCGGATCGGGCTGTCGTGGATCGGGATTCTCGAGAACTTGCGCAGTCTGCGCAGTGCGGAATTCGTCCAGGCGTTGTGTAATGCCCGCGTCTTCGCCGGCGAGCAGCGCCGCGGCGAACAATGCCGCATTCGTGGCGCCAGCCTTGCCGATCGCGAAGGTGGCCACCGGAACGCCGGCCGGCATCTGCACGATCGAAAGCAGCGAATCCATGCCGTTCAATGCCTGCGATTGCACGGGCACGCCGAGCACCGGCACGGACGTTTTCGCCGCA
>Ga0207654_10000810_pt1 | contig 17231 bp, 25 predicted proteins | sample KBSC64metaG_FD_184355 | JGI IMG/M metagenome (GOLD analysis project Ga0207654, IMG submission 184355) | Corn rhizosphere microbial communities from Kellogg Biological Station, Michigan, USA - KBS C6-4 metaG (SPAdes) (version 2) | ecosystem: Host-associated > Plants > Roots > Rhizosphere > Soil...
GCTGCCGCAGACATCGCAAGTTCCCGCCACCTTCGGCTGTTTGAACTTGTCGTGATAGCCGGCGCCGCATTTCGCGCAGGTATAGCGGCCGACGATTCGCTCGACGAGCGCGTCCTCATCCACCTCAAGCTCGATCACGCCGTCCAGCTTGCGTCCGTTCGCGGCAAGCAGATCGTCGAGCGCCCCGGCCTGCGCGGCAGTCCGCGGATAGCCGTCGAAGATCACCCCCTGATCGGGACGCAGTCGCTTGAGATTCTCGTCGATCAGGCTCGACACGATCTCATCCGAAACCAGCTCGCCCGCATCCATCACAGCCTTGATGCGATTGCCGAGTTCGGTGCCCGCATTTTTCTCGGCACGCAGCATGTCGCCAGTCGACAGCTGCACCATGCCGCGATTGGCGACCAGAAGCTCGGCCTGGGTGCCTTTGCCGGCGCCCGGGGGGCCGAGGAGGATGATATTCACGCCGTTCTCCCTGTTGGCGCCGCCCCTCTTAACGGAGACGGCCGCCCTTCAACTTCGCCTTCTTGATGAGGTCGCCATATTGGTGCGCCAGCAGATGCGACTGGATCTGGGTCACCGTGTCCATCGTCACGTTGACGACGATCAACAGGCTGGTGCCGCCGAGATAGAACGGGATCTTGAGCGCCGAGACGAGATATTCGGGTACCAGGCAGATCACCGCCAGATAGGCCGCGCCGATCACCGTGATGCGCGTCAGCACATAATCGAAATAGGCCTCGGTGTTCTTGCCCGGGCGAATGCCCGGGATGAACCCGCCATAGCGCTTCAGATTGTCCGCCGTCTCTTCCGGATTGAACACCACGGCTGTGTAGAAGAACGAGAAGAAGATGATGCCCAGCCCGTACAGCGTCATGTACAGGATCGAGCCGTGCTGGAGATACTGGTTGAGGCTGATGACGACATCGCCCCACCAGGTATCGCCCTTGACCTTGTTGCCAGCGAGTTGGGTGATGGTCAGCGGCATCAGCAGCAGCGACGAGGCGAAGATCGGAGGGATCACGCCGGCGGTGTTGAGCTTCAGCGGCAAATGGCTGCGATCGGACTGGACGCCGCGCTGGGTTTGTCGCTTCGGATATTGGATCAGGATGCGCCGCTGCGCGCGCTCCATGAAGCAGATGAAAAGAATGATCGCGACGACCGCCACGATGATCCCGATCACCTGGAAACTGTCCATGCTGCCGGTACGGCTGCCGTTGACCAGATTGTAGATGTTGGTGGGCATGTTGGCGACGATGCCGGCCATGATGATCAGCGAGACGCCGTTGCCAATGCCACGGCTGGTGATCTGCTCGCCCAGCCACATCAGGAACATGGTGCCGCCGACCAGGCTGATCACCGCGCCGACGCGGAACAACATGCCGGGTTCGACCACCGCCTGGATGCCGGAATTGGCGCCATAGGCCTCAAGCCCGACGGCAATGAACCAGCCCTGCACCGCGGTCAGCGCGACGGTGCCGTAGCGGGTATATTGGTTGAGCCGCTTGCGCCCGCTCTCACCTTCTTTCTTGATCGCCGCGAGCGTCGGCGACAGCGAGGTCGCGAGCTGCACCACGATCGAGGCAGTGATATAGGGCATCACGCCGAGCGCGGTCAGCGACATGCGCTTGAGCGACCCGCCCGAGAAATTGTTGAAGAAGTCGAGCACGCCGCCATTGGTCTGGTTCGACAACACGCCGAGCGCGGTCGGATCGACGCCGGGCAGCGGCACGTAGCTCAGCAGCCGGAAGACGATCAGCGCGCCGATCGTGAACCACAGCCGCTTCTTGAGGTCGGTCGCCTGGGCGAACTTGGAAAGGTTGAGCCCTGAGGCCAGACTGTCGGCTGCGGATGCCATTTATTTGATCGTCCCGAAATAAAAACGGCGGAGATGCGTATTCCGCGCCCCCGCCGCTCATATAGGCGCCCATTCGGCCTTGTCACCTGTTGCCCGCCGCACAAGCGACGGACCGGTGTGGATTACTTCTTCGCGGCGGCCTGCTTGGCTTCCTTGTCGGCCTTGCGCTCGCGATACTTGACGCCCTTCTTGGCGGCAGCCTTGTCCGCGGCGGAGACGAGCTCGATCACCTCTACCTTGCCGCCGGCCTTCTCAACCGCTTCGATCGCGCCCTTCGACGCGCCGGCGACCAGGAAGCTGAGCTTGGCGGTCAGTTCGCCCTTGCCGAGCAGACGGACGCCGTCCTTGCCACCGCGCGCCAGGCCGGCGGCCTTCAGCGCGGCGTGGTCGATCGTGCCCTTGGCGTCGAGCTTGCCGGCATCGACCGCCTTCTGGATCGCGCCGAGATTCACTTCGGCATGGTCCTTGGCGAAGATGTTGTTGAAGCCGCGCTTCGGCAGACGCATGTGAAGCGGCATCTGGCCGCCCTCGAAGCCCGCGATCGAGACGCCTTCACGGCTCTTCTGGCCCTTCTGGCCCCGACCGGCGGTCTTGCCCTTGCCCGAGCCGATGCCACGGCCGACGCGGATCTTGCGATGGCGCGCACCCTGATTGTCGCGCAGTTCGTTCAGTTTCATATCGTGCACTCGCTTTCGCTTTTGTCGCGCAAGCTCCCGGGGGGCGGGAGCTTTATTCCCTCTCCCGCTTGCGGGAGAGGTACGGAGACTTGGCAGCTTGCTGCCTAGTCGAAGTGGTGAGGGTCTTCTTTCTTCTTCCGGCCCGCAAACCGCGGAGAAGAAGAAAGAAGACCCTCACCCAACCCTCTCCCGCAAGCGGGAGAGGGCTAGATGCGGATTACTCCGAGACGCTCACCATGTGAGCGACCTTCTTGATCATGCCGCGAACCTCGGGCGTGTCCTTCAGCTCGACGGTCCGGTGCATCTTGTTGAGGCCCAGGCCGATCAGCGTGGAACGCTGGTCCTTGGTGCGGCGGATCGGCGAACCGATCTGGGTGATCTTCACCGTGCCGGTCGCGGCGTCCTTCTTGGCTGCCATCTCGATTACTCCGCGATCGCCAAGGCTTCAGCCTCGGCAGCGCCCTTGTCGGCGCCGCCGCGGCCGAGCAGGTCGGCGATCTTCTTGCCGCGCCGCTGCGCAACCGACTTCGGCGAAGTCTGGTCGCCCAACGCCTCGAAAGTGGCGCGGATCATGTTGTAGGGGTTCGACGTGCCGACCGACTTGGTCACCACGTCGGCGACGCCGAGCGATTCGAACACGGCGCGCATCGGACCGCCGGCGATGATGCCGGTGCCCTGCGGCGCCGAGCGCAGCGTGACCTTGCCCGCACCGAAATGGCCATTGCCATCATGGTGCAGCGTGCGGCCTTCGCGCAGCGGAACGCGGATCATGTGCTTCTTGGCAGCGGCGGTCGCCTTGGAAATCGCCTCCGGCACTTCGCGCGCCTTGCCATGACCGAAGCCGACCCGGCCCTTGCCGTCGCCCACGACGACCAACGCCGCGAAGCCGAAGCGCTTGCCGCCCTTCACCGTCTTCGAGACGCGGTTGATGTGGACGAGCTTTTCGATCAGCTCTTCGCCGCCATCGTCATTGCCCTGGCCACGACGATCGTCGCGACGTCCGCCGCGGCCACCGTCACGGCCGCCACGATTGCCGCCGCCGCCGCCCGGGCCGCCACGGCCACGACCGCCACGATTGCCGCCACGGCCACCCTGCGGCGCCTCATGGGTCGTCGCTTCGGCCGCAGGCGCATCGACGGGAGCGTCGACCGTCGGGTTGGTTTCGTCAGCCATTCTCAGAACTCCAGTCCGGCTTCACGAGCCGCATCGGCCAGCGCCTTGACGCGACCATGAAACAGGAAGCCACCGCGATCGAACACGACCTGCTTGACCCCGGCCTTCACCGCGGCTTCCGCCACGCGCTTGCCGACCTGGGCCGCGGCGTCGATGTTCGCGCCCGACTTGTCGCGCACGTCCTTTTCCAGGCTCGATGCGGCGGCAACGGTCTTGCCGTTCTCGTCGTCGATCACCTGGGCATAGATGTGCTTGCCCGAACGATGCACCGAGAGGCGCGGACGACCGCCGCCACGCGCACGAAGCGCGGTGCGATTGCGCCGGCGGCGCTTCTCGAAAAGCGAAAGACCCTTGGTCATTACTTCTTCTTCCCTTCCTTACGGAAGATGTACTCGCCGTCGTACTTGATGCCCTTGCCCTTGTACGGCTCGGGCTTACGCCAGCGGCGGATCTCGGCGGCCAGCTGGCCGACCTTCTGCTTGTCGGCGCCCGAAATCTCGACCGTCGTGTTGTCCGGGGTAGCAACCGTCAGGCCCTCCGGCACGTCGATATCGACATCGTGGCTGTAGCCGAGCTGCAGCTTCAGCTTCTTGCCCTGGGCGTTGGCGCGATAACCGACGCCGGTGATCAGCAGCTTCTTGGTGAAGCCGTCGGTCACGCCGGTCACCAGGTTCTGCACCAGGGTGCGCTGCATGCCCCAGAACGCGCGAGCGCGCTTGGTCTCGTTAGCCGGCTTAACGCCGATCGAGTCCGCCTGGACATCATAGACGACCTCATCGGCCATCGGCATGCTGAGGGTGCCCTTGGGGCCCTTCATGCTGAGCGTGCCGTCGGCGACCGTCGCGGTGACACCGCTCGGAATCGCGACCGCTTTTTTGCCAATGCGGCTCATCAGAACACCTCCGCCAGCACTTCGCCGCCGACATTCTGCTCGCGTGCTTCGGCATCCGAGAGCACACCGCGCGGCGTCGAGACGATGGTGATGCCCAGGCCGTTCATCACGCGCGGCAGTTCCTGCGAACCACTGTACACGCGGCGGCCCGGCTTCGAGACGCGCGCGACATGCTTGATGGCCGGCTGGCCCTCGAAATATTTGAGCTCGATACGGATGCCCTTGGCGGGCCCCATCTCTTCCTCGGAATATCCGCGGATATAGCCCTCGCGCTGGAGAACATCGAGCACGCGGACGCGCAACTTCGACGCCGGCGAAAGGACCGAGTCCTTGCGCGCGCGCTGGCCGTTGCGGATGCGGGTGAGCATATCACCCAGGGGATCGGTCACTGCCATCTTCGTGTCCTTACCAGCTCGACTTCGTGACGCCGGGGATCAGGCCCTTATTGGCCAGCTCGCGCAGCTGCACACGGCAGAGTCGGAATTTGCGGTAATAAGCGCGGGGACGGCCCGTCACTTCGCACCGGTTGCGGATGCGGGTCGGATTCCCGTTGCGGGGAATCTCGGCCATCTTCAGCCGCGCGATCAGACGCTCGGTTTCGTCGGCCGACTTGTCGTTGGCCTGCGCCTTCAGCTTCGCATAGCGGTTGGCATATTTCGCCACCAGCTTCTTGCGACGCTCATTCTTGTTCACGGAACTCAGTTTCGCCATGACTTAAGTTCTCTTTCCCTTATGCCGCCTGCTTCGCTTCGCCGTCCGCCTCGATGGGGAACGGGAAACCGAAGAGACGGAGGAGCTCGCGAGCCTCATCATCGGACTTCGCGGTGGTGGTTACGATGACGTCCATGCCGCGCACCTTGTCGATGCGGTCATAGTTGATCTCCGGGAACACGAGCTGTTCCTTGAGACCCATCGCGTAATTGCCGCGACCGTCGAACGACTTCGGGTTGAGGCCGCGGAAGTCGCGAACGCGCGGGAGCGCGATCGTGATGAAGCGATCGAGGAATTCGTACATGCGCTCACGGCGAAGGGTGACCTTCACGCCGATCGGCATGCCTTCACGCAGCTTGAACTGCGCGATCGACTTCTTCGCCTTGGTGATCACCGGCTTCTGGCCCGCGATCAGCTCCATCTCGGAAGCGGCCTGCTCGACCTTCTTCTTGTCCTGGGTCGCCTCGCCGACGCCCATGTTGAGCACGATCTTCTCGAGCCGCGGCACTTCGAGCGCATTCTTGTACCCGAACTTCTCGGTCATCGCCTTGACGATCACGTCGTCATAGCGCGCCTGCATGCGAGCCTTGTACTTGTCAGCCATCGATCTTCTTCCCGGTCTTTACCGCGACGCGGACCTTCTTGCCGTCCTTGCCCGTTTCGAAACGGACGCGGGTCGGCTTGCCGTCCACGACATGGGCAACCTTCGACACGTGCATCGGCGCTTCCGAGCGATCGAGACCACCTTGCGGATTGGTCTGGCTCGGCTTGACGTGACGGACGTGCACATTGACACCCGACACGACGACCTTGCCGTCCTTCGGCATCGCCTTGATGACCTCACCGGTGCGTCCCTTGTCCTTACCGGACAGAACGATCACCTGGTCACCCTTCTTGATCTTCGCAGCAGCCATTACAGCACCTCCGGAGCCAGGCTGATCACCTTCATGTGACCACGGGCACGCAGTTCGCGCACGACCGGGCCGAAGATGCGGGTGCCGATCGGCTCCTCGTTCTTGTTGACCAGGACGGCCGCGTTCGAATCGAAGCGGATAACCGAACCGTCGGGACGGCGGATGTCCTTGGCCGTACGCACGATCACCGCACGGTGAACGTCGCCCTTCTTCACACGGCCGCGAGGCTGCGCTTCCTTGACGCTGACGACGATGATGTCGCCAACGCCGGCCGTGCGACGCTTCGAGCCGCCCAGCACCTTGATGCACTGCACCCGCTTCGCGCCGCTATTGTCAGCGACGTCGAGATTGGATTGCATCTGGATCATCGATCCGGTTCCTTCTCGTTTGGCCTACCGGGACTGGCCCGGCGGTTCCGTTTTCATCCCGACCGTCATGCCAGCGAAAGCTGGCATCTCAGGCCGTATCTCAACTCGCCAGAGACCCCAGCTTTCGCTGGGGTGACGGGCAATTAAGCGTCGACGTCGACCCGCTCCGGCGTCGCGTGGGTGTCAACCCGCTCGATCACCTTCCAGGTCTTCAGCTTGGAGATCGGCGCGGTCTCTTCGATCCGCACGGTTTCACCCTGCTTGTATTCGTTGCCCTCGTCATGGGCGTGATACTTCTTCGAGCGGCGGATGATCTTGCCGTAGAGCGCATGCTTGACCTTGCGCTCCACGTTCACGACCACCGTCTTGTCGCCCTTGTCCGAGACGATCTGCCCGGTCAGCACGCGCTTCGGCATGTCCGTTTCCTTACTTTGCCGCAGCGCGCGAACGCGCGGTCTGCAGGGTCTTGATGCGCGCGATGTCGCGGCGAACTTCGCGCACGCGGCTCGGCTTCTCCAGCTGGCTGGTCGCGGCCTGGAAACGGAGGTTGAACGCCTCACGCTTCAGATTGCCCAGCTCTTGGTCGAGCGTCTGCTCGTCCATGCCGCTATAATCGATCTTGTTCGCCATCTTACTCGCCTCCGAGGTGCGAGGTGTCGCCGAGGCGCGCCACGACCTTCGTCTTGATCGGCAGCTTCATCGCCGCGCGCTCGAACGCTTCCGCGGCCAGCGGGCCGGGAACGCCGTCGAGCTCGAACAGGATACGGCCCGGCTTGACCCGCGCCGCCCAGAATTCCGGCGAACCCTTACCCGAGCCCATGCGGACTTCGGCCGGCTTCGACGAGACCGGAACGTCCGGGAAGATGCGGATCCACAAGCGCCCCTGGCGCTTGATGTGACGCGTGATCGCGCGGCGAGCCGCCTCGATCTGGCGCGCGGTGATCCGCTCCGGCTCCATCGCCTTCAGCCCGTAGGAGCCGAAGTTCAGCGTCGCGCCGCCCTTGGCGTCGCCGTGAATCCGGCCCTTGAACGCCTTGCGGAACTTGGTGCGTTTTGGTTGCAGCATGTCCTGTTGTCCTTAGCGGCGGTCGTCGCGCGCCGGGCGCACGCCGGAGGTCTGAGCCTCCATCATCAACCGCTCCTGCGCCATCGGGTCATGGCCGAGAATCTCGCCCTTGAAGACCCACACCTTGACGCCGCAGACACCGTAAGCGGTGTGCGCCTGCGCTTCGGCATAATCGAGGTGAGCGCGCAGCGTGTGCAGCGGCACCCGGCCCTCACGATAGCTTTCGGTGCGCGCGATCTCGGCGCCGCCGAGACGGCCACCGCACTGCACGCGGATGCCGTCGGCACCCAGGCGCATCGCCGACTGCACCGCACGCTTCATGGCGCGGCGGAACGCGATACGACGCTCGAGCTGGTCGGCAATACCCTGCGCGACGAGCTTGGCGTCGATCTCGGGCTTGCGGATCTCGACGATGTTCAGCGACACGTCCGAGCCCGTCATCGAGCCGAGCTTGCGCCGCAGCTTTTCGATGTCGGTACCCTTCTTGCCGATGATCACGCCGGGGCGCGCGGCATAGATCGACACGCGGCACAGCTTCGCCGGGCGCTCGATCACGACCTTCGAGATCGCCGCCTGGGGCAGCGTGTCGAGGATGTACTTGCGGATCTTCAGGTCCTCGAGGAGGAGCTTGCCGTAATCCTGACCTTCCGCGAACCAGCGGCTGTCCCAGGTACGGTTGATCTGCAGGCGCAGGCCGATCGGATTGCTCTTGTGACCCATTATGCTTCTTCCTGCTCGCGGACGACGATGCGAAGGCGCGAAAACGGCTTCAGGATGCGGGTGGACTTGCCACGGCCGCGGGTCGCGAAGCGCTTCATCGTGATCGACTTGCCGACCGACGCCTCGGCGACGACGAGCGCGTCGACATCGAGGTTGTGGTTGTTTTCCGCGTTGGCGATCGCCGAGGCGAGCACCTTGCGCGCATCGACCGCCATCGCCTTCTTGGAGAAGGCGAGGATGTTGAGCGCGTCGCCGGCCTTACGGCCACGGATCAGACCCGCGACCAGGTTAAGCTTCTGCGCCGACCCACGGATCTGGGTAGCAACGGCCAGCGCTTCCTTGTCGCCGACCTTGCGGGGAGACTGAGGCTTCGACATCTTAACGCTTGCCCTTCTTGTCGGCGGCGTGACCCGGGAAATACCGGGTGGGCGCGAACTCGCCGAGCTTCATGCCCACCATGTCCTCATTGACCGACACCGGCACGAACTTGCGGCCGTTGTAGACGCTGAAGGTCAGGCCGACGAACTGCGGCAGGATGGTCGAGCGACGCGACCAGGTCTTGATCGGACCAGTGCGACCATTCGATTCCTGAGCGACTTCCGCCTTCTTCAGGAGGCTGAGGTCGACGAACGGACCTTTCCAAACGGAACGAGCCATGAGCGGTTAGCCCTTCTTCTTCGCGTGACGCGACCGGATGATGAACTTGTCGGTCTGCTTGTTGTGACGGGTGCGCGCACCCTTGGTCGGCTTACCCCATGGGGTGACCGGATGACGGCCGCCCGAGGTCCGGCCTTCACCACCGCCATGCGGGTGGTCGACCGGGTTCTTGGCGACACCGCGCGTCAGCGGGCGAATGCCCTTCCAACGATTGCGGCCGGCCTTGCCGAGGTTGGTGTTCTGGTTGTCCGGGTTGGACACCGCACCGACCGTCGCCATGCAATCCGCCGGAATGTAGCGCTGCTCGCCCGAGTTGAGGCGAACGATCACCATGCCGCGGTCGCGACCGACGACCTGGACGTACGTCCCTGCCGACCGCGCGATCTGGCCACCTTTGCCCGGCTTCATCTCCACGTTGTGGACGATGGTGCCGACCGGCATCTGGCCCAGCTCCATGGCATTGCCCGGCTTCACGTCGGTCTTCTTGCCCGCCACGACCTTGTCGCCGACGGCGAGACGCTGCGGCGCAATGATGTAAGCGACGCGATCCTTGCCGTCCTCACCCGCGCCATAGTTCACCAGAGCGATGAACGCGGTACGGTTGGGATCGTATTCGATCCGCTCGACGGTGCCGTCGACGTCCCACAGGCGACGCTTGAAATCGACGATGCGATAGCGCTGCTTGTGACCGCCGGCGATGCCGCGCGAGGTGACATGGCCCTTGTTGTTGCGGCCGCCGGTCTTGCGCTTGCCTTCGGTCAGCGCCTTGACGGGCTTGCCCTTGTACAGCGCCGAACGGTCGACGAGAATGAGGCCACGGCGGGCCGGGCTCGTCGGGTTGTAATGTTTGAGTGCCATTACGCCTTGACCCCTTCGGTCACGTCGATCGACTGACCTTCCTTGAGGGTGACAATCGCCTTCTTCATGTCAGAGCGCGTATAAGGAGCGCCCTTCCACTTCTTGGTCTTGCCCTTCTGGACGATCGTGTTGACCTTCGACACGCTGACATTGAACAGCGCCTCGACGGCTGCCTTGATCTCCGGCTTGGTCGCGTCGCCCGCAACCTTGAACACCACCGCGTTCTGCTCGCTGACGAGCGTCGACTTCTCGGTGATGTGCGGGGCGACGATCACGTCATAGTGACGGATGTCGACCGCGCCCTTGGTCGGCTTCTTAGCCATTGAAACGCGCCTCCAGCTTCTCGACCGCAGCGCGCGTCAGCACCAGCGTGTCATGCTTCAGGATGTCGTAGACGTTGGCGCCGGCGGCGGGGAGAACGTTGATCTCCCGAAGGTTGCCGGCGGCGAGCGCGAAGGTGTTGTCGACGGCGTCGCCATCGATCACCAACGCGGTCTTGCCGAAGCTCAGCTTCTCGAGGTTGCCCTTGAGCGCCTTGGTCTTGCTGCCGTCGACTGCGATCGAGTCCATGACGATCAGCGACCCGGCCTTGGCATGGGTCGACAGCGCCATCTTGAGGCCGAGCGCACGGATCTTCTTGTTCAGCGACGGATTGAAGTCGCGAACGCGGGCGCCGTGAGCCTTACCACCACCGACGAAGATCGGGGCGCGGCGATCGCCGTGACGAGCGGTACCGCCGCCCTTCTGGCGACCGTACTTCTTGCCGGTGCGGGCAACGTCGGCGCGCTCACGCGTGCCGCGTGCGGTCGCACGGCGCTTTTCGAGCTGCCAGGTGACGACGCGGTGCAGGATGTCGGCGCGCGGATCGAGGCCGAAAACCTCGTCGTTGAGCTCGATGTCCGCGGCCTTCGCCTTGGCGTCGAAGGATTGAACCTTGACCTTCACGTTCAGCCCTCCTGGCCGTCGGTCGCCTCAGGGGCGTCCACCGTCTCGGCGGGCGTCTCTGCGGGAGCGTTGTTGCTGTTGGCGGCCTGCTTCAGCCCGGCCGGGAACGGCGCGTCGGCGTGGCGGGCGACCTTGACGGCATCCTTGACGAACAGCCAGCCGCCCTTCGAGCCGGGCACGGAGCCCTTCACGAAGATCAGACCGCGCTCGACGTCGGTGCCGACGATCTCGAGATTTTGCTGGGTGCGATATTTGTCACCCATGTGGCCGGCCATCTTCTTGTTCTTGAAGACCTTGCCCGGATCCTGGCGCTGACCGGTCGAACCGAGCGAACGGTGGGAGACCGAGACGCCGTGCGTCGCGCGCAGACCACCGAAGCCCCAGCGCTTCATGCCGCCCTGGAAACCCTTACCCTGGGTCTTGCCCTGGATATCGACGATCTGGCCGGCGACGAAATGGTCGGCCGAGATTTCAGCGCCGACGTCGAGCAGGCCATCTTCGTCGACGCGGAATTCCGCGACGATCGCCTTGGGCTCGACTTCCGCCTTGCCGAAGTGACCGCGCTGCGGCTTGGCGACGTTCTTCGCCTTGGCCGTGCCGGCCCCGAGCTGAACGGCGGTGTAGCCGTCCTTATCCATTTCGCGACGGGAGATAACCTGCAGCCCTTCGAGCGACAGGACGGTGACCGGCACATGGCGGCCATCGTCCTGGAACAGGCGGGTCATCCCCAACTTCTTCGCGATCACGCCAGTGCGCATGATCCGTTCACTCCATAACAGAGGCACCCAAGGGACCATCCCAAAGGTGCTTGTGACCGGTGACGAGCACCGATCGGTCCAGCCCGGAAATGCGAAGCGAGCCCCCGTCCCGGGCTGGGTGTTCGATGGCCTAAGCCAGGGAACGTGACGGGAGACGCTGTCCTGATCAGAAGATCAGCGGTATCTCTATTTGTCAGCGTCCCGCAGGACCGATTGGTCAACCGCGGGAGCAGCGCCGATAGTCGAAGCAGAGCGCCCCGTCAACCGGCCACCCTCGCTTTCGCGAGGGTTAAGCCAAACTCGCTCAGGCGAGCTTGATTTCGACGTCGACGCCGGCAGCCAGGTCGAGCTTCATCAGCGCATCGACGGTCTGCGGAGTCGGCTGAACGATGTCCAGCATACGCTTGTAGGTACGCACCTCGAACTGCTCGCGCGACTTCTTGTCGATGTGCGGGCCGCGGTTCACGGTGAACTTCTCGATGCGCGTCGGCAACGGGATCGGACCACGGATGAGCGCGCCGGTACGTCGGGCGGTGTCGGCGATGTCGCCGGTCGCCTGATCGAGCACACGATGATCGAACGCCTTGAGGCGAATGCGAATATTGCTGTCCATGGTTCCTACCGATGCCAAAGAGCGGGGCAGCTCCCCAAAGCGAGGGCCGCCTCTTGCTGGTTCAAACTAAACTGGAGGCGGGCCCTTACCGACCGATGCTGGGGAATTCAACCCCTGTCGTAGGGATTTTGTCAGAAATTGCGGCGGGCGCCCTCAGCGCGATCAATCGCTCGATTGCCGCAAGCGCCTGGTCGGGCTCGGGCAAGCCGAACAGATCGCATTCTCGAACGTCGTCCCCGACCTGCTGGGTGACCGAAACCCAACCGTACCGACCCTGCCCTTCGATCAGTGCCGCACCGATCAGGCTGTCGCCGACAATCTCGCGATAGACAAAATCGCGCCCCACCGCCCAAGCGATTCTCCGGTCAGTGACGAACACGCGCCCCAACGCATCGCGGATCCATTCGCGCAGCGCGCTGGAGCCAGCGATGATCCCGGGCACCACGGAACCGAAGAAGATTAGACACGCCCAGCCGGTCCAGATCGCTGCGGCCGCCGGATCGCGCGCATCGCTCCAGGCTGTCCACACCCACAGTACAAAAATACACGGCGCGCCGAGCGTCAATGCGAACAGGAGCTGCCGCGCGCCGGTCACGCTACGCAGACCGGGGCGCCCGGTCCAAAGCACTGTTTCGCGTGTGCCCAACCAATCAAGCCGGCTGGCCGGCGTCGGTCGGGCCGCCCGGGCGCCCCGCACAATCCCGACAACCATCGCGATAAACGCAAGGACCAACACCACGCCGATCGGAATCAGAAGAGCCTGTGCCGTCGCGGCGGAAATCGGCTCGCGCGGCCCGCGCCCAATGCGCAGCCAACCGCCGTCGCTGAGGATCGGGCGAGCGATGATCGCGCCGCACACCAACGCCGCCACTACGGGAACCAGCCCCGAAACCGCGATTGCGACCCGCTTCCAGCGCGTCAGGCGCGAAATCTCCGCATCTTCCTCGCGATCGTCCATTCGCTTTCCCAAAACGGCGAAAAGCCCGGCCTCCTCATCGGAGGCCGGGCTCTTCAATCAGCCGTTAGACCGATCAGCTTACTTGCTGATGCCGCTGACGATGCCCGAACCGACGGTACGGCCACCCTCACGGATGGTGAAGCGCTGGCCGACGTCCATGGCGATCGGCGCGATCAGCTTCACACCCAGCGCGACGTTGTCGCCCGGCATGACCATCTCGGTGCCGGCCGGCAGCTCGACGGTGCCGGTGACGTCCGTGGTGCGGAAGTAGAACTGCGGACGATAGTTCGCGAAGAACGGCGTGTGACGGCCGCCTTCGTCCTTCGACAGGACGTACACTTCCGAGTTGAAGTCGGTGTGCGGCGTGATCGAGCCGGGCTTGGCCAGAACCTGGCCACGCTCGACTTCTTCACGGCCGACGCCGCGGATCAAAGCACCGATATTGTCGCCAGCCTGGCCCTGATCGAGCAGCTTGCGGAACATTTCGACGCCGGTGACGGTCGTCTTGCGGACGTCCGGGTGGATGCCGACGATCTCGACTTCCTCACCAACCTTGACGATGCCGGTCTCGACGCGACCGGTCACGACGGTGCCGCGACCCGAGATCGAGAACACGTCTTCGATCGGCATCATGAACGGCTTGTCGAGCGGACGCTCGGGCTGCGGCAGATATTCGTCGACGGCCTTCATCAGCTCGAGCACGGCATCCTGGCCGAGCTTCGTGTCCGAACCGCTGAGCGCGGCGGTCGCCGAACCCTTGATGATCGGAATATCGTCACCCGGGAAGTCATAAGCCGACAGCAGCTCGCGAACCTCGAGCTCGACGAGCTCCAGGATCTCTTCGTCGTCGACCAGATCGACCTTGTTCATGAACACGACCATCGCAGGCACGCCGACCTGACGCGCGAGCAGGATGTGCTCGCGGGTCTGCGGCATGGGGCCGTCGGTCGCCGACACGACCAGGATCGCGCCGTCCATCTGCGCGGCGCCGGTGATCATGTTCTTCACATAGTCGGCGTGACCCGGGCAATCGACGTGCGCATAGTGGCGGTTGGCCGTCTCATACTCGACGTGCGCCGTCGAGATGGTGATGCCGCGCTCGCGCTCTTCCGGAGCCTTGTCGATGTTGGCGAAGTCGACCGCAGCGTTGCCCGCGACGTTTTCTGCCAGCACCTTGGTGATCGCCGCGGTCAGCGACGTCTTGCCATGGTCGACGTGACCGATGGTGCCGATGTTCATGTGCGGCTTGTTCCGCTCAAACTTTGCCTTCGCCATTTTTCCCTACCTTCTGGAAAATCGTTTCGTGGGCCCGCTACCGGGACTCGCGCGAAGGCGGCCCAATAGCGGGTGTTTTTCAGTAACGCCAGCCCTGCGCGCTCAGGCGCCTCAGGCCAGCTTCGCCTTCACTTCATCAGCCACGTTCTGCGGCACTTCGTCATAGTGCGAGAACTGCATCGAGTAGCTCGCCCGGCCCTGGGTGAACGAGCGCAGCTGGTTCACGTAACCGAACATATTGGCGAGCGGGACCATTGCCTCGACCGTCTGCGCGTTGCCGCGCGCGTCGGTGCCCTGGATCTGGCCACGACGGCTGTTCATGTCGCCGATGACGTCGCCCAGATAATCTTCCGGGGTGACGACTTCGACCTTCATGATCGGCTCGAGCAGCTTGATGCCGGCCTTCTGGGCCGCTTCACGCATCGCGCCACGCGCGCAGATTTCGAACGCCAGCGCCGACGAGTCGACATCGTGATAGGCGCCGTCGGTCAGGTGGACTTCGAAGTCGATGATCGGGAAGCCGATCAGCGAGCCCGTTTCCGCCGTCTCGCGCATGCCCTTCTCGACCGAGGGGATATATTCCTTGGGAATATTGCCGCCCTTGATCTCGTCGAAGAACTGGAAGCCCGAACCACGCTCGCCGGGGACCACCGTCACCTTGACGCGGCCGAACTGGCCCGAGCCACCCGACTGCTTCTTGTGGGTGTAGTCGATGTCGACCTTCTTCCCCAGATATTCGCGATACGCGACCTGCGGAGCGCCGACATTGGCCTCGACCTTGAACTCGCGCTTCATGCGGTCGACCAGGATCTCGAGATGGAGCTCGCCCATTCCCTTGATGATGGTCTGGCCCGATTCGTGGTCGGTCGACACGCGGAACGACGGATCCTCGCGCGCGAGACGATTGAGCGCGACGCCCATCTTCTCCTGGTCGGCCTTGGTCTTGGGCTCCACCGACAGCTCGATGACGGGGTCCGGGAACTCCATCCGCTCGAGAATGATCGGCTTGTCGCCCGCGCACAAAGTGTCGCCAGTCGTGGTGTCCTTGAGACCGGCCAGCGCGACGATGTCACCGGCATAAGCCTCGGTGATGTCCTCACGGCTGTTGGCATGCATCAGCAGCATGCGGCCGACCTTTTCCTTCTTGTCCTTGACCGAATTGACCACCTGCGACGCGGCTTCGAGCTTGCCCGAATAGATGCGCGCGAAGGTCAGCGTACCGACGAACGGGTCGTTCATGATCTTGAACGCCAGCGCCGAGAACGGCGCGTCGTCGGACGACGGACGCTCGTCCGGGGTCTCGCCGTCGAGCTTGACGCCCTTGATGGCGGGAACGTCGAGCGGGCTCGGCAGATAGTCGACCACGGCGTCGAGCAGGGGCTGGACGCCCTTGTTCTTGAACGCCGAGCCGCACAGCACGGGCACGAACGAGAAGTTCAGCGTGCCCTTGCGGATCAGCTTCTTGATCATCGCCGGATCGGGCTCTTCGCCTTCGAAGAACTTCTCCATGACGGCGTCGTCCTGCTCGACGACGGCCTCGATCAGCTCGGCGCGCGCGGCAGCGGCGGCATCCTTCAGGTCATCCGGGATGTCCTGATATTCGAACTTCGCGCCCAGCGATTCCTCGAGCCAGATGATCGCGCGATTCTGGACCAGGTCGACCAGGCCCTTGAACCCACCCTCGATACCGATCGGAAGATAGAGGACGAGCGGACGAGCGCCGAGACGATCCTTGATCATCTCCACGCAACGCTCGAAATTCGCGCCCGTGCGGTCGAGCTTGTTGACGAAGCACATCCGCGGGACCTTGTACTTCTCCGCCTGACGCCACACCGTTTCCGACTGCGGCTCGACGCCGGCAACGCCGTCGAAGCACGCGACCGCACCGTCGAGCACGCGCAGCGACCGCTCGACTTCGATGGTGAAGTCGACGTGGCCCGGCGTGTCGATGATGTTGACGCGATGCTCTTCACCCTTGCCTTCATCGGCGCGCCAGAAGCACGTGGTCGCAGCCGACGTGATCGTGATCCCGCGCTCCTGCTCCTGCTCCATCCAGTCCATCGTCGCGGTGCCTTCATGCACTTCGCCGATCTTATAGGACTTGCCGGTGTAATAGAGGATGCGCTCGGTCGTCGTCGTCTTGCCGGCGTCGATATGCGCCATGATGCCGATGTTGCGATAGCGGTCGAGCGGATGGCTGCGGGCCATGGTCGTAGCTTCCTTGGAATGTGGGGAGCCGGCCGATCCGGCTGCCCGCTATGTAGGTAATTAAATTACCAATACCAGATCACCGGCTCCGCCGCAGCGGAGCCGGCCGATCCAGTCTCATTACCAGCGATAATGGCTGAAAGCGCGGTTCGCTTCGGCCATGCGATGGGTGTCTTCGCGCTTCTTGACCGCATTGCCGCGGTTATTCGAGGCGTCGAGCAACTCGCCCGACAGGCGAGCGGACATGGTGTTCTCCGACCGCGAACGCGCGGCCGAAATCAGCCAGCGGATCGCGAGCGCCTGAGCACGCTCCGGACGCACCTCGACGGGAACCTGATAGGTCGCACCACCGACGCGGCGGCTGCGGACCTCGATGCCCGGCTTGATGTTGTTGAGCGCCTCATGGAACACCGCGAGCGGGTCCTTCTTGGCGCGCGTTTCGACGGTTTCCATTGCGGAATAGACGATGCCTTCGGCGACCGACTTCTTACCGTCCAGCATGACGCTGTTCATGAACTTCGACAGAACCTCATCCCCGAACTTGGGATCAGGCAGGATTTCCCGCTTTTCGGGACGACGA